>Ga0207666_1000002_pt1 | contig 62717 bp, 72 predicted proteins | sample KBSSwiwitspikein_FD_184292 | JGI IMG/M metagenome (GOLD analysis project Ga0207666, IMG submission 184292) | Switchgrass rhizosphere bulk soil microbial communities from Kellogg Biological Station, Michigan, USA, with spike-in - S5 (SPAdes)... | ecosystem: Host-associated > Plants > Roots >...
CGCGAGCAAAGCAAGGCAGCGAGATCAAGCGCTTCGATGGGCGATTCCGACATGGACTAGTCTCCGCTGGGCATGCACGCTGCGCCGATCGGCGAATCAGTGGTCACGCCGAGTTACTGGCGTGATACACCGCACCCGCATAACCGCCAAGGACTGCCGCACGGCCAGAGGACGCGGTATTTGATTTCAGGATCCGACATTTCACCCGCGCAAGCACGGGAGCTCATGGACGATCTGACCGCGCTGGTCGTCCGTGCGTGCGCCGAGATCGAGGCGACATCATCCACGACGGTGGTCCGGCGTCTGAAGCCCGACCAGTCGCCGGTGACTACGGCGGACGAGGCATCCGAAGCGGTGATCCTGCAAGGCCTCTCCCGGATTCTACCGAAGTTGCCCGTGGTGGCAGAAGAGTCGGCCAATGCAACGGCGCCCGCCGACCTCACGGGCAGCTTCGTCATCGTTGATCCTCTGGATGGAACGCGCGAGTTCCTTGCCGGCCGTGACGAATTCACCGTCAACCTCGCCATTGTCACGCGCGGCTTGCCGGTTGCGGGCATTGTCGCTGCGCCCAAACAGGGCCAACTCTGGCGCGGCGTCATCGGCCACGGGGCGGAGCGTCTCCGACTATCGGGCGGCAGCTCCGGCCGCGCGGACGCAATCAGCACACGGCCCTGGCCGGATGCCCCGGTTGCAGCGGTGAGCCGTTCCCACATGGATGCCGCCACCGACAAATTCGTGAGCGCGCTCGGCCCGATTGCGCGCGTGCCCTCCGGCTCGGCGATCAAATTCTGCCGCATCGCGGAAGGGAGTGCAGACATCTACCCACGCCTCGCCACGACCTGCGAATGGGATGTGGCGGCCGGCCATGCACTGGTTGTCGCCGCTGGCGGAATCGTGACAACCCCGCTTGGCACTCCTTTGGCCTACGGGCGCGCCGCCAAGAATTTTCGTGTGCCGGCCTTCATCGTCTGGGCAGATCCGCGCAAAGCCGCTGCGCTCAAGATCCGATCCTGACCGTCAATCACCGAGAGCGCGTGAAACGTCCGGCCATTTGCGTTCGGCCGTAGCGATGATCCGGCCGGGATCGGCGAGGAAAGCGAGACGTGTGTTCTCGCTATAGAAAAAGTACAGCCTCTGACCGACCACCACCCAGAACAGCGGGTGGCCACGGACCGAACGGTCACGGCCGATCGCCACAGGATCATAGCCGCCAAACCGTGGCGCATAGACTTCGGGATGCTGCTCAAAGGCCCCGCGGTTGCCCTCGTTGCTGAACCGCCAGACTGCCCCGTCCTTGTTCAATTCAAATTCCGGCCGCCCGAACAGCGCCTTGCCATCCGTGAAATAGGACACCGGATCGAAGCCGCTGATCGCGATGCCGGTTTCGGGATTGACCGTTAACTGGCTGTCGGTCGCCGCGTTGATCCCCTGGGGTGCAAAAATACCCGTTCCGAGGGCGATAAAGAGCGCCAGGCCTGTCAAGAATGGCCGCTTCCGTTGCTGCCGTGCTGCAGTCATAGTTCTCGGTGACGGTTGGGTGATTCGGGAACAACCTTTCGCCGCCACATTATTACCGCGGTCAACATGAGCATCCGGTTAAACAGGGCCGTCGGGCCCCAGCATCCGAGGAGCATTTGATGCGCGCAAACTTGCGCCTCGCCACACTGGCGCTTTGCCTTGCCACCCTCGCTCCCGACCTTGCGGCTGCGCAGAACCAGCCACCCCCGGCGCAACGGCAAAGCGGCACGTTCACGCCCGGGGAGATCGTTGGCGAAGGCCACAAGTTTTTCGGAACGGTATCGCGCGGTCTTGCCCAGGTCGTGGAAGCGGCCTTCAGCCGCTGGGGCCAACCCAATGGCTACGTTCTCGGTCAGGAAGGCAGCGGCGCTTTTATCGTCGGCCTGCGCTATGGCGACGGCAAGCTTTACACCAAGAATGCCGGCGACCGCCGCGTTTTCTGGGAAGGCCCGTCGGTCGGCTTCGACTATGGCGGCGAAGGCGCGCGCACGATGATGCTCGTCTATAACCTGCCAGCGACCGCAGCTATCTATCAGCGTTTCGCCGGCATCGACGGCTCCGCTTATTTCATCGGCGGTTTCGGCATGACGGCGCTCGCCTCAGGCAACATCATCATAGTGCCGATCAGGTCCGGCGTCGGACTGCGCCTTGGCGCCAACATCGGTTATCTCAAATTTACGCCGCAGGCGACGTGGAATCCCTTCTGACCCCACCACATTTACTAATTTTGCAGCGACACAAGCCGAAAGCCGCGACGCGGCATTCGCTTTAGGCTAATGTCGAAGAATCCGGACAGTCCGGCCCGAGTGGCAATGAGTTGCGCGTGAGTTGGAGACGTAAGTTCCATGATTGAACCGATCATGTATTTCGGGATCGGGTTTCTCGTTGCCGCGCTCATCGGGCTCGTTGTCGTTCCACTCGTGCATAATCGCGCAGTACGGCTGACGATGCGGCGCCTTGAAGCCGCAACGCCATTGTCCATGGCCGAGATTCAAGCCGACAAGGATCAGCTTCGCGCAGAATTCGCAATGTCAACGCGACGTCTCGAGATGAGCGTCGAGCAACTCAAGACAAGGAGCACAAGCCAGCTTGCCGAGCTCGGCAAGAAAGGCGACGCGATCAATCGTCTCAAGGTCGAACTTGGAGAAAAGACTGCGGCGATTTTTGCGCTTGAGGCGCGCGACAAGGCGCTGCGCGATCAGTTGCGTGCTACAGAAGAGGAAGTCGCGGTCAAAACTACGGCCATGCATGAGGATCAGCGGGCGCTATCCGACAAGGAGGCAGACCTCGCCAGGCTGATCGCCGACCTCGACGAGCGGTCAACGCTTGCCAATTCGCAGAAAATCGAAATCATCGCGCTAAATACGCAGGTTGAGGCTCTGAAGGAGCATCTTCAAGGGGCCAGCCACGAGTTGAAGGCCGTCGAAGATCGCCGCGATGCCGAGCGGGTCGAGCTCAAGTCCGCCACCCAGGAATTACAGGATGAACGCGGCAAGGTCGACAATCTCGGGCGGCGCGTCGCCGAGCTCGAGCAGCACCTCGCCGCGCAGAGCAAGGAGGCCGAAATTCTCGGCCGGCGAGCCCAGGATCTTGAAACACGCCTTGGCGAACAGTCGCGTCTGCTCAATCAGAGCGAATTCGAGCTCAAGCACGTACGGCAGGAGATGGATGCGGCCCACCAGCTCGAAACCGAGCTTCGCACCACGATCGTCGACTTGGAGGGGCGCGCCAGTTCGGCCACGCAAAACCTAAGGAACGAAAATACGCAGCTTCAGGCGACAATCGCGCACATCAAAGAAGAGCGAGACCGCTTCGCCCGCGAACTCGCCACCATGAAGCGCGAAACCGAGGAAGCTTGGGCATCGGAGCGGGTGGAGAACGCCTTGCTGCGCGAGCGCATCAATGACGTTGCCGCAGAGGTCGCTCGTCTTGCCTCGGCGCTTGAAGGCCCGAACTCGCCGATTGAATCGCTGCTGGCAGCTGAAACGTCGCATGAGCAGATCAGCAGCGCTCCTATGAGCGGTGGACAGCCCGATCTCGCCGCGTCGCCGAACAACGGCAACCTTGCCGATCGCATTCGTGCGCTGCAGACCCACGCTTCCCGGCTGGCGCAGGCAACCGACGACAAGACCCGCAACTGACGCCGCGGGCCGGGCCTCGCTTGACACTGCTTGGAGCCGCTCCTTATATCGCGCCTCCGCGATGGCCGGGCGCTTAGCTCAGCGGGAGAGCGTTCCCTTCACACGGGAGAGGTCGTAGGTTCAATCCCTACAGCGCCCACCATATTTTTCAGTGGGTTAGCTGAACTACCGCCCCTCCCCCGCCGTCCGCGACAGCACTGCGACAGCACACCAAACGGTCGGCAAGGCCTGTGGAAAACTCTGACGTCGTGCGGTGTATCAGTTCCGCAATCGGCATCGCTGTATCGTTCTCGTCCAAGGACGTCCGCACGTTATGTCCGCTTTACCCCCGAAAGCAGACATGTGCAGTGCAAACAGGAATGTCCGCTATGGGCCAATAGCGGACATCGTCTCTGCTTTGTGTCACCCGCGATGTGAAATGGAATATGGAACTTACGGGCGTGCCAATACGTTTTCGATTGGAGGCCCTTCATATTGAATTCGCACAGCCTCAATCGGAGTAGATCATGAATATTTTCTACATCATCGGCGTCATTGTCGTTGTACTTTTCGTTGCAGGCTTCCTCGGTCTGCGCTGAACAATAGCGATGAGATGTGTTCTGAGATCGCTCCCTGTAGGCGCGGCCTATTGAGCTGAATTCCGTCGAACCAATTTTGCGTTACGCATGTCAGGTATCCGACATAAGAAAACCAACAAAGAGGCCGCCAACTGAGGCGGCCTCAATAGATAAAAACGCTCAGGGCAATTTGTTACCAAGTCGTCCACGCGCTGCCTTTGTAGTATCCACGGCCTGTCCCATGCTCGCGGATTGTAATGTCCGCGCTGGGTTTCCATGTCTCCTCGCGGATAATGACCTTGGACTCCGCCGGATATTCGTACCTCTCTTTAGTAAGCCAGCACACGTTGCCAACGCAGGCATACGCAGCTGACGCCGTCGCTGCCGAGAAGGCCAACATCACTGTGGCCGTTACGGCAGCCAAAACGTACTTCATTTTCACACCTCTGATTGCCCCTCGATTGAGTGCAACGGGCGTGACCCACCTAAGTTCCTTATATGGGAGGGAATTGGGCGAGCCGCAGATCACGATTGCTGATCGAGCGCCTTATCCAATTCGCGGAGCCTCAGCAGCGAGATTGCGCGGACGAGGCCGAGGGGCGATCCCGGGTCCGGGTATCAGCCCTCAATAGGTTCAACAATTCGTTTTTGAGCCGCGATCCCCAACGCGGCAGCAACCGCCAGACCTGCAATGCCGATCAGGACAACGTTGCGTGTATCCTCATCACGAAGCGTCTCTTTGGTTGCTGTGGCAACATCGGCGATCTCGTCCCGCAGATCATGCTGCTGGCGGCGAGCACTCTGCAATATTGCTTCACCGGCGCTTTTCGCCTTTGAACTGGTCTCGACAAGCTGTCCGCCGGCTTGGTCAGTCCATTCCTGGATTTTGTCTTTGGTTGAATCCCACGTTTCGGCACTCTTCTCTGCAATCGTGTCTTTCGCCCGAGCGGCCGTTTCGCCTATCGCAGAAGCCTGCCCCTGCAAGGAGCGCGCGCTCTGCCGCAAAAAGCTGGTCCGCGGATCGAGTGGCTTCGCGGAGGTCCGTAACAAGCTGAACAGTCCCAGCCCGATCAGGGAGCTCGCGATCGGCGGTCGCTTCATCAGGCGCCAGCCAAGGCCTGCCGCGATAGCCATGACGGCGGCGGGATTAGCGGCGGCCTGCGCCTTCAATTTTTCCCACAGTCTGTCCCCGCTCTCGAGCGCTTCCTGCTTAAGGCTATGCCCAAGGTTGGCGAAGATGCCCGGCGAACACAGAACCGCGAGGTCGTTCGTAAGCTTCGTGCGGGCGATTTCAACCTCACGCTCGCGGGCGAGCAATGACGGGTTTTCCATCACCGGCTCCGTTGATCGAAACGGGAACCGGCAGGCGATTGCGCTCCGGTGAACTTGGCTTCGGGCTCCGCCGATTGGCCTTTCAACGAATCCTTGAATGTGCCGACCACCTCCTGCGCCACATCCTTGAGGCCTTCGGTGCTTAGTCCGCGCTTGTCAGCGGCTGTCTTCAGCGTATCGCCGGCTCTGCTGGTTGCCTCTTTGAGCTGATCGCCGATTTTTCCCGCCGCCTTTGAAACTTCATCGCCGATCGGGCCGAGATTGTCTCTCTCCCAGTCGGTCGGGGGAAACATCGCCGCCACCCCGGCGCCGGCCGCAATTCCCACGGCCAGAATCGCGAGGGGCTGGTTTTGCAGAACATTGCTGGCCATCGATTGAGTCTGGCGGGCTATGCGATCGGATTGATCGCTGACCGAACGGCGCGCCCGGTCCGCATAGTCGGATGCTGTAGAAGCATAGGACGCGGCCGTCTCGGCTGTTTGGCGCGCAGCGTCCGAAGCGGCATCGATCGTTTGCCGAACCGCCGACTGGACAGCACCGGGACCTGAAGCATGGTGATCTCCGCCATAAGCTGCGGCCATCGACCGCGCTCCACCGGAGGGCCGGCTGCCGGTACGCAGCAGTAGTGCGGCGCCGGCGGCGAGCAGCAAAAGGCCCTCGGGATTCCGTTTGATGGCGCTTAGAATCCACTCGCCGTTTTCCGAGAGGATGGACCGTGATTGGCCGTTCATGAAAATTGCTCCTTGGCGACAGCGATGTCTTTGTTGACTTGATGAATGGTGCGGCCGGGTGTGAGTTCCACACCGCCGGCCTTGGCTTTTGCATACGTGGCGATGGCGGCTAATCCCAAAACAGCGGCCACGATCACGCTCGACCAGTGCAGCGCCAGACCTGTCGCTGCTGAAAGACCGAGCACGCAGGCCTGGACCAAAAGCAGGAATGCGACGATGGCGATCAAAGCTGCGGCCGACATCCAGATGCCGGCGCGAATACCGAGCAGCAGGTTATGTGTGACTTCGGCTTTCGCCAGCCGCAATTCTTTCTGCATCAGGTCGCCAAGATCCGACACGACCCTGGAGAGGGCTTCTGGCAAGGATTGGTTCATAGGTTCAGCCATGGCGCTGATCGAAGCCGGAGTGATGCAAATCGGTGGGCTGGATCGGAGGCGCCGAAACGGACTGGGCATTCTTGAATGTCCGGAACGCAAAGAAGCCCGCTAAAGCTGCCAGGCCAAAAACGAGCGCCGGCTGACGTCGCGTGTAATCCGATGCAGTTTTGGCCAGTTGATCGACGGTCTGATTTTCCATCCGTGACGCATAGTGACCGACGTTTCCCGCGGCACTTCGGACGACGCCTGCCAGGAGTGGACTTTCCTTGGAAAGGTCATCAGCCGCGAGCCGCATGGCCTTCGCCAGCCGGCCGGCCGATTCGGCGCCCGACCCTAGCTGTTCGTTCAGCAAGCCGACGACGCTGTCAGTCATGCTGGATGCGGTATCGGAGGCCGCCCGCTTGGCTTTCTCTCTGGCGTCCCGGGCCATGTCCGAAGCTTTGTCGAACGCATCGCCTGCCGCCGAGCGAATTTTTTCGCTCTTGCCTGCTTCTTTTGTGTTGTCGCTACCCTGAAAATTTTGCTCGACCATAATTCTGTTCTCCCTCTTGAAGAAACCGGCTGGCCAAGGCTTCGTTCCAAAGGATTCAGGAAGCAGCTTGAACGCGTCATTTGACGCAGCCCGGGCTACATTGCGCTGACGCATGCATGCCACCGTCATCGCCAGACGGGACCGCGCTCGTCGGACCTCGCCGCGGCCGGCCCATGCTGGTTGGAACCCTAACAGCCGGTTCCTCGGCCACCCTCGCCAACCAACGAATGTCCCGAAGCGGAACGATGACAGCTGCCACGCATTGTCCTTGACCGACGGTCAGCACCGGCGGTTCATTAAAAAGGACAAGCAATGCGCAAAACTTTAATTGCGACGGTCATCGTCGCAGTCGCTTTCCCGGCCTTTGCACAACAGCAGCTGGCACAACCCGCCAGTCCCGACGCCAATACACCCGCCGTGAACTCTCCTAACAGTCCGCCGAATCCCGGCGCTCCTGTCGCTGGAGCGAACAGCTTTACGGAAGGTCAAGCCAAGTCGCGCATCGAAGCGAAGGGCTTCAAGAATATTTCCGATCTCAAGAAAGACGATCGCGGTGTGTGGCGCGGTAAAGCCTCGCAAGACGGCAAAGTCATGAACGTCAGCGTGGACTTTCAAGGCAACGTGGTCAGCAACTGACGCCGCATCGAAATGCTTCAACTTATCAAAGGACAATAACAATGACTGTTACTATATCGCGTCTTTACAATAGCTACCCCGACGCGCAGGCGGCAATCAATCGTCTGGAGGCCGCGGGAGTAGACCACGGCGACATCAGCGTGCTCGCGAGCAATGCGGATGGTTGGTACAAGAACGACCGCCCCGCCAAGCCAGGCACATTCCCTGATCGCGATCTGGATGGGAAAGATGATCGTGCGGAGGCGGCAGGCACAGGCGCAGGAGTAGGTGCCGCTCTGGGCGGCACGGCGGGCGTCCTGACCGGGCTCGGCCTGATGGCAATCCCAGGTGTGGGACCAATTGTAGCCGCTGGTTGGCTCGTTTCCGCATTAGCGGGCGCGGCGGCAGGCGGAGCAACGGGTGGCGTCCTGGGCGCGTTGACGCAAGCCGGCGTCGCCAAGGATGAGGCGGACATCTACGCCGAAAGCCTCCGTCGGGGCGGTGCGCTCGTTAGCTCGCGCGTTGCCGATGCCGATGCGTCGCGTTTGCAGGCTGTCTTGGACAGCTCTGCGGTGCAGGTCGCGGATCGCGGAGCCCTCTACAGAAAATCCGGCTGGAAGACATTTGACCCGGCAGCGAAGCCTTACACCGCTGACCAGGTTAAGAAAGAACGTTCGCTGTATATGTGACAACGCAACAGAAAAAAGCCGCCCCCTTTGCGGGGCGGCTTTTTTGGTGACCAAAACTTCTGCGACACCCAGTCGCTAACAATGGAGATGAATTATGGGTCGAGGCATTTTACTTTGGCTACTTGGCATTCCGATACCGATTATCATTCTGCTGATGCTCTTTTGGCACTAGCAAATATGTCCCAGCCAGACAGTCAGCGCGGCGAGACAAACGCTCCCAGGGTTGAAAAGCGAGACGCCGGCAATGCGGCGGCCCGGGTGCGCGCGATTTTAGGTCCGGCGATAGCCGCCCGTTTATAAACAGTCCGCTAAGGGCCAATAGCGGACATCGCGCTACTTATTCGATCACCTCGTCCGCGAAGGAAATCAGCCCCGGCGGCACCGCGATGTCGAGCGCTCGCGCCGTTTGCAGATTGATGACGAACTCAAATTTAGTCGACTGTGCTACCGGCAGTTCAGCGGGCTTGGCGCCCTTGAGAATGCGACTGGTATAGACGCCGATTTGATGAAACATGTCCGCGAGGTCGGTTCCGTAACTCATCAGCCCGCCGGCTTCCACGAGTTCGCGCGCGCTATGAGCCGCTGGAATCCTGTCGCGCGCCGTCAAGGTGGCAAGTTGCACGCGGCGGCTGACCAAAAAGGCGTCGGCGGCGACGAAAAGGGCATCGATGTGCTCGCGCGCAAAGGTAGCAAACGCCGCATCGATCTCGCCAATCGTGCTGGCGTTGAGGATCTCGATTTGCAGTCCGAGGGTGGGAGCGGCTTTTTGCACCTCCAGCACTACGGATTCGGCGAAAGGATTGCGTGGATTGACCAGCACGGCAATACGACGGCCTTGGGCACCAGCTCATGCAGCAGCCGTAGCGGCTTGGCCGACACCTCCTGGACAAGAATATTGACACCTGTCGCATTGCCGCCAGGCCGTGCGAGGCTGGCGACAAGGCCGATCCGGACGGGGTCCTCGCCCACGCCGAAGACGATCGGGATCGTCGCTGTTGCAGCTTTGACCGCGCGCGCGGGCACGAACCCAGGCGCGGCGATGACGTCCACCTTTCGGCGAACCAGATCGGCCATCAGCGCCGGCAGGCGATCGTACTGGCCCTCCAGCCAGTAGTACTCGACCGTTACATTCTGGCCTTCGACGTAGCCGGTTTTGTTGAGGCCTTCGCGGAACGCCGCCGCAAAGCGCACAGAGGCTTCGGCCGTCCCGTCTCGGACAAACCCGACCACCGGTAGAGCCGTCTGTTGCGCGCGTGCGGAGAGCGGCCACGCGACTGCCGTACCGCCGACAAGTGTTATAAACTCGCGCCGTCTCATTACCGCCCCGAGGCTCAGGACACGGTAGCGTATCTGCTCACCTTGCTCACCTGAAGAGGTCGAGTGTCCGCTTTACCCTCAAAAGCGGACAGGTGCGCTGCAACTAAGGATTTAGCAGCGGACATGCGACGGGACCGAAATCCCACCATTCCTTGATGGCGCCCTAATTTGAACTCAAGTCAGCCCGCAATGCTTTTTCACGTCGTCGGTGTTGGCACAAACGTTCCCATGGTCATCCTCAATCCATGCAGTAGTTGCGCTGCCTGTTTTTAGCGACAAACCGGCAACTTGCATTGCGGCTGCCAAGGTGGGGTACGGCTTGGCATCATTTATGAGGCCATCGGTGTCGGTGGTTATTCTAACGTGATAGGGCATATTTTGCCCTCCTACTAATTTGACGCTCCCTCAACCAATTCCCTTAGCGACCAACCCTATGGAGCCTGCAGGCATGTCCGCTAAGTGCCAAAAGCGGACATCTGGTCTGCTATTCAATCACCGTATCGGCGCGCAGGACGAGACCAGTAGGGACGGCATAGTTGATCGCTTTAGCCGTTTTCAGATTGATCACGAGCTTGAACTTGGTTGGCTGCTCGATCGGCAACTCGCTGGGCCTGGCGCCGCGCAGCACCTTGACGACAATGCCAGCGCGCTGCCGGAAAATATCGATGAAGCTCGGACCATAAGCGAGCAGACCGCCTTCTTCCGCTGTTTCCGGCCACTGATAAATCGCCGGCAATCTCGCCTCCGCCGCCCGCGCAATGATGAGCCGGCGATTGAGATGCAGCATTGGCGACGACAACACGTTGAGCGCGGCTGCGCCCTGTTTGCCGGCTTCGTTGATTGCCGGCGCCAGCTCACTGGCACTTGCGGCACGAACGACCACTAATTCTCTTCCGTGGTTTCGGGCTGACGCCTCCAGAGCCTTGAGGTGGTCAAGGCTTGCAACATTGGAGTCCGCAAGCGCGGCAATGCGGCGCGCGCCCGGAACCGCTTCGATCAGGACGTCTTGCCGCTTGCCGTCGAGATCGGGGGACATCAGGCTAATGCCGGTGGCGTTACCGCCCGGGCGGGCCAATGAGGTGGCATATCCACCTGCAACCATATCTTCGGTCATGACGATAATCGGAATGGATTGCGTGGCCTTCTGGAAGGCGCGCGCGATAACGTCGCCACCACTCACAATGGCATCCGGTGCTGCCTGAAGGATCAGCGGCACCACGGTGGGGACCTGCTCGTTGCTCGTCGGCTGCCCGCCAACGATCGCCAGGTTTTTGCCTTCAACAAAGCCCTGCCCCCGCAACTCGTCGAGAAAGGCGAGGACCGCCGGCTCGTCGCGTCCCACGGGCATAACCAGTGCGACGCGATAGAGACGGCCTGCCTCCTGTGCGTGCACGCGGAGCGAGCAGGCAAGGGTGGCGCAACTGACAAAACCAATGAATTCGCGCCGCCGCATGTGCCCCCGAAGATTCAATGGAGGGCATCGTACAGTGTCGAACCACCAAACAAAAAGGGGGATGTCCGCTTTGGGTCAAAAGCGGACATGTGCGGTGCAGCAGCCTATGTCCGCTTTGCCCCCAACAGCGACTGCGAAAGCGGACATTTGCCAACCGACGATCACCAAGGCCAGTCGGTACAATCATCAAGCCCTGTCTGCTTTGCCCCCGAAAGCGGACGCGTGCAGTGCAGCTAGCGATGTCCGCTAAGGGCCATAAGCGGACATTGAGACAAGCCCAGCCGCGATCTGCTTTACCCCCCCGAAAGCGCCCACGGCCAAAATCGAGTCATTGATGTTCAGTACACACTGGCAGTGTCGCTATCTTAATGCCGCGTTCGTCCGGATCATCGGTAATGTGAAAGCCGAGCTCAATGCACATGGTAAGCATCATCGTGTTTTCGCACAGCACTTGGCCCCGTATGCTCTTTAGACCCTTGTCTCTTGAAAATTCGATCATTTGTTTCATCAGCAGCCAGCCAATTCCGTGACCCTTAAGCCGCGAACGCACCAGAATGGCAAATTCGGCGTTCGCTCCGTCTGCGTCATCGTGCAGACGCACAACGCCCAGCAACCTCTTGGTTCGCTCGTCGAGGGCGATGAAGGCCATAGCGTGGGCAGGATCGTAGTGGATGAGTTTGTCGAGCAAGTCGGGCTTCACTTCGCGTATCGGCGCAAAGAAACGCAGCCGTAAGTCCTCTCTGCTCACGTCACCAAGAAAATCAGGATATAAGCCAGCATCCTCCACCGCCAGCGGACGGATCAGAACCGGCGCTCCATCTGGTAGAATGGCGTGGTGTTCAGTCAAATGAAGCATCAGCGTCGGGCCGCTTTTTATCCAAACTAGTCGGGTACCCGTTCGCTTCGCTTAACGTTCGAGCCACTTAAGGTAACTGACCAAATCGCCGACTTGGCCGGGATCCAACCGGAATTCGGGCATGTTCTGGTGTCCGGTGACAATGCCTTCGCCGAGAGCCTCTTCAAGTGATTCCACCGGATAGCGTTTGTGCAGTTCTCGAAACGGCGGCGCCTGCTTAAGCGGACTTGTCGTTACCTTATCGATCGAATGGCACCTTGCGCAATTTGTCGTTGCGAAAAGCAAGCCGCGTTGCTGTCTGGGGTCCATCTGCGCGAAACTGGTCGCGCCGAAGCTCAGGTAACAAACAACGAGCGCCCCGCAGTATTGCGATGCGTAGAGCTTTTTGAGCCGTTTGATACGCACGGGCCTGCTCCGAACCTTCAGAGTTTCAGTCTGCTCGCGTCGCTACAAATGGCCATGCCGTCACCGACATACCAAAAAGCCTAATAAACTCACGCCGTCGCATTTGCCCCAAGGGCCGAAGACAAGACATCGTACAGTGTAAGGCAAGCGGCCGAAAGGGACAGGACACGAGGCCAATGTCCGCTTAGGGTCACAAGCGGACAAATGCGCCGCAATACGTCGTGTCCGCTTTACTCCCAACAGCGACCGCGAGACATGTGCAGTGCAAAGCAAGGCGTCCGCTAAGGGCCAATAGCGGACATTGGGCGATGGTACGAATAGCGGATAAAATCTTTGTATCGATAAATTACGTGGACGGTTCGAGTATCTAACAGGCGCCCAAGCTTACATTCGGCAGGCAGATTTTGGTGGCACGTTCAGACAATGGAGAGGTGGAATGTACCAGCATATTCTCATCCCAACAGATGGGTCGGAGATAGCGGAGCATGCGGTAACGAATGGATTGTCGCTGGCTAAATCCTTGGGAGCCAAGGTATCCGTGATTATTGTCGAGGAGCCGTTCGATTGGCTCAGTGTTTCAGAAACGAAGGCGCAGCAGGCTCTGGGGGAACTCGCCAAACATGCCCAGCAGGTCAAGACGCATGCTGCGAGCGTATTGATCGGCGTGGCCCATGCGGCCCAGCAGGCTGGTTTGTCCTGCGACACGATTCAGGTGGACAACGAGCAACCCTATAAGGCCATCATTGCAACGGCCGCGGACAGAGGGTGCGATCTCATTGTCATGGCATCGCATGGGCGCAGCGGACTATCCGCAATTGTGCTCGGCAGTGTGACAAACAAGGTACTGACGCACACGAAAACCCCGGTACTAGTTTGTCACTGAATGCTCGGCCGCTCGTTTGGCCGTACAACGACCCTGTTGGCACGGTTGGTCCGCTTTGGGTCATAAGCAGACGCCCGCACCGCAAAAAGGCGTGCCTGCTTAATCCCGAATAGCGACCGCAAAAGCAGACATGCCGCAAATGGCCATGTCCGCTTTACCTCTGAAAGCGGACATGTGCGGCGTACAAGCCGATGTCCACTATGGGCCAATAGCAGACATTTGCAGAGCATCAACCCACGTCCGCTGACCCGAAAGCGGACACATTTTTTCGAACTCGTCGCGCAGCGACTGACTTTTGCATTTTGGGACTTCAATCAAAGCAAACGGCCCGCAACGGATGGACGCCGTTACGGGCCATTCTTGCTCTGCCTTTCAGTAGTTAGTACCACTTAGCGCAGGTGTCTCCATTCCATCGCTCACACCTGCGGGCTTGGCGTTTGGCGACTCTGGACACGCAGACACCATTGCGTCGTGTCATGCCCGGTCCGCACGCTGCGGCGATTTGGGTGATCATGCTTGCCGGCTCGTGAACTGGTGCAACCGGCATTGCCTGTGCTGAGGTTGTCAGGGCTAAGGCGAAGGCAGCAAAGATGATCAATTTGGTCATTGGTTTCTCTCCGGTTTGAGTGAAGCATTGGTAGTCGTAGGTCCCGGCTCAACAATCGAGGCTACTGCCCTCTGCCCACCGTCCGCGCCATGACATCTATGCAGGGCGCGCTGAGGTTGGTGAAGTTAGCGTGCAAACAAGCTTCAATCCTGCCGCCACCGGGCTGCACGTCCGCACACATCGCTCTGATGTCGGCGCGGCATTCGTTTGCAACCGTGGCAGCGCTGACCAAAACGGCTCGGCATGGCTCGGTGAGGTCTGCGAGATGCGAGTTAAGGCAGGACCGAATGGCGCCACCACCCGGCGGCACATCTCCACACGCCGCCCTGATGTCGGCGGCGCATTCCCTTATGACAGCCCCTTGTTGTGCCATCGCATATGTCGTTGAGAGCAACGCAACGGCGCTGATTGCAAAAATAGTCTTTAGCATTGGCTGCGCTCCTGGTTGTCGCTCCCCGTCACCCTAACGAGGTGATCCTTGGTGTTTCCGGCGCAAAGCCCAACGGTCTGGCCAAATGCTTCACCAACCCGCCAGCGTCTGATGTCAAAGCGCGCGGTTAATAAACTGTGTGTCCGCCGGATTGCACTACTTTGTGCCGGTACCGGTACCGGTGGTCTCGGGCTTTTTCACACCACCGCTGCGGTACTCTCGCCGGTCTGCGCGCCGATTCACCCTGCGATTGACACCCGCGACGCTCGTCGCGGTGAGTGGGCGTCCGACCTCCGCTGAAGCGCTGTTGTGCGTCAGCGACACATTTCCCTGGGGCGAGACGCCAAGCGAGACGGGAGTTGCGCACAAAATGCAGGCAAAGAACGCGGTCGTTCCAACAGTTACACTTTTCGACATCGCATTCTCCTAAGGATGTTGCCGCCCACCTCAGGAGCCCGCCCGGAACAAACATAGACCTGCAATCATAGAAGTCATGTTGGACCGTGGTCCAACCGTATGGCCTTACCACATGTTATGGAGTGGCCCGTCGCCGGTGACGCTGCAACGGTGCCAACGCGTCGCCCGTCGATGTCCGCTTTGGGTCAGAAGCAGACATATGCACCGCAACAAGTCATGTCCGCTTTACCCCCAAAAAAGCGGACATGTGCATTTCAAAAGCTGAATCATTGCACTTTTGCTACTGCCGAAGTTTTCTTGGGGTCGCGGCAGTCGTCCGGCACCGCTGGTGCAGGCGTCTCCCCAGCGATATTCCGAGGAGAGTCCAATCACTATCCCGTTTGGCCGACTGGATCAGACCAACGCCGCGCATTTCTTTTGGCCCTTATCATTTTTTCTCTGGCCTCATGAGATAGTAGCCGGCGACTACCGCCGCGATCAGCGCAACTACGAGTCCTGCAGTTACGAGCGGGTCCATTGTTGGTCTCCCCTTAGGCAAGAATCCGAAATTAGGCTGAGACAATAACTTCATTGTTTTGGTGGCAATTACCGCACTGGTAGACGCGGATCTCGCCCTTAAAGTCCGAAAATATTTCCAGGCGCATCAGCTTCGTTTCTGCGCCGCACTTTGGGCAGCTCATGAACAGATTGTCCTCCTCAAGGGAACTGTCGGTGTCTTCCGTCGACCAAGCCGCCACCCACGGATTTCTAGACTGTGACATGCAACAGCCATACCCCGTACTGTTAAAAGGCCAGGACCGCAATTGCGATCGTCGCAATGATCGCAACAAGCAACGCTACGGGCTGACCTCTAACGTGCTGCAAATAAACGCGCCTGACGTTTTGATTGGTTTTCATGCAGGCAGCAGCTCAAAGCATGACCGACACGACGCTTAGAATATCCGGCCGACTATGGCCCGCAAGATTCAACAGACATCAGATGCACAAAACATGAGTGCGAAATGTCGCTATGTATAAAACATCAGATGTATAAAACATCATGGGCAACTGGTTTCGTTTTGAATACTCAACTTGTATTCCATCTTCAGACATGTCTTAATTTTCAAGTTGCTCTCCTCCCGGAGAGGAACAGATTCTTGATCTAACCCAAGTCAACTAGCCCGGCAGTCCGTCATGCCGGGCTTCTGTTTGAATTGAAACCGACTCCTACTACGATCTCAGTGGACCGGGCGGTCGTGTGCGACAGCTGCAAGGCAATACGCTTAGCGATATCGTCGGCGTGCCAGGCGACGATCTGCTTGATTAAAGAGCGATGTCCGAGGTCGTAGTCTATTAGTTCTGGCGGTCGCCCAATTTAATTGCGATTGCGCCTGCATATGCAGTCGCACCAAATCCTGCGACGCCAACGCTCATAAGCGTTGGCGCGCGATCAAAATGTGTCACCGCTGAATCTGATCAAGCAATGCTAAGAGTCCTCGCAAAAGAGCAACCGGCGAAGGCGGACACCCAGGTATATGCAAGTCGACAGGAATAACCTCTTTGACCCCTCCCTCGACCGCATAGCTTCTCGAAAAGATCCCGCCGTCGGCTGCGCAGGAGCCAACAGCAACGACCCACTTTGGCGAAGGGGTTGCATCGTAGGTGCGCTTCAGCGCCTCCCGCATGTTTTTGGTCACGGGTCCGGTGACCATGAGCACGTCGGCGTGGCGTGGCGAGGCGACAAATCGGAAGCCAAACCGCTCGAGATCATAAAACGCATTGTTCAATGCGTGAATTTCAAGCTCACACCCATTGCATGAACCCGCATCAACTTGCCGAATTGCAAGTGAGCGGCCCAGTTTGACTCGGGCCGCACGCTTGACACTGTTCGCAAGTTCAACGAGCGCCGCCTCGTCTGGTGCGGGTGCTGGCTCGGTGAGAACGCCATGTACAAGGCTTTCGAAGAGAATCTTACGCATGCTAGAGATCATGCCCCGAATAAGAGCAGTTGAATGACTTGTTACAGAGCGGGAAGTCGGCGACGATATTTCCCTCGATCGCGGCTTCAAGCAGCGGCCATTGGAACCACGACGCGTCGCGTAAATGGCAACGCGCAACCCGGCCGTTTCTGTTGAGCTTGAGCCACACCAGAACGTCGCCCCGGAAGGCCTCCGCAACTCCCAAGCCCTCGCAAGCCTCCGCTCTGCTCACCGGCGCCTTGATCGCACCGCCCGGAACTACGCTGAGAATTTGCTCGATGAGCGACAGGCTCTGCTCGACCTCAAGAATGCGGAGCCAGACTCGCGCATTGACGTCGCCCTCCCTACGCAGCGGGACTTCGAACGACAACTTGTCATAGGGTGCATAGGCAAGCGTCCGCCGAGCATCGAACGTCCGGCCGGATGCCCGGCCGATGTACCCGCCGGCCCCGAACTGCGCGGCCAATTCAGGTTTCACAATCCCCGTGGTGACGGTCCGATCCTGCAGCGAGGCCGTATTGTCGTAGAGCTCAATCAGGTCCGGAAAAATGCCGCGCACCGCGGCGACCAGAGCCGCAGCCTCAGCAAGACCCTTCGGCGCAATATCGCGGCTGAGCCCTCCGGGGACAATCACATCCATCATCAGCCGATGGCCGAAGCCCGCTTCTGCAACGCGCAATGTGCGTTCACGCAGGATGGCGCATTGCGCCTGCATCAACGAAAACGACGCATCGTTGCAGATCGCGCCGATATCTCCAAAATGATTGGCCAAACGTTCGAGCTCGGCCATCAGCGCCCGCAGATAGCTCGCGCGCGCTGGCGTCACGATCTGCATCGCGGCCTCCGCCGCCTGCGCAAACGCGAATGCGTAAGCGACAGTGCTGTCGCCAGAGGTGCGTGCCGCAAGCTTCGTAACCTGCTCAAGCGTCGCCCCCTCCATGAGCGACTCGATGCCCTTGTGTACCCAGCCAAGGCGTTGCTCCAGCCGCACCACGTGTTCCCCGTTTGCCGTAAAACGGAAATGTCCCGGCTCAATGATGCCGGCATGCACAGGTCCAACCGGAATCTGGTGCAATCCCTCTCCTTCGGCCGGGAGAAAATTGTAAGGAACTGGCCCGCGCGTGGGGGCTTTTTTGCCGAGTGGGTGACGAACGTCCCAGAAGCCGAGATCGAGCCACGACCGCATGTCGGGCGCATCCACCGCTTCAAGGCCAAATAAATCGTAGATCGCACGTTCGAGCCGAATCGCTGGCGCATGCCGCGCGCCTACACTCGGATATTCGTCGTTCTTGCAGCTGTAGCTGGTCACCGCGGCGTCGCCGCTCGACTCGTCAAAGAGTGCCATATGAACCATGGGCGCATCGCCCCATAAGCCAAGCAACACCAGGCGGCCCGTCGCGAGCTGATCGATCGCCTGGCGCCAGCCTTCTTCACTGACCAGGGCGCGGGGCCAAGGCCGGTGCCGCTTGGCTACGTCGCTATGCGTAATAGTGTCGAGAATGGCCATGGCTAGCCCAGTAGCCTCGCGACATTCTCAAAACCCTTCACCAACGGCGCCGGCAAATAAATTCCAGCCATGAACACCAGTGCCAGGTGCGCAAACATCGGCACGTAGGACGCTTGAGCTTTGGCGGTCGGCCCGCGCGGCGCCCCGAATGCAATCGCATTGAGCCGCAGGAACAAGCCACCGAGTGCGACCAGAATGCCCAGCACCAGGATGATCGCCAACCAGGGCTCACGCGCGAAGGTCGAGCTTACCACCAGAAATTCGCTCATGAAGATACCGAGCGGGGGCAGGCCGGCAATCGCTACGACACCCAACACCAACCCCCATCCGAGAACCGGATTAGTTACTGTAAGACCGCCCATGTCGGCAATCTTCTGCGTGCCCTTGACCTGCGCGATGTGACCAACGGCAAAAAAAATCGCCGACTTGGTCAGCGAATGCATCGTCATGTGCAGAAGACCGGCAAAATTCGCGAGCGCACCGCCCATGCCAAACGCGAACACGATGATGCCCATATGCTCAATGGATGAGTAAGCAAACATGCGTTTGATATCGCGGCGCCGGTAAAGCATGAAAGCCGCGAACACGCAGGAGATCAGGCCCATGATCACCATCAACGGACCGGGCGCGATTGCCGCCGGATTAAGCGCGAGCAGCATCTTGAAGCGTAGCAGCGCGTAAAGCGCGACATTCAGGAGCAACCCGGAGAGCACGGCGGAAATTGGGGTCGGCCCCTCGGCGTGCGCGTCGGGCAGCCAGGCATGCAACGGCGCAAGCCCCACCTTCGTACCGTAGCCCAGCAGCAGGAAAATGAATGCAACATTGAGCAATGCGGGATCGAATTGCGCCGCGCGCGTTATCAATATGCTCCAAATCATGGCGTCGGCGCCCTCACCGATCACGGGGCGCGCGGCCATGTAGACCAGGATGGTGCCGAAGAGCGCCAAGGCAATGCCAACGCTGCCGAGAATGAAATATTTCCAGGCCGCTTCCAGCGCCTCGTGCGTGCGATAGATACCAACCATCAGCACCGTTGTGAGCGTCGCCGTCTCGATCGCGACCCACATCAAACCGATATTGTTTGCGACCAACGCCAGGTTCATCGCAAACATCAGCACCTGATACATGGCGTGATAGAAGCGAACGAACTTCGGTGTAAGGCGACCGATCTCGATTTCGTGGCCGATGTAGCTTGCACTGAACACGCTTGTGGTGAAGCCAACAAACGTCGTCAGTACAATGAATACTTTGTTGAGATCGTCCACCAGTAAATAGGGGCCTGAGGTCGGTTCAACGACATATAATGACAAAGCCGTTATAAGCGTGAGGAAGGTGGCGAGGACATTGAGACGCGCCGTCATCTGGTAGCCGGGCAATGCCGCGAGCAAGACGGCGGCAATGGCGGGGATGACGAGAACGCCCGCAAGCGCATCGATCATTGCCGTTCTCCGCGAAAACGATCGAGCGCCTGGATGTCGACGGTGTCGAAGCGCTCCCTTATGCGAAACAGGAAGATGCCGATCACGATGAAGGCGATCAGCACGGAAAATGCGACGCTGATTTCCACCACCAGAGGCATGCCTTTCGCGCCGGTCGCCGCCAAAACAAGCCCGTTCTCGAGCGACATGAAGCCAACGACCTGACTCACCGCGTTACGACGCGTGACCATCATCAAAAGACCAAGCAGAACGACCGCAAGTGCGAAGGCGAGATCCTCACGCGCCAGCGGATCGGCCTCGGCTGTGACCCGTAACATCACCACCATCGAAAGCGCGACCAATCCCATACCCAGGAGCATGGTTGGCCCCACTCCCACTACTGTTTCAATCTCACGGTGAATACCGAGGCGCACAATGATGCGATGCAGGGCCGTTGGAATGATAATGGCCTTGAACACCAGCGCGATCACGGCCGTGACATAGAGATGCGGTGCATCCTGCACGAAGGCCTGCCAGCCGACCGATGCCGCCAGCACCAGAGCATGGAGAGCGTACACGTTAAGGAGCGCGTAGAGCCGATCCTGATAGAGCTGCATGAAACTGACGAGCACCAGCGAGCCCGCCAGCAGATGAGCGACATCAAAGGATAAATTGCCGCGAAGCATCACAAGCTTCCCGAAACAAACAATAACAACGTGCCAAGCAAACCGAGCATCAATGCCGCACCAAGGAATGCCGGCACGCGAAAGACGCGCATCTTGGCGATAGATGTTTCAAATACCGCGAGCAAAACGCCCCCAACCGCGAGCTTGGCAAGATACGTGAACATCCCAACAAAGATGGCGCGTGCATTTCCGTCAGGTGGCGCGATGCCCCAAGGTATGAAGAGGCAGGCGATCACCGACATGTAGAACAGGAGCTTGAGCTCCGAGGCGAGATCGATCAGCGCCAGGTGACGTCCGGAATATTCCAGCACCATCGCCTCGTGCACCATCGTGAGTTCGAGATGAGTTGCGGGGTTGTCGATTGGAATGCGCGCATTTTCGGCGATCGACACCATGATCAATGCAAGCAGCGCAAGGCCAAGCGAAACTCTCAAGCCGACGGCGCCTGATGTCATGTGGGCGGCCATGATCGACAATTGTGTCGACCCCGCGATCAGGGCAATTGTAAACACAATCATCAGCATGGCGGGCTCAGCGAGGGAGGCGATCATGACCTCGCGACTCGATCCGATACCCCCAAAGCTCGTGCCAACATCCAAACCGGCAAGTGCGAGAAAGAAACGCGCGCTACCGAGCAGCGCAATTAACGCGATCAGATCGGCCGACCAGGAGAACAGTAATCCACTGCGAAACGTCGGTACCAAGGATGCCGCAACCCACGTACCGGCAAACACAATGTAGGGTGTGACGCGAAATAGCCATGAGGCGCTGTGCGCCAGCACGACCTCCTTTCGCAGCAGCCGGACAAGATCAAGATAAGGCTGCAGGAGCGGCGGACCCTGCCGGCGCAACAGGAAAGCCTTCACCACGCGCACCATGCCCGTAAGCAACGGCGCCAACAGCAGCACCAGCAGCATTTGGGCGCCTTGGAAGGCAACATCACGGATCGCGATCATATTGCCAGCACCAACAGGAGCAGCACCAAAGCCGAAAACACCAACGCGAGATAACGGCGGATGGTGAGGAATTGCAGAACGTTGAGCCGTCCAGCGGCGTACTCGACGGCGGTGGCGATCGGTACGTAGGCGGCGTCCCAGATCAGGTCTCGCAACTCGACAGTGAGACGGGCCGGCCTTGTCGCGCCCGGAGGCGGCATCTCACCGATCTCGCGCGCCTTAAAAACGGCTGTGCCGTAAACCCGGCGGATCGGCTGCGCAAAACTCGACGCCGTGTATTGCGTGGCCGGACTGGGGTCGGGATAACCACAATCCCAGGCGGGTCCGCGCCGTATCTTATCAGAGGCCAATCGATGGATGGCGAAGGCGGCGATCGAGCCGGATGTCGCAACGAAGACGAAGACCAGTAGTCCATTATAGGAACTGCGGCTCTCCGCGATCGGCACGATGGTCAACCAATCGAGACCCGTCTGGTGCGGTATGCTCACACCGACAAGTGCATTCGTCACCGGCGCAAGCGCGTCGATGAAAATGCCGGGCAACACGCCAGCCACAAGACATAGGGCCGATAGGAAAAACATGGCAGCGAGCGAGTTGCTGTTGGTCTCGATCGCATTGGCTGCTGCCGGTGTGCGCGGCCGTCCGAGGAAACTCACGCCAAAGGCTTTCACAAAACAGGCAGCGGCCAATGCCGCAGATAGCGCCAGCAAAGCGCCAACCGCCGGAACCAGAAACTTGAGACCCCAGGACGACAATTGCGGACTGAGCAGGATGGCCTGAAACGTGAGCCATTCCGACACGAAGCCGTTCAGCGGTGGGAGCGCCGAAATGGCGACACAACCGACAAGAAACGCGAACGCGGTCTGCGGCATACGATGAATCAGACCGCCGAGATGCTCCATGTCGCGTTCACCCGTGGCGTTGAGCACGGCACCGGCACCGAAAAACAGGAGACTCTTGAAGACCGAGTGATTGAATACGTGTAGCAGCCCTGCGGTCAGCGCCAACGCCGCCGCATCAGCCATACCGTACGCCTTGAATGCGAGCGCAAGGCCAAGACCAATAAAGATGATGCCGATATTTTCGACCGTGTGATATGCGAGTAGCCGTTTGAGATCGTGCTGCATCAGGGCATAGAGAACGCCCATCACCGCGGTGATGCCGCCGACAGCAAGTACCAAGATGCTCCACCACCAGACTGGTGGACCCAGCAGATCGAACGCGATGCGCACAAAACCATAAACGGCGACCTTTGTCATAACACCGCTCATCAAGGCAGAGACATGACTCGGTGCCGCCGGATGAGCGAGTGGCAACCACGCATGAAGAGGGACAACGCCAGCCTTCGACCCAGCGCCGACAAGGCCCAGGACAAGAACCATCGCCGCCACTCCGCTGCTCGGCTGCGCTGCACGTATCGATTCGAACAGATAGTTTCCGTTGCTGCCGGCGAGCAGACCGAAAGCCAAAAGCAGCGCGAATGTGCCAAAACCCGCCATCAACAGATAAACGTAACCTGCCCGCAGGTTTTCGCGCTCATAATGATGGGCAACCACCAGCGCCCAGGATGTGAGCGACATGAATTCCCATGCTACCAGAAAGCTGAAGGCGTCATCTGCAAGGACGACCAGGTTCATCCCGGCGAGATATGCAGGATAGAAAGGAAGTACCCGCTCAGGCGCCTGTTCGTGCTGACCGTAGCCAAGCGCGAACAAACTCGCGGCCGCCCCACCCAGATTGACGACAATGACGAAGAAGGCTGAAAGAGAATCGATTTTGAAATGTGCACCCAGCCACGGCAGACCGAGTGGCAATGCGATGCTTGATACTGGCTGTTCGAACAGACATGCCCCTCCGACGGCAGCTAGCATTAGTGTGATGATCAGACAGGGCGCATAGATGACTGCAGTGGCGCGGGACGACGATGCGAGAAATACGGCGATAGGCGACAGAGCCAACAGCGCCACAATGCCGAAGAGCGCCGAGGTGACCATCACTACCTCCGCGCCGAGGGATTAGCGCTTGCTTTGGCACGCCCACTCATCTGAGCCGCACTCCGCGGCCACCTTTGCTGGACGTTGTGCCTTCGCCGATTAGCTCGATGCCGTTGGCCGCCAGCGCGTCGACCAGCTTCATCAGTGAATCGACATTGCCACGGACCACGCCGTCGCTTGCTTCCATGCGCTGAATCGTCGGCAGAGATAGACCCGCACGTTCGGCCAGTTTGCGCTGGTCAATGCCGAGGAGCGCTCGAGCAGCTCGCATCTGCGCAGAAGTGATCATTCGAAATGCACTTTTGACGCGCGACGTTTGGAATATCTTTTATAATAATCAGTATCTCCATTATCATATGTCAAGCATAATTCTTGATACAAAAAACATCATCGAGAACGAAAAGGCTCTACGCGAGCCGCGGGACTCACGCCGCGCCCTATTTCAAAATTCGCCGAATGTTGTTGGCGCCGTTCAGAAGACGAAAACGGCAGCAAGCACTATCAGCACGAGAACTCCAACGCCCAACGCCAACAGCTGGCCGGTGACGCTTTGGAAGTAGCTCGATCCCGAGCTCTGGTGGTTTTGCATTGTCATGGACGATCTCCCTTACGCCGTTGTCCGCGCAACGTACGCTCTGCACGGCAGTTCATTGCGACATGCATTGCAGCTTGTTTCATGCGCATCACAGGACGGCATTTATCTGGGGACTCGACAGCTTGTGACGTGAACCAGTCCACGATGCAGAATATCCGGGCGGACTCATGGTCACCAGACGTACAAAACATCAGATGTATAAAACATCATTCCAAAATATCGCTATGTATAAAACATCAGATGTATAAAACATCACCAGCAACTGAGTTCGCTTTGAATGCTTGCGAATTTGCGACCCGGACCCGATTGCTCGCTTATCAATGTCGCGCGGAGTTCTAGACACGCAGCGACGGATCGACGCAGTATTGTTATCAGCCGAATGGAAAACGGGTCATGGCTGAACCCCAAGCGCGTTCCCTCGCACAGATCGAAGTACCGATTTGTTCTGCATGCCGGATCGCGATGATTTGGTATCGCTCAATTCGCGCTGACTCGAATTCGGCAGTTCGCCTTTTTTACTGCCCCAAATGCAACGAGATCGGTCGCTCGAAGCAGAAAATCGAATCTGGATCATCGAACGCGCGCTCGTTTCGTCTGCAGCGATGAAAATTTTGTCGGGGCGGGTTGCGTCCGCACCCATCCTGAAATCCGGGGCATGCCAGGGGGCGGGCTGCGGTGACGGTAGGATCCGGTCGCCGGTCCGTGCTGTCAGGGTGCTATCAGATTACGTCCGCCGCCGGCTTGAATCGCCGTAACCGCTAATTTTAAGCGGCGTTCTTCTTGCGGCTGGGGCTACGACCTTTCCCTGACGAGGGGTGAGGCCCGTTTTGCGGGGCTCTGCGACGCTTCTGCCGAGCTTTTTTTCGTGAAATCAAGTCTTGTACGGACGCGTCGCACGTCCTTTTGTCGATCCGCAAGAGAAGCCAAAGTATCAAGTCCGGATCAAGCGCATAGGATTACGGATCACAGCCCGGAGACCGCGTGTTCGCCCGCAAGCCGTGACTGCGCATTGAGGCGGATAGGTGCATTGATGGCGCCAAACCCCTTGTATCCGCGCCGTTGCACGATTTCGAGGAAGAACAGATCTTTGAAGCTCTTGGTGTAAAGCTGAAAATATTCGCCGTTGTCGTCCTTGTCATATAGGACGTTATTGGCCTTCAGCATTCTCAGCCGGTCGCCGCCAAGATCAACGCGTGCCTCGAGATCATCGTAGTAGTTTTCCGGAATTCGCAGGGTTTCCACACCGTTTGCCCTCAAGCGGGCAGCGGTCGCCAGAATATCGTCGGTGGCAAAGGCGATGTGCTGTACGCCAGAACCGAAGTACTCGTTGAGAAAACGCGACGATTGCGTGCGCGTGCTTTGCGAGGCGTTGAGGGCGATGCGTAATGTGCCGTCCGCCGTCTCAACGACCTGACTGCGAACCACGCCTCCCGGATCGTTGATGTCGACCTGCGGTGTTTTCTGCACGTCGAAGAGCGAGGTGTAAAAGAGCAACCAGGACAGCATGTCTTCGTAGTGCGTCGACTGCGAGATATGGTCGACAACCGTGAGGCCGGCATCGGCACCTTTGCCCGCTGCCACCGGCTCGAATTCGACATCCCAGACCTTCGCCAGTTTGCTGGTCGGGTCGAGAAAATAGAGCAAGCTGCCGCCCATGCCGCGGACTGCCGGAATTTCAAGTTCGCCCGGCCCGACCTTCTGCCGGAACGGGGTGTCGTGCAGCTTCTCGGCCCGGTCGAGTGTTGCTGCCGCACTCTCGACCTTGAGTCCGATGGCACACACGGATGGCCCGTGCGTGATGTAGTGAGAATGCGCAAACCCTTCTTTTTCCTTGTTGATGACAAGATTGATTGCGCCTTGCGTCCAGCGGGACACGGCTTTCGACTTGTGGCGGGCAATGTTGCGAAATCCCAGACCCGCAATAAATTGCCCAAGCTCGTCGGCGGTACGATCATCGACCGCAAATTCGATAAACTCGACACCGAGACATTTCGACCGGGACGGCATCTGCGGAGTATCGGCAACCGGCTTCCCGCTTTTCGCGCGCAATTGATCCATCAGGTAGACCAAGGAACGCTGCCCATCGACAGCGACCGAACGAGGCGAACCGGCGCGGAACTGGTCATTGAAAATCTCCAGTGACAGATCGCCCTGATAGCCTGTCGCCGCGACCGCTCCCATGAAATCGAGGAGCGGCAAATCCCCCTGCCCCGGGAAGCAGCGGAAATGCCGACTCCAGTTCAGGACGTCCATCTCGAGCCATGGTGCATCGGCGAGCTGGACGAGAAAGATCCGGTCGCCGGGAATGGCACGCATCGGGCTGAGATCGGTCTTGCGGGCGAAAGTGTGAAAAGAGTCGAGTACGAGTCCAATGGCGGGATGATTCGCGCGGCGCACAACTTCCCAAGCGTCGCGATAATCGTTGATATGGCGCCCCCAAGCCAGCGCCTCGAAGCCGACGCGTAACCCGCGCCTGGCCGCGCGCTCACCCAGTTCATGAAAGTCAGCCGCGCTGCGATCGATACCGCCGAGCGAGTCCGGCGACACATTGCTGCACACCAGCAGCGAGTCACAGCCCAATTCCTGCATCAGATCGAACTTGCGTTCGGCCCGCTCGAAGGTCCGCTGGCGTTGCTGTTCCGGCATGCCTTCAAAATCGCGAAACGGCTGGAACGTGATGGCGTGCAGGCCGAGATCGGACATCTCCTTGGCAACGTCGGCCGGCGTACCGTTATACGACAGCAAGTCACTTTCGAAGATTTCCACGCCGCGGAACCCGGCCGCTGCGATCGATTGCAGCTTTTCGCTCAAACCGCCGCTGAGACAAACCGTGGCTATCGAGGTTTTCATTGTTTTGTCCTTCGGTCTGGCTGAATCAAACTGTTTCGCTGAGCGCAGCCTCACGCGCCCTGTAGCCGGCAGCAAACGCACGGTGAAGCCGCGCAAGATCGGGCGTGATCCCGGTGAAGAGCCGGAAAGCTTCGACCGCCTGGTGCACGCACATCCCGTCACCGCTGAGGACGCGCGCACCCTTCGCCGACGCGGACTTGATGAATTCCGTGTCGACCGGGGTGTAGATGACGTCGGCAGCCCAATGCGTTGATTTGATCGCGGATACCGGCACCGGATTGCCGGGAAAGCCCCGCATGCCCACCTGCGTCGCATTGACGATACCGTCAGCTGCCTCGATCTCGCGCTCGAGATCGCGCGCAACCCGGCAGCGCGACGACCCATAATATTTTGCAAGATCGCTGCAAAGCGCGTTTGCGCGCGCGCCATCGAGATCATGAACAACGAGAAGCGCGACGCCCAGATCCATCAAGGCAAACGCCACCGCATGCCCGGCGCCACCGGCGCCGATCTGCACCACAGTCGCGCCTTGGGCGCTGTCTCGGCCGAGACCTTCCTCGAAGCTGCGACGCCATCCGCGACGGTCGAAATTGTATCCCGTCGTACGGCCGTCCGGCGCGATCGCGACGGTGTTGATCGCGCCAATCTGGGAGGCTTCGGGATCTACCGCATCCAAAAGCGGGAGTATGTCCTGTTTGAAGGGATAAGTGATGTTTGTCCCGGAAAACCCTGCGACCTTGATCGCATCAAGAAGCTGCGGCAACCGCCGCTCCCGCAGGCGATCGACGTCTATCAAATGATAGAAGCCATCGATTCCAGCTGTGGCAAATGCTTCAGCAAATAATGCCGGCGACAGCGAACCCATGATGTTCGCGCCGATGAGCCCGAGCAACATCCTGCGCCCGTTCATGCCACGCGCTCCGGTTGGGCCAGGCCGCCGCCTAGAAACAGTTGTGCAATTCGCGGGTCTGCAAGGATATTTGCAGCCGTATCTTCGATGCGTGTCTGGCCTTGTTCCAGCACTAAGCCGTAGTCGGAAATCTGCAGCGCCTGCTTCGCATTCTGCTCGATCAGCAGGATGGTAACCCCGTTGTCGCGGAGCGATTTCAAGATTGCGAACACCTCCTGCACCATGAGCGGGGAAAGTCCGATCGACGGCTCATCAATCAGGATCAGTTTCGGGTCAAGCAAAAGTCCGCGCGCAACTTCGAGCATCTTTTGTTGGCCACCGGACAACGTCGAAGCCTGCGCGCGAGCCTTTTCGTTCAAGATCGGAAAGCGCTCCATGACTTTCTCCAAGCGCGCCGGCAGGCTCGCCTGATCGGACAAGGCCACGCCACCAAGTTCCAGGTTGTGGCGAACACTCAATTCGGGAAAAATGTTTCGGCCCTGCGGAATATAGGCGACACCCTCGTCGAGAACCTTTCGAGGAGCGAAATTTGTCATCTCGCGGCCATTGAAACGAATCGTGCCGCTGCGCACCGGCAGCAGCCCGAATATGGTCTTGAACATTGTCGACTTGCCGGCGCCGTTTGGGCCGATCACGGTCGTGATCGCGCCGCGACGGATATGTGCGCTTGTCCCGTTGAGGATCGTCATTTTGCCGTAACCGGCAAAAACGCCATCCAAAATGAGCAGCGGGTCGGAACTCATTCTCAGTGCCCCAGATAGGCTTCGATCACGATGGGATTGCGGCGAATATCATGCGGGGCGCCTTCCGCGATGATGCGTCCTTCCGCGAGCACCAACACGCGCGTGCAAAGCGCCATGACGAACTCCATCTGGTGCTCGATCACGACAAACGTCGCCTTGTGTTCGGCGTGATAGGCCTGCAGCCGCTCGCGCAGGTGCCCGAGCATGGTCAGGTTGACGCCACCCGCCGGCTCATCGAGCAGGACGAGCCTCGGACCGGCCATGAAGGCCATCGCGGCATCGAGGAGCTTTTGCTGACCGTAACTCAGCGAACCGGCCTGCTCTTCCGCAAGATGCGACAGGCGAAAGAACTCGATCATACGGGTGGCGGCTTCGCCGAGGCCGGCGTCGGCGCGCCCGAACAGACGCGACGCCATCGAACCCTGATGTTCCTGTCCCGCCAAAATGAGGTTGTCGCGCACCGAAAGTTGCGGAAAAACCTGCAGCAATTGAAATGTTCGGCTGACGCCAAGGCGGTTAAGGTCGCAGGGCCGCGCGCCCGTCGTGACCTGGCCGTCGATGCGCACTTCGCCGGCGCTTGGCTGCAGTTGCCCGAGCACGCAATTGAACATCGTCGACTTGCCCGATCCGTTCGGTCCGATAATTCCAAGGATCTCGCCGGCGTTGACGTCAAATGACACGCCATCGACCGCGACGACTCCGCCGAACGCCTTGCGCAGGTTGGAGACTTCGAGCACTGCGGTCATGTTCCGGCACCTTCCGCACGCACGGATGTCGTGGCGTCCGCGCGCCGGCCGTTCAAAGCCCTGATCGCCCGCTCGACAAGTCCCAGCAGCCCTGAGGGACAGAACGCCATCATGACCATGATCGCGGCAGCATAGATTATGAGGTAGTAGCCTTGCGTGATGCGCAGCCATTCCGGCAACAGCACAGCGACCAAGGCGCCAACGAAAGGCCCGAAGAAATTGCCGCTGCCGCCGACGATCACCATGAGCAGCAGGTTGAACGACAGACCGAGCGCGAACGAGTTCGGCTCGATGAACTGCACCAGTGGCGCGTATAGTGCGCCGGACAGCCCGCCGAGGCTCGAGCCGATGGCGAAAGCCATCAGCGTATAGCGCCGCGTATCGAGGCCGAGTGAAAGTGCGCGGATTGAATTTTCCCGCAACGCAACGAAGGCGCGGCCCCATGGAGAACGGAGCATCCACCAGGTTGCGAGTGAAAGGAGCGCCAGAACGCCCAGACAGAGAAAGTAGAAATCGCGCGCGCCGCTCGTCTTCCAACCGGATATTGTCGGACGTGCCGTGCCGGTGATGCCGTAAATGCCATTCGTCAGCCACTCCTCGTTGCGCAACACCAGGAAAACGAGCGTGGTGAAAGCAAGCGTGACGAAGGCAAGGTAATGGTGCTGCACCCGAAGTGCCGGGTAGCCGAGCCCCCACCCCACCGCAAAGCACAGAAGGCCTGCGGCGAAAAATGCCACGAAAAATGGCACGCCAAGCGGCGTCAGAAGCGCAACCGTGTAGGCTCCAATTCCGACGAAAGCACCCTGTGCAAGCGAGATTTGGCCGGCATAGCCGAGTGTCAAATTGAGGCCGATCGCAGCAATAGTGAGGACAGCCCAGGTCGAAATCAGGAAAATGCCATACGGCTTCAGAAAAAACGGCGCGGCGATTGCCACGGCAACCGCAATGATGACGGCCAGGGTACCAAGGCGGGTCATACCGTGCGCTCCTCGATCCGCCCGAGCAGGCCCTGCGGTCGAAGCAGGATGACCGCAATCAGAACGATCAACGGGAACGCGCCGCGATACTGCGACGAAATATATGCAGCCGATAAATTATCGAGCACGCCGAGAATCACACCGCCGAGAATTGCGCCGCGCACCTGATTGAAGCCGCCGATGATCGCCGCAATGAAGGCGGCCATGCCAAGCGTCTCCCCATTGGTGAACTTCGCGAGATAGATAGGGCTCACCAGAATCGAAGCGATCGCAACCAATACCGCGTTGAGCAGAAACGTGTAGAGCACCATCCGTTGCACGGGGATGCCCAGGATGCGTGCCAAGGTCGGATTTTGCGCGGTGGCCTGCATCTGCCGGCCAAGCCGGGTCTTGTTAAGAAGAATGTTCAACGCCGTCACAGTGAGGATTGCGACCGCCAGCACCGCCAGGCTTTGCGTCGAGACAACCGCGTCGAAAATATGGATATCGGTCGCCGGCACCAGCGTGGGGAACGGTTGCGCTTGCGAGCTGTAGAAGTCCTTGGCACTTTCCTTGAGAAACAGCGACAAGGCGATTGTCGAGATGACCAACGGCAGCACGCCATATTTCAGCATCGGGTCGACAATGATGACCTTGAACAAGATCCCCAAAATCACGATCGATAGTGCGATGCCGATGAGACACGCCAGCCAGAACGGGGCGCCTGCATTCATGGCAGCGAGAATGAAGAACGCAGGCAGCATGACGAATTCGCCCTGGGCGAAATTGATCGTCTGCGACGTCTGCCAGAGCAGCGTGAACCCGACCGCAATCAACGCGTAGATTGCACCGGTCGCGAGGCCGGATACCAAAAGCTGAATGAAAGAAGCCACTGGCGAAGGCCTTTGGCATCCGCCCGGTGGTCACACCGGGCGGAAGAGTGCGTTTGAACGACTACTTGCCGAGCTTCGGCAAGGTCTCGACCACCTTCTGCTTACCGTTGACAACTTCACCCAGGAAGCTGATCCGATCGATATCGCCGTTATTGTCCCAGGTGGCTTCCATCAGGATGCCAGGCTCGTCCTTCGGCGATATGGTGATGCCGTGCGCAGCCTGTGCGAAAGCCTTGCTGTCGAACTTGCCGATTTTTTCCGTCACATGCTTGATGAAGTAAACCGCGGTGTAGCCCTTGATGCCGTTGTGATCGCAGGCATAGTTGAACCGCTTCTTGAAGTTGGCGGCAAACTCCTGCACAGCCGGAATTGGCGCATCGACGGTCAGTCCGACATGGCCACGCACGCCGTTGGCCGCTTCGCCTGCGAGGTCGATCACTTTTTGGCCGAGCAAGGTTGTCTCGCCGATCAGCGGCTTGTTGAGGCCCTGCTTTTTGGCTTCCCGCAGAAAGCGCGCGCTCTCTTCTTCATTGAGATAGACGAAGATCGCATCGGCGTTGGCGCCCTTCAGCTTGACCACGTCGGCCGAGAAATCGGCCTGTCCCGATTCCGTCGAGATATCGGCGACCACTTTGATGTCACGCGCATTCATTTCCTTGATGAAGGTGTCACGGCCGCCTTTGCCGAAGTCGTTGTTCACCCACAGCACGCCGACGCTCTTCGCCTTGACGCCGTCACGCATGTAGTTCGCGATCTTCGGCATGCTGAATTGCTGACCGAACGAAGTGCGAAAAACGTAAGGATTCCCCTTCTGAGTGATTGCTGCTGCCTCACCGCCGACAATCTCCGGGATCTCGGCCTGCTGGGTGAGCAACATGTCGACCAGCACGGAACCCGAGAAGACAGGGCCGAGTATGACAAAGGGTTTGTTATCGAGCACCTTTTGCACTTGGGCGCGCGAGATGCCGGCATCGCTCTGGGTATCGAGCAACGGCGTTTCGATCTTGCGTCCCAGGATGCCGCCCTTGGCGTTGATTTCATCGATCGCCAGCAGCATCCCGTCGCGGAAATTGGTGCCCGATACCGCGCCGGCACCGGACAGTTCGAGAATGGCGGGAATGTATACGGTCGACTGTGCGAAACTCGGATTGGTCATGCCAACCCCCGCGACAATCAACGACGCAAAAAGTCCTGAACGAAACATGGGAAGCTCCCTCATTTGATAGAACAAGGCCCGTTGGATCGGGCTTCTGGCAGGGCGGCGCCCCCACATCCGGGTCCGCACGACCGATGATGCGACCTTGCTAATCCCATCGTATAAGGTCAATAACCAAAACGTGCGCAAAACTTAACATGATGTTATTTTTTTCGCGCGTGGCGTGATCGCGCTGCGGTCTCCATTTGACCCCGCAAAGCCGCGACAAATCGCGCGCCGTGGCTCGAAAGCGGGACATCCTTGCGGTGGGCGACATAAGTCTGAAATGCGGTCGGCTCGGCAATGTCGAGCACACGCAAACGCGGCCACTGGTCGGCGGCCAAGGTGAATTCGTCGACGATGGCAATGCCAAGACCGCATGACACCAGCGCACAGACCGTCGACCCGAAGCGGGCGCGGATCGTGACTTCATAATGCAACGCGTGGCTGGCAAAGAGGCCTGCCATGATCCTCCCGTAAGGGTCGTTCGGATCGACACCGATGAGCGGGTATCTCACGATTTCATCCGTCGTGACGCGCGAGCGGCGAGCCAGAGGATGCCCCTCCGGCACGATGCATTTGAGCCGGCCGCGGGCCAACGGCTCGATGGCAAGCACCGAGTGATCGAGCTTGGAGCTCAACGCCACCAGTTCGCCTTTGCCGAGCAACAGATAATCGACGGCATCCTCGATTTTCAGGATATCCACCTCGATCGGCAGGTTGGGCAATGCCCTGCGCAGGTCCGCGATCGCGCGCGGCACCATTATGCTGGCGATGCTCGGCACCGAACCGATTTTCAGTTCCGTCTCGGCACCGCGCTGGACTCGCGAAATCACAAACTGCAGATCTTCGATCTTGTCATAGACGCCGTTGATCTGGCTGAAAATCGCATTGGCTTGTGGTGTCGGGCTGTACCGGCCTCCTCTACGGCTGAACAGCTTGACTCCGACGGACGTCTCGGCGTGCTTCATCACCCGGCTGACACCAGGTGACGAAACGTTGAGCAGACGGGCCGCACCTCCAACCGTGCCCGTCACCATGATCGCCCGGATGACTTCGATTTGACGCAGCGTAAGCATCGACGCACACTTTTACTTTCGTCGTGTCGGCGGATCGCAAGTAAGATTTTTAGCGACGAGTTCGCCGGGATCGTTCTGCCGAAAAGGCATCGCGACTGCGTCGGCTCGCTCGGCCGCGGCCAAAACCGGATCCGACGCCATGCTTGGTCCCCCCTCTACGGTCAGCATAATGTTCCCCGCTCCTATGGTCAGCACAATATGATGATGGCGCAGGTGCATATTGCGGATGCTGACCATCTGGTGCATGCAGTTCCTTGGCCTGATGAAAGAAATCGTACGTCATTGCAGGCGGGCGGGCGGACACTTGGCTCAATGGGAGAATCCCTACAGCCACTTGGTGCCCGCTGGTCCAGATCCCGCGTACCTGACACAAGACCGCGACACCAAGGGACTATTGTCCGGCATTGTTAGGACGGCGGAGTTCATGTCATCCTCCGTTCAATAGTCACGCGGTCTAGAGGAGCGAGCGCAACATGAGTGCTTATCTACGGCGTCAGCTTACGGACTACGTGGAATACCATCGCGACCCCATGAACTGCGCCTTGCACGTCGTCGGCATCGTGATCCTGTTCCTGGGGGCAGTTCTTCCCCTCAGTCTGTTGCCTGTCTCGGTGTTTTGCCTTCAGGTCAATTTGGGGATTCTGTTGGCCATTCCAGTACTGATCTATTGGATCCTGCTCGACATTCCGATCGGCCTGGCAATCGCCGGCGCTGCCGCAATTCTGCTCTTTACGGCCGCGACAATCGCGAGCCACGCGAGCGTCATGGTTGTCTGGGCAATCTCGATTGTGTTGATTTTGATCGGTGTGGCGATGCAAATTATCGGGCATCAGGTGTATGAGCGCCGCCAACCGGCCCTTATGGACAATCCCACTCACCTCCTCCTGGGTCCGGTGTTCGTGATGGCAAAATTGTTCATTTCACTCGGTTTCAGGCGCGATCTTGCTGCGATAATCCAACAGGGATCGAACTCGGTCTACCAAAGCCAGGGCGGCGTGCAGCAAGATCGATGACCTGCGTTCTTGTCACGGGCGGCAGCGGCTTCATCGGCCAGCATTTGGTGGCAACGCTCGTCGCGAGCGGCCGGCAAACGCGCGTTCTCGATGTACGCCCTCCGGGGCGCGCCGTGGCAAATGCACAGTACATCAAGGGCTCGGTACTCGACCGCGAATTGGTCGATCAGGCACTCGATGGGGTCAACGAAGTTTACCATCTTGCCGGCCTGCCTGGCATGTGGGTCGCGCGTAAGGACGACTTTCATGCCGTCAATTGCCGCGGCACCGAGGTTGTCATTTCGGCCGCGCGCAAGCGTGGTGTTGAGCGGTTGCTCCATTGCTCGACCGAATCCATTCTGTTTCGTTCCTCGCCATCGGGAGAGGCCAACGTCGAAGATATCTTGCTAACCGCGGACGACATGCCGGGTCCCTATACACGGTCGAAATTGCTCGCCGAGAGACTGGCGATGGAAGCCGCCGCATCCGGCTTTCCGGTGGTTATCGGCAGCCCAACAATGCCGATCGGACCTCATGACCATAACCTTACACCGCCAACGGCGATGATCCGGCGTTTTCTAGGCAAGCGTTTTCAGTTTTATCTCGATTTCGTTCTGAATCTCGTCGACGTGCGCGACGTCGCAGCGGGCCTGATCCTCACCATGGAACGCGGAAAGGTCGGCCAACGGTATATTCTCGGTGGCGAAAGTATTCCTCTCAAAAAGCTTCTCCAATATGTGGCCGCGATCAGCGGCCGCGATAGCCTTCGCGTTCCCGTTCCGGGGCAGCTTGCCGAGGTGACTGCTGCTATAATGGAGTTCATGGCCGATCACGTAACGCGCACCCCCCCTTCCGCCACGGCAGAGGCCGTCCGGATCGCATTGCGATCTACAGCCCTCTCGACGGAAAGAGCGCAGCGGGAGCTTGGCTACGCGCCACGGCCTATTGAATCCGCTCTGCGCGAAACCATAGCCTACCTGGCCGACGCACGTGCCGCTTAGTCTTCACCAAATTTTTGCCTCGGTCTGGAGCGGATGGCTTGCCACCTGGCCGACCCAGCTGATTGCTCTCATCTGGATTGGTTGGCTTGTCAGTTGGACGTTGGGATCGTTCTGGGCGGCTCGAACGGTCAAGCGGCCACTAACCTGGCGTGCCCGGGCTCACAGGCTTCCCATTATTATTGGAGGATTGCTGCTTACGCCGTGGATTGCGCAGATCCTGGGCGAACGCCCGCTATGGAACGCCGGCAACGGCGTTACCTACGCGCTTGCAATTGTTGTCCTGGCCGGAGTCTTGTTCACGTGGTGGGCACGAATTCATCTCGGACGTTTTTGGTCGAACGAGATCACGCGGAAAGAAGGCCATCGGGTCATCGATACCGGTCCGTACAGCCTTGTCCGTCATCCGATTTACACCGGACTCATCGCCGGCATATTGGCGACAGGCGTGGCCGTCGGAACGGCGACGGCCATTCTCGGTGCGGTACTGATTTCCTTTGGCTTGTCCGTGAAAGCGCGTGAGGAAGAAAAGTTTCTTACCTCGGAGCTCGACCCGAGCGCATACGAGTCCTACCGCCGCCGGGTTCCGATGCTTGTACCCTTCGTCTAAGAGCCGCGGTCTCGCGCCAAGGCCGGCAATCTAAAGCGAGGAGAGGATCGCGTTAATGACTTTCTGCTGTATGATCTCGTTCTTGTCGATCGTTATGTGACCGACGCCACCTGGCGTATTCTCGACATCGACGTTCGACAGCTCTCCCTGCAGGTTTTTTCCTCGAGCAACGCGTGTGCCCGCGCCATTGCCGATATAGAAATTGATATAGCGGCCGACTTTACCTGTCAGCGTCGTTTGAAACACGGAATCCAGACCAATGGCCAATTTGACCGGAGCGCCGAGCCTGGTCAGGCGCTCGACCATATCCGGCAGAACCGTCGCACCGGAAGAATGCCCGACCAAGATAATGGTCCGCACCTTTCCACTCTTGTATGCGGCCGCAGCGTCGTCCGCGACCGACGACCAGAGGAGATAGTTCGTTACCGTGGTCTGAATGCCCCGCTGCTCCAGCTTGTATGCGATCTGGTCCATGCCCATTGAGAAGACGTTAAGCACGCCCCTGAGCAGATAAACGTGAGCGGTTGGTTTTGAAGTGGATGGTCCCTGCGCGCGGGCACCGCCAGGAACTGCGAGCAGCAGGGCTATAGCTGCGAACGCCGTCAGCGGACGCAGCCATCGCCGATGTGCAAACGTGCCGGCAAATCGAAAGCATCCACCATCCAGTCTCATTGAATTTCCCTCTTGAGCTGCGCCCCAATGCGTCGCGGCCAGATATACCGTCCATCGCGCACACCGATTTTAGCGGCATCGGCCCAGATTCCAAGCATATTACGGGGTTTTTCGGCGCGTTAAAATCTGCTTACTCAACTGACATGGATTACCCCGCCCAAAGTGCCAATCGTGCAACACCTCTTCGTCTATTGGAGTACGTCCAAATTGGCCCGGAGGATCGTTATGAGCGATATGCGGATATCCACCAGCACGACCATGCAGATCGGCGAGGCGGCGCGCGACAACATTGCGGCCGGCATCTGGTTCGCCGTGCTTGCCGGCTCGCTTTTCCTGTATGCCCAGTCAATTTTGATGACGACCGGTCTCATGCTTGAGCTGACCGCGGCCTATTCGACCTTCGTATTGTGCGGGAAGTCGGCTCGCAGCCCCTTTGTGCACGCCATACCTTATGCATTCGCGCTCGCAGGCGCAGTCTTTCTTTGTCTCGCTCCCGATTTCCACAATGCCATCGAGGCCAGCCTGGTGTTTCTGGGGGTTACGGCGTTGATGCACGGATCTGTCGTCTACAGCGCGCTAAAAAACCCGCGTGAGACGGAAGACCCGGTATACGCCAGCGCGACCTGACGTCGTCTCAACTTCAATCCGCTAAAGGGCAGCGCAGCCGCTAGTTGCGGCGCGCCGCCGGATCTCGCGTCATGTTCTTGGCAGCAAGTTCGTCGAGATACTCCTGCCAGTACGACGCGTGGTTGCGCCCAAGGTCGTGCAGGTAGTCCCAGCCGAAAATGCCGGTGGAATGCAGATCGTCGAAGACGAGGCGCACGGCATAATTGCCCACCGGCAAAACCTCAATAATCTCGACATTCCGCTTGCCGGGGACGGTCTTTCGCTCTTCTTCCGAATGGCCTTGTACTTCCGCGCTCGGACTCTTGACCCGCAGGTACTCGGCCGGCAATTCGAAGCGTTCCCCGCTGTCGAAGGTAACGATCAGGACCTTGCGGTCCTTACGCAGCCGCAATTCGGTCGGCCAGACTTGTGCATCAGTCATCAGTTTACGAACCGTACGGTACCGGCAGCACTGAGGTCGTAGCCGCCAAGTTCACGCCCACGCGTGGCGAAATCCGGCGAATGGAAAAACTTCAGCAAGGACTGCAACGGAGAATGGAAATAGTCGCGCTGGCGCATCACCAGGTCGAACGGCTCCCAGACAATCGGGATAAAATCGAGCCCGGCCGCGTTTGCGACGCTGCGCGTGGCAATGCCGGTATCGGCGCGGCCGGCGCGAATTGCCTGCGCGATGTCAGGGCCGGTTGGGCAGACAGGTACAACGGAGGCAAGTTGGTCCAGGGCAATGTCGGCGCGATGTGATAGCGCCAGGAGCAGCAGCTGCGCACCGGCGCCTTTCGGCCGCATGGCGATGCGCGCACGTTTTTTGCGGATATCCTCGATCGAGCCGAGCTTGAGTGGATTTCCTGGTGCGGCCAGAAATCCCTGCTCGCGGCGGCAAAACGCAATCATCACGGCGTCCTGCAGTTCGTTGCGGCTTCGCAAGACATCGACATTGGCATCGGCTTCGATGTCGTCCAGGGCATGCAAATGAATTGCAGCGGCAATGGTTTCCCCGGCGGCAAAACGGGAAAACCCCGCCTCGCTGCCGAGCGCCAGGGTCGCCAGTCCCGAGCCGCTTTCGCGAAGGGCCCATTCAAAAAGCGGATCATGGCTGCCGCTGACGATGAGCGCTGCGTCCGGGCGCGTCATACCTCCTGGCCGCGAGATACTGGAGGCGAGCCAATGATCAAGTTCGGCTTTCGGAAACAACCATCGGCCGGTGACCTTCGTGCAGGGCACCGTTCCCTCCGCCACCATTTCGTAGATCTTGCGTTCCTTGAGCCTGAGATAGGCGGCAGCCTCGGCCGTGGTGAAAAGCTGCATGACCTTGACCTGCACCGATATGCACCGGTTTTAGGATGCCCAAAAGCACAAAAATAACAAGGGCCTGCACAAGGAGGCGGGCCGGGCAGTTTTGATTAATGAGTTCTTTCTCGCCGGACCGCTGAACGGCCAATCGATTTAGCGATTTAGCCAATTTTTCCGATTATTTGAGCGCAATTCACAGGAGTAGTGACAGTGGCAGAACGCCGTAAAGCGGGGCGCTCGCGTGTACTGAAGAGCGCAAAACTTGTTTTGGGTCGGTCAGCGATCATCGATTGTATCGTGCGCAATGTGACCAATAGCGGCGCGCGCATTCAGATCGCAAACACGGTTGATCTGCCGAAAGAGTTCGAGATGACTTTCGACGGCGGCTACTCGATCCGGCCGTGTCGGCTCGTCTGGCGCACAGTGACTGAAACAGGCGTGGAATTCGTCCAGGCGGCGTGAAGGGACTTGCGGCCTCGGTCGGCGCACTGGCCGTTGTGCCGCAAAGGGAGTACGCAACAACTAGGGGCGGGTAGCCGCCCACCGAAGCGCAATCGGACCGAGCAGGACGCCAGCCGCGAGCAGCGAGAATGCGGCGAGCCAGCCGGTCGCGGTGGCAGGCCCACCCGCGGCGTCAAGTGCTACGCCCGTGGCCCAAGCGCCCAGAGCCGAAAGTCCGAAGCCAACAGTCGAATGCAGAGCCATCGTCGCGCCTCGACTAGCGGGGATCGCGCTCAGGCTCATACCAGCGGTGAGCGATCCAGAGTCGCCGGGAACCGTGACGCCGTAGAGCAGCACCAACGGCAGGAGCAAGAGCGCCGACAGCGTCGCGCTGCATCCGATGGCGATTGCCACCGCCGCGGACGCAAACATGATCACCGAAATCGCACGGCGGCGTCCGAAGCGGATCGAAGCCTCATTCCCAAGAATGCTGGCCGGGAGCGAAAGCAATGTGACAAGCACGCTGACAGCAATAGGCCCAAGCAGCGCTCCGCCATCGTTACGTGCAACCACAAAGGTCCAGAACGCGACGATCCAGGTCCGCATGCCGTAAAGCTCAAAGCAATGCGCGCCATATCCGAAAATGTATCCAAGCGCCGCGCGGTTGCGGAACACGGGACGGAAATCGAGTGGGTGGCCGGGCGATGGCTTCGGATTGAAAGGCGCGAGCAGGAAGCAAACGATCACCATCGCAAGCGGCGCAACTCCGGTGACGAAAAAAGCGGTCCGCCAGCCATAGAAATCTGCAACAAGCTGCGAAACAAGAAACGACAAGCCCACACCTACCGAAAAACTTGAGGTGTAGAGAGTAACGCTGCGGGACGTATCGCCCGATGGCAGCCTGTCGGTCAGGGCCTTGAGGCCCGGCATATAGGCTCCGCCGAAGCCAGCGCCCGCCACCGCCCATATCAGGGATGCCGACAAGAGGCCGTCAGCGAAAAATCCGAATGCAATGGTCGCCAGGCCGCTGACGGCAGAGCCAGCCAGCAGAATGCCGCGCGCGTCGAAACGATCCGTGAGTGCGGTCAGAACCGGGACCGCGAGCATGTATCCAAATGCGTATGCGCTGGCCATCAAGCCAGCCTGTCCCGCACTCAGGTGCCACAGCGGCATCAGGTGCTGCGCCATGATTGCTGGGACCACAACATGTGGCAGCAGGTTGCAAACCTGAGCGAGGCACATGGCGGTCACTAGCGTTCGCCCGTGCAACGTCATTTGGCTTTAAAGGCGCGCGCCGGTAACAGGAGATTTGCGCCACAGCCACCCGCTGACGATCACCGCAGCCGCTGCGCCGATGGCTTGCGCTGCCAAGAACGCGGGAACATCGGCAGGCGCTATGCCTGCGAACGTGTTGGACAGCGAGCGCGCTACCGTGACAGCCGGATTGGCGAATGAGGTTGAGGCCGTGAACCAATAGGCGGCGGTGATATAGAGGCCCACCGCATAAGGAACGGACGCAGGCGCGCTGGCGAGGCCTCCAAAGATTGTAAGGAGCAGACCGAATGTCGCCACCGCTTCGGAAAGCCATTGACCCGGTCCGGTCCGGACCGTCTGCGAAAGCTGCAGCGGCGATAAATCAAACATCAGGTGAGCCACCCAAACACCAACAACGCCACCGGCTACCTGTGCGGCGATATAGAGAACGGCATCGGTCCAAGCCAGATCGCGGCGGATAGCAAATGCTGCGCTGACAACGGGATTGAAATGCGCACCGGACAGCGGTGCAAAAATCAGGATCAGGACCGTAAGGACCGCGCCGGTAGCGATGGTGTTGCACAAGAGCGCGAGCGCAATATTTCCACCCGCCAGCCGCTGCGCCATGATTCCTGAGCCGACCACTGCAGCAAGCAGCAGTCCCGTTCCAAGCGCCTCCGCAATTGCGCGACGTCGAAGGTCGCCAATCACTGTGCATCCGCCTTAGCAGTGGCACCCTGGCTGCGGCCAATCTCCCGCAGCCGGTTTTGCAGTGTCAATTTATCCAGCGACGCGATAGGCAACGAGGTGAACAGACCGATCCGCTGGTTCAGCATCCGGTAGGCATCCGAGAATGCCTGCCCGATTTGAGCCTCGGTGCCGGTGGCTTCGGCAGGATCAGAAATCCCCCAATGCGCCGTAATAGGCTTGCCCGGCCAAACCGGACAGGCTTCGCCCGCGGCGTTATCACAAACGGTAAAAACGAAATCGAGCGCCGGAGCGCCCGGCTTCGCAAATTCATTCCACGACTTTGAGCGGAAGCCGGACGTGTCGAAGCCCAAGCCCCGCAGCAGCGTCAGTGTACGCGGGTTCACTCGGCCCTTCGGCTGACTTCCCGCACTCCACGCGCGAAACCTGCCGCTGCCGATCTTATTCAGGATCGCCTCGGCGATGATCGAGCGCGCCGAATTACCCGTGCAAAGAAACAGAACGTTGTAGGGCCGGTCAGCCACAGCACGCGCTCCTCTTGGCCATTGCCTTTTCAGGTTCGGATTTCGATGACGTAGTGCAGCCACATCCGGTAGCGCCTTCCGCTTTCGCCTTTTCGTCGTCGGCACAGCATGCATCTGCAGTAGCAGTAGCGGGACCGCCGCAGCAGCCGGAATCCGTTTCGCTGCGCGCTCCAAAATTTGTCGTGCAGACACCGGTTTCCGGCAGCACTAACTGCACGTCGTCCGCCGCCTTGAGATCGCCAGCGAGATAGGCCGCGACAGACCGCACTTGCTCATAGCCGGTGGCCATCAAGAAGGTCGGCGCTCGTCCATAACTTTTGACACCCACCGCAAAATAACCGGGTTCAGGATGAGCAAGCTGACGGTAACCGTGTGGCGGGACGCTGCCGCAGGAGTGCAAATTTGGATCAATGGCGGGACCGAGCGCCTTCGGGCATTCAAGCCATGGGTCCAAATCGAGACGCAATTCCCGCGTCATGTCGAGATCGGGCCGTTGGCCGGTGGCAACAATGATCCGGTCAAATGGGCCTAAGTCTGCGCCGCCGCGTGTGGTCAATCCCGACACGATGACAGCGTTATTTTTAACGGTCACGGCGTCCGCTGAAAAGCCGGTGACGACATTGAGCCGATTGCTTTGCGAAAGCGATTTGAGATCGCTGCCAAGTTTTCCACGCGCAGCAAGGCGATCAGCAGCGCCACCACCGAATACGCGCGTCAGGTCAGTTGCGCGCACCGCCCATGTCAGTTCAATCTGCCTGTCGGCTTCGGCAAGTCGCGCCAGATCGAGCAGAACGTTTGCTGCCGAATGACCGCCGCCAATCACCAGAATGCGTTTGGCTGTGTAGGTGGCGCGGTCGGTGCCGAGAACGTCAGGAATGCCGTATGCGTTGAAATCGGTAGCCTCGGCCTCCCCTATTGCTGGCAGGCCGGACGCGCCAAGTGGGTTTGCGTTCTGCCACGTGCCGGACGCATCAATGATCGCGCGGGCTTGATCCACCCGTACCGCACCATTCTGGACGACCAGCGAAAAGGGACGATCCTCACGGCCCGTCGTCACGACTTTGCCGATGCCTTGCCGCGAGATCGCGTTGACGCTTGTTTTGGTTTCAATGACCGACCGCAATTCCGGTGTTTCGGCCAGCGGGCGCAGATAGGCTTCATAGAGATCGCCACCGGTAGGCAGTCCGTCGCCACGCGGTTCCTGCCAACCGTGCCGTTTCAGAATTGCCCTGGCCGCATGATCGATATTGAGGCTCCAAGGCGAAAAGAGCCGCACGTGGCTCCAGTCGCGCACGTTCGCAGCCACCGTGTCACCGGATTCATACAGCCGCACCGGAATGTTGCGCGCGATCAGATGCGCGGTGGCCGCGAGGCCCACGGGGCCTGCACCAATCACAGCAACCGGCAAGCCGGTTTTCATACGCGCTCCTTCACTCGTTTTTTGGCGGTAACTGGTTCGCGGCTTGGCGTCGTGCATTTCGCCGCAGCGCCTTGGCAGCAATTCTCGGTGAGGTAGGCGAGCAGCCCGTTCATTGCGTCGTAACGCGCCGCGTAGATCATGGAACGGCCTTCACGCCGCACGGTGACCAATCCGGCTTCACGGAGCCGGTCGAAATGGAAGGTGAGAGTGTTTGGCGGCAGACCGAGCGCTGCCGCTACTTCGCCGGCGGGCATTCCGTCCGGTCCTGCCTGCACCAACAGGCGAAAAGTATCGAGCCGATTTTCCTGCGCGAGCGCGGCCAGTCCGGCCAAGGCTTGAGGCTTTTTCATATTTCAGTATTTATCGAAATATCGGCCTCCTGGCAAATTCATTTCCATGATTGTTGAAATAAAAGAGCGTGATGAATGCACTCTGCAGCTGCCAATTTGTGGACAAACTTGAAGTAAGTTGTGTGGGAATTCGGTTCGCAAATTTCATGTTCGCTTTCGCGGTCGACCCAAAGCCGAAATTATGCTGCACAACCACCTGTGGGAGTGCTCCCTTTCAGTCTGCTCGCTTGCCACGTACGATGCCCTATCTTGACTGTCGGGGGCGACGATGAGGCGGCGCGAGTTCATTCGTCTGTTGGCAGGCGCAGGGGTGGCGTGGCCGATCGCAAGCCAGGCGCAGCAACCCGCTGGGCCCGTCATCGGCTATTTGAGCGGGCGTTCACCCGAAGACACGGTCGACGAACTGGCGGCATTCCAAAAAGGACTGAGCGAGGGCGGTTTTGTCAGCGGCGGCAACGTCACCATCGAATATCGATGGGCCCGCGGTGATTACAGCCGTCTGGCAGTTCTTGCGGCCGAACTCGTGCAACGGCGCGTAACCGTCGTGGCGGCGACCGGCGGAGAGAACTCAGCCCGCGCCGCGATGCAGGCGACGGCGACCATTCCCGTGGTATTCGCCCTGGGCGCGGACCCGGTCGAGCTCGGTCTTGTGCAAAGCTTGAACCGGCCAGGCGGCAATGCCACGGGGACGACCATCCTGCTCGGGGATATGGATCAGAAGCGGTTTGGCATTCTGCAGAGGACGATTCCCGGCATCGTTCGCTTTGGTGCACTCGTCAATCCGAATTATCCGCCTTCGGCGGACCAAATTCGCGATCTCGAAAAAGCCGCAACGGACCTTGGCCGACAGGTTTTTGTCGCCAAAGCAAGCAACGATGCGGAGCTGGATGCAGCTTTTGCTGCGCTCTTGCACGAACAAGTTGGCGCACTCCTGGTTGCATCCGATCCATATTTCGATACGCGCCGCAGTCGGATTATTGCTTTTGTGGCACAAAACCGTTTGCCCGCCATTTATCAGTTTCGCGCCTATGCAGTCGAAGGGGGGCTGATCAGTTATGGGCCGAGTATCACCGATGCGTATCGGCAGGTCGGCCTGTACGTCGCACGTGTGTTGAAAGGCGAGAGGCCAGCCGATCTTCCCATTCTGCGGCCGACGAAATTTGATTTCGTCGTCAACCTCAAAACTGCGAAGTCGCTTGGGCTTACGATACCGCCGACCTTGGTGGCTCAAGCCGATGAAGTGATCGAATGAATGCGCCACTGTCCGCTATTGGCCCATAGCGGATTGCGTCGCGAAGTGGATAGACTGTCTAACTGCCTACCTGAGGCCGGTAAGTCCGGGGGACTTACGTGCAAGAGATTACGAACTGGCTTGGGCAACTTGGTCTCGGGCAATACGCGCAGCGTTTTGCTGAAAATGAAATTGACACCTCTGTACTGCCCCACCTGACCGACCAGGACCTCAAGGACATTGGTATCCCGCTCGGGCATCGGCGGAAAATCCTCGCAGCCATCAGAGAGCCTGCGGCTGCGGCGTTGTCGGCCCCTGAACCTTCTACTCAACTGGAGTCGAAGATCGGAGAGCGCCGGCAGGTCACCGTCATGTTCGTGGACCTAGTCGGCTCGACGGAACTCGCTGAGCGATTGGACCCGGAGGATTTGCGAGATCTCATTTCCACTTATCAGAAATGCGTCACTGACACGGTGCAGCGTTTCGACGGGTTCGTGGCGAAATATATGGGCGACGGCGTGCTTGCCTGTTTCGGCTATCCGCAGGCGCATGAGGATGATGCGGAGCGCGCGGTACAGGCTGGCCTGGAGTTGATCGCAGGGGTTGCTGCGCTCAAGACGCCGGTCCTCCTTGAAAGCCGCGTGGGTATTGCGACTGGGATCGTTGTTGTTGGCGATCTGATCGGGTCTGGCGCAGCGCAGGAACGTAGCATCGTCGGCGAAACGCCGAATTTGGCGGCACGGTTGCAAGGCGTCGCGGCGCCGAACATGGTCGTCATCGCCGAAGATACTCGCAGGCTGCTCGGAAATCTGTTCGAGTTGCAGGACATTGGGGTCAAAAACCTCAAAGGCATTGCCGCGCCGGTGCGCGTGTGGGCTCCACTGCGGCCAAGTTCGGTGGAAAGCCGCTTCGAGGCGCTGCATGAGGGAGCGCTGACTGCCCTGATCGGGCGAGAAGAAGAACTTGAACTGCTACTTCGGCGCTGGTCGCGGGCCAAGACCGGTGAAGGTCAGGTGGTGCTGCTTTCCGGCGAAGCGGGCATAGGCAAATCGCGGCTCACGGTCGCGCTGCCGGAGGAACTCGCTCGCGACCCACACGTGCGCCTCCGCTATTTCTGTTCGCCGCAGCATACCGACAGCGCCTTCCATCCGGTGATTGCGCAATTCGAGCGAGCGGCGGGTTTTGAACGGCAAGACGCGCCCAACACCAAGCTGGACAAACTGGCATCGATTCTGGGTTCCTCAGTGGATCAAGCTACCGACATTCAGTTATTGGCAGAACTGCTTTCGATCCCAAGAGATAACCGGCATACCTCGCTCGACTGGAGTCCCCAGCAAAAGAAGGAGAAGACCCTTGCAGCACTGATCCGACAGCTCACCTTGCTCTCGCGCCAGCGACCCGTGCTGGTGGTGTTTGAGGACGTCCACTGGATCGATCCCAGCTCGCGTGAGCTCTTGGATATAATGGTGGAGAATGTGGCGTGGCTGCCGGTGTTGCTGCTCGTCACCTTCCGTCCCGAGTTCGCCTCCCCATGGGCGGGCCATGCACATGTCACAACGCTGACACTCACGCGTCTCACTCGGCGCGAGGGTACGGCCTTGGTCGAACAACTGGCCGGAAAAAACGCACTTCCAGAAAGAATCACAGCGGAGATTGTGGAGAGTACCGACGGAATCCCTCTCTTCGTGGAAGAGCTGACAAAGGCGGTATTGGAGGCTGATGCTCACGGGGACGGAGCGACGAAGACAGTTTCAAACGAGCCGCGTCCGGCATTGGCAGTTCCTGCAACCCTTCATGCCTCACTCTTGGCCCGGCTGGACCGGCTGGGGGAAGCGACGAAGGAGGTTGCGCAAATCGCGGCGGCGATAGGACGGGAGTTCTCCTACGAACTGCTGACTTTGGTTGTTCAAAAGAGCGAGGAAGAAGTGGCAAGCTCGCTTGTGCGACTGACTGATGCCGGGCTTGTATTTTGTCGAGGGACGCCACCGCGAGCGACCTTTCTTTTCAAGCATGCGTTGGTGCGAGATGCGGCCTACGGCACATTGTTGCGTGGATCGCGACAGGCGCTGCACGCGCGCATTGCAGGAACACTCGAGGAGCGGTGGCCCGAGATTGTCGATGCCCAGCCGGAGTTGCTTGCTCATCATTTTACAGAAGCTGTTTCAAATGAGCGCGCTCTGCAGTACTGGCAACGGGCCGGTGAACGCGCGCTGCGTAATGCAGCTTATCAAGAGTCAATTGCACATCTCGAAAAGGCACTGGCGGTGGCTGAGAAGCTGGCTGAGAGTCCGACGCTGCGCGTGCTGAGATTGCGGCTTCGTATCGGTCAAGGGCAGGCGCTCATTCATACAAAGGGGTACGCCGCGCCTGAAACAACCGCCGCATTCTCACGGGCCCGCGATCTGGCCGTTGAAGTTGAGGACGTGACCGAAGGCTTCCCTGCTTATTACGGCTTGTGGGCGGGCAGTTGGGTTCGTGGGGAGCTCGCGCAGGCTCGCGAAAGCGCCGAGGCTTTCGTCAATGGTACCACGAATCGGCCGAAGTCGGCGGAAGCCGGGGTCGCCCAACGACTACTTGGTTCAACATCCTGGCTGCAGGGCGACTTCTCGTCTGCTCGCACATACCTGGAAAAATCGCTCGCCATCTACGACAGTGAGCGCGACCACGATCTTGCATTCCGCTTTGCCCAGGATACCGGCGTTTCTGCGCTGATTGTTCTCGCATTGACGCTGTGGCCGCTCGGCGAAACCGATCGAGCCGGTCAGTGCGCCGAGCAAGCTGTCGTGCGAGCCGTTGAAAGCAATCAGGTCGCAACACTCGCTTTCGCGCATGGCTACAAAACGCTGTTCGAGATGATGCGTCGGGATATCTCCCATGCGGGTAAGCATGCAGAGACGCTGCTGGCTCTGGCAAACGAGCACGCGATGCCGCAGTGGTTTGCGATCGGCACGTTTGCGGAAGGTTGGGCGCGATGGCATGCCGGCGATCGCAAAGCCGGCGAGAAATTCATGGCCGATGGAATGGCGCTCTACAATGAACAGCGCATCCGATTTCCAGCGCCGCTTTGCGCCGTCTTGTTCGCAGCAACCGAAGCTCATTCGGGACGCATGGACGCGGCATTCGCGACCTTGGATAACACGCTCGCCGAGGTCGAACGGAGCGGTCAGCATCACTTCACTGCGGAAGTGTATCGGCAGCTGGGTGAGCTACTGATTTGCGAGCAGCCCCTTGCCGGGCGAGGAGAGGAAGCACTCAAACGCGCCATTGAAATTGCGCGCAGCCAGGATGCCCGAACGTTTGAGCTGCGTGCCTCCACCAGTCTCGCTCGCCTCTGGCACGATCAAGGAAGGCCCGCTCAAGCCCGCGACCTCCTTGCACCGATCTACAACCGCTTCACCGAAGGACACGAGACGGCAGATCTAAAACAGGCGAAGGCCTTTCTCGATGGGTCGGCTTGAAGTGATAGAGTGAGCCCGGCGAGATAATTGACCGGCACACAGTCCAAAGTCGCTTCGCCCCTGACTGCCGATGGAGAAGACCCATGAAGTACGAGGCGATCAACTTCGGCAAGAAGTTCAATTTGTTCGACGAACAGTGGCAGCCGAAAGTCATAGCCGAAATGAATGACTACCAGTTCAAAATCGTGAAGCTACAGGGAGGTTTCATTTGGCATGATCATAAGAATACAGATGAGACATTCATTGTTTTGGAGGGTACCCTGCGGATCGATTTTCGTGATGGCGCGGTGCAAGTATCCACAGGCGAAATGTTTGTCGTCGCGAAGGGCATCGAACACAAGACGTATGCCGAGCACGAGGTCAAACTATTGCTAATTGAGCCACGCGGCGTCCTCAATACCGGTGATAAGGGAGGCGACCGCACAGCTCAGAATGATGTTTGGATTTAAGGGATACCGATCTCATGCCCATCTACCAACTTGAAGATGTTCCCGAGGAATTTGTCACGCCAAAGCATTCCACTGCCTACGGCCGTTTGATTACTGGCACGCAGGTCGAAGTCGGATTGCTACGATACAAGGCTGGTGAAGGAGCGAAGCAACACGCCCATCCTCATGAGCAGGTTCTCCTCGTTTTGAGCGGAAAATGCCGTCTCACCCTTGACGGCAAACCGACGATCATTGGCAGCGGGGTGGCAGCACTTATTCCCCCCAATACTCCGCACGCGCTGGAAGTGTTGGAAGATGCTGAAGTCGTCAGTTGTAAGGGTGTGATAGGCGGCGTTGGTCATAGAATCTAAGTGAACAAAGCCGTCAACAGAGGCTTTCTTTGCGGTCGCCTTCCGTTTCTGGCTCTTAGCTGACATTTCGTTTCACTGCATCTGTCCGCTTTCGGGGGCAAAGCAGACATGACTTTTTGCGGACGTCCGCTTTCGCGGTCGCTATTGGGGGCAAAGCGGACGTGCCCTTTTGCACTGCATATGTCCGCTAATGACCCAAAGCAGACATTCAACTCGCATGGTCGATCATGGCGCCTTTGCTCCAGGCAACCCGCACCGTTCCAATCGTGTTCACGCTCGTCGACGCAGGTCGATTATGCAATTCTGGAGATGGAGCGTGAGCCCGGGCGTGCGTCGTTACACTGAGGGAACCCCGCCTGGTAGAATTTTCAATTGGGTAACGGCAAAAATATCATCGTCAACTGTTCGAGACTAATGTCGAACCCTGCGGCACCTGGGTGACCACCTCCGCCATAGAGTTTGGCGAATTCCCCACAATGGATGTCACCCGGCCGTTCCCGCGATCGGACGGATACAGTCACATCGCCGTCCTTTCCTGCGCACCATATCGCAACCATCTTGTAGGCGTCAGCACCGGCACGCTTATAAACTACCTCGGCCAGGTTACTCGCCATGAAGTGTGGCGCGTTTACCAGTGCAACTTGATGGGCGACATTCGCTCCGTTGCGTGTCCAATTGACTACACATTCAACGCAGTTCGCGGCGACCTTATCAAGCTGCTGCTTCTGGTAGGCGACAATCGGCATTCCTTTGAGGATTGCGTCCTGGGGTTCGTCACAGAATTTGGCCCACGAATCAAAACTGAATGGCATCGTATCCAAATACAAATGGAGTGCTTCGATCACATCGGCGTATTTTTTGTATGCGTCACGTCTCTTGTGCCACCAAAGGTCGCGCCACCCTAGATAGTTGATGAATTCGGGTCGAGAAATCTCGCGGTTTATTGTCTGGAAGGGTTGAAAAAAATGATCCCATGCCAGCTGGCAGCCAGCCCTATCCATGTCGAAATCGACCGAGACATTCCCAAGGTCCTCGATCTCCCGCTTAACGGCCCAAACGCTCGACCCGTGCTGTTCATCGATTTTGCGTTCCTCCATCAATTCTTTTCGCGCAGTGTCGTGGTGATCAAGGATGGTTAGCTTTCTGAAGAGCTTGGCTAATCGACGAACTTGGGCGGTATTGAACGAAAAATCTAGCACATAGAGCTCGGACAGCGGATGCTCCGCTGATTTGGCCACGTCATCAACGAATGAATCCTGTTCTGTGCCGTACGACACAGGGATGTAGCTGGCCTGGGCGCCGAACTTCTTCCAGGCGACAAGAGCGGCGCCAAAGCCGTCCATGCAGTCTTTGTGATACACAACAACGCTGCTCATCGTCTGCACGCGACTTTTCAATAGTGCTCGCCCCTCGAGAGGTCCTATCGCGGCGGCTTTAATTTTGCGAGCCGTCAGGCTCTTCTAGCGGTCGCGCGGATATTCGATCAGCTGCCGGAAGTCGGGCAAAACGAGGCCGAGGCTGCTGTTCAGAAAATTGCAGGCCGTTCGCAAGCTTCGCTCGATCGAGGTTACAAACAAACTTCTGCTCGAACAAGATGTGAACTTCTATTCCCGCACCATCATATGGTGCAAGCATCGTGTGCGTTGCGGCGCCACCAGTCGAGCAGCCCACAAAGTTCGAATTGGTTTAACCGCAAGACTGCCAAGGTGCTTGGCGTCACCGTGCCGCCCACACTCCTCGCCAGCGCCGACGAAGTGACCGAATAAAGCGACGTGTAATGTCCGCTATTGGCCCAAAGCAGACATGAGCTAGTGCACTGCACATGTCCGCTTTCGGGAGCAAAGCGGACATGACCGTTTGCGGAAAATTCGCTTTCGCGACAGCTTTTGATGCGTTGCGTCGCTTGCTGCATCGCAAAAAGTCCAAATCAAAATCTATTTTCGGCGCTGACGGTTTGCGAATATGCTGAGGCCATAAGAAAAAACGCCCGGGAGGTAATCATGCCGCAACCACGCAAATTGCGTCTGCCAACGCCGCCGATTGGCCAACGCCGCTGCCCGGCATGCGGGCTGCCGATGTTTCTTGTTTGCATTGAGCCGACTGACGACGCCGGTGAAGACGAGCGCACATTTGAATGCAGCAAATGCGCTTACGCTGAAACGTTGATCGTTAAGTTCCGCTAGCAGGCAGCTGCAGGGGCTCTTAATGGCTATCTACAAGCTAATCGCCAACGGTTCGTTCGGGCCGAACGAAATCGAGGCCATGAGCGCCGCTTATGAGAACGCACTGGTAAATCTCGGCATCGTCAATCGCGACGACCCAATAACTGAGCTAATTGCCAAAGCGATCGTCAATGTCGTGGCGACGGGTGAACGCGATCCCCAATTAATCGAGCAACGTGCGATCAATGCGCTGGGCGTTCGTAGGACTGATGCCGCGTAGTTGTCGGGGCCTGATCAATTCGGTATGTGGCCGGGAAACCCTCGGGCGAAACCGCTGAACGCCCGGGGGTTTTTTGTTCGACCGTCCGTTCGGATGAGCACACAACAGTTTGGCTTCGCGGTTTGCTCGTCGAGATTTTTAGTGGGCCGCGCCCTTTGCTGCCAAGGGCGCGGCCCGACCCCGTCTACCCCGGTCGCATCGTCTCAATGAGATTTGGTAATTCCATGTTCGGATTGCGAAGTGCTTCGCAATTTTTAACCTGCTTAATGTCAAATTTTATATCGGGACCCCAGTGGAAGAGGAAAAAATTGGATTCGCGGCTGCCGAGGCCCATTCCTCGCGTATGTCCGTAAAGGAGACCGTTGCCAAGCCACGAGCAGCGGTCTCCTTTTTTCCCAGGAGGACGAAACGTCAAGAAAAGGACCAAGGTGTTGCCCAAGCCTTGGCCCCCGGACCACGCATTGCGAAAGGTCGAGGAGCTTTGCGCAATCCTAAGGCTTAACGTAACGATCGCGCTTTCTGTTTCAGCCGGGACTTTCTTCTTATTTGAGTTGCGTCGCCCGGTACCGCTCGATCTCTTTCAGCAGCATGGGCCCGATGCCTTGAATCAACCGAATGCGATCCGGGGTCATGGACAAGAGCTGCTCGGGCGTATCAATCCCGGCTTTGATAAGTACGCCTGTTGTCCGAGGACTGAGCCCACATTCTGCAAACGGCAGTGTCCGGTAGGTTTGGCGGTTAGCCGCTTTACATCGGGGCGGCAGCCTATTCGCAACGAGGGTTCCGTGAGACCGCGGCGCAGTCCAGCGGCTGTTTGTTCACGCCCGATGAGGTGGAAAGTTCCGGCACAAACAAGTTACCGCGCGGGGCTTGGAGACTGCGGTAGATTCCAAGGCGATGGTCCGGATCGCGCGCAGTATTGGTCTGTACAATTCAGCCTATCGCTTGGCTTGGCAGCACATTTCAGAACAGCAGAAGCGCGAGCGGTCGGATGTAGCTCAGCGCCTTCATGAGTCCATCGAGCGCCAGCTCAAAGAGGGAGCAAGCTTAGATGTTCTCATTGCCTCCGAAGCGCTTAGTGAGTTGACGAAATAACACATGCTCGCTCGGTCATTGTCCGCGAGGGGCGCTTGAAGCCAAGACGGGACCTAATGAAATCAGCCGTGACTAAACGTTCCATCCAGCTTGATGGACGCAGAACAAGCGTTAGCCTTGAAGATGCTTTCTGGACTGCACTCAAAGAAATCGCTCATTTCCAGGGCGTGACGGTGCCGAGTTTAGTCGCTGCAATCGAAGCCACGCGCAAACAGAGCAGTCTATCGTCGGCGATCCGCGTTTTTGTACTTGACCATCTTCAAAGCAAAGATAAGTCGGTGGGTCCGCGACACTCCACCCGCGCCATTGTCAGCAGTGATGAAAGCCGGTCAACTCGGGCTTGGAGCGGGTTTGCAAAGCGCGGCTAATTGCAATTAAATTTACCTGGAAACGCTGCGGCTAAGACCGTTCCCAACTCCCAAGTATGCTACGATATTTAAAATATGAGCGCTTCAGGTGACGATCCTGTCGTTGAACCGAACCCGGCCGGAAAATCCGACGACTTGACGGGCCGCGCACTCCGTCTGCGGATTCGTCAACAGGAGCTGCTTGCCGAGCTCGGCGTCCTCGCCCTTCAGGGGGCGAGCCTTGTTGAAATGCTTAATCACACAGCCCGGATAACCGCCGAGGGACTGGAAGCGGAATACTGCAAAGTCATGGAATTCCTTCCGGCAGAGAACCGACTCGTTGTTCGCGCCGGTGTCGGCTGGGAAAAAGGAGTTGTCGGTCATGCCACTGTCGGGGCGGATCTGGCATCGCCGGCAGGCTATGCGTTGCGCACGGGTAAACCTGTGATTTCCAACCATCTCGAAAACGAGCAGCGGTTTCGGACCCCTGAATTACTTATCGAGCACGGCATTCGCCGCGCGATGAACGTTATCTTGCAAGGCGATGGCTCGCCGTTTGGCGTACTTGAAGTCGACAGCCGGTCCGAAGGTGAATTCGGCGAGCGCGACATCGCATTCCTGCAAGGTGCTGCCAACATCCTCGGCATGGCGATCGAGCAGCAGCAATATCAGCGAAAGCTGCAAGCCGCGCTCGACCGTCATCAAATATTGCTCAAGGAGGTCAATCACCGCGTCAAAAACAGCCTGCAGGTGGTCTCTGGCATGCTTCAATTACAGGCGAGTGGCGCTGGCGATCCGGTCTTGAGCGATCGGCTACACGAGGCATCCACTCGTATTTCAGCAGTTGGACGCGCCTATGAGCGTCTCGCTTACAACGCGGACTACGAGAATATTGGCCTTGTCTCCTATCTGCGGGAGGTCGTCTCCGACCTGGGGACGGCAGTCGCTCCGTGCGAAGTTCAACTGGAGGCGCCGGAAGAAATTGAATTTGCGGCGGATCGCGCAATTCTAGTGGCTCTTATTATCAATGAACTGGTTTTGAACGCCGGGAAATATGCTTATCCGGATTCCGGCGGATCGATTTGGGTACGGCTCGTTCGAACGGACAATGATCATGTTTTAGTGTCGGTCCGCGATGAAGGGGTTGGATTGCCCGCTGGATACGACCCGACGACGAGTAAGCGGCTCGGCTCCCGCTTAACTCACGCGCTTGCCAAGCAGCTGGGAGCGGAATTGACGCGACCATTCACCGCCGTTGGCACCAATTTTACGTTGCTCTTTCCACTGGTTCGTGTGAGTGCCAACTAGAAACCAGCGACAAATATCCGCTATTGGAGTCTGTGTCAGAAAGGCGCGTGCCTTATAAAATCTCGTATAACGCCGATAGGTATTGGATGATTTCTCGTTTTTTTACTTCGCGGCCTTTTTGGCTCTGAATCATTTTGACTGACTTGTTGATTGGCTGCACCGAACAAATGCAGTTCCACATCAAGCGCCGATATCGTCCACGGTATCTGTGCTTGCGATGTCTTCTTACTTATTTGAAGTCGGGTCTTTTTAAAAATTTGCTCCAAATCGAGACCTCGCTGGCGCATCGTTGCGACCAGAGTCTCCGTATAGAGGCTATGGTTTTCAGAGCTATCGATGGAAACCATGCCCGGCGCTGCGGCGAAAGCTACAAGCGTTCCCGAGATCAAATCTTGCGCTGCAGGGCCTTTTGTCACAGGCTTGCTGCTTGCCAGGCCAAATTGATGGTCCCGTGACGCATCGAGTATGATGATGCGCGCGGCGAGCGGCGTCTTCGCCAATTCGTTGATAAAATCTCTTAATCGAAAAGCCTCTCTCGCTACGTCGCTCTCTTCATTGATAGTGGCGTCGACGGGAACCAGAAAGTTCTCACCGTTAGTCTGCGTGGCATAGCCGGAATAATAGAAAATTGCGACAGCGTCGGGCCCGCCGGCCGAAACCTTATCGAGAAAGTCACGCATGCTCGGCCCGATATTCGCCTTGCCAATGTCGTGCAGTTCAGTCACCTCGTAGCCAGCTGCGAGCAAAGTTTCCGCGACGATAGATGCGTCTGTAATCGGGGTCTTCAGCGCTGCAACGCTTTTGTAGGCGGCATTGCCAATGACAAGCGCATTGCCTGTGATCCTTGGTTGCTTGATCGATGTCGACTTGTTGCCGGTTCCGATTTTTGTGCGCAGCCGCTGGATCGCATCCATCACGTCGGTCTGTTGATTAAGTACTGCATCACCGAGTTTTTGGGTCCAGTCCATCCTGGCGTTCATCATTGAAAGCACGTCGGGTCTAGTGGCCAGCGATTTTACGCTGTCATCCCACGACTGCTTTTCCATCTCTGCCTTCAGTTGATCGCCTCTAAGTCCCTTATTCTCTTTCACCCAACGATCGGCCATCACGACATCCAGTGGATAGGTCGAAGCCATCAAGACCGAAGACAGTACGTTGTCGGGATACAACGCAATATTCGCAACAAGGGCATCGAGTTGTGCGGGTTTGAGCAGTTGCTCTTTTTGTACTGCGGGGGGCGGCGGTTGGTTTTGCGCTAAAACCGCCATGGGGGTCAGCACAAGGACGAAAAATAGCGGCCACACCCGAACTACAAGACGATGCAAAGGCATCTGCACCTCCACACCCTCGTCGGAAGCCACTCTCGTTATGCGAAAGTGCCCTCGTGGGGTCGCTACCTGCTACTTCTCACGCCGCAATCGGCACCCGATGCAGTTTCAGGCATACACTACGCGGTCCGGGACGCACCCTGTATGACGCGCTTGACCACCATGGCCGCGATGCCCGCGAGTACGGCCTTGGCCTGCGGGGACCCCAGCATGTCAATGATCGGGTTCGACCGTTGCGCTTGCGCCTGAGGCTGAACGTCGCCACCGCCGAGCATATCCCGGAGCTGACCGGGCTTCCCATGCAGATCGGTAAGGACCTGGCCTAGTTCCTTGGGTTCGGGCGTCACTTGTCTCGGCAACGTCACACCAAGCGTGGCGGCCCGTTCCTGCAGCATCTTTAAGAACGCCGCCCGGTCTTCCGGCGACAGCTTGCCTAGCGCCTCAATCGCCGCTTGAGCGTACTGGTTGGACGGCACTGCGTGTGACACATCACCATATCGTTGGAGAACCTCACGATCGGAGTAGCCCTCGGATGGATCTCCTTGTTCATATCGAGCAACAAAGTCTCGGTACTCTTTCTGGCGTTGCCCACCGCCAAGTAACTCGTCAAGTATACCCATGTGCATTTCCTCCTTTGCGCAAGCAGGCTGCTTTGCACAAAACATGACCCCCTTGAACTGATCCGTATAGGGGACCTTGGTCCACTGAATGTTCGACCCGACACGGTGCTGCTGCGCGCCGCCTGGATGAATGCCGTACCAAATAAGGAAAGCGGCGAAGCCGCAGAACTTAGTTCGCGCGCCTTCGGTCAAGCAGACATGACCTTTCGCGAGTGTCCACTTTTGCGGTCGCTATTGGGAGTAAAGCGGACATCCCATTTTGCACTGCAGATTTCCGCTAATGGCAAAGCGGACATTGATGCCGCAAAACCACCTGTTGGAGTGCTCCCTTTCAGTCTGCTCGCTCGCCACGATACAATGCCCTATCTTGACTCTGAGGGACGACGATGAGGCGACGCGAGTTCATCATGCTTCTCAGCTGCGCGGCGGCGATCTGGCCGCTCGCGGCCCGCGCGCAGCAGCCTGAGCGGGTGCGGCGCGTCGGCGTGCTGGTTGGCCTCGCCGAGAATGATCCCGAGATGAAGGAGCGCATCGCGGGACTCCGTCAGGGACTTGAGAAGCTTGGTTGGGTGGAAGGTAGTAACCTGCGAATCGACTATCGTTTTGCGCCCGCCGGCGCTCAGGCCCGCTTACTCGCGAGAGAACTGATCGCGCTGCAGCCCGACGTGATCTTGACGCAGTCGACACCAGCCACCGCAGCCATGCAACAAGAGACCAGCACGATCCCGATCGTCTTCGCTAGCGTCGCCGACCCGATCGGTTCGGGCTTTGTTGCGAGCTTGTCCCGGCCAGGCGGCAATCTCACCGGTCTGTTGCAATACGAGGAGGGCATCACCGGCAAATGGCTGGCGATGCTCAAGCAAATTGCACCGAATCTTACGCGCGCTGCCCTTGTCGCTAATCCAAGAACAGCGGCGTTCGATTACTTCCTGCAGTCGGCCAAAGCGGTGGCTCCATCGCTCGCGATAGACCTGGTGCCCACGCCAGTCGACAACGCCGCCGACATCGAGCGCGCCATCGAAACCTTCGCCCGTGAGCCGAATGGCGGACTGGTGCTGCCGCCAGATACCTCGACCGTTGTCCATCGTAATCTCATTATCGCGTTGGCAGCCCAGCATCGCTTGCCCGCGGTTTACGCGATCCGTGTTTTCGTCGCAGCGGGCGGTCTCATGTATTACGGGACTGACTTCGTCGATTTGTCCCGACAGGGGGCATCCTATGTCGACCGCATCCTGCGCGGTGCAAAACCCGCTGACCTTCCGGTGCAGACGCCGACGAAGTTCGAAACTGTCGTCAACCGCAAAACGGCGAAGGCACTTGGCTTGGCAGTTCCACCGGGCTTGCTGATCGCCGCCGATGAGGTCATCGAATAGCGAACCTTTTTGCTGCGCTGCATGAGTCCGCTTCCGGCCCAAAGCAGACATCGGTATCGCGACACCCACAAAATATTTTGATAGGGCAGCATAACGCGCGCTAATCCGTCCGAGCCTGTCTCCTAGGTTAGCGCTCAAAGAGTTGCAGCCGGAGCTTACGCCCCGGCCGCCTTCGATTGTCGCGACGCGCGATGTGTTACGCTTCGAGGATGGCGACGATCTCGTGCGTTCGCGGATTGATGACGAGGATCTGGTCGCCGACCAGGATGTAGTCGTAGCCTCGCCACTGCGGATAGATCACGAACACTTCCGCTGGGAGTGGATGGAAACGCACGCTCTCCGGCACCCGGGTTCCTACCCGCACCGACACGTTGATATGCGCCGACTCCACCTTGTTCTGCCTGATGATGGTGTTGATCTTGGTGCGCTGCTCGGTCGAAAGATTCGCCGAACCAGCCGCTGCGCCTTGACCTGAGGTGGCGCGATCCTTCTCGGTGGTGGTTGACTGGCTCGACTTTGCGCCAGTGGCACCTTGAGCGGTATTGTCGTTCGTCTTCGCCTTCACATCACCACTTTGAGCGTCGGATGAATCCTTAGCCGCAGCGCCTTTATCCTTATTCTTGTCCATAGCGCCCTTGTCCATGGCGCCCTTATCGGAGGCTTTAGTCCTGTCGCCTTCCGGCGCCTGACCAGTCGTCTCCGGCACCTTCTTCCCTTGGGTATTTTGCGCACCCGTCTTCATGGTCGGGGCTACCTTTTCAGCCGGGGCATTCTGCTGTGCGGCAGGGGCGCGCGCCGGCGCTTCATCCTTTTTCACGTCCTGCGCCGATGCAGTGCTGACGGCGAGCAGCAACGTTGCCGCTACGGTCGATAGCAGTCTTGCTTTCTTCATATCAATCTCCTGTTGGCACCTCCCGGACGTTTCGACGTTGTCGAGTGCGTGAAGTCCAACCGCCTTTGGGCTGGATGGAACACCAAGCTACCGGATCGATCATTGGTTCCCTGCGCGAGAACCATCTTTTGAAAGACACGGCAATTGAGGCGGGCGCCACACATCTTGCTTGATGCGCACAGCGGGTGTTCGATTCCGGTAAATGCAGCCACACGTGCGCTAGTAAAGCCGACATGACTCTTTGCAGTGCAAATGTCTGCTTGTGACCCAAAGCGGACATCGGCCAGTTGCATCTGCCTGGTGAACTATCGGATACCTCACTTCGGCGGGCTCACTGTGCGTGGTTCGTCGGCCAGCAGGACACCCAACAACGAAGTATGGACTTCTAGATGTCCGTTGTAGTCAATGAAACCCAATTGGCGAAATTTGTTCATGAAGTGACTCACGCGCGACCGAGTCGTGCCAATCATCTCAGCGAGCGTTTCTTGACTGATCTTCGCGAGAATTGGCTCCGGTCGGCCTTCCTTTCCAAAATTGGCCAACAGCAGCAATAGGCGTGCAAGCCGTTTTTCTGTTGAGTTGAAGAGTTGGTCGACCAGATCTTCCTCGACCCGGGCATTCCTCGTCAGAACGTGCGAGACAAACATTTGCGAAAATGCGGGCTCGTCTTGAATGACCCGCTGGATTTCGGTCTTTTCCACGCGCATCGTCTCGCATTCCGTCATTGCAGAGGCAGTCGCCAAACGTTTCGGCTGTCCGATCAGACATCCTTCGCCGATAAATTCGTCCGGTCCCAAGAGTGCGACCACGGCTTCCTTTCCATCTTTTGACAGAACGGAAACTTTGACCTTGCCCTTCTTGATATAGAAAACCGCATCAGCATCGGCGCCCTGCGCAAATATGACGGCTTTCTTTGAATGCCTGGAAATGTCGCGGCCGGGGGCCGCCGTCGCTAAAAACGCCGCGGGATCAAATTGCGGTGTGCCCGTTGTCTTGCGGTTAGTGTCTTGTTTGGCGGGCTTTGATTTCGTAGGCGCGCGAGACATCACAGCTTCCCTTCCATTCAGGCGGGAGCTCAATTGTCTCTCAGCCACCGACGCCTGGGCCTAGAGCCGCTGCAGGTGATGGGGCAGTGTACGCCTGGAGACATAGGGAACAAAGAAAATTCGAAGGTTCGTTAGCGGACTCAGGCCGGGTCACGGTTGCGTGAAGGCCTCAATTGAGCGGTTAACAGAAGAAAAAAGTGGTCTGTATTGATCAGTTATCGATTGTCGCAAGGGGTACCCTTTTTCATCACCGAAATGGCTTTGGGCCCCGGTGACTGAGAGACGCTTCCGCGCTCCCGCTCGTACTTTTTCGGGAGGTTCCTAATGAATATGATTCCGATTCAAAACATTGCATGCGACGACACCGCGACCTCGGCTATGGGCGAGGCGTTCGACAGAGCCTGCAAATCGCTTCAACAATTCGGGTCTGCTCCTGAAATCGTAGCGAACCGGATTATTGCATCCGCCAAAAATGGCGAGCGCGATGTTACCCGTCTCTACGAACAAGTATTAAGGGCTTTTGGTATCGAAGAAAAACCGATGGCGTTCGTTAGCGTAGGCAGTGATCTCCCCGTTCTAGCCTATGCTTCGGTCACGCCCAAAGCGTGACCTTGAGAGAACCCGGTTAGTCCATTACCCCGGCTTTGGCGATCAAATGTCACGACCCCGAGGCATTTGAGATGCCAGTACCCGGCAGACGAAGCCGGGTTTTTTATCTCCGACGGCAAGTGAACAGTGCTTTGGAGGCAGCGATGATAGTATTGAAATATATCCTTCTGTTTACTTGTCTTGGCATTGGTCTGGCGCTTTGCGTTGGGGTTATTAGCATCTTGAGGAGTCCACCCGACAACGGACCGCCCGCTTGGTTCGCGGCGGCGTTTGGCGCGATGTTCTTTTGGGGAGCTTTTGCGCTGGCGCGCTGGAGGCTTCAGTAACATCTACAAGAGGGGCCGAACGCTTGCGCCATCGGGAGTAAAGCGGACATGGGTTGGTGCGCTGCACGTGTCCGCTTCTGAACCAAAAGCGGACATCGCCCCCGTTCTACGCGTCGAGGACGGGATCGATCACCCGCCCGACAGCGTATCCCGTTGTCGTGAGTTGATAGCGGTGGCGGTTTCGCAAATCGATTGTGATCCAATTGTTGGCGACCGCCTTGTTGATCCCGCGTTGGAAATCACCGTCGCGCACTTCAAAAAAATAGTTGCGTTGCAGCGTTCCGGTCGCAGGAATCCGATGACGCATGAAAACGCTGAGGATTTGACGGCTAACGTCCTCGTCGGAAGGCCGGTCAGGCATAAATCGACAATAGGGTTCGCTCGGCATCGCTCCTATGCCCGTACGGCAACAGTGGACAAGATTGCACAACCGATGAATCCCCTTGAGATGCCGACCTTCCCCTAAGGGCAATGGGCCGCTGCGTATGGCAAAAGCAGCGGCCCCTCCAGAGAACAGCCGAGCGTTCGGGGACGGGGGCATCTCGGCCGCTCCTAGGCGTAAGCCCCCAACCGGACTACATCATCGACTGAAGTCGCGGTTTGCGAAGCGCAACCAAGGATTTGGTGGGTCCGCATCGGTCACAAAGGTAGCCGTGAATTTCAAAATTAGCGTGCAGAGGGTGGGGCTCAATCTCTGCAAGAGCGGTCTCGGCGCCGCATACCGGGCACGGGTTTAGCGGCTGGAGAATCGGCGGCTTCGATTTGAGCGACGGATATTGAATACGCATGTACGTATCCTTTCGCCCGACGCTTGTTCGGGCGACTTGTTGAAGCACTGAGCGCTAGCTTTGATGTTTCGAACCATCCTGTTTCCTCAAATTCGAATGAAGATTCTGTGCAAGATTGCTCACTTGACCTGATTGTCCACAGGCTTTGTTTGCGGCACGCACCGGAGTCAATCGAGTGCATCGCCCGGCGGCGTCCCAATGATTTCTTTGGGCGGCCCATTGGGCGCTTGGCATGCAAACACAATAGCGGGATCAATGCTGTGGTGACAGCTGATGTCTGCTATTGGCCCTTAGTGGACATTCCTATTTGCACCGCGAATGTCCGCTTTGGTCCCGCATATACGGGGCCAACTGCTGCGACCAACATCGCGGCGGCTGCAAAACGACGGGACCGGTTCGGTCTTGCGATTTCACGCCAAAGTTTTGTTGAGGACGGCGTATTTCCACGCTGATGTCGGCTTTTGTGGAGGCAGGAAATTAACCAACAGCGATACCGTTACGGTGACGGCGACCGTGAGCACTAAGAAAACTCCAAAAGCGACAAGCACGCGGCGCAACCATGCGCCGGCTTCGCGGCTTCGACACTCGGCTGAAGCGGTCACCTACAACACCCGTTTCATCGAGTTCACGCTGCAGCTTTTGCCGTATCGAGGACCGCGTCGAAGACGCCGTCTTGCACCATCATCTCAAACAGGTCGCTGGCAAGTTTGGCTTCGTTTACGCTGAGAGCTTTCGCGTGTTCGCGCAACAGTGCCTTGGTCCTTGGTGAGAGCAGCTTTATTGCGTGTGCGTTGGTCATGCCAATTTTACAGCACGACTGCACCGGCCCGGTCTTGTGATTTCATGCCAAAATGTTGTTGAAGGGCGTATTTCCACGCTGATGTCGGCTTTTGTGGGGGCAGGAAATTAACCAGCAGCGATACCATCACGAACCGCGTGCTTGTCTGCTTTGGATGCGCACCTGATTGCAAGCTACGTGCAAGCGGTGTGAACGGAAGGCCGCTAGACGCTATGAAACTTTCATCAAATATTCGCCGGGCATTCCAATAGACGATAGCGGCATAAAACACGGGCCTAGTCATCCGGTCTAATTGGCTGGTGACGCCGGTCCACAGCGGTTGGAAGTGTGTGAAAAATTGGCGCTCCCTAGGGGACTCGAACCCCTGTTTTCGCCGTGAGAGGGCGACGTCCTGGGCCGCTAGACGAAGGGAGCGTCAGACCCACGAAATAGCCTTGATCTGCCTGCGCTGCAAGCGTGCCGCCAAGGTTCTTGCGGGAATTACCGCGTCATTCCACGCTGCACCATCCGCAGGGAGCACGACGCATGATCGATAACATCGCCAGCCTGGTGAACAGCGATGCCAGGCTCGTTAATCGTGGCCGCTTCGTCGACACCACCTTCATGATTGCCATAGATGACGCCCACACATTGCTGCGTGTGCAGGATGGCCGCGTGACCGAGGTCGCGCAGGGGCCGTTCATCACACCCAACTACAGTTTTTGCCTGCGGGCCTCGCGGAGTGTCTGGGAGAAATTCTGGCAGCCACTGCCGCCACGCGGTTACACCGATATTTTCGCACTGGTGAAGCAGAAACTCATGCAGGTCGAAGGCGACCTGCATCCATTCATGGCCAACCTGCTCTATTTCAAAGACGTCATCGCTGCCCCGCGACGGGAGGGCAAACGATGACCCCACACTACGAAACAATTACCGGCCGCTATCTGCGCTGCGATCTGCTGGGACAACCGCATCGCCTGTATGTTGAGGAGGCCGGACAGGGCATTCCGATGCTCTGCATGCATACGGCGGGCGCCGACACCCG
>Ga0207666_1000036_pt1 | contig 27227 bp, 30 predicted proteins | sample KBSSwiwitspikein_FD_184292 | JGI IMG/M metagenome (GOLD analysis project Ga0207666, IMG submission 184292) | Switchgrass rhizosphere bulk soil microbial communities from Kellogg Biological Station, Michigan, USA, with spike-in - S5 (SPAdes)... | ecosystem: Host-associated > Plants > Roots >...
CTATATTTTTTCCCCGGGGGGAGTTTTGGCACAATGTTTTTAACTTTCTATAGCCGAAAGGAGTGCAGGTGAGTGACTTCAGTGTACTCAACAATCCAAACGAAGTCAAGCGTTTCGAAGACAGTGTGATGGTGGCGCTCATTCCGACAACGTCCGATTGGTGTGCGATAGATCTTCCGCACCTGACGTTGGTGTATGCCGGAAAGATTCCCGATCTTCCACCCACGGCATTCAATGAATTAGCCAAGGTCGCTCTTGATATAGCATTCCAGTTTTCTCCTATCGTAGTTGATGTGCTAGGCACAGATACTTTTGGTGGTGGATCAGATGACAACCCTATGGTTGATGTTCTTCTCCTCCGACCAATTGAACCTTTACTACAGATGAGGATGATGTTGGAACGCTGGAACGCTAGCGAGCATCCTTTCGCACCGCATGTAACTGTCGGGCCTATTGGGTCAGGCAAGGACCAAACGCCCGATGCTATCATGTTTGATCGAATCATGGTCGCATGGGGTCCAGAACACTTAACCTATCGGTTGAACCTGATTTAAAGGGGAGACACAATGAAAAAGCGTCTGCTACTGGCGACAGCGCTGCTGCTTGCAATACCACCAACTACGGCACACGCCGATGTTGAACATCAAGGACCATTGTCCGTACTAGTAACGGGAGCTACAGCTTCTGCGCCAGCGGTACGGCTTGATCCACCACAACCTCCTCCAGAGATTCCATGGGTAGACAATCGAACCGTTGAACAAATGATTCGAGACGTCTGGCCGGACGCTCTGGAAACAAGGGCTTTAAAAATTGCTTATAGAGAAAGTCGATACGTTCCTACAGCGCACACTTGGTGTTGCTATGGGGTGTTCCAACTTTATCTAACGATGCATAAAGACCTGTTTAACTCAATGGGAATCTACACAAAGCAGGATCTGTACGATCCGTTGAACAACGTTAAAGCTGCCTATCGACTTTACCTAGAAGCTGAACGAGTTTTTGGTAACGGTTGGCAACCATGGCAAACCTGACAAGGAAGGATTCCTCCGATGACTGACAAGATAATCGTATTCAAGGATAGGACGAACATCGTTCAGGTAAGTTTGGGTATCAATGTTTCTGACGATACGATTACAAGTCAGATTCGTGCATACGATGGAACTTTAATTGCTGAGTGGCAAGTCGCTTTTGACAATGATGGAAGCGATGGCGAACTTATCTTCACCTTAGATGATTCTGCGGTGGCAGGTATTACATATCAAACAGGACGAATGGACATCAAACGAGTGTCCAGTGGAGAACCCTATCCGGTCGGTGATGAACTAATTGAAGTTGAATTCCGAGACTCGGTGACGACATGAACAATGCAACATTGGTATCTCGTACTCAAAGGATCATTATGAACACAGCAACTGGTTCAATTAGTGTCATTAACGCCGGACCTCCCGGGCCTCCAGGCTCAGCAGGAACTGATCAACACATTGTTGACGTCATCGCTGCAGCACTCAGTGAAGGCTCAGGTATTGCGATCGACAGTGCAACTACGCCTGGTGAAATCAACATTACCAACACAGGTGCAGTTACTAGTTACGGCGACGAAAACGTTCGTGATGTCTTGGCGTCTACAATCATTCCGGCCACAGATGAAATTGCTGTGACTAATGATGACCCCGGCAACACGTATACGATCGGTCTTGCTAGTACATTCAAAGATCGTATTCTCAAACTGGAGCAAGCCAAGGCAATTCTTCAGTATAAGGATAACATTGATGCCAGTGGTGGCACACCGGTGATGAACATTAATGGTACTAACAACTATGTTAGTACTCCAAGTAATGCGGCATATGATTTCGCAGGACAGTTTCAAACGCTTGCTAGAATTAAAATGCCATCTAGTGCTCCTGGTGCGAACTGGACAATTGCAGGTCGATATGGAGCGTCCACTGCGGCAGGGCAATGGCGATTTTTGATCACAACTGCTGGGCAAATGCAGATAACGGTTGTCAACACGGGTGGTGTTTCAGACACTTCAACAACCACTGCTGCAGTACCACTTGCGTATGATGGTAACTGGATTTGGGTAAGACAGGATCACACCACCGACGGGCTTACTGACTTTTATACTGGCGTTGATGATGGTACTAACACTCCTCCTGCAACATGGACTTCGTTCCAAGCAAACCGAGCTATGACTTCTGGAGCCCCAAGTACTACGTCGGGTGCTCCTTTGACAATTGGTGCATACAACGGTGGCGCTTCATCTGCTTTTACTGGTCAAATTGGTCGAGTTATTGTGTACTCTGGTACTCTTGCAGGCGGCACTATTGTTGCAGATGCTAACGCATCAGATTGGACAAGTGGTACAACCTGGGTTGGTCCCGCAAGTCGTACTTGGACATTGAATGGTACTGCTTCTATCACTGGAGGCGGCTCAACCGGTTTCAGTAACACCACTTCTCCGTTTGATTTAGTCACAACCGATGCATTTACTGGTGTTGCTGTTACTAAAGGCACTACTTTGTTGGTGTCTGCTGCAGGAACATGGATTAATACGTCTGGTAGTACTATAACTCACACTCCAAAGATTCAAGTTAATGGCGTTGACATCTTTACTTTCCCAGCTATTTCTGTACCATCTGTGGCTGCAAACAGACCATATCGATGGGAATTGGAATTGAAAGTGGAAGTAAACAAACCAGATGGGACCAAACAAATTTGTCAAGCAAACTTTGTGGTTTATACAGACGCAAGTAGTGGTGACGATTTGGGTTCAGCTGTAATGACTGCGCCTTTGTCAGGAACTCCTCTTGGAGGTTATCGTGCCGGTGCGTTGACAACCTTTACAAGTGTACCTGCAATGAAGTTGATTGATCAAATGAGCGCAGCAAGTACTGGTGCACAAGCACGTCCAGGTCTTACACAACTAGCACTCTTGGCGGCTTAACATGAGAAAAGCTACATTTGGTTTCGTTGCCGCAAGGCGTCCTCCTAGTTCTGTTGTTATTGTTAATCCAGATCCACCGCCTCCAGGTCCAGGACCCTCTGGTAATCTTGTAACCTTAGGTTCTGCGACTTACATTCACAACACACTTAAAGGATGGACTTCGGTTCATCAACAACAGCGTGATTCTGTTTCCAAAGTAGCGATCGGTGATACAGCTGAAATTCAGAACCAACACCTTGTTGGTTTTGGAGCGTCTGTAGATGTTGAAGTCAAGATCCTAGAGAAGGCCCTTACGAGCAATGTTGTAACTCTGTACACAACTGACGCCGATGGCTGGTCTGTTGGTCAGAAAATTAATGTTGTTGGGCTAGGTGCGCCATTCGATGGAACAGACCTTGTTATTACAGGTCTTGTTACACCCGATGCCCTTCCTGCACAGATTAGTTATGCAAAGACTGCAGCAAACGTGGCTCGATCCGCTGCTGCTTCTGGTGCTGTAGCTCGTAACTTCACGTTCTTGGACCAAACATTTGGTTATCCTACCAAGACTACTGGATATTTCTCTAACTCGCAGTATCTATGTTTGACTGCTTGTGGTTGTCCGAACTACATGAAGACTCCGCCTAGTGGGTCTACACCAAACCCAATGGGTACACCATCGGCTGCTTCGCAGTCTGATATGACGTCTTATGTGCCACCACATTGGAGTTATTTCCCTGCTTTTGGTGACACAATTGCTGCGTGTGTAGCTCGATATGCTGATTTGACCCATATTCAAGTGTGGAATGAGAACAAGGGTTTCTACATCACAACGCAATCTTCTACATCTAGCATTGTTCCTGCAGGATCAGGCTTGGTTGCTGATACTACCTTGGGTGGTAACAACAATCGCTGGTGGACTGAGGGCAACACTGCGATGTATAACTACATCTGGGATAAATGTAAAGCAGTTCGCTCATCCATCTTTATTGTTGGTCCATATTGTGTGTACAACTCATTTGCTGGATTGACCAACTCTACCGATTGGTCTAATGATGCTTTCCCCTTGAACCTTCAGGGTCCATGGGGATACAGTGACAAAAAAGTTCTAGCGCACTTGATGTATTTCATCAAGTATTGTCATGGAACAGATGCAATTTGTGTCGACTATCGTAATCTACAAAAAGATTCGAGCGTTGCTAACTTTTATAATCCTGCTAGTGTTCCAGCTACACCAGACCCAACAAACGCATTCTTAAGTAATCCCGATGGTGGCGCACATGCTCGCTATTGGAAAGAGGGTTACAACGATGGCGCTTGGACGAATGGACAACGTTTACCAGATCTAGTCGCATGGTTGCGTGCATTAGGTGCTTCATCAACGGCCTATCAACGCTCAGTCTGTGATGCTCGTACGGTTAATGTTTGGTATGCGGAATGGTATGCCTACAGTAATCGTGAACAATTCAAACATGCCAATCCAGCCACAGGTCAGTACTACACTCATCCTACTTCAACATGGGCTGATGATACTGCTGCTTGGGCTTGGGGCTATGTTTGGACTGCGAATTCCATGTCTGAATGCGCAATGGGCTGGAAACCGGAAGGAACGGTACAAGGCAATGTGGTCGATCCTGGTGACTCTAACCCATTGGCTCTATACAAAGATAATGATCCGTCGACAGCGGGACGCACTCCGTTGTATACCGTGGGAAAGGCCTTAAAAGACTACTTCCCAAAGGGTACACAGATGTATGCGTTTACGTCTAACATGCCGACGGTTTGGGGTTTTGCGTCTAACACAATGATTATGTTGGTTAACCGTGATCCCAATCCAATTACATTCACGCTCGTTAACCCTAAGAACACGACTCCGCCAACAATCACCTTATCAGGCTATGAGGTTCGTTTCTTAGCAAGATGACCGTTTAGGCAAGGAGGTGTTTATGCCAACGAGAGGTCACAAAGACGTGAAACCGTTGCCTCGTCGTGCACTGGCAAGAACACCAGAAGCTAGGGAAAACCAAGTTATTGCCGATGCTATTGATCTTGCTGAGAAACAAATTCGTGAAGGCACAGCTTCATCTCAAGTTATTACTCATTTCTTGAAGCTTGGCTCTACTCGAGAACGTTTGGAACAAGTACGGTTGCAACGAGAAGTTGAATTGCTTACGGCTAAAGCCTCACAAATGGCTGATGCTAAGGACATTAAAGAACTATATCAGAATGCTATTGATGCATTCAAAGTATATTCAGGACAAGAAGTTGATAATGGCGAAGATTCGAACTTATTCTGAGCTTATTCAATACGAATCTTTTGAAGATCGTTTTGAATATTTGAAACTTGGTGGCAGTGTTGGCACGGCTACATTTGGCTTTGATCGTTATATTAATCAAGCATTTTATCATTCAGCTGAATGGAAATACATAAGAAGAGACGTTATTGTTCGGGATAATGGCTGTGATTTGGGCGTTCCAGGTCGAGAAATAAACGCTTCGCCTCTTGTTCATCACATAAATCCATTGATTTCTGATGATCTTATTCATCACGAAGAATGGGTTCTTGTTCCCGAATATTTGATAACCACAACACAAGCTACACACAATGCCATACATTATGGCGATAGATCGTTATTGCCAAAGCTATATGTACCTAGGCAACCAGGTGATACAAAGCTTTGGTAGAAAGGAATTCGTGAAAGTTCTCTGTGATATGCCTGAAAAAGTTCAATGTGGAGCACCAACCGATGAGGGTAACGGACCAGTTCCGTGTACAAACATTTATCCTTGTCCGCTTCACCCGTTTCAAAATCATTCTAAGGAGACAAAATGGATGATGTCCTCTACCCAGTAGGATACAGAACTGAGATGGTCACGCTTGATGAATTGAAGCGTCGATTCACTCCGCATATGCATCCAGAAGCAGCTCGTCGTGGATTCGCATTCATTGAGAGCAAAGGTGGATTGATTGGAATTGGAAGCGGCTATCGTGCTCCTGGTGTTCAGCCGAACGCTCCAGGCTTCGCCGCTCCAGGAAAGTCTTTCCATGAAGGACAACAGTTCCCTTCAGGTCTTTACTATGTAGCATGGGACATGGTTGCTGTCAACGAGAACGGTGGAAACCATCGTGCGCCTCGTTGGGCCGAAGTTCCTCGGCAAGGTACGGACGCAGCATTTGACTTTGGTGTTCACATGAATGTCGGCACAGAGTCTTGGCATATGCAGCCTATCGAACTCGACGGTTGGGATTCGTGGGTTCGTGCAGGACGGCCTGATCTTGGTCACTTCACATTCCGTGACGATCAGACTCAACCAGAGCCGCTCCCTGAGCCACAACCAACTCCGGTGCCTACTCCTCCGGATCCAACACCCATCCCGGTGCCTGAGCCTCCTATGCCAGATCCCAATCCTACTCCTCAGCCGACACCTCAACCGCCGGCTCCTACTCCACAGGAGATCACTGTGCAATTTACAAGTCGAAATCTTCAGCAAGGTGCCTCTGGCCCAGACGTTAAGTTCTATCAAGGAATTCTGAATCGCATCGCCGGCCAAGAATTGACTGAAGACGGTCAGTACGGAGCAAAGACTGCACAAGCAGTTAAGAATTGGCAGACTTTCTTTGGAATGACTGTCGATGGTGTGATGGGACCAAACACACAACGTTCATTGATTGAAGCAGCCCTACAACACTAGTCGAAAGGGGGGCGGCAATGGAAAGCAGCATTCTAACTAGCACAAAAAAGGTACTTGGAATCGCTGATTCCTACGAAGTGTTTGACTTGGACATCATCACTCAGATCAATGCAGCGTTTTCATATCTGACACAACTTGGAGTTGGCCCCACCGAGGGTTTCTTCATTGAAGATAGTAGTAGTGAATGGGAAGAGTTGAATATTTCTCCCGCTCAAACCGCTTTGGTTCGTACCTATGTCTTTCTCAAGACGCAGATGTACTTTGATCCGCCCACTTTGAGCTTTTTGATCGAAATGAAAAATAATCAGATCACAGAGCTCGAGTGGAGGCTTACGAATTGGCGTGATTGGGAAAACGATCCGACAGATCCGATGACAGTTGAAGTAGTACTCGACGAGGAGGTGATTTAATTGCCATTCGACATTACCGACGAAGAGCTAGATGATTTTGTTGAAATTTCTGATTATGTAAGTCATCATGGCGTCAAAGGTCAAAAATGGGGTGTACGTCGTCAACAGAAAAAACTTGCTAAGGCTGATGCTAAGTGGGAAAAAAATTTAGGCAGTATGCACACATTTATTGCTGTACACAATCGTGCTGCTGACTTGGCTAACACTTTGGATATTGATCGAATCAACAACAAGCCTGAGTATAAAGGCAAGAAACTTCTCGCTGATATGAATGATCCTATCACGAAAAAGTATATGCGTGAGCATGAACAAGCGTTCAACAAAAGAATGGATCAAGCAATTAAAGAAATTGTTGGACCAAATCCTTCTGGAACAAGAGAAGTTCGTGTCAACATTAAAACTGGCGAAACTTTCTTCTCAGACATTCAGCATGTAGATGGTGAACCAGCAACAGTAACGGTGAAATTTGATGAACTTAATCATATTGTGGAATGGATCGTTACTGTTAATGAAGTTACGCAAAGCGATTTGGATCTAACCGAAGAAGAGGTCGACGAGTTTCTAGAGCATCACGGCATCAAAGGTCAAAAGTGGGGCGTTCGACGTAAGTCTCCGCATAACGACAGCTTCATACCAAGGATGAATCCTAAGAAATTGTCGGATGCTGAACTTCGTGCTGCTGTTAATCGAATGAACATGGAGCAACAATTCAGTCGTTTGAGTAAGAAGCCCTCAAAACTTAAGCATGGACATGATGTTGTGAAGGGTCTTTTGGCCGTTGGTGTTACAGTTAATTCTGTAATTGCTTTTCACAATACACCAGCAGGAGCAGCACTTGAAAAAGCTTTGAAGAAATCACGAGTAGGAGTCGCAGCCAAAAATTTAGTTGAAAGAGGTTTGACTACATTCGGATAAGGAGGTGTCTCTTGACTCTGTCGAATACAGCAACCCCAAAATATTACGGCGAGTTTAGAGATGCAGTCCTAAGAGGCGAAATTCCGGTCAACCGTGAAGTTTCAATGGAAATGAATAGGATTGATGCACTTATCGCCGATCCTAACATTTGGTTTGATGACCGAGCGGTTGACGGATTCGTCAAATATTGTGAATACGAGTTAACACTTACTGATGGTGGCGATCTTCATTTGTTGGACACATTCAAACTATGGTCTGAACAACTATTCGGTTGGTTCTTTTTCATTGAGAGAAGTGTCTATGAACCATTAACTAAAACTTATGTAAAAAAGTTGATTAAGCAACGATTGGTTAAGAAACAATATTTGATCGTTGCTCGAGGTGCTGCCAAATCTATGTATGCTGCTTGCATTCAAGGGTTCTTCATGACTGTTGATACGTCGACTACACATCAGATCACAACAGCACCTACTATGAAGCAGGCTGATGAAGTAATGTCGCCGCTTCGTACTGCTATCACTCGTGCTCGTGGACCATTATTTAAATTTCTTACTGAAGGCTCTCTTCAAAACACAACTGGTAATAGATTTAATCGCCAAAAACTAGCTTCAACTAAAAAAGGCATCGAGAACTTTCTTACAGGTTCACTTCTTGAAGTTCGTCCAATGGCCATCAATAAGCTTCAAGGTCTTCGACCTAAAGTGGCTACTGTTGACGAATGGTTGTCTGGCGATATTCGTGAAGATGTGGTAGGCGCAATTGAGCAAGGTGCTTCAAAGCTTGATGACTATTTGATTGTTGCAATCAGTTCAGAGGGAACCGTTCGTAACGGATCTGGTGACACCATCAAGATGGAGCTTGCTAGTATCCTACGTGGAGAATACGAAGCACCTCATATTTCGATTTGGCATTACAAACTTGATGACGTTGAAGAAGTTGGTCAACCAGAGATGTGGGTTAAAGCAAATCCTAATCTTGGTAAGACAGTAACTTACGACGTTTATCATCTTGATGTTGAAAGAGCAGAAAAAGCTCCAGCTTCTCGAAATGATATTCTTGCTAAACGATTTGGATTGCCAATGGAAGGGTTTACGTATTTCTTTACTTACGAAGAAACTATTCCACATCCAAAAGTCGAATTCTGGGAAATGCCGTGTACGCTTGGTGCGGACATGTCGCAGGGCGACGACTTTTGTGCATTTACATTCTTATTCCCATTGAGTAATGGTGGATTTGGAGTCAAAACACGAAGTTACATCACAGGCTTAACGTTGAGAAATCTTCCTGGGGCTATGAGAATCAAATACGATTCGTTTATTGCTGAAGGCAGTCTTCATGTTCTTGAAGGAACCGTGTTGGACATGATGGAAGTGTACGAAGATCTTGACACTTTTATTCTCGAAGCAAATTACGATGTTCGTTGTCTTGGATTTGACCCATACAACGCCAAAGAGTTTGTATCACGTTGGGAAGCCGAAAACGGTCCTTATGGAATTGAAAAAGTAATTCAGGGAGCAAGAACCGAATCTGTTCCTCTTGGCGAATTGAAAATATTTAGTGAACAACGTTTGCTTATATTCGACCAAGAACTGATGTCTTTTGCAATGGGTAATGCAGTTACTCTTGAAGATACAAACGGTAACCGTAAACTCATGAAGAAACGAGTTCAGGATAAAATTGACAACGTATCAGCCATGATGGATGCTTACGTAGCGTACAAGGCGAACAAGGAGGCGTTTGAGTGAAAACATATGAAGAAATTGGTGAGTATCTCGAACACCGAGGACTTTCTGATGACGAAATTGATGACTTCTTTGAGCATCACGGAGTCAAAGGTCAAAAGTGGGGTGTTCGTAGAGCACAAAAGAAAGCTGCAGTTGGTGCACTTCGAACTGAACATTTGAAAGCGTTGGGTCCAGATAGATTTGGTAATCGAAACCAAGCTCAAGCTCAAAAAAATATTGATCGAATCAAACGTTTGGCTGAAGGAAAAGGTTCTAAGGCTGACAAACTAATCGGAGGACTTTTTCAAGTACCCGTTGTCGATATTATTGGGGGCGGTGGTCTTAAGGGCGGTGCTCAACTTTCTGTTGCTCGTGTAGCTAAACACAAAAGGAAGGTTGAAGCAGGCAAACGTCACGTAACCGATATGTTGGATCGTTTGGGTGGAATTGATGTTCGAGAATTGAACGTTTAGTACTTCCATAAGCATCTCGTCTAGAAAGGAGGTACAAACTTGCCATTTCCATTTGTAACAAGATTTCGTCAAGCTTGGAACAATGCATTTCGATATAACGAACAGGTTCTAGACCAGAATCCTCAAATAGTATACGATATTGGTCCTAGTTCCAGTTCTGCTCCTCAACGTCAGACGCTTCGTTTTACTAATGAACGTACCATCATTACGTCAATTTACAATCGTATCGCTGTAGATGTTGCTGCTATCACTTTGAAGCATGTACATCTAGATGAACAAGATCGTTATGATTCAGATATTGATAGCGAACTTACACATTGTTTGCTTTTTGAACCAAACATCGATCAAGGTCCACGAGCATTTCGTCAAGACATTTGTATGACGTTGTTCGATTCAGGTGCTGCTGCGATTGTACCAGTTGATTATACGATATCACAGATAGATCCAAATCAAGGGATGGACATCCTTTCTTTGCGTGTTGGTGACATTAAACAGTGGTATCCGAGACATGTTAAGGTGAATGTTTACAACGAAGATAAGGGTGTTCGTGAAGAAATTCTTCTAGAAAAACGAACCACAGCTATTGTCGAAAATCCATTGTACTCAGTAATGAACGCACCTAACTCAACGCTGCAAAGGTTGATTAGGAAACTGAGTCTATTGGATGCTGTCGACGAACAGTCTGGCTCTGGTAAATTGGACTTGATTATTCAATTACCTTATGTAATTAAGTCTGAAGCTAGACGTCAACAAGCTGAGAAAAGACGAGAAGACATCGAGTTCCAACTTAGAGACAGTCGGTATGGTATTGCCTATACTGATGGCACAGAAAAGATAACACAGCTCAATCGACCCGCAGAGAACAATCTTCTCAAGCAGATCGAGTACCTAACCAACATGCTGTATGGTCAGTTGGGTATTACAGAGGCCGTTATGAACGGTACAGCAGATGAAGCGACCATGCTCAACTATTACAATCGAACCATTGAGCCTATTCTGGAAGCTATCAAAGAAAACATGCAGCGATCGTTCCTAGGACGACCTCGAGTAGATGCTAATGAACGTATACAGTATTTCAGAGATCCGTTCAGGTTTGTTCCTGTTGAGAAAATGGCTGATATTGCTGATAAGTTCTCACGGAATGAGATCTTGTCAGCTAATGAGATTCGAGGGCATTTGGGACTAGTCCCATCCAAGGATCCAAAAGCTGATCAATTAGTGAACAGCAACATGCCACAACCTAATGCAACAGCAACAGTTCCAGAACCACCATCTGGGTCTTAAGACTTTTGAAAGGAAACGTCAAAATGAAACCAGATTTCAGCGGTTACGCCACTCGGGCGGGACTCAGATGCTCTGATGGTAAGACCATCATGCCTGACGCATTCAAGCCTCAGGATGGGCAAAAAGTTCCGTTGGTTTGGCAACACGGCCATACTGATCCAGAAAACGTACTGGGTCATGCAATCCTTGAAAATCGCCCGGAAGGCGTTTATGCATACTGCTTCCTGAACAATTCTCAGAAGGCAGATCATTCTCGTGAGCTTCTTGAGCATGGTGACATTCATATGATGTCCATTTGGGCAAATCAACTCATTCAGAGAGCTGGTAAGGTCCTTCATGGCGTTATTCGTGAAGTCAGTCTTGTTCTTGCAGGAGCAAATCCTGGCGCACTTATCGACAGTGTGACTGTTCGTCACTCTGACGGAGATGAAGTTCTCGAGGATGAGGCCTTCATCTACACCGGAGAAGATATTGAAATTACTCACGCCGACACTAATGCGTCTTCCGATAATGCAGACGACGGTCGTACTATTCAAGATGTCTATGACACCATGAATGAAGAGCAGAAGCAAGTTGTTAATTTCATGATTGCAGAAGCACTTGCTACCAATGAAGGTGATACTGCAGCGCAAACTGCACTTGATAATTCAGATGATACTGTTGCCCACGGCGACACCAAAGAAGATGAAACCAACGCCGAACTCGGCAACACCACAAAGGAAGGAAAGCAAATGCCTGAGACGATCAAGCACAATGTCTTCGAGGATCAGGGTAAAGACGGCGAGGAGAAGACTTCTCACGTTCTTTCGCACTCGGAACTGAATGCAATCATTGAAATGGCTGCAACCAAGAAAGTGTCGATGAAGGACGCTTTCACCGATTACGCTCTGCAACACGGCATCACCGACATCGAGACATTGTTTCCGGATGCCAAGTCGATTACGGACGTTCCGGATTGGGACAAGCGTCGCACTGAGTGGGTTGCCACTCTTATCGGTGCTGTGCGCAAGAGCCCATTCTCTCGTATCCGTACGACCACGGCTGACATCACCATGGAAGAGGCTCGGGCCAAGGGCTATATCAAGGGTAACTTGAAGAAGGAAGAGTTCTTCACGGTTGCTCGTCGTAGCACGACCCCGACGACTATCTACAAGAAGCAGGCTCTGGATCGTGACGACGTTATCGACATCACCGATTTCGACGTGGTTGCTTGGTTGAAGGGTGAGATGCGTCTCATGCTCGACGAGGAAATCGCTCGTGCAATCCTGGTTGGCGATGGCCGTGATATTTCCGACGAGGACAAGATCAACGAACAGAATATTCGTCCGATCGTCAGCGACAACGAGATGTATACCACGACGATTTATGTCAACGTCGACAATGCAAGCTCCAACATGGAGGAAGTTGTTGATGAGGTCATTCGTCAGCGTGCTGAGCTCAAGGGTACGGGTCTTCCGAACTTCTACACCACAGAAGCTTGGATTGCTCGATTCATGACCAGTCGTGACAACGATCGCCGTCGTCTCTATCGCACGCTCGATGAGCTTGCTGCAGAACTTCGGGTTAACGCAGTCATTCCGGTTGAGGTTCTTCTGGAGACGCCTGACATCGTCGGCATCATGGTCAACCCGGTTGACTACGTGCTTGGCGCTGACAAGGGCGGTCAGGTCACGATGTTCGATGATTTCGACATCGACTACAACAAGCAGAAGTACCTGATCGAGACTCGTATCTCAGGCGCACTGACCAAGCTGAAGTCGGCTATGGTTATCCGTGCAACCGCAGCTGCTAATCAGCTGGTTGCTCCTGCCGCTCCTGCATTCAACCCGACAACTGGTGCATTGACGATCACCAATCAGACCGGTGTTGTTTACAAGCATGGCGCAACCGTTCTGAACGCTGCCGGCTCGCCGTACACCGTTCCGGATGGTCAGACCTGGGTTGTCGACGCAACTCCTGCGGCCGGTTACTACTTCGAGACCAGCGAAGACGATCAGTGGAGCTTCACCAACCCGGCATGAGAAAGGGTTAACTAATGACAAAGTTTTATGGTGTAATTGGCTACGGTGAATCGATTGAAAATCCTCCAGGATCAGGAGTTTGGAAGGATAAGATCACAGAGTTTTCATATTATGGAGATGTTGTTCGAAATGTTCGTCGTCTTGAAAAAGGCGAAGGATTGAACGATGATATTTCCGTGCAAAACTCAATCAGCATTGTTGCTGATGAATACGCCGTAAAGCATTTCTTTGCCATTAGGTATATTCGATGGGAGGGGGTGCTCTGGACTGTTACAAGTGTAGACGTTCGAGCCCCCCGCCTCATCCTTTCTCTTGGAAGTGTCTATAATGGACCCACAGCCTAGGAGATTAGATGATTCGACAACGAGTTGATCTCCAAGACATATTTGCTGCAATACTTGGGAACGATCACGTTTACTTCCAACCACCACCGGACTTGAAGCTTGAATATCCGTGCATTGTCTATCATCGAGACTTTGCGTTGACGTTCTTTGCTGATAACTATCCGTATAGATATGGAAAAAGATATATGGTAACGGTCATTGATCGTGATCCAGATAGTCCTATTCCTGATCGAGTCGCTCAATTGCCGTTGTGCAAGTACGATCGATCCTATACGGCTGATAATCTCAACCACGATGTATACCGACTTTTCTTTTAAGGAGAAACAACCATGACAGCCCTTGTTTGGGACCAGGTTGGCGAACGGCTCTATGAGACGGGCGTTGATCACGGAGTCCTTTACCTTCCAACTGACGGCATTTACGACGAAGGTGTTGCCTGGAACGGTCTTGTAACCGTTACCGAGTCGCCCTCGGGTGCAGAACCCACGCCGTTGTTTGCCGACAACATCAAGTATTTGAACCTGATTTCCAGGGAAGACTTTGGTGGCACTATCGAGGCGTTTACCTATCCTGACGAATTCGCTCAGTGTGATGGTAGCGCTACTCCGCAGCCTGGTATTGCGGTCGGTCAGCAGCCACGTCGCCAGTTTGGTCTTTGCTATCGTACCATGGTTGGTAACGATGAAATTGCGACCAACTTTGGCTACAAGCTTCACCTGGTTTATGGTGCAACTGCAGCCGCCTCGGAAAAGGCATACGGTACCGTTAACGACACACCAGAAGCAATCACCTTCAGTTGGGATTTCTCAACTGTTCCGGTGGCTGTGACCGGTATGAAGCCCTCGGCAACCATTGTCATTGATTCGACCAAGGTGGATCCCGCTGAGCTCGCAACCCTCGAGGGCGTGCTCTATGGTACTGGTGGTACTGACGCACGACTTCCTCTTCCTGATGAAGTTGTCGGCATGTTCACTGGTGGTGGAGCAACTGCGGTTACAGCAACCACGCCTGGCTTTACCGCCGCAACAGGCGCCATCGTTATCCCGACCGTTACTGGTGTTCGGTATCGTCGTGCAGACACCGGTGCCGTTGTCACGGGTACAGTTACCATTCCCGTGTCTGGTCAGACGCTTGTCATCAACGCAGAGGCTCTGCCTACCTACGTGCTTGCTCCGACTAGTGATGACGACTGGAGCTTCACTCGAAGCTGATTCGTTTAGACACAAGGAGACCAGAGAATGCTCAAACTTAGTATTGAAGCACAAGAATTGTTTGATGAAGCGTCACAAACGTTTAAATCACAACCAGCTTTTGTGCTAGAGCTAGAACATTCTCTGGTCTCAGTGTCAAAATGGGAGTCAGATCACGAGAAGCCGTTCTTGATAGACACAGCAAAGTCTGGACAAGAGATGCTGGATTATGTCATTGCTATGATTGTAACCCCAGAATACCCATCAAATGTCGCTGCTTTGTTGAGTGTCGAGAATTTTGTGATTGTTCAAAATTATATTAATTCGAAACAGTCAGCAACTACCTTTGGTGAACTTCCAAAACCAAGAGGTAAGGGCGAAACGATAACTGCAGAACTAATCTATTACTGGATGGTAGCTTTTAACATTCCATTTGAATGTGAAAGATGGCATCTTAATCGATTGTTCTCGTTGATTCGTATTGCCAACATTAAGAATTCCAAGCAGAGCGGTAAATCAAAGCGACTTAATCAAAGTGATTTGGAAGCTCGCCGAGCTTTGAACGAACAACGCCGTCGACAACTTGGTACCGCTGGATAGGAGGAGTAATGACCGTTCTAACATGGGATGATCCAGGTACAAGAGTTTATGAAAGTGGCGTAGATCGTGGAGTTTTGTATCTTCCAGGTGGATTGGGCATTGCTTGGAATGGACTTATTTCAGTTGATGAACAAGTTACTGGAAACAGTCAAGATCCACTATATTTTGATGGGATCAAGTATTCAGATGTTGTTGTACCAGGAGATTTTGCAGCTTCATTGAAAGCATACACTTATCCTGATGAGTTCCTACCTTTTGAAGGAACTTTGGAAGTAAACAACGGCATGTTTGTTACAAATCAAACTCCTAGCAGATTTGGTTTGTCATACCGTACAAAAGTTGGAAACGATGAAACTGGAGATGCAGGATACAAAATTCATGTTTTGTACAATCTTCTTGCTTTTCCGTCAGCGAAATCACACGAAACGATTTCTGATTCAGAATCACCAATAGAATTTGAATGGAATATCACAGCAATACCAAGTGATGCTCCAGGATACAAGCCAACAGCTCATCTTATATTTGACACAAGAAAGATGAGTCCTTTGCTGTTAGCGGATATTGAACAGACTCTTTATGGCGACGACATTACGGCGCCTAGTCTTCCTCCGATTAACATCTTTGTTACATTTATCAGTGAATGGGTGCTTATTCGTATCACAGATAATCTTGATGGTACTTGGACTGCCGAAGGGCCAGACAATCTTATTCAGATGATCGGACCAGAGACGTTTCAAATTCTTCAAGCGAATGCTGTGTTTACGGATCCGGATAATTACACGATCAGCGATCTTTCTCGTTAAGGAGAAGTTATGACTACAGTAAACGGCATGACTGCCGAAGCGATGATTGCGATTCGTGACAACGTCGTAGTTGGTGGTGTTGTTAATGGTAGTGGTCATCTAATTCTTACAAAGTACGATGCCAGTACTATTGATGCAGGACCTGTTATTGGACCTACCGGGTCACCAGGTGCAACTGCAGCACAATTGAATGATCTTCTTCCGGTGAACTCTATTATTGAGTATAACGGAACCACTCCACCGAATGCTAAATGGTTAGCAATGACGGGGCAAACAGTAACCAATGCACAAACAACTTATCCAGATTGGTGGGCTGTTCTCCCAGCAGCGCAAAAGTCTGGATCCAACGCACTTATGCCCGACACAAGGGGTAAGGTTTCCATCGGTTACAACTCCGGCGATACCGATTTCGACACGATTGCTGAAACGGGTGGCGCTAAAACACACGTTCTTACACAGGCAGAACTTCCTGCTGTTGGCGTTACAGTAAACCCTCCAGCTACTGCTGTGACTGGTAGTACTGGTACTGAAAGCGTTCAACACACTCATGGTTTGACCGTTCCTGGCGGAGATGGTTTGCTATATGGTGATGGTACTCACCTCGGATTCCAGGCAGGTAGCAGCTATAACTTGTTGTTCCCAGAAGGATCTCCACTTACTAACCCAACCACTGGTGTTGAATCAGTACCACACACTCATCCGGCGGGCACTTTGTCTGTTGACATTGCTCAGTTCAGCTCGGGCAACATGGGTTCTGGAGTAGCAATGAGTTTGGTTCAACCTTACATTGTGTTCTGCAAGATGATCAAGGTTGCTATCTAATTGTCAAAATGGGAGTGAAAAGGAGGAATCGTGATCACTGTAGACACAACCGGTTCCTTCGACAAGATGGAAAAGTTCTTACACAACATGTCCCAAATTCGATTTCGAGAAATTCTTGATCATTATGGGCAAGTTGGAGTTGATGCTTTAGCAAGCGCAACACCAGTTAGAAGTGGATTGACTGCTGCATCTTGGACTTACAAGATTTCACAAGAACGAGGATCTACAATTCTCACGTGGTTGAACAGTAATGTACACAACGGCGTACCTATTGCCATCATTCTTCAGTATGGACACGGAACGGGTACCGGTGGATACGTTCGAGGTTACGACTACATCAACCCAGCAATTCGACCTGTCTTTGACATGATCGCCGATGCAGTATGGAACGAGGTGAAGAATGGCTAGCGTAGATGATCGCATTGTAGCGATGAAATTCGACAATGCTTCGTTTCAGGAAAAAGTAGCCTCTACGATTGCAAGTTTGGATAAGCTGAAAGGCAGTCTTGACTTTGCAAATGCGAACAAAGGCATGAACGATCTAACCCTAGCTAGCCGTAATTTCAGCCTTGAAGGTATTGCCAGCGCTGTCGAAGGCATTTCAGGTAAGTTCACTGCAATGGGTGCAATTGCTTTCAGCGTTATCAATAGCGTTGTCAATCGTGCAGTTACTGCAGGTATTCAACTTGGTAAGTCTTTGTCATTGGATCAAGTTATTAGCGGTTTCCAGGAATACGAAACCAACATGAACTCGATTCAAACAGTTCTTGCTAACACAAAGCGAGATGGCACTACGTTGGATGATGTCAACAAAGCGCTTGACACATTGAACGAATATTCGGACAAAACCATTTACAACTTCTCGCAAATGGCTAGAAACATTGGTACCTTTACTGCGGCAGGTGTCAGTCTTGATACTTCAACGCAGGCTATTAAAGGTATTGCAAACCTTGCTGCTGTCTCTGGTTCAAGTGCAGACCAAGCTTCGACTGCCATGTATCAGCTTTCTCAAGCTCTTGCTTCTGGCACAGTGAAACTTATGGACTGGAACTCTGTTGTAAATGCTGGTATGGGTGGTGAAGTATTTCAGAGAGCGTTGTTCGAATCTGGTAAGACTTTGGGCACAATCAAGGATCTTCCAATTGGAGCAACGTTTGAGGGTTGGACTAAAGACGTAGGCAGTTTCCGTAACTCTCTTGAAAGTGGCTGGATTACAGCAGATGTGTTGACCACCACACTCGAGGGTTTTACCGGTGACATGACGGATGCGCAACTCGCTGCAAAGGGTTTCACTACCGAACAAATTCAGCAGATTCAAGAAATGGGTGCCACTGCACAAGATGCAGCCACCAAAGTCAAGACGATGACTCAGCTCATCAGCACAATCAAGGAAAGTATCGGTTCAGGATGGTCACAGACTTTCCGAACTATATTTGGTGACTTTGAACAAGCTAGAACAACCTTCACACTAATCAACGACACTATTGGCGCAATGGTTAAGAAATCAGCCGATGCTCGTAACCAGTTGTTAAAGAGTTGGTCTGAAGTTGGAGGTCGAGATCTCTTATTCCAAGGATTGATGGAAGGATTTCAAGGCGTACTTGCTATTCTAGCGCCTATCAAAGCTGCATTCAGAGATATTTTCCCACCGCAGACTTTCGTCACATTGTTTGCTCTTACCAAACGGTTTGAAGAGTTTATGGCGTCAATAAAGCCTTCGCCGGCGGTTGTCGTTCTCATAACTCGTATATTCCGAGGGTTGTTTGCTGCATTTTCAATCGGCATTGACATTGTCAAAGGTCTTTTCCATTTCGTAAAGCGATTGATTGATCAATTTAGTGATAGTGATCCAAACACAGGAATCATTGGGTTCATTGCTAGAATCGCTGACAAAATTGTTGAGCTTAAGAAAGTTCTCGACGATAGTAATGGAATCATAGACTTCTTTGATAATCTCGCAAACAACATTCACAACGCAGTGTACAAAGCTATATATTACATGCAACCATTCATCGACAAAGTGATTGAAGTCAAAAACACAATTGTTGAGTTCTTCACTGGTGGAGGTGCTACTAATACATTCAGCAAGGGTACTGGTGCTGTTGATAGAGCGATTGATAGACTCGGCGAACGTTTCGGTTTCCTAGGAAAAATTCTGGGGGCTGCTTGGGACGGATTCCAATCACTAATTGATAAGTTCCCAAGCTTTGTAAGTGCGCTTGGTAATATTGGAGACTTCATTCGGGAACATCTCGGAGGAATTCCCCAAAAGATTGCAGACGCATTTTCTGGTGTTAGTTATGATCAAGCATTAGACACCGTTAACACTGGTTTGTTTGGTGGCTTGGTGCTTTTGATCCGCAAGTTCATTAATGGTAACTTGGATTTCGGCGGCGGGATCATGAAGAATATCTCGAAGTCGTTTGACACTTTAACTGGAACATTGCAAACAATGCAAACCAACATCAAAGCGGATATTCTGCTAAAGATTGCTGGAGCACTGGCGATCTTGACTGCATCGCTTGTTGTCTTGTCGCTTATGGACTCTGATGCATTGACTCGGTCAATGACAGCTATGGCTATTGGCTTTGGACAACTTGTAACTGCTATGGCGCTCTTGGATAAGGTTGTAAACGGTCCTATGCAAGCCGCTCAGTTGACAATCTTGTCTGCTGGTTTGCTCGTATTGGCAGGCGCAATGCTTGTAATGGCTGTTGCAGCAAAGATATTCGCCACAATGAGTTGGGAAGAGATTGGCAAGGGCCTTGCTGCCGTAGCAGGCATGCTAACCGCATTAACCGTAGCCTCTAAGAACCTTGATGCCGGTGGAATGATTCGTGCCGGCGTTGGTATTCTTGCCATCGCTGTGGCGATGAATATTCTTGCTGCGGCAATGAAGATATTTGCCACAATGAGTTGGGAAGAAATCGCTAAGGGTTTGGTATCGGTCGGTGTAGGTTTGGCTATCATTGCTAAGACTATGCAGATGATGCCTAAACTAACTGCTGTAAACATTGGTGCAGGTCTTCTTCTTGTCGGCATCGCATTGAACGCCATTGCCATTGCAATGAAGATATTTGCCACAATGAGTTGGGAAGAAATTGGTAAAGGACTTGCTGGTGTTGCTGGCGGGCTCATAATTCTCGCTTTGTCAATGAAGCACATGTCACTTGACTTGCCTATCATTGGTGCAGGTCTTCTTCTTGTTGGCATTGGTCTTATAGCGATTGCTAAAGCTATGAAAGCAATGGGCTCTTTGTCTTGGAGTGTTATCGGTAAGGGTCTTGTCGGCATTGCAGGGGCTTTGGTTGTCCTTGCACTTGGTTTGTCTGGAATGACCGAAGCAATTCCAGGGGCACTAGCTGTATTGATTGCAGCAAAGGCACTTGGTATGCTTGCTGAAGTAATTAAAGTCTTGGGTGGCATCAGTTGGGGTGAGTTGCTTAAGGGTTTGGGTGGAATCGCCCTTATTCTTGGTACTCTTGCCGTAGCTGCTTTGCTTATGGAGCCCGCTGCCGGAGCATTGCTTATTCTTGGCGCTGCACTTCTTGTTGTTGGTGCTGGTATGGCATTGTTCGGTTTGGGCGCAAACCTTGTAGCAACTGCATTCGCTATCATTGCTACTGCAGGAACACAGGGTATTGCTACCTTGGCTTCTGCACTAGACTTGTTAATCGAAAAGCTTCCTGCGATCATTGCTTCACTGGCTGAAGGATTGATTGAACTTGGTAACAAGATATTGGAAGCGGCTCCTGGGTTGATTGCTAAACTGAATGTAGCAATTCAAGCATTGATCCAGTTGGTCATTGACAATATTCCTGGCTTTGTAGAAGCAGCAATTGCATTTGTTCGAGGGTTGCTTGACACTGTCACAGAATTGACTCCGGATATTATTGCCGCCGGCTTTAAGATGTTGATCGATTTCTTGCAAGGAATCAGAGATCATATTCAAGAAGTTGTAACAACGGTTGTTGAAATTATTGAGAATTTCCTGCAGGCTGTTACTGATAAGTTGCCTGATATCATCGCTAAGGGCGTTGAGCTTCTTACCACTTTCTTGCAAGGCATCGCCGATCATATTGGCGAAGTTGTTGCAAAGGGTGCGGAAATTCTAGCAAGTTTGCTTGAGGGTATCGCTAATAATATTGGTACTGTTGTGACTGCTGCTACTGATGTGATTATTCACTTTATTACTAGTATCAGTGATAACTTGTGGCGAATTATCAACACTGGCGTAACTGTTGTTGAGAATTTCCTTATTGGTCTTGCTCAGAACATCAAGAAACTAGTAGATGCTGGCTTCGAGTTCATTATCAGTTTGATCAAGGGTATTCGTCAAAGTATCGACGAACATATTGATGAAATTCGTGAAGAGGGCATTAAGTTGGCTGGAGCGATTGTCAATGGTATGACCTTTGGTCTGGCTGGAAAAGCTAAAGACGTTGCCGGCGCTGCTGTCGATATGGCAAAGGGCGCTGTTGGTGCCGTTGGTAGAGTTTTCAATATTGGTTCGCCTTCTAAAGTAATGATTCAATATGGTAACTGGTTTGCAGAAGGTCTTGCTCTGGGAATAGATAGAGATACTTCCGCAGTTGCTAGTTCGGAGGCTTTGGGCGATCGAGTTAGGAACAGTATGCAGTATGCTTTGAGTCAGGCTGCCGTAAGTCTTGGTGACATGGACGAATTCAATCCTACTATTACGCCAGTCCTTGATTTGGGAGACGTCCAAATGAAGGCTAAGACTATCAATGCTATGCTTGCAAGCACGATTCCGTTCCAACCGGCCGTTTCTACAGGTCAAGCGAATGCTATATCCGCATCGACTACAACCACTTTGAAGGAGCCGACTCAGGCAGACGTTAACGCTGCGAATAGACTTGCTGAAGTAACTTATATTCAGAACAACTACTCACCAGAGGCGTTGTCTTCAGCTGAGATATTCCGTCAAACCCACAACCTAATCGCCCTACACAAGGAGGAGTTGGCTAACAAATGATAATTACCAAACTTCGTCTTGAAGAAGAGCATCCAATGGTGGGTCCTCTTCGACCATATCCACTTCCCATAGTCGATCTTAATCTTGATTCATCGGCTGGGGATAATGGGTACACGTTGAACAAATCATCCGGATTGGGTCCACCTACGTTGAGCAAAGTTGTTACTGGGTTCGATAGCACGGGCATACCAATTTTCGACAACGTTCCACAAAAACGACAAATCGGTTTGAAGATAAGTATAACTCCTCATCTAGGCCAAGTGTATGGTGATCTTCGTGATCAGCTGTACAAGATGGTCTCGAGAAGTATATTTATTCGATTCATGAATGGTGCAGAAATCATTGCTCAAACCACTGGTTTTATCAAGAACGTGGTTCCTGATATGTTTACCAACAAGCCAGAAATCGTCCTTGATATTGAATGTACTGAAGGCGATTTGAAAGGTCCAGACGCATTTGATATTCCTTTAGCAACGTTGAACACGTTGACCCCAGTAATCATTTATGAAAAGGGAACTGCGCCAACCGGCTTGGATTTGACGTATGCAGTAACCGCAACACATTCAGGATTCACAATTTCCAATCATGGTGAATTTTGGCACGTCGGTGATGCAGATGTTAACAACCAATTTATAGTTTCTTACACGTTTTTGAATGGCGACATCATTACGATTTCAACACATCCACGAAACAAGCGAATCATTCGTACTCGTAGTGGTGTTGATCTAGATCTCGCCGGCTATATTAACCCCGGAGCTGTTTGGCCAAAACTTTACAGCGGGGTCAATTCATTTTCGTGGACATTCGCCTCCAGCTGGGGTCATTTCACAGCAGCTAGTTATATTCCTAGATACTGGGGAGTGTAAGTATGGAACTGTTCAAACTTCAATCAGATTTTCATCCTGGTCCAACCGTTACAATAAACGAAACGGCAGAACTAGCCTGGGTTGAACGGTATCAAGAAGCTGGCGAATTTCAATTGGTGGTAAAGGATGATATTACCATCCGAACAGCACTTCCTACTGGTACGTTAATCTCTCATACAGATACCAGTGAGGTAATGATCGTTGAAGATCATCATGTTGAACGAAACAAGGACAAAGTTCTTACTGTAACAATCACAGGTAGAAGCTTTGAAACCTTTACCGAGCAAAGAGTTACTAATGCATCTAAGCAAGCAGTGATGACTGCTACTGATGATGCTCTTGGCGAAATGTATGGTCCAGCAACATCGGCAGGAGTTGTTGAGCATATTCTATTGTATGCGTTGCAAACAGAGATTGCCGATTTCGGTGAGGATATTCCGAACGTATACGTGTCACAAGACATGCGTACTACAGATGCATTGTTGACTTATGCCATCAAACGTGGCGAAGTATATTCTGCAGTACAGGAATTACTCAAGCTTAATGATGTTGGTATCAAAAATGTGCGTCCTGCTTATGCTGCCAATGGTTTGCGTATATATGTACACGATGGAGCAGACTTGAGCGGAAGCGTAGTATTCTATGCACAATACGAAGATCTCGACGATGCTCAATACTACGAATCAATCAAAGAATACAAAACGCACGCTTGGGTTGCTGGAAAGTATTGGGCTCGTCCAATTAAATCTCGTCGCATTGCTGGTACTCCAACTGGATTAGCCAAAAGAATAATGTATGTCGAGGATCAGAATCTTGATGGCGATTACAGCACACCTGCTACTGGTGACGTTCTTGACACTAGAGGTCAACAAGAACTAGATCAACATCCTTACATTAATTTGATGTCGGCCACAATTGCTCCGACAGCGATTCCTAAGTTCAAGATTGACTACGATGTAGGGGATCTTGTAACAGTGTTTGGCGAATTCGACGTCGCTCAGCGTATGCGAGTTGCCGAACACACACTTACACTCGACCAAAGCGGGCTGCAAGGCTTCCCGTCACTGATAATCGCCTGAAAGGAGGATTGATCGTGGCACAAATTATTGATATTGACAATGAAGCACCCATCTTCAATGTCAAAGAAGTAGTAATTGGGTCTCAGTGGAAGTTCGCTATTCGCTTTCGACATCTGGTCAGTCAAGATCCGGATACGTTCGCTGATTTTGATTTCTCTGGGATGATTCTGGAAGCAGACGTCAAGGATAAACCAAAGATTGATGTCACGCCTGATGCAGTGATCACGTGTACTCCTCGAGTACCTAGTGATGGGTGGGTCGATTTCTTCATGGATGGAGATGTGACAGCCTCACTTCTACCAAAGAAGTATTTGGCAAGCTTGAAAGTATATCCTACTGGACATCCAGAACTAGGAGATACGCTTTGTCAATTTACGCTTAACGTAAAGTTGATGGCGACAAGATGAGCGATCTATATTCAGTCACAATCAACAACGAAGACATCATCATGCAGGTGTCAGACATCGATTTTGGAACCGTTGTAATCGGCGGTACACAAATGGCACAGGTTTCTGTTATGGGCGGTGTTCCAGGCCCTCCAGGGACTCCTGGACCCGGCTCAGCGGGTTTTAACTTCACTCAAAGTACGCCAGCATCCACATGGATTATCAATCACAACCTTGGATATCGTCCGGGTGTTGAATTGATGTCAAGTGGTGGAATGGAAATGATTGGTGAGGTACTTCATATTTCGGTAAATCAGGTTCAAGTTTCGTTCAATGAAGCCGTTGATGGCTTTGCAAGATTAGTCTAAAAGGAGCTAACAATGGCTACAGTTCTGGTTCGTGCAGATCACGACTATAACTCAGTATCTAAAATTCTCAACCTAGTTGATCCGACAGGGGCGCAAGATGCGGCGACCAAAGCATATGTCGACTCACTTGTTGAGGGTTTGGCATGGAAAGATAGTGTTCGAGTTAAGGCTCCGGGCAATGTCACCGTTTCTGCACCTGGTGCTTCAGTTGATGGTATTACCATGGCTGCTGGCGATCGCATGCTGCTTAACAACCAAACTACAACTACGGAAAATGGCATCTATATTTGGAATGGTGCTGCAACTCCGGCTACTCGTGCACCAGACGCAAGTACTTCCAATGAACTCGAGCAAGCAGTTACCACCGTTGAAGAAGGTACTTCAGCGAATACAACTTGGCGTCAGCAGACTGTCAACTTCGTGTTGGGTACTGGTTCGCCGTCATTCGTAGCGTTTGGTACAGGTGCATCTGCAGCAAGCGAAACCGTTGCCGGTATTGCTGAAATTGCTACACAGGCTGAGACCGATGCCGGCACAGATGATGCTCGCATGGTCACACCTTTGAAGTTGAAGACTTCTCCGTTTGTACACAAAGGGTTTGCTTCGTCGTTCGGTGATGGCTCTGCTACGAGTTATGTGATTACGCATAACCTTAACTCATTGGACGTCAGCGTCTATGTTTACGAGAATGGTGGCTCTAAGCGTCAGGTGGTATGTGAAGTTCAGCATACTTCCGTGAACTCAGTGACTCTGCTGTTCTCTTCGTCTGTGGCCTCTAACGCATTGAGGGCGCTTGTAACTAAGGTGGCATAATGGCTGTTCCCCGTTTGGCAGATTTCACTCCAGAACAAGGTGTTGAGATATTTGATTTGTCAGCCGCAACCGATGTGGCTGTTGGCGATTTGTTTGTGATAGTGGATGTATCCGACACAACGGGTGATGGTAATGGCACAACAAAAAAGATTACTGGCGCAACAGTTGCTACTGGTTTGCAACTTATCAGTGCTTTTCCTAGAGTTAAAAGACTAGGTACTCAACACTCGATAAGCTCGACCACCGGTACTGTGGTTAGTGATCTTACTATGGCGTTGGAAATAGGTACGTTCCTGTTTACATATACGCTTTTAGTAAGATCAGCAACTGCAACCGTTGGACCAATGGTGGGTGTCAACTTTACAGGTACTGGCAACCCACGACAAATTGCATATTGGGCTGATAACACTGCAGCTTTAACCGATGAGACATATGGTATGTCCAATCAAGGGAGTAAGAGCTTTGGATTCATTGCAGGTATGGCTGATAGTACTAAATCAACAACTGCTCCTGCGATGGGTTCAACCGTGGGTGTTAAGACTACTGCTACTGATACGTTGATGATCGTACAGGGTATTATCATTGTTACCGTCGCAGGTAACTTGGAATTGTACCATAGCTCGGAAACAGCAAGCGCTACATCCGTGGAAGTTGGTTCTTCCCTGATGGTTAACAAGACAGGTTAACATGAGCAGATTACTGATTCAAGGAGGAGGCGGTGCTGGTACAGCACTCTTAATGCAAGGTGCTCCCGGTCAGGCATTGCTCACTCAAGGCAACTATCAAGATCTTGGTGGTTCAGGAGCGTATTTGTCATTGCCTGGTAGTGCGGGCAACTATCTATCTGCACCACACAATGCAGCATATAATCCTGCTGGAGACTTCACTGTAATTGCTTATGTACTGTCACCAGATTGGACACCATCGACAGAACAAACCATTGCCAGTAAATACGTCTCAGCAGCAAATGGTGCTTGGCGTATGTTGATTGACAACTCGCCACTAGGTATGGCTTCTCTGGCCATTTCAATTGCCGGAGTCGCTGATCAAGCATCAGGAACAGTAACGACTGAATCTATAACCGGCGTTGCTGCTAATGAGGGTGTATGGCTTAAGATGGAGTTTGAGACAAGCACTGGTTTGGTAGACATGTTCTATTCCAAAGATCCTCCATACAAAGAGCCAGAAACAATTACTTGGACTACTCTACAATTGAACAGAGCGGCAACCGCTGGTGTTCTTGGCGCTGGTAACACTGCGAATCTTGAAATTGGTTCTTTTAACGGTGGCGCTAACTCTCCATTTAATGGTCGTATTTATCGTGTTGCTGGTTATACCAGTCTTACTGAGGCTACAGGCAACAAGATTTTCGACATGGATCCAAAAGATTGGGTAAGTGGCAGTAGTTGGGTCAGTTCTAGGACCGGAGAGACTTGGACACTCAATGGTACAGCAAGTGTTGTGAAATAGTCAAAATGGGAGTGATTTAACATACCCCTGACTGGGACGGATCGGGC
>Ga0207666_1000042_pt1 | contig 25183 bp, 27 predicted proteins | sample KBSSwiwitspikein_FD_184292 | JGI IMG/M metagenome (GOLD analysis project Ga0207666, IMG submission 184292) | Switchgrass rhizosphere bulk soil microbial communities from Kellogg Biological Station, Michigan, USA, with spike-in - S5 (SPAdes)... | ecosystem: Host-associated > Plants > Roots >...
GCCGCTGAACGAAGCGAGTGGGACTCTATGACGCTTGAAGAGCATCGGTCGGATGGCGAACGGACTCGGCGTGTGTTCGAAGAAGCAAACGCACGTTACGAGGCAACCAAACAACTCCGCACAACCTGACTAACTTTTGGGTGCATAGGCCAAGGAAGTGGGTAAGCGGACTTTGGTAATGCCCGCTGTTGGCCCTCAGCCGCTTTCGAATGGGGGCTCGACCTCTCGTCGGCGGAAGCGCGCCCTCAACTATTGTCCGAGAAGTATGGAGTCACGCCCGCCGTGGACGCCAAGCGGACAAGGTCAACGACTGAACGCGTGCCCAGCTTTTTAGCGACACGGCCACGATGGACCTTGATTGTCTTTTCCACGACGTGCAGCTCGAATGCAATCTGCTTATTCAATCGGCCGGCAATGACGTGACGCAGAACTTCGGATTCCCTCGCGCTCAGCGCAGCGAATTTCCGGCGAATTGCGATGCGTTTTTCGTACTCCCGATGCAATTGCGCATAACGCTCTGCCGCAAGCGCAATTGCAGACAGCAGCGACCGTCCGTCCACCGGCTTTGGCAAAACGTCTAATGCGCCCGCTTTCATAACCCGAACGCTGGCCAAAACATCATTGATTCCCGATATGAAAATGACTGGTAGCTGCAGCTCTTCACGCGCAAGGGTGGCTTGCAGTTTGAGACCGTCAAGGTCAGGCGATTGAAGATCGATAATGACGCAGCCTGGAATATTCGTTTCGTGCTGTCCTAGGAAATCCGCTGCCGAAGAGAAGCCTTGCACCCGGTATCCCGCCCTTTCAACGAGCCGGGCGAGCCCGGATAGAAGACGAGGGTCGTCACCCACGACGGAAACAGTGAAATCCCTTTTTCCCTTGGATTCGTTCTTACCAGCAGAGATATAGAGAAAGGGATTTATGGTGTTGCGGGAAGTTTCCCCGGTCGTTCGGTAAACGATCATGACCACCCTCCAGGCGAACGAAAAAATCCGTCTCGTACGATGTGAACAATCATGCTGCGAGCCGTCTTCCGGCGGCGTTCTGCTTTGTCTGAAGTTACCGCGAGCCTATTGCGGTAGCGTTTTGACTTTCGTGCCGGATGAAGGAATGCATCGTGTCGCCTCCCGCGGTCGCAACATCACGACGTGCAATGTGTGAGTAGACGTCCTCGCGTCGGATCAGCGAATGGGCTGAAAGCTGACTCACAGCCCGCCAGTGCGCGCTTCGCGATCGGCTTTTCCGTCGAGATGGCGCCTTGCTGGACCGGTTGGACTATCGGCAGTGACATCCGGTCACCTTTGGCGGTCCGGTTGACCGAAATGGCAACAACCGCTGCTTTGTCGGCGCTGGTGGGGCTCACCAGCATGCTGATGACGCCGGCGGTGAAGACGCTCAGAACGCAAGCTGTCGTTATTTTTTTGAGCCTGTCGTCGAAGCTACTACACATTGCACGTCTCCGAAGGCATTCGGCTGTAGTCGTTTCAAAAAGAAATAGCGTTCAATGCAAGCATGCAAATAAATACGGCCGTCAGCGATAAACCGAACAGTCTTGTCGTCATGCGCTCGTTCACAGGCCGCTCCTTTCCAGTTTGCTGACGACCTCCACGTGCAGAAACGTGAGCTTTCAAAACTCGCGCGTTCAGCGGGTCGCGGAAGTGTCATTGGTCGTGAAAACCAGCGGCTTGCCGGCTTTAACCACCACGGGAGCATCCACGTTGGTACGGACACCCGTGGTATCTGCATCTGAAATCCGCGCGCTGATCCCAATTGTCACGACAAAAATCGCCGCTATGAGGGAGACCGCGACAATCTTCACGTGAGTCGTGAGGTCAGCGGACCAAAGCGAGCTGTTCATGACATTGCTCCAATCTGATCTCAGTAGAGGCCGCGTGCGCGGCCGGTATTGAAAGCGGCAGTTCGTGCGGGCGTTGATCGATCTTTCCCGGCATAAGTCTTCGAATGTGTTGAATGGACCGGCAGCACGACGACCTTGGTGCCTACGTTCACGCGCGCGTAGAGGTCGACCACGTCGTCGTTGAGCATACGGATACAGCCGCTCGACACGCGCTTTCCGATTGTGGAGGGATCGTTCGTTCCGTGAATGCGGTACACCGTGCCGCTGAGATACATGGCCCGTGCGCCCAGCGGGTTGCCGGGGCCGCCGGCCATAAAGCGCGGCAGATACGGTTGCCGGCCAAGCATCTCGACAGGCGGAATCCAGTCTGGCCACTCGGCCTTACGTTCGATTGTCTTAACGCCCGCCCAAGCGAAGCCCTCGCGGGCCACGCCAATTCGGTAGCGAATGGCCTTGCCACTTGTGAGCACGAGGTAAAGAGAAGAATTCGGAGTGACGATGACGACCGTTCCGGGCGCTTCACGAGTCGAATAGTCGACGATGTGGCGCCGCAAGGCCGAGTTCTGTGTATTGGTCGTTCCGTTATCCGGAAGGCTTTGCTCGATGAGCTGGTCCGCATTAGGAAGCAATCCCAGCGGATTGGCTGACGATGGCGCGTTCGCGCCCGCTAACAGAGTCACGGCGGCAATGCTGGCGGTCAGAACCTTGGTCATGTACGCCTCCTGCATTTCCAGCGTTTTTATTTTGCAGGAAGGCTAGGACCAGGCAGATGGTCGCACGACTGTACGTTGGTAAACGCTCAATAACCGAAACCGAAAGTGTGCCTATACGTCGGTATAATGCAGATCGACACGCGCTCGGCCGAGCAAGCCACTACAACAATTGATCGGCTTGTTGAGACGCAGACGGCCGGTTGTGTAACCGGCTTATTTGAAGGCCCGATTATTGCACCGGACTCTGAGAGCTATCGCCTCCAAGGGCCCTGTCGAGACATTCGATCAGGCAGGCATCGTCGAAAGGTTTTTTCAAAAAGCCAATTGCTCCAGCCTTCAGCGCGCGTGCACGCACTTTTTCTTCGGAAAATCCCGTCATAAAGATGACTTTTGTCCTGCGACCATCGGCAATCAGCCGCTCCTGCAATTCCACTCCATTCATACCGGGCATTTGCACATCGGTAATGAGACATGATGTGTCTTTAACCCGGTCGGAATGCAAAAATTCTTCGGCAGAAGCAAAAGCAGCCGCTGAGTAACCGAGCGAGCGAATAAGGCCTTTCGTGGCCTCACGAACAGCTTCGTCATCGTCAATAATGGAAATCATAGGGGCCTTTGCCAAGTTAGCGACCGTCATGGAGGCAACATAGGACGCTCACCGGCAATCCGCCATTGACGAAAATCGATAATCAGACACGGGAAAGAGTAATCAAACTATACGTAGGTATAGGTTAGGATGTCTTCGCGCGGTGAACGCCTAACGATTCAGCCATCCGTACGAGGTCAGCCAGCGACCGTGCGCCCATCTTTCGCATTACGCTTCCGCGATGAACCTTAACGGTGATCTCGCTGACATCGATTTCGCCAGCAATCTGCTTGTTCATAAGACCTGCTGTTACGAGACCCATGATCTCCTTTTCACGAGGGGTTAGAGTTTCATAGGTCGACTTCAACTTCGATGTCGACTGTTCCATATCGCGCCGGCGGCGATCCTTTTGGTGCCCGACTTGAACCGCGTCCAACATGTCCTGATCGCGAAATGGCTTAGTCAAAAACTCGACCGCTCCCGCCTTCATGGCCCGCACGGTCATTGGGATATCGCCATGGCCAGTCATAAAAACGATCGGAATTTCAATATTTGCCTTGGCCAGATCAGATTGAAAGTCGAGCCCGCTCACTTCAGGGAGCCTGACATCGAGCACCAGACAGCTTGGGCAGTCCGGCAGCTTGCTTTGTAAAAATTCCGACGCCGAACTAAACGCTTTGACCTGCAATCCGACCGAACGGAAAAGGCTTGAAAGAGATTCACGTACCGCCGCGTCGTCGTCGACGACGAATACGGCTGATTGGTGTTCTGGGCGCGGGTTCATCGATTGTCGCTCGGCCCTAAGGTCCTGGTGACTACTATTACTCCACGATTACCGTCTCAATCCTAAATTGGGGAGCGAGCAATCGACGAGGGATGATTGCCGATTACTCACGATTTTGTGATACGCGTCCAGGCTCCCTTTTGGCCAATGTATCGGCTCCGATTTTCAAAACAATCATTCTAGCACTAACAGGACAGTGGCCTTACCCTTCCAATTTGCAATAGGCCTCAACACTGCGATGGATGTCCGGGTCGTCCATGTTTAAGGATCTGCGTGCCGGGACAAAATTTCTAATTTTATGCGCCACATCGTTAGCACTCACGAGCGTTGCCACTTACGCTCTGTTGGCTGAAAAACAGATTGCCATTGACTTCGCCCACCGCGAACTTGTCGGTAGCAAGTATCTGGCGTTGCTCCGCCCTATCTACGGGGCTGTGCTGACGACTTATGCCAACGGCCACCTAAGTGGCCGGCAAAACGCATCCGATTCAGAACTCATCAATTCGCTATCGCAGGCAGATGCGGAAACTGCGGGTACATTACAGATTGACGGTATTGTGAAAACGCTGGCAGCGATGCTGCACGACTTGGGTACCAACACATCTGCAGGTATTCCGGTCGACGACACTTATTTAGCCACTCTTAAAAACCTGCGTGATCTCGCTGCTCGTATCGGCGACGATTCAAACTTGACGCTTGATCCTGTCCTTGATGCCTACCATGTCGGAAACATTGTTGTGACGCGTTTGCCAACAGTGCTGGAAGAGCTTGGTCAAGCGCATCTGTTGGTACGAGCACCAAAGGCCGCGAATGATTCGGCTGTCGGCCGCGAAGCGCGCCTCGCTGCGCTCGGTAGCCTGCTGCGCGTCAATATGGATGATATAGCAAAAGAACTTTCAGCCGCCGAACGTGGGAATCATAATGGCCGCCTGAAACAGTTTGTCGCTCCCAGCGTTACGGCGTTTTCCACGAGTTCAAATGCTTATGTTGATGCGCTGCGTGACGTTGGCGTGAGGGACAATCAGATTGACCTGTCATACGCTAGCGCAGTTACCAGCGCACTGAATGCTTGGGATGTTGCGCAAAGCGAGCTCGACCAGCTGTTGAATCAACGAATCGATGAGCTGCGTGCTCGACGCCTGCTCAGTCTCATATTGATCGGAACTCTTGGCGCGCTCGGCCTCTTGGTGGCTCTTTTGACTTATCGGGACATGATCGTACCGATCAAGAGCCTCGCGCATTTAGCAAACACGATTCGGGAGACCAAAAATTACGGCTTACGGTTTCAATACGAAAGTCGAGATGAAATTGGTCGGCTGGCGGCTGCATTTAACGAAATGCTTCACGGACTTGCGGTCGCGCGCGAGCGCGAAATCATGAGCCAGAATGAGATAGCTCGCGTGTCGCGCCTGGCGACCATGGGTGCGATGGTGGCCTCTATCACTCACGAAATCAGACAGCCACTTGCGGCAATCGTGACGTATTCTCAAGCCGGCACACGTTGGCTCACAAAGGCGGAACCCAATCTCGAAGAAGTGCGTACCGCTCTGAGCCATATTGGCAAGGAAGGCCACCGCGCCGGTGAGGTAATTACGGCCCTGACTGCGCTATTCAAAACGAACACCAGCAAACGTGTGCGGGTCGATATAAATGAAGTTGTAAGCGATGTGCTCAAACGTGCCGGCGGCGAGTTGCGTGCACGAAACATTGCTCTCAGTACGAAATTGGCAACGGATCTTCCACGCATTTCTGCTGATCCAATCCAGCTGCAGGAAGTGTTGCTCAATCTGACTATGAACGCGGTTGAGGCCATGGACTCTACCGCTGAGAACCTGCGCGTTCTGACGATCGCGTCCATGCCCGATACGGAGGGAGTCAGGGTCACTGTGGAAGATTCCGGTATCGGGATCGACGCGAAGAAGGCGGAACAGATCTTCGAAGCATTCTTCACCACCAAACCGACCGGAATGGGAATGGGGCTTGCCATTTGTCGCTCAATTATTGCGGCACACGATGGGCGCCTGTGGGCATCGCCGGGAACTTCACGTGGCACGGTTTTCCATGTCTTTTTGCCGGCTGGCGTTGATGATGCGTCGCACGGTCAGCCGTCTGAGCGCGACCGGCTTTTCTAAAATCCAAATCTGACATCCCGAACGCACCTGTGAATGTCTGCTTTTGGCCCGTAGGAGACATCTGTGACCGAATTGCCGACCTGATGTGAGCTGGTTCACGTACACGTCGCGGTGTTTTCATACCAAACGCAAATTGTGTGATGCCAGTCACTGTCGGAGTTTTCGACAAGGGACCAATCTCACCGTGACAACTCCAGCGATATGGAGGCGACAATGTTTAATTGGAAAACACGGGAGTGCGTGCAAGAGATCCTCGCGTTGATCTTTGCCGTTCTGTTTTTGATGTTCGCTCTCGCCGCCCCGGCAAAGGCATTTTTCCCATTCGGCATTGCTGTTGGAGGAGCGATGGTCGGTGGGGCAATGCAGGCCGAAAGGCAACAAAGCCAGCAAAGCGAACAATACCAACGAAACGAAAACGGCGCGGAAAGCAGACACACGAAAAAAACCACCAAAGCCAAAAATCACAAACGGGAGAGAGATGACACAAAAATCGCAAAAGCGAAGTCGCCTGAACCCGTCGCTAACGCGCCACCGGCCAAACCGCTGAGGGCCGACCCACCGCCGAATCTCGACAGATTTGGGGAATGATTATTCATCGCCGCCGTGAGCCAACGACAGCACAACGCTGAACGTGACCGAGTTGCCGACTTGAGCGAGTAAATGTCTGCTTTTGGTATCGCTATTGGGTTTAAAGCGACGTGCCTTTTTGCAATGCACATGTCTGCTTTTGACCCAAAGCGGACCTCGGCAGGCAAATTATTGAGAGCAAATTTACGCATTACGGACGTACAGTGAGTCACCCTGTGAAAAAGACACGGGCGACCACTCCACATGCCCAAAGCTGAGAGTACCTGTTGGGCCGCAAGGCAAAGTGATTGCTGACATGTTGCCGGATATGCGCGAGCAACTCCGCGTGCGACTACGCGAAGACCTGCCTGCTACTTCCGATGGGCAAATTGTCTACGAGTCATTCGCAAATGCCGTGAGAGGCCGTGTGCGAGCATGATCCCACAAAACCAAACGTGCGCGGCAAGTGATGTCAGAGATTGAAAATGTTGAGCGTCCGTATCCACGACCGCTGTCTGGCGCCAAAGTCGGACGCCTGCCGCCTGCGTTAGTGCCAGCCCGTACCGCTCTCGTTGGTCGCTACGTAATGCTGGAGCCACTTGATGCGGCACGGCATGCAAGTGATCTGTTCGAGGCGTCACATGGAAGCAAGGCCGCGCTCCGAATCTGGGACTACCTGCCATGGGGTCCTTGGAAATCCGAAGCGGAGTTCGCGAACGTTCTGCGTCAGCAGACCGCGGGGCAAGATCGGATTTACTATACCATTCGACTAGCGGCAGGAGAGAAAGCGTGCGGACAGATATGTTTTCTTGATATTCAACCGGAACAAGGGGTCATTGAAATTGGATCGATCTGGTTTGGTCTGACCCTGCGGCGTACGCGAAGCGCCACGGAGTCGATATACTTGATGCTGCGCTATGCGATGGACGATCTCGGTTATCGGCGCATGCAGTGGCGATGTAATGCACTAAACGCCGCTTCCCGTGCGGCAGCTCGCCGGCTTGGCTTCCGCTTTGAAGGAATCTTCCATAACCACATGATCTTCAAGGGCAGAAATCGAGATACGGCTTGGTACTCGATCCTTGACGACGAATGGCCAGAGGTCCGCGAAATCATGGAACGATGGCTCGCGCCGGGGAATTTCGATCAAAGCGGTGCTGCCAAAACTTCGTTGGCCGCGCTGATGGAAGAACGCGGTCCCAGCCGTCGGACGTGATGTCGGCGAAGCAATAGAATGTCCGCTTCTGACCCAAAGCCGACTGATCACCCCCTCCCGGGCACCAGCTTTTACCGTTACGATGGATCGTCCTTAGGCTCGGGGCGGCGATGAGACGGCGCGAGTTCATCACGCTTCTCGGCGGTGCGGCGGCTTCTTGGCCGCTAACGGCGCGCGCGCAGCAGCCGGCGACGCCGTTGGTGGGCGTCATGTCCCCGCTCTCCGTAGCCACCGCGGCCCGCAACCTTGCGGCGTTGCGGAACCGGTTGCGCGAATTGGGATACACCGAGGGGCGGAACATCAATATCGAGTATCGGTTCGGTGACGGACTGGCCGAGCGCTTCCCCGTGCTCGTCGCCGATCTGGTTGCGCTCCGACCGGCTGTAATCGTCGTTGGGTCAACGGCCGGAGTCTTGGCCGCGCGAAAGGTTACCCGGACGACCCCCTTGATCTGGTTCGGAAGCGTCGATGATCCGGTGGCACTTGGGCTGGTTGAAAGTTTTGCCCGTCCGGGTGGCAATGTCACCGGGTTCTTGCTGTCCAACGATGCGAGCATGGTCAGGAAGAGACTGGAGCTGCTCCGGGACGCCGTGCGCGGGTTCTCGCGGGTTGGCGCCATCCTTAACCACGAGTACGCCGCCGCTGACGGAACGCTGAAGGCGCTCCCTCCGGCGGCACGCGGGTTGGGCCTTGAAGCTCGTGCTTACGAGGTGCGGTCGGGAGCCGAGTTAGAAGCCGCATTCGCAGCGGCCGCGCGTGACGGCATGCAGGCTCTTTACGTGCCAGAAGCCCCTCTCTTCCTCACGCGCCGGAGTGAGATCGCCGCCGTGGCGGCGAGCGTGCGGCTACCGGCGATTTATACGTTCAGGGAGTTCGTCCAGGCAGGAGGCCTGATGTCTTACGGCGCAGATCTGCCTGCGCTGTACCAGCGTGCGGCTGGCTACGTCGATAAGATCCTGAAGGGCGTAGAACCGGGCGAGCTGCCGCTGCAGTCCGCAGAAAAGTTTGAGTTGGCCGTCAACCTCAAGACGGCGAAAGCCCTGAACCTCACAATATCAGAGGCATTCCTGCTGCGCGCCGACGAGGTAATCGACTAGCTTCGCAATGTCCGCTTATGGCCCTTAGCCGACATTGCTAGTTGCACCGCACATGTCTGCTTTCGGAGAGTAAAGCGGACATGACCCTTTGCATATTTGGGCCGCGCTTATTGCCCTCGATAGGCTTCACCGGAGGATATTATGTTTGAACGTGTTCAATTCTTTCTACTTGCCATGGCGGGCATGGTTGCTGGCGGATGCGTGGTGGTTCAACAGGCATTGAATGCCACGTTGCGCTCAGAATTGAGTAGCTCGGCTTTTTGGGCTGCATTTGTAAGCTATACGGCTGGTATGCTGACGTTGTTTTTTGTTCTCGTGGTCACTCGCGAGCCTTGGCCTGCATTGTCCATGATTGCAAAAAGTTCGCCGCTATCTTGGATCGGAGGAATTTTCGGTACCGTCTATATCGTGGCTTCGATCATGCTGCTTCCTCGTCTCGGCGCCATGACCGTGATTGCCTTATTGATTACGGGTCAGATGCTCACCTCAGTGGCATTCGATCATTTTGGGCTACTCGGGCTCACACAGCGCCCGATTGATATGTATCGAGCCGCCGGAGCCGTTCTGCTCATCCTGGGTGTGCTGCTAGTACGAACCTGAGATTTTCAACGATGCGAAGAACGAGTTGGTGCTCAATCTGAAAACGGCCAAGGCGCTCGGCCTCTCCCTGCCCCCTTCGCTCCTTTCCCGGACCAACGAGATTATTGAATAAGACTCGCTATCGTCCGCCTATGGCCCCGTCCGGGAATTCTGACCGGCAGTTCGGTGTTATAACGAGCACCGACCAGGGAGGTTAAAAATGACCCGCACGATTTTCGTGGCTGCCGCCCTTGCTTCTTCAGCCTTTGGCCTTCAGCCAGCGGCAGCGGACTACTACGGGGCTCCATGGTGCGCGGTGATGGCGATGGGCGACGGTGATATGCAGTGGAGCTGCGAGTATCGCTCGGTCGAAGAATGTCGGCCGAACGTGCTGGGCGGTAATCGGGGCTGGTGCAATCCGAACCCGTACTTCGTCGCGTCCCATTCGTCGCCAGAACAGCGGCGCTACACCAAGCGTCATGCTCGCCCGCAGTAAGAACGGGCGCCGTTCCTTTCTCGCAGTGGCTGCGGCGCTGAGCCTATCGGCGGCCGCGCCCGCGCATGCCGACGTTTATCCGTCGAAGACCATCACCATCGTCGTCGGCTTTGCGCCGGGCGGCCTCATCGATGTGATCGCGCGCCTCGTCGGCCAGAAGCTGCAAATCAAGCTCGGCCAGACCGTGGTCGTTGAAAATCGCGCCGGCGCGGCCGGCAATCTGGCGCATCGCCGCGTCGCCACGGCAGAGCCGGATGGCTATACAATTCTTGGCGGGACGACGTCGTTGCCGATCAATGAATCTCTTCACCCGAAGCGCGGCTACACGGCGGACGATTTCAAAGCCATATCGATTGTCGCGACCTCTCCGGAAATGATATCCGCGCCGCCGGGCGGAGCCAAAACCTTGAAGGAGTTTATCGACAATGCGCGTGCGTCGACGGCGCAATTCGGCACCGCCGGCGCGGGCAGCGCGTCGTACATCGTGACCCAGTACTTCTTTGAAAGAATCGTCAAGATCCCCACGACGCATATTCCGTTTCAAGGCGGCGCACCCGCCGTGGCGGCGGCGATGGGCAACCAGATCCCGTTGGTTGCCACCCCACCTGCTGCGGGCGCGGCCGCTCCGATCAAGGCCGGGGCTCTGCGCGGTCTTGCCATCGCCAGCGAGAAGCGCATGGCCATCCTGCCCGACGTTCCGACTTACGGCGAGAATGGCTACCCCGGCTTCGTCGCATCAGCATGGACCGGATTTTTCCTGCCGGCGAAAGCTCCTGACGAGATCGCCAGGACGCTCAATGTGGCGATCAACGAGATTTTAAAAGATCCGGACGTGGCCTCGCGTCTCGAGCAACTCGGCTTTGAACCCCTCAACCTTGATCAGAAGGCTGCCGACACGATGTTTCGATCCGACATCGTCAAGTGGCGGAGCATGGTTGAAGCCATTAATCTCAAGCCGGATTGAGCCGCTGCGAAACGCCCGAGCGCGAGGCGGTCCGCAATGTCCGCTATTGGCCCATCGCACCTAAGCAACTGATTTTGCTGGTGTGAAGTCTTACAGTTTTCCAGTGTTTTACAATCCCGTTCACTGAGTGTTCGGTCCGTCAGCTATCGGTTTTAGTGCGGGTAACCAAAGGGAGAGACCAATGAATTGGGATCACATACGCAGTGTGCGCTTTACCAAAGAACCGACACCGCAGGATTGGCCTGAGGATATTCGCGGGATCAGCATTGACGGCGTTTCGCTGCTTGGAGTGCATGAAAAGACCGGCAAGCTGTACTGGGATGGCAAGGAGATCAGGACCCGCAACATGATCCTGCTCGGCACTTACGAGCGGTGGTGGCCGGCATTGCGGCCTCGGGTGCTTTCGGCTCGTTCGTTGTCAATCTCGGGCACAACGCCTTCCGTTGGTGGTGAACAGCACGGATTTCCTTCAGTTTCCTCAAGGTTGTCCGCCTGGTGCCCTAAAGGGCAATTTATTTCGCGCCGCGTTGGCGTGAAAATCGGCGGGTTCGGGGAGCACGGAGGTTGACGATGACCCGCATGATTTTAGTTGCCATCGCCGGTCTTGCCGGTGTGTTTTTCGGGCTACAGCCGGCCCAGGCTTACCAGGCCCCCTGGTGCGCGGTGATCCAATTAGGCCCAGGTAGTAACTATTGGGACTGCCAGTATCACTCGTTCGAAGACTGCTACCGCAGAGGCAATATTTTGGCGGGCAATCGTGGCTTCTGCAATGCGAACGGGTATGCCGCCAACGCTGCAGAATACACGCGCCCAGTGAAACGCCGCGCTCGCCCGTACTAGCAGCAGCACCGGACATGCCGTTAACGTCCGCTACTGGCACTTAGCGGACGTGGTGTTTCGCGCCGCGTGCTTCCGAGTGAAAGGACATGCAATGGCAAAGAACACAATCTGCGTCTGGTACGATAAGGATGCCGAGGCCGCTGCTCGATTTTATGCCCAAACCTTTCCAGACAGCGCAGTGGGCGCCATCTGGCGTGCACCCGGTGACTACCCATCCGGCAAGAAGGGAGATGTGCTGGTGGTCGAATTCAAGGTTGCCGGCGTCTCCTGTATCGGCCTCAACGGCGGTCCGCAGTTCAAGCACAGCGAAGCCTTTTCGTTCGTGATCGCCACTGACGATCAGGCCGAGACCGATCGCTATTGGAACGCCATCGTCGGCAATGGCGGCCAGGAGAGCGCGTGCGGCTGGTGCAAGGACAAGTGGGGCGTGTCGTGGCAGATCACGCCGCGTGTACTGACCGAAGCGATGGCGGCCGGCGGCGATGAAGCAAAGCGCGCGTTTGAGGCTATGATGGGCATGAGAAAGATCGACGTCGCAGCGATCGAGGCAGCCCGGCGCGGCTAGGTTTGGCGGCGAACAGCCCATGATGTCCCGCTATTGGCCCAAAGCGGATATGCCGAAAAACGCAATCGATGTCCCTATCGGGGGGTAAAGCAGCAATGTCGGAGTTCGATTTAAAGGTTGCTTTGATAATTTTTGTCACGAAATTCATTGATCCATTTGCAGCCGTGCCTGCATTGGTCGCGGGATATTTTTGCCGCACCTGGTGGCAAGTCGTCATTGCCGCAGCGGCGGTCGGAATATTCGTTGAAATGATTCTGGTATTATTTGAACCAACGCCGGGAGTTCACCAAGGACGGCTCTTGATGGCTGTGTTGGCGGCGGGCGTGTGGTCCAATCTGGCTTTTGCCTTCAAAACCTGGCGCGCTAAGCGAGCTTAGTCGCAACGACCGAGGTGCGCCCAGGCTCGCAATATCTCCGGCGGACTTTGCGGTGCGAACGTCGGCTTTTGACCCAAAGCAGAAACAGAGGTTTTGGGTAAGCTACTTAGTCGTGCTCAATTGACTATCGTGTCAGCCCGGAAACTATGGGCGGAAGAGGCGCCGCACCCAGGGTGACGAGGGCGGCGCCCCAGCGCCGTCCCCGGTAGGAGGTTCCACACGCCCGCCCGGACAGTGCCGCGTCCACAATGCATGGTGAAGTTTTAGGAAGTTGCTAACGAACCCCTCACAAGGCTGGTTGGATTATCGTGCGCTATCGGTCTGCAGTGGATGTCCTGCCATTCCTGTTTCGAACGGAATCCATCGCGATTCCGCCAATTTGAAATTTGGGCAATGCTTCGTCCAAGGTATTATGGCACCTGCCAGAAACCCAATCGCCGCTGAAAACGCTCTTTTTGTGATCGCCATCACATCTGGAGCCGAACCGATAGCCCTACGGTTAGATGGGGCATGAAACGAGATAAGGACATAGTTGCACTTATCGAGTTGCTGAAATTGGCAGCCGAGCAATGGCCTCATGCCAATTGCGAAATCTCACAAACAGATTTGTTCCACCGCAATCAGTCGTTGCTCGAAATGTGGCCGGAAGCCTGCCGCCGCGCTGGCGTCGGCGGCCGGGACTTTCCTTCGGGAGTAATAAAACTCTGGAAACAGGGAGCAGGCAGAGTGAACTAGGGGTGGTTGCAGGAGCACATGATGCGTACGTGTGGGGTTCGAGGCGTTTCGATACCAAAGTCTGAGTCTGCCGAAAGCATTCCCCCCTCAAAATATCGAACACACGAGGACGGGTTGATAAAATCGACGGTCGTGAAACGTTCGATCGTCGTTGAAGGACACAAGACCAGCATTAGCCTAGAGGATGAGTTTTGGACCCACCTGAAGGCAATAGCGGGTGCAAGACAGATAACGTTGTCACAATTGGTCGCACAAATCGACGCGGAGCGTGAGCGCGGCAATCTGTCGTCGGCGATCCGCGTATACGTACTCGAACATTCCGTCGATTTCGCGAACACCGCCTAGCAGCAATGACACGAAAGCTTTTCTGTTAGAGATCCAACGTCCGCTTTTGGCCCTTAGCGGATATGGGCTTGTGCACCGCACATGTCCGCTTTCGCGCGCAAGGCCGACATGACTCCAAAAAAGAAACGCCCCTGCTTGTGAATTAGCTCACAAAGCCATGGGCGTAGTGATTGCATAAATCTGGTCGCTCCCAGCTTGGGAGATGGCTGATATACTCGATTTGTTTGATACCTCGCGACGTCCGGATTGCTGGCGCGACAACGGTCGAGTCACGACCGCGAGGCCCATCCCGGTCGCAGTAATGCTCGTTTCTACAGGAGGCTCACGGTCGCATCCCTTTTTGGAAATTATTGCCTGAGAGGACTGACCAATGAACGACGAACCTCATTTTCGGCACCTGAATCACAACGCGCTTCCGCTGCCCGCCACCCGAGCGACGGCCCTGCAGTCGGCGGTCGCCTACCTCGGTGACAACGCCGCGTACTACCGCCTGTCCGAGGAAGACCTGAAAAACCTGCCGCTTGTTCTGGCGCCGCGCCGCCAGCCCGCGCAGGAGGAGCGGTCGTACCGCCTCGAGACCGAGAAGACGGTGGGGGGCATCACCTCCGTCACGTTCGTGCAAACCTATGCCGGCGTGCCCGTCTGGGAGGCCGGCATTGGCGTCACCCTCGACGTCCGACGGCAACGTATCCTGGGCTCGGTTTCGACCGCCTTCGATGCGATTGACCTGGCCATTCCGAAAAAATGGCCGCGTGAAACAAGCCTCGCCGCCCTCAAGGCCGCACTGGGGATCAGCCGGACGAAATCGCGTAAGGGCCAGACCCTGCGAGTCGAGTCGGAGCGGATGCTCGTCTACCACTTCGAGGAGAGGAAACGCACGCTGCAGCCTTTGCCTTCGACCAGGAGCCGGCCTGGCGAATGGAGGCACGGGGAGGACTTCGTTCTGCCGCTGGCGAAACTCCCTCGGGCGATCAAGGACGGGTCGTTCTATTTCGTGCGGGAGCTGATCTTCCATTACCCGCTGCCGTCGGCGCCGAAGATGGTCTGGCGGGCGTTCGTGGAGATCAGGACCGGCGCGGTGCTCCGGCTGCGCGCGTTCGGCGACAACGCGACCGGAAGGGTATTCATCCGCGATCCCATAACCAAGGGCGGCACCGTGACTTCTTCGTCGTCCGAAGCAGCGCTCGACTTTTTTCGCGACCCTCCTGTCACGCTGGACAACCTCAATGCTCCCGTCGCCGGGGCGCAGTCGCTGCAGGGCTCGCTTGTAAGCATCGAGGAGGTGCAGTCACCCACCGTCCCCGCTCCAACCGCCCCCAGCCCTTTCGACTTCAGCTTCGGTTCCCGAACAAACAACTTCGGCGCCGTCAATGCCTACTACCATTCGAACGGGCTGCTGCAACTGATCCTCGACATGGGTTTCGGGGCCGGATACTTCGGCGGGACCGTATTTCCAGTCCCCGTGGATCACCGTGGGTGGGACGAGCCGAAGACGACCGAGACGGCGGCGACGAAGTTCAATGCGATCAACGCCCACTGCCTGGGCGACTCAACAGGCATCACCTCGGTTGATTACGAACTGGGCGACGTCAGCGACCTCACGATTCCCATTACTGCATTGCAGATCACGGCCGATCACCTGGTCAGCGCGTGCGACAACCGGATCACGCTGCACGAACTCGGCGGCCACGGCGTGCTGTATTGCCATGTCGGCGCCGCGAATCTCCGCTTCGCACACAGCGCCGGTGACAGTATCGCGGTCATCCTGAACGATCCCGGCAGCGCGGCACCTGACCGCTTCGAATCGTTTCCCTTCACGATGTCCTCCTTTCCGCTCGCCGCGAAGAGATTCCACAACCGGACGCCCGCCGCGGGCTGGGGATGGCAGGGCAACATCGCCCTGAACGCGTTCGACCTTACGCTTGACCGCATGGGATACAAAACCGAGCAGATTCTATCGACGACGCTGTTCCGGCTCTACCGGTCCATGGGCGGCGATTCTCCGGATCTCAGCACCCAGCAATTCGCCGCGCGGTTCGCCGTCTATATTATTTTCAAGGCGATCGGCACGATGACGACGACGATGAACCCCGCAACGGCTGGTGATTTCGAGCAAGTGCTCGAAGACGCCGACGCCGATGATTGGAATTCGCTGAACCCGCTGGAGACTCACGCCGGAGGCGCCTACATGAAGGTGATCCGGTGGGCCTTCGAGAAGCAGGGGCTCTTCCAACTGCCCGGCACAGCCACGCCGAACAACAACGTTGGCAGCCCGCCGCCCGTCGATGTCTACATCGATGACGGCCGGCATGGCGAGTACGACTACCAGCCGAACCATTGGAGCTGCCAGGATATCTGGAATCGCAACTCCGTCGGCGCCGGCGGCGGCGTCCACGAGGAGCCGATCGTCGGTCAGACCAATTACGCCTATGTGCGCATCAAGAATCGCGGGTACCAGGGCGCCACCGGCATCGTCGTGAAGGGATTCCACTGTTTCCCGGGCGTTGGCCTGGTTTATCCCACGGACTGGATGCCGATGGACACGCCGCAGCTCACGGCGCCCGACCTGGCAGCGAGCGACTCGGTCGGCGAGATCGTCGGCCCATTCGAATGGGTGCCGTCGCAGGCTGGTCATGAGTGCATGTTTTTCTCCGTGTCGGCGACCGATGATCCGGGCAATATCGACGGTCGCGTCACCGGTCCCATCCCCGAATGGCGGCTCGTACCGCACGACAACAACATCGGTCAGCGCAACGTCGCGCCCGTGGCGGCGGGATTCGCCGGACTGGTTGCCTCGTTCGAGCGGCGTCCGCTCTGGATCCGGAACACGTTTGCCCGCGACGTTCGGGTCGAGATCGAGGTGAAGCTGCCCGAGGCCCTGCGCGAGAACAAGTGGCAGCTTCGCATTGTCAGCGAGGGCGGAAACGCCTTCACGATAAAGGCTGGCGAACGCCGCAAGGTGCTCATGGAAATGGTGGCCGGGACGGCTGGCGAGCCCCGCGTGGCCGCGCACGAGCGGATCGAGCTGACGGTCAAACAGGACGGCATCGTGGTTGGCGGAATGACGTACTACGTGGATCCGTCCTTGCGTCCGTCGCGAGAGAAATGCGTGGAAATCGCAGGCGACTTGCTTAAATGCCTCTGCATGCCGTTTGCAAAGGTCAAGGCTGTGAGGATTCGAAGGGTGAGCCTGGACATCGACTTCGAGGACGACGACCGGTAGCCAATGCCACTGCTGGTTCCCCTACCCAGGCGGACAGGCCATGCCAGATTATTTTGAAGGTAAAAGAGGCACACCGGGATGGGATAACAAGGTGGAGCGTTTTCTCCAACAAGAACTCGTTGTGGGTATTCCGGATAGACAAAAAATCGCTGAGGAGCTGGCCGACAAAGCACAAATGACTCTGCTGCGTAAACGAGGTGAAACCCTATACGAGAGGGACAGCCACGCAGACTCCGTATGTTTTATCCTCAGCGGAAGCCTCGAGCTAGTGGACGATGATTATAAGTTCATAGCTGCTGTAGAAGCCGGAAAATCCATAGGCGAGTCTCCCCTGGTAGACCCGCGCCAGACATACACTGTCACTGCGATTGCGCGGGAACCAAGCCATATTGCACGAGTGCCATATGATCATTTTTTGAAGATCGCCGAGAAGAATAAAGAAATCTACAGAAGATTGTTCGTGAAAGTTACCGAGCGCCTGAACAGGCGACTTTACGAGGATGCGATCCGTGAGCGACTGGTTATCCTGGTGCACGGAATTCTCACCTTTGCAGACTGGCAATCGAAGCTGGGAAAAGTGCTTAAAAAAGCGGGACTGAACGTCGCGGAAACAAACTTTGGTCTGCTCGACCTGATAACATTCTTGCTGCCGATAAAGTACTTTCGACGCAAGAGGATCGATAAAGTATTGAGGCAATTGCGACACGCACGCATTGAAAATCCGAACGCCAAGATATCGATCCTCGCCCACAGCTTTGGTACTTACATTGTCGCGGAAATCCTAGCCTCGGAACCTGACATCACCGTACACCGGGTGGTTTTCTGCGGCAGCATCGTCCCGTTCGACCATCCCTTCGTTAACGAAATAGGCCGTCGAGTTACGGATCGTGTCGTCAACGATGTCGGCAGCAAGGATATTTGGCCGGCGTTCGCGAACAGCGTCACGACCGGCTATGGAGACACTGGGACATACGGTTTTCGCCATCCTAAAGTGACGGATCGTTGGTTCACGGGTTACGCACACTCGGATTTTTTGACGGCGGACTTTTGTGGAAAGTATTGGGTTCCATTCTTTAAAGATGGAAAAAAAGGACTCGACGAGATCGACAAGAAGCACCCGGAAAAAACAAGGACGAAGGACTCGACCGGCGCAGATGAGCCGCTTCCGTTCTGGCGGCGCTGCTGGCTAGTCGTTCTGGCCATTTTCAAAAAAAATGAATCGCTCCCGTTCTGGGTCTACTGGCTGGCCATTTTCAAGATCAAGTATGTTGTTCTGTTCCTGGCAGTGACCGCGATATGGTGGAACTGGAGTAATCTCACGCATTTCTTCAAACAGACTTGACCTCGAACATTCTCGCTTCCGCCTTTTTCTCGCGCTGAATGTCCGCTATTGGCGCAAGGCAAAGCGGACAATATCCATCCCGGCGCGAACTCAAAACGCAGTTCGCCGTTATAGGACAATGGATCTCAGCAAGCGGCAGTTGTTGCAGGAAGCGCTCGCCAAGGCGGAGGCGCATCATGCGTACATCGCCGTCAGCACGCCGTCGGGCACGCGCATCCTGCTGCGTCCCGATTTCACCTGTTATGAAACTTATGTTGAAGGAACGGGTGCCGACGGACAGTTATTGACCCTGACTTACGAGCAGATCGCGTCGGTGGACGTGGAATAATTACTTATTGGCGCGCGACGTCAGACCCTTGCGTTGCCCGATCCGCCGCGGCGCGGTTGTCTTTCGTGCCCTGCCCGTTCTTGCTTGGCTCTTTCTTGTCTTGCTCTTTGTTATCCGGCTCTTTGACGTCGGGTTTCGTTTCTTGCGTTTTCGCGCCCTCTTCTTTCACACCCTGCGCTTTCGTTTCCGGCTTTTTGGCGCCGTCCTGCTTCGCGTCGTGTTTCGCGTCCTGCTTTTTCGTCCCGGCCGCTTTCGCAGCCTTCTTCGCCTTCGCGGCTTCGCGCGCCGCCGCAGCAGCGGCGACCGCAGCAGCCTTCGCCTCCACAACGCGCGGGCTCGGCACAGGCATCGGGATCTCGTCGGGCCCGTCCCACGCCAAGAGGCCGGCAGCCTCCTGGCACGGCGCGCCCTGCTGAACCTTGATCGCCGGACCGCCGGCGAGCGGAACATTCCAGGTCTCGACCGGAAAGCCGGTGATCACCTTGACGTAGTCCTGCGTCTCCTGCGGCATCGGGCCTTTCTTCGCGCGCCATTCGTCGACGCGCCGCGGGCCGGCGTTATAGGCGGCGGCGGCGAGACCGAGGTTGCCGTATTTGCGATAGTGATCGCGCAGCAGGCGCGCCGACGCCGGGATCGCCTGCGCCGGGTCGAACGGATTGTCGAGCCGCCGGTGCGCGGCCGTCTCCGGCATGAACTGCGCGATGCCGAGCGCGCCGGCCGAACTGATGGCGGCAGGCCTGAAGGTGCTTTCCTGATACAGCAGCCGGATGAAAAACGGCACCGGCAGGTCGTTGTTCAACGCCGACTGCACAAGCGCGTCGCAGATCTCCTCGCGCGAGCGGAAGACCACCGGCTTGAGCAGCGGCTTGAGTGGCGCCAGCGGGAGAATAACCGGCTCAAAGCCCGGCTTCACGTCGACGAAATTTTTTTCGGGCGGCTTGCCGGCCGGCGTTGTCAGGAACAGATCGAGATTGTGCCACGCGGCCGCGAGCCAGGCCGCGACGAAAACGCCGGTGACACCGGCGCCGATATCGGCGGCGAGCCGGATGCCCCTGCGCTCGGCGAACATGCTCGGCAGCAGGCCGGCGGTGACGCCGACCAGCACAAGGAGCGCGATTTCCTGGGCCGTGAAATCCATGGGCGCCTATCAGGCAGGCAAAACTTTTGCATCCGAGCGTGACAAATATGCGGCAAAGACGCCGGCGGCAGGCCGCCTGAGGCCTGGCCGGTATCCCGCGCTGAAAGCCGGTTTATCTGACCGAGGCGACGCTGACTGGGCGTCCGCCGTGCCGACGCCCGCTAACGCGCGGCTACGCAAACGTGCGCCGTCTCAACCACAGCTATCGTTTTCACTCGATAACGTCGTCGGCCGTGGCAAGCAGCGATTGGGGAATGGCCAGGCCGAGCGCTTTTGCCGTCTTCATATTGATGATGAGCTCGTATTTGTTCGGCGCCTGCACCGGCATGTCGGCCGGTTTCTCGCCCTTGAGGATGCGATCGACGTAGCCGGCGGCCCGTCGCATCGGATCTTTCGTGTCGGGACCGTAGGTGATGAGGCCGCCGTCCACGGCGTAATAGCGATACGGATAAACCGCCGGCAGCTTGTGGCGCGCGGCGAGACCGATAAAGAGCTTGCGATGAGGCGCGGTGCCGCCGGCCGTCACGATCATGCCGCCCCCGCCGGAGCGCGCGAACGCCGTCACGTTCCGCTCGATCTCATCGGCGTCGCGCACGCTCGACGGCACAAGCTCGATGCCGACGCTCTGCGCGGTTGATCGGACTGCCGCGAATTGTCCGATGCCCGCCGCGGAGGACGGATCGCGAAGCACCAAGGCGCGCATCACCTTCGGCGCGATCTGCCTGAGCAGCTCGGCCCATTTCCCGCCGATGCTGTACTCGAAATTCAGGAAGCCGGTGATGTTGCCGCCCGGGTGCGCCATGGTCTGGACGAAGCCGGCGCCGACCGGATCGGGAACGTTCATAAAGACTATCGGGATCGTGCGCGTGGACTGCTGCAACGGCGCGACCGTTACGCTGCCCATGCTGAGAATCACATCCGGTTTGAGCGCGACCAGCTCGTCCGCATAGCGGCGAAGCCGTTCGCGATCGTTTCCGACATTGCGGTTCTCGAATTTCAGATCGCGGCCAACCGCCCATCCCAGCTGCTGAAGGGATTGCTTGAACAGGTCGGTCCGCGCCTGGGCCTCCGGATCGTCCGACCCAAGAAGGTTGAGGACGGCGACGACGCGCGCGCGCTCGGCCGGCTGTGCTTTCAGCGCGGCCGGCCACAGCGCCGCACCGCCAAGTGCACCCAGAAATTCCCGCCGCCTCATACGGCCCCCAGGCCCGCGAATGATCTTGCCCGCTCAGGCTAGCACGCCGGAATAGGCCGGAGTCGCGCAGCCTCCAGTCAGAGCGGGCATTTGATACGGTGTTTATTGCTGGTGATTCCGGCGAGATATTCGGCGCCTGCACGGGAAGCACGCCCGGTTGGACACCCTAACGCCCGCCGGAACTGCCGATGCTGCTGCCGCTGGAGCCGCTTGTAGATGTGGCGCTGGAGCCGGTGGTCGACGTGCCGGCCGAGCCGGTCACCGGCGCGCTCGGTGCGACCGGCGCGTTGCTGGGTGTGGTGCTACCCGTGGATGTGCTGGGCGGATTGCCGGCACCTAAGGGCGTAACTCTCGGCACTGCCGCGCCGGGCGCACGGACGCCCGGCTGGGGCGCTGCAGCCTTGCCTTCCGGCTCCTCCTCGCGGGCCAGACACTCCTGGATATATTTGGTTTTTTGCTGGCCCGTATAAAGATGCAGCATCGCGTTGCGCTCGCACCGCTCTTTCTTCACCGCGTCTGCGTCTTTTGCCTCGGCTGCCTTCATCGCGTCCGGGTCTTTTGCTTCGGCCGCCGACGCCGATGGGACCGATAGAGCGAAAGTTGCGCTCCCGATCAGAACAACAGAGGCCAAAAGGACTCATGACAGAACTCCGTCACCGCGTCCGCGCGGGCGTCAATACATGCGCTGTAACAACATCGAGTGCCCAAATCTGTTCCGCCAAGGGCTAATAGCGGACATTTGCGTGCCCAAAATGTTTTTCGAGATCTCGCAATTCCTGAAGCGATGATTCACGGCAACGCAGCGACGTCGAAGCCGCAACACCCGGAGCCTGTTACCTCTGCAGCAACTGATTCACCATTACATGCCGTTTTCCTTGTAGTGCCACCTGAAACGCGTAAAGATTTTTTCGGGCAGCTGGGGTTTTCAGACCGTGTCGGATGTTGCAACGCTTTCCGGGCAGGAAGCGGTAGAGCGGTTGCCGCTCGTTGCAAGCTCATCGGACATAAACGGCACAGTCCTCGACGACACAATTGTTCAAAAGAACTGCTCCTTACACATTCGTGGAAATCTCCTGGCCAATCTGACAATCGAGTCGGGCGCGAAAGTCGTTGTCGAAGGTTTGGTCGATGGAAAAATCGTAAATAGAGGCGGCAGGCTCGTTGTCAATAACAAGCCGCATGCGGCGTGTGTTACGACGGATGGACCCGCGGAAGCGGAAGCTTCCGGTGTTCTCAAAATCGATCTGACGGCCGTTGTATCCAATTGGGAAAAGCTGGCGAAATACGGGGTGGCTGAATGCGCCGCCGTGGTCAAAGGCAACGCCTACGGCTGCGGCATCGAACCGATCGCGGGAGCCCTGGCCAAGAATGGCTGCGGCACATTTTTTGTCTCCGATATTCCAGAAGCCACGCGCGTTCGCGCTGTTGCGCCAAGCGCAACGATCTATGTTCTGCGTGGGCTGTGCACGGGAACCGGGGAATCTTACGCGAAAATCAATGCGCGACCCGTAATCTATAGTTCCATCGAAATGGCCGAATGGGATCACTTTATCAGCTCGTATCGATGGGCGGGCGGTTGCGCGCTTCACGTCGACACCGGCGAAAGCAGACTCGGTCTTTCGATTGAAGAAGCGGCCGCGTTTGCGCCCGGTGCGCGCAGGCACGGCATCACACTCCTGATGAGCCGTCTCGACAATTCCGACAAGCCTGCTCACCCGTTAAACGACCGTCAAATCAGCCTGTTTTGCGACCTGCACCGGCTCTATCGAGGCATTCCTGCGTCGATGGCCAACTCGTCCGGTATCTTCTTTGGGCAGAAGGCGCATTTCGATCTCCTGCGGGCGGGTTCGGCGCTTTACGGCGTCAATCCCACGCCGCGCGCAGACAACCCGATGCTTCCGGTGATCGAACTACGCGCTCGCATCGTGCATGTTCTAAACCTGGCGGCCGGGGAAACTATCGCCGACACTGATTGGGCTGCAAAGCGGCCGACGCGGCTTGCTTTGGTTTCAGCGGGATACGCGGACGGCTATCCGACACCCGCAAGCGCTTCCGACAATAAATTACAGGCAAATGTGGGCGGCCAGCGCTGTCCAGTCGTGGGGCATCCATCGATGGATCTTTTGGCCATCGATGTAACTGACATATCAGACCCGAGCGCCGTGCGTCGCGGCAGGATGGTCACACTTATCGGCCCGGAGTTCACCGTCGACGATCTTGCAGTGGCAAGCAAATCGACCGGTCGCGAGGTGCTCAGTCATCTCGGCCGCCGGTTCCACCGCGTCTACTACGTTACCTAAGCAAGTTGAACTTCCATCAATGAGTACAAGCGTAAGGAGAGAAACATGTTCGGAAAATCCAAAGGCAAAGCGGCAGATACCAAACGAGACTTGTCATCGACTCCCGAGGTGAGACACCACACTGTTGGACACTCGGCGGCGCCAGAGGCGACCTCTTCCATCAGTTCGGGCCTTTCGATTATCGGCACAATTGTTGGCCAAGGGAGGTTGGCGATTTTCGGTCACGTGGAGGGAGAAGTACAAGCCTCAACTGTCGAGATAGGCGATAGCGCGCAGGTAGAGGGCAACATTATCGCGGAGGAACTAACGATCGGCGGTCTCGTCAAGGGGACGATCCACGCCAACCGCGTCAAGCTGAATAGCACCGCTGTGGTAGAGGGCGATATCTATCACCGCTCCCTGGCAATCGAGGAGAATGCACAATTTGAGGGAATGTCGCGACGACAGGATGATGTCATCGACACGCCGTCGCTGGTCCCGGCGAAACGCTCGCAGGCACAGGGGATCAACGTCAACGGACAAGGCAACGGCGCATCGGAAGCCCTCAACCTATCGCAAGTGCCGGCCGATTGATCGCAAGGTGCACGGCAACACGACGTCCGCGCCTCTAATCCTTGAGTCAACGCTCACGCATCGATCGCGTGCGCGTGGCCTGCTACAAGCACGCAACATGTCCGCTTTGCCCCCGAAAGCGGACATGTGCAGTGCAAACGCCCATGTCCGCTAAGGGCCAATAGCGGACGTCAGACGCTGCTGCGCTCTCTCATTTCGAGGGTTACAAGCCTCGCCAATAACGTGGCCGGATAAAGTTGACCAATTATGCTTTCGATATTGCATAGGGTCCGCGCAAAAGGATGCACGGGGACGATGTCGCCGAATCCCGTCGACGTCAGAGTGACAAAACTCAAATAAATGACCGAGTTGGCAAGGGCTGGGTTGTCTTCGAATATTATTCCCTTGAACGCATCGGGAACCGACAAGCCGATTAATACGAACAGCGCCCCAAAGGCGACTGCGATGAGTAGATACAGCAGGATCGCGCCGATTATCCGGTGGTAGGTGACGCGGCCACGCCTGAATACGGCTTGGGCGACGACCGCTCCGAGCGTGATCGCAATGGCGAACCAGGCAGCTGCTAGTATGGAAATGTTGTAGGGCCATGGGGGATAGAATAGGCGCAGCAAGAAGACGACGGCGTTAGCGGCAAGGCAGATCGACATCACGGCAAATGCCGCGGGATGGTCAGAAATAATGAGCATGCCAGCCATGATTGCTAACAGGGTGGCAACTACGAAGCCTTGAAACGCAAAGATGCCCATCGCCTGAAGCGGTGAAAATACAAACATTTCGAGCGCAATAAAGAGAGCTAGCAGCGTTAGAAGCTGGTCGGTATATTTTTGCCGTATTCGGCGTATCTCGCTTATGGGGTTCACTATTACCTTCGGCGTCCCGAAATCGCAGCCAACGCCTATTGTCCTCGACGTCGCTTAATATTTTGCTGCTGTCTGACGGCACGGCGGTAAAGAGCACCAAGGCTAGGATGTCCGCTTTGGGTCATTAGCGGTTTTTGGTGCGGGGCATCTCCGGCGACGAAGGTTTAGGCGTGTCCGCGCTTGCGCGAAAACGCTTTAAGACGAATACACGGATCGCCGATGAAAGATTAACATTATGCGTTTCTCGATTTATCTGTTCGACCAACTCCGTTATAGCCCTACCCTCCTTTTTGGCTATCTCGCGCAAGCCTTGCCAAAATTCGTCTTCCAACGACACGCTCGTTCTATTCCCATTCACAGCTATCGACCG
>Ga0207666_1000060_pt1 | contig 19738 bp, 20 predicted proteins | sample KBSSwiwitspikein_FD_184292 | JGI IMG/M metagenome (GOLD analysis project Ga0207666, IMG submission 184292) | Switchgrass rhizosphere bulk soil microbial communities from Kellogg Biological Station, Michigan, USA, with spike-in - S5 (SPAdes)... | ecosystem: Host-associated > Plants > Roots >...
AGTATCCGAAAGGAATTCGCTGGCCTGCAAACGTCGAGCGAATCACGCACCTCTCGCCGGGAAAGCACCGGGCGTTTTACAATTCACAGCGGTTCACATTAAACGTCACTCGTGCCGCCATGGTGCGGGCGGGGTTTTCGCCAAGTGTACGGTTGTTTGAAGCGGCAGCATGCGGCACACCGATTATCAGTGATGATTGGTCTGGTCTGAGCACGCTGTTTCGCGTCGGTGAGGAAATTCTCGTCGCGAAAACTGCCTGCGAAGTGTTGGAGATTTTACAGGAAATTCCCGAACACGCTAGGCGCGACATCGGCTCAGGAGCACGCGAGCGCGTACTGCGCGAGCACACATCTGCTCATCGCGCCGCAGAACTCGAAACGATTATCGCCACTGCCGGGAGAAGACATGCGGCCGGCCTGACAGCCAATGTGGCGGCGCTCGAAGTAACAAGCAGGAGGTAATTTTATGAGGAGAAATGGTTCAGGTAAAATTCGCGTCGGCATAATTGGCGTCGGGAATTGTGCGTCTTCGCTCGTGCAGGGGGTCCAGTTTTATCGCGCCGCGACTGAAGAGCAATTCGTGCCGGGATTAATGCACGTAAATCTTGGCGGTTATCATGTGCGCGATATCGAGTTCTCCGCTGCGTTTGACATCAATGCGACAAAAGTCGGGCGCGATTTAGGCGAGGCCGTTTTCGCCGAGCCTAACAACACTGTCCGCTTTGCGAATGTCCCACGGCTCGGCGTTAAAGTGCGTCGCGGAATGACACACGACGGCGTGGGCAAATATCTCAAGCAAGTCATTAAGAAAGCTCCGGGGCCGACCGACGACATTGTCGGCACACTCAGAAAAAGTCACACCGACGTCGTAGTTTCGTATTTACCCGTCGGCTCTGAAATGGCGACGAAATGGTACATCGAGCAAATTCTCGAAGCCGGTTGCGCTTTTGTGAATTGCATCCCGGTGTTCATCGCTTCCCAAAAATACTGGCACCGGCGATTCAAAGAGCGCGGGCTGCCGATCATTGGCGACGACATCAAATCGCAAGTAGGCGCGACGATCGCGCATCGGGTTCTGACAAATCTCTTTCGTGAGCGCGGTGTTCGGTTGGATCGCACTTACCAGCTCAACTTTGGCGGCAACACCGATTTCCTGAACATGCTCGATCGCGACCGGCTGGAATCTAAGAAAATCTCCAAGACACAGGCCGTAACTTCGCAACTTGGGCATCCGATGCCAGCGTCCAATGTGCACATCGGACCGAGCGATTACGTGCCGTGGATGACGGATCGTAAATGGTGCTACATCCGCATGGAAGGCACGACGTTCGGCGACGTGCCACTTAACTGCGAACTGAAGCTCGAAGTTTGGGATTCACCCAATTCGGCTGGGGTGGTGATTGACGCCATTCGTTGCGCCAAACTCGCGCTCGATCGCGGAGTCACCGGCGCACTAGTGGGACCGTCCAGCTATTTCATGAAAACGCCGCCGCAGCAATTCACCGACGAGAAAGCGCGCGCGTTGACCGAAGCATTTATTACCGGAGATGACGTTGCATCCGCCGTGAACGTGAACGGCGACGTTCCGGGGAGCGCACCCTTGCAGCGTGCTGGCGGCTCCGAAAGCTTTCGCGAGTCGCGAACTTTGCTTGAAACGCAGAACGGAAGTCGATCGTCAAAAGCAAAACAGCGCGTGTCAAAAGTTCGTTGCGGCAAAATGCCGCAACCAGCACGCCAGAGGCGCGCGCTCCCCGGAAAAAACGGGCACCGGAATTCATGAAAATCGTTATCTTCGGCCTAACGATTAGTTCTTCGTGGGGCAACGGTCACGCAACCGTGTGGCGCTCGCTGTGCCGGCAACTGATCGAACGCGGCCACGACATCGTTTTCTTTGAACGCGACGTGCCGTATTACGCTTCTCATCGCGATCTGTCGAACATCGATGGTGGAACTCTGCGGCTTTACGAATCGTGGATTGAAATTCGCGATGTCGCCGAGCGGGAATTGCGCGAAGCAGATGTCGGCATTGTCACCTCATATTGCCCGGACGCCATTGATGCTTCTGAGTTGGTGTGGCTTTCGCCGGCAATTCGCGTTTTCTACGATCTTGATGCGCCTGTCACCATCGCCCAGCTCCGCGCAGGCGAAGTAGTGCCGTACATTCATGCCCAGGGTCTCGGCGAATTTGATCTGGTGCTGAGTTTTACAGGAGGAGCGGCATTGGATGCGCTCAAGCTAGAGCTGCGCGCAAAAGAAGTCGCGCCGCTTTACGGCAGTGTCGATCCGGACGTGCATCGTCGCGTCGCGCCCGCCGAAATGTACCGCGCGGCACTTTCTTATCTCGGCACGTACTCGCAAGATCGACAGCGAGCATTGCACGAGCTGTTCATCGACCCCGCTCGCCGCTCGCCGGATATGCGTTTTGTAATGGGCGGCGCGCAATACCCGGGCGAGTTCCCGTGGACGAAAAATATTTTCTTTGTTCAACATCTTCCGCCAGCTGAGCATCCGAGCTTCTTTTCTTCTTCGCGGCTAACATTGAACGTCACGCGTTCCGCGATGCGGGAGATGGGCTGGTGTCCCTCCGGCCGTTTGTTTGAAGCCGCGGCATGCGGCACGCCCATTATCAGCGATTGGTGGGAAGGGCTCGATGAATTCTTTGTTCCTGAGTCCGAAATTTTCATCGCCACTTCGGCCGAGGATGTTCTTGCCGCCTTGCAATCAGACGATGCGCAACTTAGCCGGATTGCGGACGCGGCGCGCGAGCGCGTCCTGGCCGAGCACACCGGCGCCCAGCGGGCAGTTCAATTCGAGGAAATCATCGAGCGCGTTCAGCCTCACGAAATGGCCGCGGCGTAAATCGTAAATAGGAGATCACATGTGGGGCATCATTCCAGCAGCCGGTTCCGGGACGCGGATTCAACCGCTTGCTTTCTCAAAGGAATTGCTTCCCGTCGGCGGCCGAATCGATGGCGCGGTCGAGCGACCGCGAGCAATCAGTGAGTACCTGGTCGATCGAATGATAGTTGGCGGCGCCAGCAAACTCTGTTTCGTCATCTCTCCAGGGAAATCGGACATCCTGGAATATTACGGCGGTGGCCAGCTCGATTCAGTGACGATCAGCTTCGTGGTGCAACCTCATGCGAGTGGATTATGCGACGCGATCTTTCAAGCCGCGCCGCTCATCGCTCCAACAGAGCCTGTGTGCATTGGATTGCCTGACACGATTTGGTTTCCCGAAGATGCGCTTTGCACGTTGCCGGACGATCGATTGTCCTTCCTGCTTTTCCCGGTCGATCAGCCGCAGTTTTTCGATGCTGTGCGTACAACAAGCGATGGCCATGTCGTGGAAATTCAGGTGAAACAGCAGGACGCGTCATCCAATTGGATTTGGGGCGCGTTCAAAATGCCAGGTGCAACGTTGCATGAATTGCGTGCGCTGTGGCTGGACAGAAATCGACAGGATGAATATATCGGCACGCTTGTGAACGCATGGCTGGCGCGCGGCGGCACTGCTCTTGGAATTCGCGCCGGCGAGTCATACGTCGATGTGGGGACACTTCACGGCTATCGCGAGGCAATGAATTTGCTAAGTCGCGAAACTCCTGAGCGTACTCAACCGGAGCACGCAGTGGCATGAGCACACAGATTGCCGAGCTCGAAGCCTCACCCGGTGAACTGGAACAAAAAATCCGCGCACTTGGCGATTGGTTTCACAACATCGACATCGGGGGTGTGCAAACTGCGCCCGATCATTTTTTGGGCGATTACCCACGCGTAAAGTGGCAACGATTTCAGGCTGCTATTCCTGCGGATTTGCGTGGCAAAACAGTCCTCGACATTGGTTGCAACGGCGGATTTTACAGCATCGAAATGAAACGCCGTGGCGCAGAGCGAGTCGTCGGTCTTGATTTCGACGACCGCTACCTTTCACAGGCGCGTTTCGCCGCGGCGTCGCTTGGCTTCGATATCGAATTCCGAAAACTTTCTGTCTACGACGTTCACAAGCTCAACGAACGATTCGACGTAGTCTTGTTCCTCGGAGTTCTTTATCATCTGCGCCATCCACTGCTGGCGCTCGACCTCATTCACGAGCATGTCGCTCGCGACCTCTTTGTTTTTCAATCACTCCAACGCGGCAGCGAAACAGTTGAGCCGGTTCAGGACGATTATGAATTTTGGGAAAAGGACGTGTTCGAGCGTCCGGATTTCCCCAAAATGTATTTCGTTGAAAAGCGATACGCGGGTGATCCCACGAATTGGTGGATCCCCAATCGCGCCGCTGTTGAAGCGATGCTGCGCAGCGCCGGATTTGAAATTCTCGCGCATCCCGAGACAGAAGTTTTTGTTTGCCGATATCGATCGCTGCCGGACGAACCGCGCGCGATCTACGCGTCTATTCGTCGTGACGATTATGAATGACCAACAGCGACGTCATTCGTTGCGTCGGATTTACGATTTAACGGTTTAACGCGACAACCATTCAAGGAGGTGAAGCCATGATTGAGGCGGTGATGATTTGGAATGAGCCTAACAACAAGTCGCACTGGGATTTCCAGATTGATCCTGAATGGAAAATCTTTTCGGAAATGGCAATCGCAGCAGCCGAAGCGGTCGCCGGCGTAAATCCGCAGGTGCTTCGGGCCCTTGGCGGTATTTCGCCCATCGATCCGAACTTTATTCAGCGCATGAAAGATTTTGGCGTGCTGGACCATTTCGATGTGGTCGCATTGCATGGATTCCCGCTGGATTGGAATCATTGGCCAATCCACGAATGGCCGGAGCGGGTCCGGGAAATCGAAGATGTTACCGATTTGCCGGTGTGGATCTCGGAAGTCGGTGTGTCGAGTTTCGGCGCGGAAGAAGTGCAAGAATTCGGGTTGCGTCGAACAGCTGAACTATTGATGGGACGAGTAGAGCGCATCCACTGGTATTCGCTTTACGATCTTCCACGCGCATGGCCGGCGACGACTCGGCATCGCGAAGCAGAAGGCTCATCGTACTATCGGCACTTTCACATGGGATTACTTCGCGAAGACGGGACGCCAAAACTCGCGTTGCGACATTTTTCCGAATACACGCCTGAGCTCGGCATCTGTCAGTGGTTTCATTTTGAAGATCATCGGCTTGACGACGCGGTGCGCTGGATGCGCAGACTGGGTGTGAAATACCTGCGTACAGGCCTGAGTTGGGCAGACAGTTTTCGCCCCAACGCGGAAGAATGGTTCGATCGGCAGATGAACGCGCTTACAGATTTCGATGTTACCCTGACGTTTTGCTTCACTCCAGAACACCGCGGAATCGCGCCGCATTACACAAGCCCGCCCCTGGTGCGGCAAGAATTTGCTGAGTTTTGCGCGCGAATGACAAGTCGGTACGCGCCGAAACAGGAACGCTTTTCAAAGCGGTCAGTGATTGGCAGCTGGCAAGCCCCCGCTCGGGTGTAATGACCCATTTTCTATTCGTCAGGCACGGGACGCACGATTTTTTAAGAGCGGGCGTGATCACTGGGCGGCAGCCGGACGTGCATCTCAACGCCGTCGGCAGACAACAAGCAGAACAAATCGCCGAGCGATTGGCCACCATGCCGATCGACGCGATTTATTGCAGCCCTCTGGAGCGTGCCCTCGAGACGGCAGGTCCGCTGGCGGCAAAATCGGGAGTGGCACTGCGAGTCGCGGAGGAATTCAACGAAATTGATGTTGGGGTGTGGACAAATCGCACATTGGCCGAGCTCGACAATATTCCCGAGTGGCAGCAATGGAATTCATTTCGCAGCGGCTCAGCTGCACCAGGCGGAGAATCGATGCTCGGGGTACAAGCGCGCGCCGTCCGGAAAGTTTCCGAACTGCGCACGCGACACAGCTTCGTTACGATTTTTACACACGCCGATATCATTCGTGCAGTGCTGGCACATTTTCTTGGCGTGCACCTCGATCTTTTTCTACGCATCGAAATTGATCCGGCCTCAGCCAGTTGGATTGAATTGCACGAGGCAGCTGTGCGAGTCCGCCTCGTAAACGGCAATGTTGGCGGCCCGGAATTACTTCCGCAACCGTAGCAGTAATTACGACTGGCGGGCCGTAGCTCCGGTGTGTTCCATCACATCCAGCACTTTTTCCGGTTCGACGTCCTGCTGTAATTCAGGCAATTCAGGATCCTTTGAAGCCTCGATGTCGAGTTTTTCGCCAATTGCTTTAACCAATGTGATCAGGCGCGTCACTTCGTGTTCGGCGAGCAGGCTGATCTGCAGATCCAATTCGGCGCGTCGCTCCGCCTCCTGGCCCATCCGGTTCTGGGTCATTAGCACAAATGTGGTCAGGAATATGGCTTCTACAGATGCTACCATCGCCAGAATCACGAAATTGGGATCAAATTTTGGCGTGGGCGTGACTGGAAGATTGATAATGATCCATGTGCCGTAAATCACCGCATGGATGTAAACAAAACGCATGCTGCCGGTAAAACACGTAATTGTGTCAGCTATGCGCTGTTGGAAATCTTTCTGCTGTTCCAACTGCTGCCGTCGCGCCACTAAAGAGCGGACATTCCGCTCCACAATTCCCGCTAATCTGCCCGGCTTCTGCTGCTCCTTCTCGTGCGCCTCCATTCTCCCTCACTTTGAATCGTATGGCGTGATCTGCGGAGATGTCCGCTGAACAGCAGAAACTAACGGTTAAATGGGCAGCACTTGTATTTCGCAGCCTCGACGACACAGCAGCGACGAAAACAACACCGTCCGAACTTATCTTTTGGACATGGTGCGATCACGTACGGAATTCGCCCAAGCCTTTAACTCAAGGACGGGCATGAAGTTGACGATGCGATCGGCCGGAATTTTTGCGCGGAGTGCCGCGGCCAGACCCAGATCAATGAATTCCAGCTGCCAGCCGTGATGAGCGTCAGTGCCGAGCGAGATACGCGTTCCGTGATCCCGCGCCATTTTCAGTAGCGCAACGTTCAAGTCCTGTCGGTCTGGGTAAGAGTCAATTTCCAGCGCCTTGTCGAGTCGGGCAGCTTCTGCAAACACGCGCGGCCAATCTGCTTTCAATCCCAATCGAAAATTGTAAATGCGACCGCGCGGATGGCCCAGGATGTGAACGTGTGGATTGCGCACCGCTGCGAGATAACGCTCGGTTTGATCTTCGGTCGTACGCAAAGCGGAATGGAACGAGCCGAGAACAAGATCCAACGATCGCAGCGACTCAGCCGACATGTCGCCTTCGCCGCGCGGGTTCAGATTCATTTCGGTCGAGCGAAGTACAGCCACATGCGGGCTCGATTTCGAGAGTGACGCGTTGACCTCTGCTATTTCCAATCCCTGACGTTTCAATTCGCCCTCGTCCATCCCGCCCGCGATCTTCAAGGTTTTCGAGTGATCGGTAATGCCGATGTATTCATAGGACCGGTTTGCAGCGGCATCGGCCATTTCTGCGATTGTGCCAGATCCATCGCTCCAGTCGGTGTGCATCTGCAAATCGCCGCGCAGCTTGCCCGGCCAATCGGGTCGCGTCGCGAGGAGTCGTCGTGCGTCCGCGAGGGAGAGAAAATCCAGGCGAATTGCCGGTGCCGTTATCGAGCGACGCGGCTCCTGGATCCACTGCCGAATTTGTTTTTCGATAAACGGGCCGATGCCGCGCAGTTCGGTCAATGACCGCTCCTGCGCGATAAGATCCGATACTTCTTCCGGCCACAGAAACGCGCTGCGTGCGGCTCGACGGAATGCGCGCACACGAATGCCTGTCTCGGTTTCTGCCTGCTGAGCAAGCAACTCCGCAATATCCGTGTTCGATAGCACACTGTGAATTCGTTTCCCGATGGAATTTCAGTGGCCTGGACAATGGGAAGTGCCTCAGCCAGTGCGACCTATTTCTGCGCCCGCTTCGAATCCAATGTTGATGGCCGAAACGACAGAGGAACTTCGTAAGCGGCCCGAAATTCGTAAAGAATTGGAGCGGGCGAGGGGAGAAGCACGTCCGGAAAAGGTTGAAACGCGCGGGCGCGACAAATTCTGGTTCGTCATATACGGGGTTGTTCTTGCCGCGTGCGCGGGCGGCTATTTTCTAATCGGCGCGAAAGTCATTCCATTACCGGACGCTGCGATTGGTATTGCGCAGCGGATTCTGCGGGGAATTGCGCTGATTACGTTGGTGCTGACCGTCGGTCGCGCAATTTCATTCTATGCAATTGGCCGAATCGAAGATGCTGCCACGCGTTTCACTCTCCAACGCGTAAAGGGCTTGGCTGTCGCGCTGGCGATCGCGATTATTGTTGTTTCGATAGTTTTTGTAAACTGGTACGCGGCAGTCGCTGCGTTTGGCGTCGGTTCGATCATTATTGGGTTGGCCGTGCAAACTCCGATGAAAAGCTTCATCGCCTGGATTTACATCCTGGTGCGCCAGCCTTTTCGCGTGGGGGACCGCATCAAAATAGCCGATGCCACCGGCGACGTGATCGATGTCGGCTATCTCGACACCACCTTATGGGAATTCGGCGGCCAATATCTCTCCAGCGATCATCCCAGCGGGCGCTTGATCAAATTCCCAAATGAAAAAGTGCTCGACGAACTCGTTTACAACTATTCGTGGCCTCTTTTTCCCTACATCTGGAACGAAATAAAATTCCAGATCGGTTACAATGCTGACCTGGAATTCATCGCCAGCACGATGCAGAAGATCACCGAGGAAGAGTTGGGAAAAGAAATGCTCGAACGTGTGCAAACTTTTCGCGAGTTGCTCGCCCGCACTCCTGTGGACGAGTTAGATGTGCATGAGCATCCGCGCGTGATTTTTCGAGTTAGTGAAAATACATGGTTGGAAGCGATCGTTCGGTACCTCGTTGCGCCGAGGGAAGCAGGGCGTGTTAAAACTCGCTTGATCAAAAAGCTTCTTGCGGCGCTCAATGCTGCTCCTGAGAAGGTGATGTTTCCGGCCGGGGCAGCTCGTTAGGCTGTTGCCAATGTCTGGCGCCAACACCCGTGCAGAGGCACGCGAGTTACTCTGCAGATACGATCTAGTCAGTGAGGAGGTGAAGATATGTTAGGTTGGGCTGTAATGTTTCTAATCATCGCTCTTGTGGCAGCGGTCTTTGGATTTGGCGGTATCGCTGCGGCATCAGCGGGCATTGCGAAACTGCTGTTCGTTATATTCCTTGTCCTATTCGTGATCTCTTTGATTTTCGGGTGGCGGGGCAGACGCGTGCCGTGAGCGGCAATCGACTTTAGTTCCGCACTCGTGCTCGCAAGGTGGCAGAGAGCAAAGCCCAAGGCGCAGGAAGATCGGGTCGCTTGTGTGCTTTACTCTCTGCCCTTTCGTCACGCCGATTCTAAATCTGACTGACGTGTAAAATTGCCTGCTTGTTCGCAGCAGAAATGCGTGCCGATCGTGGCTAAGATTTCCTGAGTTCCTGCTTTCCTGATTGATCCCGGTTCTTTTTCACTTAGCCAAATTGGGGTTAGACGGGTAATTTGGTGCGAATGGATCGAGTCGTTGGAATTGAAACCGAGTACGGTTGTCTTCTCAGCGAAGACGAGCCGCACGTAAATTCCGAGCTTTGGCCGGCGAAGGTCAAAAATTATCTGTTCCGCAAAGCCGACGCCGGCACGATTGATCTTCATTACCGCGATTACGAGGAACCGCCCGGCAACGGTGGATTTCTTCTCAACGGCGGCCGGCTCTATCTCGACATGGGACACATCGAGTACGCGTCGCCTGAATGTTTGCATCTGCACGATCTTGTCACGTACGAGCTGGCTGGAGACGATCTGTTGCAGTCTGCGCTCATTGCCCTCGGCGCGGAAGACCGCGTCTCGTTCATCAAAAACAACGTCGATCACCACACCGGCGCGACGTTTGGTTGTCACGAGAATTATCTGATGCGACGTGAGGCGCAATTCACGCCGCCGATTCTTGGAACGCTGCTCACGTTCTTAGCGACACGTCAGATTTTTACCGGTGCGGGAAGAGTAGGACAGTCGAATCCATTGGCGTTTGATTTCGAGCCGCCGCAACCAGAAGGCCAGGTCAATTTCCAGCTGAGCCAGCGCGCCGATCACATCGTCAACGACATTTATCAATGGGTGCAATTCAATCGCGCCATCATCAACGCGCGCGACGAGCCGTTGGCCGATTACCGCAAATATCGGCGACTGCATTTGCTCATCGGCGACTCGAACATGAGTCCCTATGCCACGGCGCTAAAAGTTGGGACGACCGCGTGCGTTTTGTCTTTGCTGGAGGAAGGCCGTCTACCACGAAACCTTGTTTTGGCTGATGCCGTGCAAAGCACGCGCGACATCTCTCGCGATACGACCGAGCAATGGATGGTCCGGCTCGAGAACGGCAAAACAATGAGCGCGCTGGACGTCCAATGGGAATTTCATCATCTCGCGCAGAAACATCTGCGACATAGCAGCGCGGAAACCAATTGGTTACTGGAAAATTGGGGCTTCGTTCTCGAAGCAATTCCGCACAACCGGCAGGCGCTGATCGGCGGCGTTGATTGGATTACCAAAAAATGGTTGCTGGAAAGTTTTGTCGAAGCGGAGGGACTAAGCTGGGACGATCCATGGTTGCAAAGCATCGACTTGGAATATCACAACATCGATCCGCGTCGCGGATTGTTCTTCAACATTACACCCGGCAAACGAATCTCAGACTGGAATAACGGTGTCCGCCGTGCGAGCGCCATGCACGTGCCTCCGGCTAACACACGCGCATCAGGCCGCGCGCGTGCCGTTACCTTCTTCCAGAACTGCAATTTCCCATACGTCATCAACTGGGATTCCATCGCCTGCGACAGCCGTGACTTTCTCGTCATGGGTAATCCCTTCGAGACTTACAACGACGAGGTCGACCGTTTCCTCTCAAAGCCGCGGATAATAAACAGCGGGACAGAACAACAACAGTGAAGAGCGAATTAGAGGAAGAAATGTTCGCATTTAATTACGAACTTTCTCCTAATTCTGGTTAGGCGTGTGATAGCGCTCCTTGTCGCACTGCTACTGCTCGTTTTCGGAGCGCCTGCCGTGCGTGCCGAAGAATATATTTTCCAGTATCACCGCTTCGGCCACATATCGCTTCAGACCGATCCAGGGAAGGAGCACGTCGTCATTTTGGCATACAGCAAGACGCTCGGCGACGAGACCACCATCTTCACGTCGCGGCTGAAGCGTTCGGACGCGGACAGCTACGTCACACCGAAGGGCACAGTATTCACGCTTAAGCACCTCGCAGTCCCGATCATCAACGACGGCAACAGGCGGATCAACAGCGGCGACTTGCAACTGACCATCAGTGGGACAGGCAAGGAGTTCGCAGAGTTGAAGCCCAAATTGCCGAAGGTCGCCTTCGGCAACACTCCGCCGTTGGTTTACCTCGGCGAGAAAGCTGAACAGCAATGATCATGAAAAGCCTAACCAGGCGATGCAGCGAACCGCGGACCGTCTTTATGCCTAGCTTTGAGAGCATGCCAACGTCACTTGTAATTCGCGCGGTCGCTGATCTCGTGTCTCGTTAGGTGTATTCGCGTCTTGTCCATGGTCATTAAGTGACCCGTCTCGTTAAAGTGAAAGCGTTTTTGTCCATTTTCGCGCTTATGTTGAACAGCCACGCCGCACTGGCAGCGTTATCGGACTTGGGTTTGCTCGCCAATTACTATCACGACTGTCCCGCTAGTCGTGGACCACATGCCACCTACCTCCGGAGCGTGATCAGACATGCGCTGCGTGGTGACGAGACCGCCATGCGTTCCGTCATAATGCACAAGGGCATCTTCTCCACTGGCGACAACGAGGGCTACAGCGAAGTTCCAGACGCGCTATTGCGAACACTTCGTGATATTCGATATGCGGCTTTCGTTGGCAGTCAGCCGGCGGACGTGCGAGATGCAGCGCTAGGCTTAGTTGCTGCACACACGCAGAAATTCGCGCGCGCGTACCCGAGAACTGCGAAGCTGTATCAGGAGTGGATCTTAAGTCAGCGTCACACATCTGGGTAGACGCTCGCGTCAACTGCTGGCCAGTGAGGGGCACATTTGATTTTATGAAACAGCTCAGTGAGTTTGAAAGTCTCGCTCCCGCCAACGATGGCTAAGTTGCATCTCGTTAGGCGGCTTCGACCGATAGGAAACCACTGACCGATGGATCTGATGGCTGCTCAAACAACGAAGCAAAATATTGAACCCCCATCTGGTCCCGACCAAGATGGGCCGATCTGGGGCTATCATTTTGTCCCCAACCAACCAGCACGCTCAATCACTTCGGAGGAGGCTGTGCGGTTTTTGTTTTTGACCGCGCCAATTCCCGGCCAGCCGAATGAATTTCTGTGGTTGCATTTTTCACTTTCCAATGCGGCTTCCGAGCCCTGGCTACGACGGTACCTGACTTTGCCAGATGCCTTTTACGAATCGCTGCAGAGCGATATAGATGCCACTCATTTGGAGCAGGACGGAGACGCGCTGGTGGCGCGTGTTCATGATGTGCTTTTCGATTTCACATTCGATGTTCCAGTTGCGACCACCACTCTTTGCGTAAAGCCGCGCGTGCTGGTAAGCGCGCATATCCGGCCGTGGCACTCGATTGACCAGCTCCGGTCAGCGGTGCAAGCGGGTCAAGTTTTTCATTCGGCGATCGAAATTCTGGCGCGCTTGTTGCGAGATCAGGCCAATGTGTTGGTTGACATTGTGCGGAAGGCTAAAAAACGGGTTGGCCCGATGGAGGAGCAACTGTTGGCCAAGCGCGTTTCCGTTAGTCGCAGCGAACTAGGTACCCTGCGGCGAATGCTGGTTCGACTTCAACGGCTCTTGGCCCCGGAACCGGCTGCATTCTTTCGCCTTCTGAGTCGGCCTCCTGATTGGATTTCACAGGACGAGCTTCAAAACCTGCAACAAGCCGCGGAGAAATTCTCCACTGCCATTAGCGACACAGCAGCCCTGGTCGAGCGCGTTAAACAACTTCAGGAAGAATTGGCAGCGCTCGTAAGTGAACAGACGAATCGGACGCTGTTTATATTAACGATGGTAACTGTGCTGGCTTTGCCAATTAACCTGGTGGCAGGCTTATTCGGCATGAATGTAGGAGGTATCCCGCTGAATCAATACCCTTACGGTTTCTTTCTCGTCCTGGGACCTCTGCTAATCCTGACGGCGTTCCTGGCGTACTGGACTTTGGGCAGACGGCGTTACTAGGAGGCTCTGATCAACGAGCGGTAGCGGGCCAAAGGATCTAAGAAAGCCTCAACTATTCACTGCAATCTTTGCAGCGAAGAGATGCCGTAGTTTTCCTGAAGCGTCGGGGCTTCGGCGGCAACTTGCGACGCGTCGAGCTCGATCTGCTTGGGATCTTCTTCCGTCTCGATTTTGATGAAGCCTTCCTCGACTGGTTGCTTTGCGGCTTCGGCAAGGTCGTCCAGAGATTTGATCTCTTTCCCATTGACCTTTTTCACCGTCAGGTAGGCAAGATCGTCATAGCCGATTGTGCTGTTCGCCGGAAGAACCTGACTCAGAATCACGACGCGGCGATTTTTCTCCGGAAAAAGCTCTGATTGGAAATGGTCCATGTAAACCAAACGCTGCGGCGCTTCGCGTAGCCAGTTCGGTCCCCATTCTTTGAGATACTGGCGCGATAATTCTTGGAAGATCAGGCCACCAAGAACGTAGTACCGTGGCGCTTGATCAAGGGAATACGGCGGACTGACGTAATCCTTCGCGTCGCGATGTTCCAGAGTCATGTTCAGCTGCATCGGCTTCCCGTCACGTTGGACGTGGAAAGGAACGACATCGCCGGCGTAGGCGTGCGCTGTCAGCAGATTCGTGAACTCGATCTTGCCGTAAAGCGGATCCACGTAATTGCCGTTCTCATCAACGTCGTGATTCCCGATCGCGGTCACGATATCGCCTTCCTTCATTCCTGCCTTATTTGCAGGCGTCCCCGCTTCCACATTCGTTATGTAAACTCCGTGTTTGCCATTATCGTTCGCGAACTCCCGCAGCGCGGGATCGCGCGTCGGAAAAAATGAGAAGCCAGCCGATGGGAAACCACGATAATTCTGACCTTCAGCTTCCTTTAAGAAATGGTTGATAATCGGCGCCGGGATCGCATCGAGCAGTTGTGAGCGTGAATCGTAACGCAGCAGCAGCCCCGCAAGCTTGTTGTTCTTGACCAGCGGCACCGTGTAGCTGTTCTCCCGGTACTGCATTGGAATGCTGACGCGATAGGTGAGGAATTGTCCAACATCGATCGGATAAGGCATCATTTGCACAGTCGTTACCAGGCCTTCGGTCGCCAGCAAGGCGCCTGTCGGTTCCAATTGCCAGGCCGAGAGCCGGTCGCCAACGACTGTGTCAGATGTGATTTCGAGAGGCGTAATGCCATCGAGGAAACTTTTCTCAGCAGGTTCGAGCAGCGCAAGGTTCGCTTCGTAATCGATTACACGAACGTTCGCCGCCGTCTTTTCGCCGGACTCTGCGCGCTCGAGCTCCACATAATTTTGATTTGTGACCAGGTCGGCAGTGACAAGGACGCGACCCTTGGGCAAAACCGCGCCGAGCGCGCGCTTCGAAAAGGGCGCTTTCTTTTGCCACGGCCGAAAATAATCATATCCCTGTCCGGTTACATTTACCCTAACGAGTGCGACTTGTTTCGGGTTAGTAGCCGTGGTTGGAATAGCCGGTTCTTTCTTTGCCAGCGCGCCACTGACTGCGACAAGAACAATGCCTAGAGTAATTAAACGTTGTTTTCGCATGTTACTTCTTATCCTCTGCAGCTGCGATGCGCGATGCGGGCTTGTCCTCAAGATTTTGCTCTTTCAAAACATTGTAACGCGTTTTGATGCGTTCGCGCGCGGCCTCTACTTTGTTGCGGTCGAGCACCAGCGGAGGCCCGTCACCAATCATCCGGATCACCAGCCGATCCGGCGCCTGTGCGAAAGCATCCGACAGTTCATTGAGCGTCCGAATTTTTTTGCCGTTTACTTCATCCACAATCCCGCCCCGGTAAGGCGTGAGATAACTGTTGATGGGGTCCGGCAAAATATTGCTCAGCACGATGACATCAGGATGAGCCAAATAAATTTGCTCCAGGACGAAGTATTCGAAGAAATGCCGAAGCCGCAGGTCGGATGTGCGATACGCTTCGAGCATGTCGAGGTTTAGCGGCTGAAACAACAGGCCGCCGTAAAGCACATAACGCGGTCGCACATCATAGCTGTGACCCTGAATCGAGTATGGCCATGGCTTGAACAATTTGATGTTGACCGTCATCGGCTGTTTATCCCGCAGGATCTCGAGCTTCACCGAGTCGCCCTTGAACTTGCGTTCCACGACTTCCTCGAATTGCGAGCGTTCGCCATCGATCTCTACGTTCGCGTCGCTTGCGATCGGATGACCCTCAATCGAAAGGAGCACGTCCCCGCTCTTTAGGATGCCGTCTGACGGACCTGCCGCCACGACGGAGCCAACGAGCACGCCACGATCATCGTCTTGCAATCCGAGATATTTTCGTTGTGTTGGATTTTGCAGTTTCGAATAAGTGATCGCGAGATCGGGGTATTCGTCATATTGCCCGTTGGTGATGTCTTTCAAAAACCGGTTAATCACCGGAGTCGGAATCATGTAGGCCACGCCCTGAGCCACGTCACCGCTATAACCTTGAAATGCGACGCCAACGACTTTGCCATCCTGCATCACCGGACCGCCGCTATTGCCGGGATTGATTTGAGCGCTGATCTGGATTGCCAAATGCTGATCAACTGACGAATGCGTATACAGCTGAAAATCAACTCGCGACACGATTCCGGTTGTGACCGACATCCGTTCTCCGCCGATCGGATAACCATATGCGGATACGGTCGATTCCAGCGCCGGAATGCCACCAAGTTTTAGGGGCACCATATTTTTGAAAAAATCCTTCGCAGCCACGGTGATAAGCGCCAGATCGCAGTCGTTGGCGATAAATTGCACTTGCGCGGGATATTTGTTGGGATCGCCGTCGCGCTCCACCGTGATATAGCGACTATTCGCGACGACGTGCGCATTTGTTATGATTCGGTTGCCGCTGATCACAAACCCTGCGCCGACGCCGCGCTGGAGCGAGCCGGCATTCCACGGGGCTTTGTAATCGGGCTCCACTGACGTTGCCGTAATTCGGACAAGACTTTTCTGAACTGGCCCGTTTGGTTTTGGCGGGGCCATTGGCACCGGCACTGGAATCACCGCCTGGCTTGGAGGAGTAGATCGCGACATGCCCGGATGTTCGGCAGGGCCCTGCGGTTCAACGGGAGGTGGCACAGGTGTTCCTTCCTGACCGCGCACAAAAGGCGCGAACAGCAAAGCAGCGTAACCAATGATCAAAATGCGTTTCATGGACGGAAAGGCTCGTACGTTAAGCGGCCTTAAAGAAAATCAAGATGAAGGATTCAAATTGCAACGTCTTTCGGCCAGATACTGACAGGGCACAGCGGTCGGGCGTTCAAATCCATTAAGAACCGGAATGAGCTATGCCGTGATGAAATAGTTCGTTCAACTCCGCCGAAGGCGCGTTATCGGCCAATAGGCTGAACGTACCGTTTGTTTTAATCTCTTTTGCTGCCCGAATGAAAGCGCCCCACGCTGCTAGCGCGAGACCTGAACCGACAGAGACGCGCCGCACACCAAAATCAGCGAGTCGGGACAAAGTAAGCTGATGATTGAATCCGGACACCAGCACGTTGACCGGTTTCGGCGCAACGGCCTTCACGACTTGCCCGATTTCATCAGGGTCACTGACTCCTGGCGCGTAGAGACAATCGGCGCCTGCTTGAGCGTACGCTGCGAGTCGCTCCAGTGCGGTGCGCAGCGGGTCGGAATCACCGACCAGCCACGCTTCACAACGGCCGGTTAATACCACCCCGGTTTTTGAGTCGTCGATCGCGGAGCGCGCCCCTCGAATTCGTTCAATCGCGAGCTTCTTCTCATATAGCGGATAATCGCTGCGCCCCGTGCTGTCTTCGATGGATAATCCAGCAACACCAGTCTCGACACAGAGGCGCACGTTCGCCGCGACATTTTCAGGGTCATCTGCGTAACCGGCGTGAAAGTCTGCGTTTACCGGTAATGTTGTTGCGTTCACAATCTCGCGAATGTGCGCGAGCATGTCATCGCGTGGAACTCCGCCATCAGGTTTGCCGCGTAAGAAAGCGAATCCTGCCGAAGTGGTGGCGAGCGCTTTGAACCCAACGTGTTCGAGATAAATCGCGGTGCCGATGTCCCATGGGTTCGGAAGTACGAAGCAGCCTGACTCGTGCAGCGCGCGAAATGTTCTAACGAGAGAGCTTTGCGTTGATTTCATCTTCGAAGATTACGCTGCTCCGACGAGGGCGCGATGTCAGACGATTATGTAAGTGAAGCGCCCAAGACGCTGCTCATGTAAAGCGCCAAAGGCGCAGCGTCATGTGAAGCCTGGCATCGCCCCAGGAATTTGGGTTTGCCGCAACAAGCGCTGTAAGCGCGCTTCATGCTGCGCAGGAATAAAATTCTCCCTAGGTGAAGCGCGCCGTCAACGCTCAATACTTCGTCCGATGAATCCTGGGACGTTGTCCCAGGCTATTGTTGAATATCGCGGCGTTGGCGCTCAGCTGGCTTTCCAGATCTGCCGCAATGGACCGTCCGCGCCGTATATCGGATCGTAATCGGGAATTGGCAGAGCTGCGATGGTGTGATCGGATTTTGGCCGTTCGCCAGGCAAACCGCGAAGCAGATCCCATTCGCGTCCGTCCGGGTAAGCTCCCACGACGCTAAAATCAGGACTCGCTTGGATGTTGTGATGCGCGACACCCGCAGGAATGAGAATGACGTCGCCGGACCGGACTTCGACGGTCTGACCGTGCTCTCCGCCGAGTCGCAGTGTTGCACGGCCATCATAGACACCGAGCACTTCGTGCGCCGTGCTATGATAATGAGCAAAGGAATAGACGCCGTTTCGCCAGGAGTTTCGCCAGTCGTTCTGAGCGAATGCTCGATCGAAAACAGAGGCGCGATCCTGCGCCTCGACGGTGATCGCTGCTCGATACAACAGCACGGGCAGAACGCTGCCCGGATAAACCCCGTCGTCCTGAAAGTGTAACTGCTCCGGCTGGACGATCTCTTGCTTCTCAGCCATCGGGAAAACACTCATAAATTCTACGGCAATATCGCGGGAGCAGAGAACAGCGGTCGTATTTAATTAAATCCATCGCAGACAATTGCGTGTTGTGTCTCGGAGTGTCACTCATATTGGCACCGTCGCCAATTAATTCTGTATGCAACAGCCCGAAGGCGTATCGCAGTTAGTTGAACATCTTTTTCGCCATGAATCGGCAAAAATGGTGGCGACTCTCACGCGGATTTTCGGGATCGAGCATTTGAACCTGGCCGAAGACGTCGTCCAAGAGGCGCTCGGACGCGCATTGCAAACGTGGCCATACCGCGGCGTTCCCGAAAATCCTTCGGCGTGGATCATGCGCGCGTCGCGCAATCTCGCGCTCGACGTGATCCGGCGAGAAAAAGTTTTTCGCGGAAAGGAAGCGGAAATCGCGCGGCTGATTGAGGCCCGCGGATCTTCCGCAGCGGGCGTGATGAATTTTTCAGAGAACGAAATCGCAGACGACCGGCTACGAATGATGTTTGTGTGCTGTCATCCGATTATTCCTCCGGAGGCGCAGGTCGCACTGGCGTTAAAAACGTTGTGCGGTTTCAGCGTGACCGAGATCAGTCGCGCTTTCTTAACGAGTGAAGCGGCGATTGCCAAACGAGTGACACGCGCAAAACAAAAGATTCAGGAGGCGCGCGTTCCCTTTGAAATCCCTGTCGGCGATGAGTTGGCGCAGCGACTCGAGAGCGTGCTGCAATCGCTTTATTTGCTGTTCAACGAGGGATACAAAGCATCCAGTGGCGACAAACTGGTTCGAGAAGAACTGTGTCACGAAGCGATCCGTCTCACCGAACTACTGGCACAACATCGTGCTGGAAATCAGCCAAAGACGCGTGCGCTGCTGGCTTTGATGCTCCTCAATGCTGGGCGGATCCCGGCGCGTGAAGATGATCAAGGCAACCTGCTTCGACTTGAAGAACAAGATCGTAAGCGCTGGGATCAGACCACGATCGCGCGTGGCATGTCGCGCCTGCAGGAGTCAGCTGCAGGTGGCGAGATTAGCGAATATCATCTCCAAGCGGGCATTGCCGCCTGCCACGCGACCGCAGTCGATTATCAATCGACCGATTGGGCGAGGATTCTCGCGCTCTACGATCGATTGCTGGCATTTGATGATTCGCCTGTGATTGCCCTCAACCGCGCCGTGGCAGTTGCAAATGTGCAGGGGCCAGAGGCGGGATTGAAAGCGCTGCGCGCCATAACAGATCGCGAGAAATTAGAATCGTATTACTTGTTCTATTCTGTAATCGGCGAGCTTGAGATGCGATTAAACAATCGTGAAGCCGCGGCCGAACAATTCCGTAAAGCGTTTGAACTCGCGGAAACGAAATCTGAGCGAGCGTTCCTTTTGAAGCGACTACAGGACTGTAATGGCGGCCGAGCGCCTTAAGGACTCATCACTTAACGGCGCTGTCATGTTGAGCGAAGCGAAACATCTCAGATTAATCTTCTCAGGTGGTATGCAGAAATGATCCGAGATTCTTCGCTTCGCTCAGAATGACACTTTAAGACAGCTTGTAGAAAATTTTGTCCCAAGGCGGATGACTCGTTCGTCGTATCTCTGACAGACGCAAAA
>Ga0207666_1000088_pt1 | contig 14732 bp, 13 predicted proteins | sample KBSSwiwitspikein_FD_184292 | JGI IMG/M metagenome (GOLD analysis project Ga0207666, IMG submission 184292) | Switchgrass rhizosphere bulk soil microbial communities from Kellogg Biological Station, Michigan, USA, with spike-in - S5 (SPAdes)... | ecosystem: Host-associated > Plants > Roots >...
CCGCTATGAAGCCGTCACTCCTTAAATCGGCCTTTCGCTTGCTAGACCAACGCTTTTCGATTTGGTGATTTCCATGGACACGCAACTAACGTGGTATGGCCAGTCGGCTTTCAAGATTGTGACCCCGAGCGGAAAAGTTCTGCTCGTGGATCCGTGGCTATCGAATCCTGTTTTCGAAAATGCGAAGGACGAAATCGCCGCACTCAAGCACGTCGATCTCATCCTGGTTACGCACGGTCATTCCGATCATGTAGGCGACGCGGTAGACATCGGAAAGAAAACCGGCGCAAAACTGGTAGCAACATTCGATTTGGCCGACGCGATGGTGAAACATCTTGGTTATCCGGCGGAGCAAGCGGAAACGGACACGGTTGGCCATTTTGGCGGCGAACTGACGCTGCTGGATGGGGAAGTAAAAGTGGCGTTCGTTCGCGCGCATCATGGTTCCGGTATCGCAGCTGATGATCGGCATGGGCTGCGGCACGGCGGTGCGCCGGGAGGTTTTATTATTACCATTCGCGGCGGGCCGACGATTTATCACACAGGCGATACTGATTTATTTTCCGATATGGGGCTGCTAACGCTCTTCCACGACATCGATATCATGCTCGTTTGCATAGGCGACCATTTCACGATGGGACCTGCTCGTGCGGCAGAAGCGGCAAAGCTGGTCAAAGCGCGGACGGTGATTCCGATGCATTACGGAACTTTTCCGATTTTGACCGGAACACCCGAAGCATTTGGCCAGGAACTGAAACAGCGCGGCGCAAAGGCAGAACTGCGAGTCATGAAAGTCGGCGAGACGATTTCCCTGGCCTGAGGTTAAAATGTTGAGACGCCGCAGGGACACGTAAGTCGTTTTAGTGGTGACAATTATTCGTTCGCAGAAGTCCAATCATTGATCGGTTTATACGGTCACTGAGAACGATCACATCGAATCGTATCGAAAAATGTCAGGCTTCATAAGCACCATTACCTCACCGCAACCGGCTTTTCCGGAAAAAGAGCCCTTGGGACGGCGCATTCCGGAGGCTGTCAGAAATGCTGCAGACCGACTGGTCGATTCGTTGAAGATCAATTCTGTCGGCGAGCAGGTGCGGCGCGGCCGGCGGGTCGTGATTAAGCGCCGGACCGTATACAGCGAGCCATTAGCGGAGTTGGCGAATGTGTACTTTCGTATGGCCGGGATACCAATTCGTTTCTGGGCGAAAATCGCAGACTGGCGCCGGTGGGAAATAAACTGCTTCAACATGTTGAACGGCGACCGCTTTCATGCACACGGATCGGGCGCGAACACGGTCTGTGCCGACAAACTGCCTGGCAGGAGTTTATCGGATCATCTGAAAGAAGGCACGCTCACACGAGAAATGATGCAAGCAGCGGGCCATGAACTGCGCCGCGCGCATCAAATTTGGAGTGATGAGTTCTGCGGCCCTTGGTCGCATGGGGATGCAGGCACGAACAACTTGCTTTATGACGAGGCCACTGGTCGCGCGCGACTGATTGATTTCGAAATTGTCCACGACAAATCGCTATCCGCGACATCACGCCACGCGGACGATCTACTCGTTTTCCTACTGGATTTACTCGCTTTGGCGCCCAATCGAGAATGGTTCACTCTGGTGTTGGCCTTCCTTAACGCGTACGACAATGCGCCAGTCATTGCGCAGTTGAATGATCAACTCGCAGTTCCAAGCGGCATCGCGTGGATTTGGTGGGGCGTTCGAACGAGTTTCGCAAATCCTGCGAAAGTAAAACGGCGTCTCCGAAAGGTCGCGGGCGCGGTCGGTGACCTGGAATATTACCGCGCGTTCGCTGCCGAGCGGTCGCGTAATACGCGACGGGCCTCAATCACCTGCCACGCAACCAGCCCCGGGATTCCGAGAAGCAATTCGCGCACCCGCGCAATCAAAGACAGCGCGAAAGCAGCGTCCCCAGGAATACCGAGCAGATTACCAACCACGACATAGCCGCCTTCCTGAACTCCGAGTGCACCGGGCACTGGAAACACTACGGATCGAATCGTCAGCACCATACTTTGGAGAATTACTGCATTTACGAGCGTCGCATGCAATCCGAGCGCATAAAGAGCTATCCAGATTTCTCCAGAGCCGAGGATCAGTGACGCCGCCGTCCAGGCGCAACATCCGACCACGCCGGATCGTCGCGAATACTGTCTGCGAATCGCCTCGTCGAGAGTATGTCCGCTGTGCACCATTGAATGCCAATCGTCTGCATTCGCCAGTCGCGAAATCATCCTGCCGATGAAGCGAAACATTCCCAGGCGTTGGACGACATAAAAGCCGATGATGGCGAGAACTCCGATCACTGCTCCGATCAGCGTGGGCCGGACAAAACTCTGGTGTCCCGTTGCGGTAACGATCAAGGCCAATCCCAAAAGGGTGAAAGCGATCTGGACGAAAACGCCCAGGGTAATGTCAACGAGGACGCTTGCTGCCGCCGCCGATATTGATGCGCCGCGTAGCGCGGCAAGCCGCGCCCGAACCACATCACCGCCAACGCTAGCCGATGGCACGAGCGTGCTAACCGATTCGCCAATCCAGCGCATCCAAAACAGTTCCCACAGCGAAAGACGCTCCGATCGCGGAAAGAGCGACCACCAAGCGAGCGCGTCCAGCAATACTGGGACTGCGACATGATAAATTACGACCGCAGCAATCCACCAGCGCGCCGAGCCAAACGCCGCCATAACCTGCGGCGCACCCTGGTGAATCAGCAGGAAGGTGAATAGCGCAGCGCCGGCAGCGACCAGCAGGTAAAACACAACCCGGATTCTTTTTCCACTTTCCATGCGATACACTTCGCCCCTGCAAACCGACGCGGATGCGGCGACGATTGTGAATTGTAGGGCAACCGCTTCGGTTGCCAACTGAATGCCTACGGGAGAGCGTGTGCGCTACAGCCTAACGCTGCGGTTCCGCGTGACGACTGACGGGAACGAGTGCCGGAGCCGGGGTTCGTCGAACCGATTTTCCAAGAAGCGTGCACAACATTAGCCAAACAATTCCGAAAAACACTGCTGCGAGCACGTCAGTCAGGAAATGCGCGCCCAATGCAATGCGGCTGAGTCCCACTACAAACACGAGCGATGCCGCGCTGCAAATGCAAACGACGCGCCAATGGCGCGTTTTCAACAAAGGCAGCAGAAAAAGCAGAAGCTGTCCATAAAGCAGAGTGGCCGCGATAGTATGACCGCTGGCAAAACTGTAACCAGACCAGTCCACGTATGGGCCTTCGACAAACGGTCGCTGCCGATGAACTACAAGCTTCAGCCACTCATTCAGCAACATGCCGCCGGGGACAGCAACGATCAGCATGACCAAAGATGGCCAAGATCGTTTCCAAATGAAGAACAACACCAGCGCAAATAAAACGACACCGATGCACTCACCTGAACCAAACTCTGTGAATGCGTGCAATACGCTCACAAACGTCGGGGTTAGACGCTCATGAAACCACCCAGCAACTCCGTGATCGGCACCCCAAAAAGGGTTCGCAACAGCCAACGTCGCCGGAGAGGCTTGGAGGGGAAGTGAAGCGTTTATCACAAAAAAGCGGACGAAGTCTACGGCCGTACACGCGCAAGTCAACTCACTAGATGGGGCGGAATCTGTGAATGCCAGCGGGAGTGCGAAATGACAGCTCGAGGGAAATATTGCTTGCTAAAAGAGTGTGCTTTCGATACATCGCTTTCATCTTCTTAATCCGATATGTCGATGACCGGATCGCCTTAAACCTGTGAAGACATCTCGATATCTCGCTGTCATTTTCCTGTGCGTCGGAATCGCGTCGGCTGTCGCCGGCCCGGCAAATATCGAGCTTCAGCCGCCACCTCCGCCGGCAGACCAAAATTCGCACGACATCTTTTCGTACGAGACGACATATACGTTCAACAGCGATTTCAAGGAGTCCAAGCTCGGCGACGGCGATTCGCTCTATGACGATTTCAGCTATGACCATCGCTTTTTGATCACTGGAAAATGGTATCTTCGCCTCGGCCTTGAATACGAACGCTATGATTTCAACGGAACCGACAACGGCTTACCAGATCATCTACAGGCAGCCTATGCTCACATCGCCTACGAATATGTCGTGAAGGATTTTCCGGGCGTAGGAATTGAACTTGATCCGGGGTTCTACTTTCAGGACCACATCGACGGTGACAGGTTCGATATTCCGATAAAAGCGTTCGTCAGCTTTCCGCTCAAGAAGGACAAAGTCTTCGCGGTCGTCGGCGTGGGCTGGTCGATGTTCCAAGACCCGCCGGTTGCGCCCGGTGGAGGAATCATCTGGCTGATTAACGATAAGCTGCGACTGCAGGCAGTCTTTCCCAAACCAGCGTTGATCTATGAGCCAAATGACGATTGGCAGTTCAAGCTTCTCGGCGAGCTCAATTACCTGGGCGTTCGAACAGACGACGTCGTGTCGCACACCGAACATAAGCTGAATCTTCACGACGCGGTGCTCCAATACAGCGAGTACCGTGCTGGCGTCCAAGTGGGATATAGCGGCATCAAACACCTCAAATTGAGCCTTGGTGCGGGCTGCACCGTGGAACGCGATTTCGACTTCTACCGGGCACATCAAGCCAAGCAGGTCGATCCAGCGCCGTACGTCAGGATTGCAGCCGAACTGAAATTTTAGGGGAAAATTTCGCCGAGTTTTCGGGCTACTCCCTGATCGCCGCGAACCTTTAGTCGGCCAGTAAGATAAGCCCATGTCCCGCTGATTTGGTCATTGCAAATCGCGACCCAATCCTTGTCTTTAGCTATGAAAGTGACGCTTGGACTGGCGATTTTTCCCGTTCCCATTTTGTAGGTCCCATCGTTTACGTCGATCCACCATTCCCCGCCGTTCGGGCCGCTCAAGTCCCACTGGTAGCGCGCGTGTACCCCTTTTGCCTTGCCAGGCTGAAAACTGCCGCGCATCCCATCGAATATCTCCTGAGGAGTTGAGTGATTATGGCCCGCAGCGGCCACGGTTAATGCCCCTAGACAAGTCACTACTGCAACCGCAACCATCGGCCACAACAAGGGGATCCTGCCTGTCAGATCACTGCGCATGTTTGTGCTTCCCTCTTATTTGTGATTCGTGCTTCATCATTCTCCCGGTCTCACTGCTCAATACGGCGCAGTAGGAATACGGCGCCGGCGAACGTGATCAATGCGCCCGCCAGCAGAACCGCGAGGTCCACACTATAAAACTCCGGCCCCGCGCGATACATATTCACGAGTCGAAACGCACGGCAGAAATGCGTGAGCGGGAAAAGCTCAGAGATATATCGGACCGCTGTTGGTAGCTGTTGAAGTGGCGCAAAAGCGCCTGAGAGCACGAACACTGGTAGCAGGAAAAAAACAGAAAACTGAATCGCCTGCGTTTGAGTGCGCGAAAACGCGGAAATTAACAATCCTAGTCCGAGCGAACAAAGCAGAAACAACAGGCAAACCACCGCCAGCGCGGGCCATTGATAGAAAGCCACGCCAAAGTGCAAATTGCTCACCAGCATAATGACCGTCACCAGGAATGCAGAGACAACGAGGTACGGCAGCATTTTGCCAATCACGATCTCGCGCCGCCGCAGCGACGTCACCATCAGCTGGTAAAGAGTGCCTGATTCTCGCTCGCGCGCGATCGTGCATGCCATCAGCGTCACGGTGAGTAATTGGAGGATTAGTCCAATGATCCCGGGCACTACGTAGTCGATGACGCGGGACTTCGGGTTGTAAAGTACTTTGCGATCAATACCCCACATTTCCATCATTGAGACGAAGCGTTTGCGTATTTGGACGGGGAGCTGCTTGCCAAGTTCGAATACTTCTTCAGGCAAGTTCTCAATCATGCTGTCGCGCTGTTTTAATTGAAAATCCCCGAGGCTTTGTCGCACACTCCCTTCTACGGCATCGGCCGTGTTGATGTCACTTCCATCGACGTAAAGCAACAGCGGCTTAGGGTCCCCGTTCTCCAGACTCTCGTTCCACCCTGCTGGAACCACGAGCGTTGCCTGAACGCCGTGAGCAATCAAATCTTCGGCGTCTTTCGCATCAGGTGATCCGCGGCGCCACGCGAATGTCTTGTTTTTTGAAATGATGTCGACGAACTCTTGGGCTCGGGGCGTGTTGTCTTGATTGACCAGCAAAGTCGGTACGCCCGTTAGTTCGCCCGTTTCAAAAGCGTGGCCGAAGAGCAATGTGAAAAGCGGGGGTAACGTAAGTACAAGCAGCAGTACACGGCGGTCGCGATAGATGTGCAGGAATTCCTTGTACGCAACGCTGGCAACAGCTTCAAACGACAGCCATTTCATGAAACGAGTTTCGTCAAAACGCCGTGATAACCTTGCGAGTACGCAGTGAAAACATCTTCCATGTCGGGCTCGACCCAGCGTTCACCCAACAAACGCAAATCCGGAAACGGCCACTGTTCGCGCCACCTGGCAATCAATTTCTCAGGTTCCGGCGCGTACAGACGCAGACCACCGCTGCGCAATGAGACACCAAGCAACTCGGGAAGACCCCGCAGCCGAACGAGCGCCGGCATGAGCGGTTCCACATCGATCTCTAGCAACCGACTGCGAAAGCTTGACTTTAAAGCACGCGGAGGAGCTTTTGCCAGCAGTCGGCCCTCCTCGACAAAGCCGACTTCGGTGCAGCGTTCCACTTCGTCCATGTAATGCGTTGTGACGAAAATCGTTTTTCCTTCATTGCTCAGATCGTATAAAAGGTTCCAGATTCGCTGCCGGTGAACGGGATCAAGCCCCGCAGTTGGCTCGTCAAAAAACAGCAGGCGCGGATCGTGGATCAACGCGCAACCGATCGCCAGCAATTGCCGCATTCCTCCCGAGAGACTTTGCGCCGCTGTATTCTTTTTTTCTTCAAGATCGATGACATGCAGCAGGCGCTGTATTCTCTGCTCCAGCTCAGCGCCAGGCACCCCGTAAGCACCGCCAAAAAATCGAAAATTCTCAGCGACTGTGAGGTCGCGATAGAGGCTAAAGCGTTGCGGCACATACCCAAATTTCGTCCGCACCTGCTGGCGATCTTTCCAGACGTCTGCGCCTTCGATAGTCGCGCGGCCGCCGGTCGGGTGAGTGAGACCGCACAACATGCGCATGGTGGTGGTTTTTCCGGCCCCGTTAGGCCCGAGAAAACCAAAGATCGTGCCGGGCTCGATTTGAAGGGAAAGATCCCGGACTGCATGAACGCTCTCGTAGCTTTTGCTCAAATGGTCGAGCACGATCACCGGTTCGTTCATGGTGAATCCTTATTGCGGCGATGATTTAAATTTGCAACCATGGCGCATTGGCCAACAGATTATTTGTCATGAATCTTGAAACCATTGTACGAATTCAATGCGTGCCCCGGGGATTGGTTGCTTTGGCCGGTGCTCTGTCCTTGATATCGATTGCCGGCGTGAAAAGCGCGTCTGCCGATCCCGTGTCCGAACTCGCTTCGTTCTCAATCTTCGACAAAGTGGACCTGGCGCAACTGGCAAAAGGCGACGTGAAAACGGCCCACGGCCCGCCGATGAAGAATTCGCGTTTTCTCGCCATTCAGAGCTGCTATGTCGCGCCGGGCTCGCCTGCGCAGCAAATAGCGGCGTTGCGTCGTTGGAATCCGGCAAAATATCGTGAATTAAAAGTGTTCCTGCACTCTGATCTGACATCAAACCCAGGGCCATCCAGTTTTGAGAGACTGAAGAATGCTCCGGACAACGCCTCGGTGCGTTCGTTCGTGAACGCGACTCAGAAACTCACTCCCGAACTACAGATCAGCAAGGACGAGGCAAAACGATTTTCTGCTGGGACGGGAGGCGGGGGAGGAGGAGTTATACCTCCGGCAGTCGTAGCATTCTGGACAGATGTGCTGACCGCACGAACGAAAAGCTTTGTATCCGGCGGAATGGCGGCAGAACCGCCGTATGATCATGCCGGTCCCTCTGTTCGTGCGAGTGAGGAAGTGAATGGATTATTGCGCGATCAGGGAAAGATTCGCCAACAATTCTCGGGACTGCTTGGAGCCACCGCTATTGGGCGCGGCGCTGGTTCGCTCCCGGCCGAGCTTTACTGGGAACTTCTCGACGCTGATGACCACGGCGTTGTGACACTGGGCGCATCGTACAACCGCGGCGGAGCAGGCGGCACTTATCAAACCGCAGACGTTCTGTATTATGCCAGCGGAGGTTATTATGTCGGTCTAACGCTTCATCAATTATGGCCAGTTACGGTCGAAGGAAAACCTTCTACGCTCGTGTGGCGCGGCGACATGATTTCTTCTGCGACGCTAGGTTCGCTTCGTGGTGTAGAACGGCTGGGTTCGGAATCAGTGATGATGAAGAATGTCTCCAAAGCTGTTACTCTTTTTCGCCGTGAGACCGGGGGCCGGTGAACGAATGAAAATGCTGAGGCTGCGAACGTATGTTCTGATCTTCGCTGCGGCGTTTTTCTTTGTCAGGACGGGGCTTTGCGAAGAAAGCAACGGTTTCTGGCCTCTGTCGGGCGAGTTTTCTGCCGACCTCACATATGTTGGCGAAGGGGACGTCGCACGCGGCGGCAAACACGTCAACAATTTTGACGAGATCGATTCGGAGATTCGCGCTGTATTGACGCCGCGATTCAAACTTGGCGTTCTGCGACTGGGCGCACAGTGGGAGCGTTTCTCATTTGGTCTTCCGAATGGCGCCGCCCTGCCCAACACCTTGCAGTCGTTCAGCACGATCATCGGACTGGATACTCAGTTGTCCGATTCCATTCTCATCAGAGCGGAAACTCAGCCTGGCTTGTATAATTCAGGCCTGGGTCATCTGTTTTGGGATGATTTCAACATGCCTTTTGTGATCGGCGGCACGTACATCTTTAGTCCTAACGTGCAGCTGATCCTCGGCGTGAGTGTCGACGTGGAGCGAAAGTACCCTGTCATTCCTGCCGTTGGTCTTCGCTGGAAGTTAGGCCCACAGTGGTTACTGGATGCTGTCCTACCAACGCCGCGCCTGCAGTATGAGCTGACTCGGAATGTGTCACTCTACGCGGGAGCAACCATAACTGAGGCGACTTTCCGGACCGACGACGAGTTTGGCGACTCGCATGGAATGCCGCGCCTCAATCATGCAGTGGTGACGTACAGCGAAATTCGAACTGGCGCGGGTTTTGACTGGAAGATTTCGCCGATTGTGACGTTCACCGGTGAGGTTGGGTATCAGCCATACCGGGATTTCGATTTCTACCGCGCTGAAGTGCGATATCACCAGGTCGGCGGCGCTCCGTATGGGTCGATTTCGTTGCACGGCACGTTTTAGTCACGTCGTTTTGTAGCGCGTCTCTGGTAAGACTTCTGGCGGTGGCGTTTCACAGAAAGCAGTACAGTGGCATCTCAGCGCAGAGTGTGATCCAACGCGGCGATTTTCCGGGTCTCCGGCCACCGTAATCCAACGCCCAGGACCACGAGAATCGTTCCGATTCCTCCGGCCACAACGGAAATGACCGGCCCAAATAGCGCGGCTGTTAATCCCGATTCCAGCGCGCCGAATTCATTCGATGTGCCGATGAAAATATTGTTTACCGATGACACGCGACCGCGCATTTCATCCGGCGTCATCAGTTGAACGATCGACCCGCGAATGATCACGCTCACGCTGTCGAACGCTCCTATGAGAAAAAGCACGCCGAGCGACAACCAGAGTACTTTCGACAAGCCAAACAGGATTGTCATGGCACCAAAGCCGGTCACGCACCAAAGCAACGCTTTGCCAGCATGTTTCATTGGCGGCAAATGCGCAATCAGCATCGCCACCACAAACGCGCCGATGGCAGGCATTGCACGCATCCAGCCGAGACCAACCGGGCCGCAGTGAAGAATTTGGTCCGCAAAGATCGGCATCAACGCTGTGGCGCCGCCGAGCAGAACAGCAAATAAATCCAAGGTGATCGTCGCCAGGATCACCTTTCTGCTAAACACAAATCGTAGCCCGGCCATCAGACTCTTCCACGTGCTCGCATCGCTCTGGTCTCTCTTTTGCGTGCTGCGGCGGATGCGTAGAACGAGCAGGAAAAATGCGAACGCACAGAGCGCATCCAGTAGATATACGAACGAAAAGCCGACGTACGCGACTAAGAACCCGCTGAAAGCCGGCCCAACTACAGATCCGATTTGAAAAATACTATTATTCCAAGTGACAGCATTCGCGAATGCGTCGCGCGGAACGAGCGTCGGAAAGAACGAGCTGCGCGCAGCCCAACTGAATGTGCGTGCCGACGCTCCGATGAAGAGAATGAGGTAAATCAGCGGGACTGATGCGTCATCGAAATGAAAGATCGGATGATGGCGCTCGAATATCGCAGCAACAGCCGCAAGGGCGCGGTTACTTGCGCGCAATGGCGCGATCTGCGGTATGGAAAGATGTTTCCAGGAAACCACGGCAAGCGCCAGCGACATAAAGGCGCTAAAGACCTGCGACCAAAGAATGATGTGCTTGCGGCTAAACCGATCGGCCAAATGCCCGGCTGGCAGCGAAAGCGTGACCACTGGGATGGCGATTGCCAGGCCAACAAGTCCCAGTGCAGTGGCTGAGTGGGTTCGGGCATAAATCTCCCATTCCACCGCTATAGCGAGCATCAATCGCCCGGTAATCGACAATAAATTGCCCGCTGTAAATAGAGCGAAATCTCCGAAACGGAATGCAGCGTATGGATCGTGAGTCTTCGCCTCCGTTTCAATCGGCAGCGGGACGGCGGATCGTTGCCGATCCGGGGATGGATACGAACCAGGATCGATGGAATGAGGCATTGGTCGAAAGCGCAGGATCAAACGCGCACGAGAGTCTAGGTGGAGCGGGCAGCGCAGCAAACCGCCGCGCCTGACTGAGAACGTTCCAGGGGGTGCCAATTACCCCGGTTTTGGTCAGCGGCGACCGCCCATAAATTCCCCTTAAAAGCCGCGGATTTTTCTTCCATTTCAGGGTTCCATTGCCTAAACTCGGCGCCCTTAAGGCAAAATGGACAACATCATCGAGGCGAAAGAACTGCAGATTGAGCGCAAGCACTTCTATGTCGAGCTCCGCGAAAATGAGCGCGGCAGGTTCTTGCGTATCACAGAGGAAGCTCACGGCCGCCGCAACAGCATCATCGTGCCTAGCACGGGAGTTGATGAATTTACGGCGATAATTGCGGAAGTTCTTACAAACGGCGAAACCGCGCCAGCTTAACCGCTGCAAAGGTGGAACGCGTTGTCCGCAACGCGTTGGCATCAGGGGCTGCGGGTTCGCCGCGTGATCTGCGCCTCACGTGTTCCAGCTGTCATCGTCTGGAGGACAAGACGATCCGCCTTCGCCGTACCCGTTGACATCCCCATCCCCGAATTTAGTTTGGCGCTTCATATCCGAGCGGTCGCTGCGGCTGCAAATTATGGCAACAAAACGAAGATCTAAGATTGGAAAACGACTTCAACGTGCGCGTAAGCCTACAGCGTCAAGATCGCGCAGAGTTGCGCTGCCTGAGAGGACGCGCGCGGCGCGTTATGTTTATTACTTCGGGGATGGCCACGCTGACGGAAGAGGCACGATGAAGGCGTTGCTGGGCGGCAAAGGCGCGAATCTCCACGAGATGACGCGGATCGGTTTGCCAGTGCCGCCGGGATTCACCATTACCACTGAGGTTTGCAGTTATTTTTACGATCACAATCGCACCTATCCGAAGCAGTTAGAGGCCCAAGTGGCGAGCGCTACAGCCAGGATCGAAAAATCAACCGGCAAAAGATTTAGCGACCATGAACGGCCTTTACTAGTGTCCGTACGCTCTGGCGCTCGCGATTCAATGCCGGGAATGATGGACACGATTCTCAATCTCGGCATGAACGACGAAGTGGTCGAGATTGTAGCGAAGAAAACTAAGAATGCGCGGTTTGCCTGGGATTCCTACCGGCGATTCCTCCAGATGTATGGCGATGTAGTGATGGGCGTGCAAAAACGGCCGGGCGAAAACCACGAGCCATTCGAAGCAGCAATCGAAGCCTTGAAGGATAAACGCTACGGGAAGCATGACTTCCCTGATGTGCGGTTGACCATCGCTGATCTCAAAGAGCTTGTGCAGCGGTTTAAGACTTTGATTAACGAACGCGCCGGAAAGTCTTTCCCCCAGGATCCGAGCGAACAACTTTGGGGGGCGATCGGCGCCGTATTCGGCTCATGGATGAACGACCGCGCCATCGTTTATCGGCGGAAGTACGGCATCCCGCGCGAGTGGGGAACAGCAGTGAACGTTCAGACGATGGTGTTTGGAAACATGGGCGACACCAGCGCGACGGGAGTAGCATTCACGCGCGATCCGGCTACTGGTGAGAAAGTTTTCTACGGCGAATATCTCATCAACGCGCAGGGGGAAGACGTGGTTGCTGGCGTGCGCACACCACATCCGATCGCCAATCTCGCGAAAGAAATGCCTGCAGCACACAGCGAGCTCATGAAAGTTCGCGCCACCCTTGAACGGCACTTCAAGGACATGCAAGACCTTGAATTCACCGTCGAAGATAATCGCCTCTACATCTTGCAGACCCGAAACGGCAAACGCACCGGTCATGCGGCTGTCCGTATCGCCGTTGATATGGTCGGCGAAAAATTGATAACGAAAAAGGATGCGGTGCGCCGTGTCCCTGCGGATTCGCTCTCGCATCTCCTCGCGCCAGTTTTCGATCGCGAGGCAGTACGGAATGCGAAGAAAATTGGGACCGGTCTCGCGGCCGGACCGGGCGCGGCGTGCGGCCATGTCGTTTTCACCGCCGAAGAAGCTGTGTCCCGGGCGGACCACGGCGAAAAGGTTGTGCTCGCCCGCATCGAAACTTCGCCTGAAGATCTGCGCGGTATGATCGCCGCGGAGGGGATTCTCACCGCGCGCGGAGGCGTGTCTTCGCACGCGGCCCTGGTTGCTCGTCAAATGGGCAAAGTATGTGTGTGCGGCGCGACGGGAATTCAAATCGATTACCAAAAAGGCACCCTCAACGCCAATGGCACAACATTGAATCGGGGTGATTACATTTCCATCGATGGAACAGCCGGCGAAGTGTTTGCAGGAGAGGTCGCCACCGCGCCCTCTGAGATTGTGCAGGTGCTCGTCGACCGCTCGCTCGACCCAAAGAAGAGCGTCACGTATCAGGAGTACGCGAAATTGATGAAGTGGGCGGATGAATTCCGCAGCCTCGGTGTGCGCGCAAATGCGGACACGCCTGAGCAGGTCGAAAACGCTGTCGCATTTGGCGCGGAAGGAATTGGGCTTTGCCGTACTGAACACATGTTTTTCGAAGGCGATCGCATCGACGCAATGCGCGAAATGATTCTAGCGGGCACAAAAGACGAGCGAGCGCGAGCTCTGGCGAAGCTGCTTCCGTATCAGCGCGGGGATTTTATTGGTATTTTCACTGCGCTAAACGGCTTGCCTGGGACCATCCGCTTTTTGGATCCGCCATTGCACGAATTTCTGCCCGCAGATCACGCGCAGCAAAATGAACTCGCGAATAAGCTCGGGGTTCCCGTGGAACAAATTTCGCGGCGCGTGCATGAGTTGCACGAATTTAATCCGATGCTCGGTCATCGTGGATGCAGGCTCGGGATCACGTTCCCGGAAATTTCCGAAATGCAGGCCCGCGCAATCTTTGAAGCGGCCGCCGAAGTGCAAGCTAAAGGCACAAAAGTTCACCCTGAAATCATGATTCCGCTTGTGGGATTCCCGCGCGAGTTAAAGCTGCAAATCGACATTGTGCGTCGCGTCGCTGACGAAGTGGCTAAAGAACGAGGAACAAAATTCAAATATCTCGTCGGAACCATGATCGAGATCCCGCGAGCCGCGCTACTAGCCGACCAGATCGCGCGTGACGCCGAGTTCTTCAGCTTCGGCACCAACGATCTGACACAGACCACATTGGGAATGAGTCGCGACGACTCGGGCAGTTTCCTGCCTGCGTACGCGGAACTCGACATCGTCGCTTCAAATCCATTCGCAACGATCGATCAGAAGGGTGTTGGACGTTTGATGGAAATTACTCGCGACCTCGGCCGCAAAACGCGGCCGGACATCAAACTGGGAATTTGCGGCGAGCACGGCGGCGAACCAAACAGCGTAAAATTCTGTCACCGGCTCGGTCTCGAGTACGTCAGTTGCAGTCCGTTCCGGATTCCGATCGCACGGCTAGCCGCGGCGCAAGCAGCGCTCGAGAGTTGAAGCGCGTCTCGCGCTTCGTAGTCTCTTCCGATGCAAATGCGCGAATCAACTATCGACATTGATTCGTTCGCGCGCAGGCATATCGGACCGAACGAGGAAGAAGCTCGCGCGATGTTGCGCGAAGTTGGTTTCGACAGTCTCGAAGCGCTCATTGACGCCACAGTTCCGAAGGACATTCGTCTGAAACGGCAACTGAATTTGCCGGAAGCAAAATCGGAAGGCGAAGCGTTGGCTGAACTGCGGGCGATTGCACAGAAGAACAAAATCGCGCGCTCGTTCATCGGGACGGGTTACTACGACTGCATCACGCCGCCTGTCATTCAGCGAAATATTCTTGAAAACCCTGGCTGGTACACCGCTTACACGCCTTACCAGGCGGAAATTGCGCAAGGGCGGCTCGAAGCGCTGCTGAACTTCCAGCAGATGATCATAGATTTGACTGGCCTCGACATTGCGAACGCATCCATGCTGGACGAAGCAACGGCTGCTGCTGAAGCGATGGCGCTTTGTCACG
>Ga0207666_1000104_pt1 | contig 13328 bp, 15 predicted proteins | sample KBSSwiwitspikein_FD_184292 | JGI IMG/M metagenome (GOLD analysis project Ga0207666, IMG submission 184292) | Switchgrass rhizosphere bulk soil microbial communities from Kellogg Biological Station, Michigan, USA, with spike-in - S5 (SPAdes)... | ecosystem: Host-associated > Plants > Roots >...
CCGAACCGCCAATCCGTGCAAAGATCGAATACAACAAACGCCGGGGTAAAGTACGCGCCACTTGCGGCGGAGAGATGGCTGGCGCAGGAGGATTTAGGGTTTCACCCAGCATCGGCTTACAAGTATTCTGGCGAACGTGGAGCGTGTAAAGTTGTCATTCCGACCCAAGCCAAGCAAAATCAACGATCCTGCGGAACGACCTGAAGTGAATCGACGACTCGGCGCGGGATGACAAAAACGCTCAGAATCGCTTTCGTTCGCCGCGGTTATTCGCGTAGCGGTGGCGCTGAGGCGTACTTGAAACGGCTTGCAGATGGTATCGTGAAAGCCGCTCACGAGGTCCAGCTCGTGACGACGAATGAATGGCCTGAGAACGAATGGCCGTTTGGCTCGATAAAGCGTTTGAGCGGCACGACTGCAATCGGATTTGCTGACGAGCTCGAGGAACTCCGGCCGCAACTGCGGTGCGATGTTTTGTTCAGTCTTGAACGGGTCTGGAGTTGCGATGTTTATCGGGCGGGGGACGGAGTCCACCGCGCCTGGCTTGCGCGCAGGAGAAGATTCGAACTCCCGTTGAAGCGATTTGTCCGCGTCGCGAGCCGGAAGCATCGCGATTTGTTGCAACTGGAGGAATCGCTTTTCGAGAAGCGGAACGCTGGGCGGGTGGTCGCCGCGTCGCAAATGGTCGTGGACGAGATTACTGATCTTTACCGTTACCCAGTGGACAAGATCGATGTCGTGCGCAATGGGGTTCCGCTCGAAAAATTCCGCTTCGATGCCGAGCTTCGCGAAAAATCTCGCGCGAAGTTCAAACTCAAGCAGGACCAGATTGCGCTGTTGTTTGTAGGTTCGGGCTGGGAGCGCAAGGGCTTGCTGTTTGCAATCGAAGCGATGGCGCTCTGCAAAAATCGAAAGATGCGATTGCTGGTGGCCGGCCGTGGGGAAGCAACCCCGTACAAAACGATGCGCCTGCGGTTCTGGCGCGAGGACCCCGTGCAATTTCTCCGCGAAGTTGCGGATCTTTTGCCAGTGTACGCGGCGGCGGACATCTTCATTTTGCCCACGATTTACGATCCGTTCTCGAATGCCTGCCTTGAAGCGCTGGCCAGTGGATTACCAGTAATCACAACCCGTTCCAATGGGTTCAGCGAGATCATCGAAGACGGAGTGCAGGGATCGATTGTCGATAACTCAGCGAATCTAGTCGGCTTGCGTGATGCTATTCGATTTTGGTCAGATCCATCGCGTCGCGACGCAGCCCGCTCAATCAACACGACGCGGGCATCGCAGTTCGATATCTCGAAGAATGTCACGCAAACGCTTGAGATTCTGACACGCGTCGTAATGTAGGGCGTCTGTGTCAGACGCCGTCCCATCTCGGCGGATTCGCTGGTCAGATTAGCTAGCCAACGCCGCATCGGCGTCGGGGAAAATCTGAAAGACCTGATCCAGCCGCGAGATTTCGAAAATCGAGCGCACCGTTTCCTGTAATCCGGCCAGCATGAATTTGCCTCCGTCGCCTTCCACCTTTTGCATCGCTTGAATCAAGGCCGCGAGCCCGGCGCTGTCGATGTAGCTCACTTCGGAAAGATCGACCACCAACCGCTCGGGTTTCTTGTCGATCGCATCATTGAGCGTGGCCGTGACGGTTGGAGATACGTGTAAATCGATTTCCCCCTTGAGCGGCACAACATTGGAACGGCTCTGACGTGACGTGATATCTGATGAGGCTGGGTCGTTTTTCATTTCACGGTGCAATTCGTTAACGGATCACCATCCGAGTGTGTCCATAATTGTTTCCACGTTCGAGAGATCATCAATCAAAAAATCTGGGTGATGCTTTGCAAGCTCTTCCCGGTCCCATCTGCCGGTTGCCACGGCGATCGTCCGCGCGCCCAGCGCTTTGCCGCACGCGATGTCGCGTGGGGTGTCGCCAATCACATCGATCTCGGACGCGGCGAACTCTCGTCCGTGTTTCTCCTTTGCGCGTGCGCGAGCAAATCGGCCGAGCTCGTTCCGGTCGCGGTGATCGTCGGCAAACGCGCCGAATTCGAAGAAATGCCAGACGCCGTAGTGCTCGAGTTTAAGCTGCGCGCCGCGGGAGACATTCCCCGTGAGAAGCGCCAGCACGACGTGTGGCCGCGACTTCAGCCGTTCCAGTAACTCCAGCACTCCGGGAAGCAGTTCGCCTTTTCGGCGTGGCAACTCCAATGAAAGAAAATGCACGTAGCTGTCCAGGAAGCCGCTCACGTTTTCCGTAGTTGCAGGAATTTTATGCTTGTTAAGGATGCTGAGGACGATTCCCGAATCGGTCATGCCCGCAATCTCGATGTCCTGGAAATCGTCATCGACTCCGAACCGCTCTTTAAATGCAACTATCAGCGCGTGGACGCCTGCGCCGCCTGAGTTGATCAACGTCCCGTCAATGTCGAAAAGCAATAAGCGCTTTGATCGGACTGTCATTCCGAGCGAAGTCGAGGGATCCCGGTGAACCATGCCCGATTTTGCCACGAGATTCGGGTGGCTCAAAGGTTTGGCGCATGCATCATTAGCACTGCAATGATACTTCCTAGAAAGAAAAAGAGCACAATTCCCAAACCGATAAGAATTCCACTGCGCACCGGGTCGTTCTGCTGTTCCTGGCGGCGAAGTGGGGATGCACTGCTTAATCGGGGCAACTCTGCGCCAGCTTCTGCGAAATGAGCCTTGATCTCCTCAGGCTTCGGCAACGGTTTTGAACCGCCGGCTTCCGAAGACTCATATTTCGCTTCGGCTGCGCCAAATCGAATTCGGTCATCAAACTGCAGCACGGTTTCCGTGACAGGTTTGCCGTTGACGCGTGTGCCATTAGTCGAATCGAGATCCTTCAGTCGATAGGTGTCGCGTTCCAGCAACAACTGCGCATGATGCGTCGAGATAGACGGATCATTGACGACGATGGTGTTGTCCGGTCCTCGCCCAATCGTAATCGCCTCGTCGATGAGCTCGTGTGTAACGCCTGAAATGATCAGCTTTGGCATGTCACAAACTGTAACCGAATGACAAGGGAGGGACAAATAAGGTGGCCATGGCGATTGACCGGCTGCAAGCAGACTCGGATAGTGGCGCTCTCATGGCCATCGAGTTCACGCGCAATTTTTGCATCATAGCGCACATCGATCATGGCAAGACGACGCTGTCCGACCGGTTGCTGGAGCGCACCGGCACCATCCAGGATCGCGAGAGGCAGGACCAGCTTCTGGACTCGATGGACCTTGAAAGGGAGCGGGGAATCACAATTAAAGCGCATCCCGTAGCGATGCGTTACACAAGCAAATCGGGTGAGAACTATCGGCTGAATCTGCTCGATACGCCGGGGCACGTCGATTTTTCCTATGAAGTGTCGCGCAGCCTCGCGGCGTGCGAAGGCGCGCTGCTGGTGATCGATGCGGCGCAGGGCGTGGAGGCGCAAACGGTCGCGAACGTTCATCTCGCCCATAAGCAGGGGCTCACAATTGTTCCGATCATCAACAAGATTGATCTGCCGAATGCCGACGTCCCCTCCGTCCTACGGCAGGTGGAAGAGATTCTGGCAATCCCTGCCGAGGAAGCGATCCAGGCGAGCGCAAAGATGGGCATGGGCATTGAGGAAATCCTCGAAGCGATCGTTAAGCGCATTCCTCCGCCGCAATCGCCGCCAGACGAAACACTGCGCGCGCTCGTGTTTGATTCCGTGTTTGACGTTTATCGCGGCGTGATCGGCTATGTCCGTGTGGTCTCTGGAACAGTGGAAGCGGGCCACGCGATTATGTTGATGAGCAATCACGCCCGACATGAGATCAAGGAAGTGGGCGTGTTTACCCCGAAGATGCGCATGCAGGAACGGCTGAATCCCGGGGACGTCGGTTATTTCATTGCCAATATCAAATCAACTGCGGACATCAAGATCGGCGACACGATTACCGACCAGCGGCATTCCGCGCGAGAGCCGCTGCCCGGATTCCAGGAAATTCATCCGATGGTGTTCAGCGGGATCTACCCGATTAACACCGGCGATTTCGAACATTTAAAGACGGCGATTGGCAAGCTGCGCCTGAACGATTCGGCCTTTGTTTATCAACCGGAAAGCTCGGTTGCGCTGGGTTTCGGGTTTCGGTGCGGTTTCCTTGGCTTGCTTCACATGGAGATCATTCAGGAGAGGCTTCGGCGCGAGTACAACATGGACATTATAGCGACCAGCCCCAGCGTGATTTACGAGATCTTAACAACACGCGATGAGAAAGTGTTGATCGACAACCCGGCTCATCTTCCCGACCCGAGCCTGATCGCAGAAATCCGGGAGCCAATTGTAAAGGCCTACGTGCTTTGCCCGAATGAAAACATCGGTGACATCCTGCAATTGATTCTGGAGAAGCGCGGCCAGATGGAACGCACAGAATCGCTGGACACACGCCGCGTGATGTTGCATTGCGAATTGCCGCTTAACGAAATTCTTGTCGATTTCAACGACAAGATTAAGAGCATCACGCGTGGCTATGGTTCAATGGATTATGAGCACGCCGGTTACAGGGCGGCGAAATTGGTGAAGCTGGATCTACTGGTTAATGGCGAACCTGTTGATGCGTTTTCTACCATTGTTCATAAGGATCGAGCTGAGGCGCGTGGACGCCAGTTGGCATCCAAATTGAAGGAAGTGATCCCGCGTCAGCTTTATGCAGTGGCAATCCAGGCGGCGATCGGCGGGAAAATTATTGCACGCGAGAGCGTTTCCGCTTTACGAAAAAATGTCACCGCGAAATGCTACGGTGGCGATATCACCCGCAAACGAAAATTATTGGAGAAACAAAAAGAAGGAAAAAAACGGATGAAAAGCATCGGGAAAATCAACATCCCTCAAGAAGCATTCATAGAAGTGCTCAAAGCGCAGTGACGCGCTTTGAAATGATGAAATCCGAATGACGAAGGAAATCCGAATGACTAAATCCGAAACACCAGGAGTCTGTCCATGTAGTTCTCATTTTCTTGAGTTTTGTCATTCATTCGTCATTTAATCCATGTTTACATCGCGCCACGTCAAACACAGCCGGCTGCTTTTGCGGCACGCCCGGAAGTACCTTCGTTATAAGCACGATAAACTCAGTGACCCCGACCGGGGACAAATCGTCTCCGAAATGCAGACGCTTCGCGAATCCCTGCGCTCGAGAGATCGGGAGAAAATTCACAGCGCAGCGGAGACACTTGATAAGACGCTGCACAAACTCACACCTGTAACATGGGAATCGCATTGGCGAGAAAACTGCGAAGTGATTTTGGTAGCGATCGTCATTGCGGTGGGGATTCGCTCCTATTTTCTGCAGCCGTTCAAAATTCCGACCGGCTCAATGCAACCGACGTTAAATGGAATTATCGGTCATCCGAGCACTGAGCCGAAGCCAAATTTTCTGCGACAGATCGTGGAATTTGTTCTTCTGGGCCGCAATTACATCGACGTGGTGTCGCGCGAGGATGACCAGATTTCCGAGATCGTGCCTAAGAAAATAGGCTTCTTTTTTACTTTTTCGCGCCTCGTGTGTGAACGGCAAAGTTTCCTCGTGTATGCGCCACCCGACACGCTTCGTCAGGATTTTAACGTCTTTCCCGGCCGGCTTTGTCATCGCGGCGAAGTCATCGCCCGAGGCGCGATCGACACGGGCGACCAGGTGTTTGTCGATAAATGCAGCTATAATTTTGTTAAGCCGCACAACGGCGATGTTTTTGTTTTCAGGACAAATAACATTCCAGCGATTCGCCCGGATCCCATTGCTGGGCCACCTTTTTATATCAAGCGATTGGCCGGTCTACCTAACGACCAGTTGCGCATCGATTCGCCATTTCTTTACATCAACGGCAAAAAGGCCGCGGGCTATGGCTTCGAACGAGTGATGTCAGCGCGTCCGCCATACCGCGGTTATGCGCCTGGCCACGAGTATTTGGGGAAACCTGATCAGACCTACACCGTGCCAGCGGACGGTTATTTCGCCATGGGAGATAACAGTTATAACAGCTTTGACAGCCGCTATTGGGGACCGGTTCCAGTGGAGAATCTGGTCGGGCGAGGGTTATTCGTTTACTGGCCGTTTTTCCCGCATTTTGGACTTATTCGTTAGACCGGTAATGGAGTAATGGATTGTTGGAGTGATGTTGTGAGTCGCATTACTCCGTTACCGATTTCCGTTGAGGTGACGCAAATTTTGCCCGGCGTTTACGGCTGGCTCGGCCTTTGCGGCGGTTACGCGCTGGTAATGCTTTTTGCGCCGGTGCGGCGAGCGCTTATCGACGGTCTCCACTGTCTTGGGCGTTACCACCGGATTTGGATCACCTTCGCGGTTCTTGGGTTTGGTTACTTCGTTTTTCAGTTTGTCACGTTCACGCCTATCCGGAACTGGACGGACCTGGAGCTGAGCCAAATCATTTCGCTGCCGCAGTGGGCGTGGCCAAGGTTGAGCGAGATATGGACGCAGACTCTATTGCCGGCGGTCGAGGGTGTTGCGGGAATTTTCGATAACGCTACCACCACATATCCGCTGTCCGTCATCGCGGCGATTTTGATGATCATGAACTGGCGCGGATTGCACAGCGCCTTGTTGCGCGCGCTGCGGAAACGGTACGGCTTCTGGGGTTATCTGATTTATTTGGTTCTATTGCTGAGCGCGTTTGCGTCGCTGCTGAAGCCGATCGTCTTTTGGCAACTACCGGAATGGAGTAGCCTGTTACCTTCCGCTGGCCTGCTGCGCGTCTCGGCTACAGTTGATGCCACCGCATTTATTTTCGAGTATCTGGTAGGCGTTTACATCCAGGTCTATCTCATCACTGTGTGTCTGGCCTGGATAAGGGGTTTTAGCTTTGAAGAGGGCGAATTGTTCCGGTTCGCCATGAGACGGTTCAGTTATGTGCTGGAATGGGCAGGCATTGTAGTTGCGGTGAGCACGTTAATCCTGCGGTTGCCGCTCGTACTTGCCTACTTCATCGAAATCCCCCGAGTCCTGGATTATCTCCCCGTTGCGAGGGTTCTCATGAGCGGATTGATTATCGCGTTTTGTTCCGTCCAAATCTCCCTGGTGCTGCACAACGAAACATTGATCGAAGCGATACGCGCGCACGTCCATTTCATTCAAAAAAATGCCGGCCGCCTCGCATGGTTTCTGGTGATTTGCGGGATCCACTTTTATGGCATTATGGCGTGCGACGCCATTGTGCGCGGCGCCATTGGCGATCGATTGGGCGCGCTGTTGCTGTGGAAATTCAGTTTCGCGTGTCTGCGAGGTCTGGTAACCGGCTGGCTATTGGCTTCATGGGTCTGCTTGTTTCGGCAATGCGAGACAAGGAGAATTCAGCAGGAGAAATGGATTCAATATTGACGAAGCAGGTTACGAGAGGGCGAACGTGAACGCGGCCACCATCACGCGCCAGAGTAAATCAAATCTGGCCCTCGCTTTTGTTTCGTTAGGTCGCGAACGTAAACGCGACATCACGATTTTCTATGCGTTCTGTCGTGTGGTAGATGACATTGCTGATTCGACGGATCTAACCAGCATTGAAAAACGAGAGCGTCTGGCGAATTGGCGCCGAATGCTCCGTACTGACGTTCCAGACGAGCCGCTGCTCGCGCGCGATGTGCGGCAATTGATGGACAAATATTCGCTTCCTCCGGACATGCTCGAGGAAATCATCGCCGGAGTAGAAATGGATTTGAGCATCGCGCGATATCCCAACTTTGAAGAGCTTCGTGTCTATTGTTACCGGGTCGCCAGCGCAGTCGGGCTGGTCAGCATCGAAATTTTTGGTTATCGGAACCCGCGTTGCCGGGAATACGCGATCAATCTTGGACTTGCGTTGCAAATGACGAACATAGTTCGCGATGTATGGAAGGATTTTCAGGCCGGGCGGATTTACCTGCCTCAGAAAGATCTGGCGCGATTCCACTATTCGGAAGCTGAGCTGGCGAACCGACAATACAACGAGCAATTCATCCAGTTGATGCGATTCGAAGCGTCGCGCGCGCGCGAATTCTTCGGCCGCGCCGCAGCTGAGCTCCCGCCTGAGGATCGCCGCGCGATGGCGCCGGCAGAGATCATGCGCTCGATTTATGGGGCGTTGCTTCGGCGAATTGAACTGGACAACTTTCGCGTTTTAGAAAAAGAATATCGATTAAGCAAGCTGGAGAAAGCAGGCCTAATCGCGACGCAACTTCTCAAATCTTTTGTGAATTTACGATCGCGCACATCCGTCTGAGTGGCTGGCTGCGTAAGTCTTACGAACAACTAAAAATATGAAAATTAAATCTCTGAAGATTGTTTTGACGTTAGTAATTGGGGTGTTTCTGCTCGGCACAAACCTGTACGCGCAAGGCACGGACTCGCGCATTGGCAGTATTGCGCGTGAACGAGGGGAAAAGGGGGCGATTGAAGCTACACCGCTCACGAAAGCAGAGGCTGACAAGAAATATCCGTCAAAATCAAAAACCTATCCATTGGGCGTTCGCGACGCGCATGATCCTTCCGGAGTGGTTTCCAGCCCATATCCGCCGCATGAAAAGTATAACTGCTCGAAGGTTAACCATGGCGGGCTGGTGCTCGACGTGCATGCGAAGCAAGTTTTTGTCTATCCCTAATACCGGTCGGTCAGCTATAGGCTGTTCGATACGCCTTTCGCAACTTCAGGGCGGCTATTCAGTTTAATGCCGCAAAATCAATTGGCGTATGCAAACAAGAATTCTGACGATTGCATCGATCGTTGCGGTGGGTTGCTGCATTCTGACTTCGTGTGACACGCCGGTCGGACAGGGCGCAGCCTGGGGTGCCGCAACAGGTGCTTTCATCGGTGCCGCGGCGACTGGGAACGTTCGCGCGGCATCCATCGGCGCGGCGGCAGGAGCGGCAGCTGGCGCGTTAACGGGTAAGATTGTCCAGGAGAATCAAGCTGCGCGATATGGTCCGCCGCCGTCCGGCGGTTATCCTTATGCTCGGTGGGCGGGAACACCGGGATTTTTCCAGAGTCCCTATACAGGTCGCGTCTACGATCTCCGTGGCGTACCGCCCGGTGGACTTACTCGCGACATTGATACAGGTCGCCTTTTCCGGAGACCATAGAACGACGCAGCGCTCCGGCGCTTGAATGTTTTTAACGCGCTTGCGCTTGCAGTTTATCCACCAGCGCCCGCGCTTCGTCCGTCATGTTTAATAATTCCGGCCATTGCCGGTGATAGTTTTCACCGGGCAGTTTGCGCGTTGCGTCAAATCCCATGTGGGAACCGATATTCTGTTCGCTCGGCGCGTGGTCGAGCGAATCGCTTGGATTTTTGATGATTGTTGTGTCCCGCTCGGGATCGGTGTTCGCGCACAACCGGAAAAGCACCTCGCTGGTATTATGCACGTCGCAGTCTTCGTCGACTGCGATGATGTACTTACTGAACATCATTTGCCCCATCCCCCAGAGTCCATGCATGATTTTGAAGGCCTGATAGGGATATTGCTTCCGGATACTCACAAAAACCAGATTGTGAAACACTCCTTCGGCGGGCAACGTAATATCCACGATCTCCGGGAAATTCATCTTGAACACCGGCAGAAGAATTCGAACTGACGCGTCGCCGATGTAGAAATCTTCCATGGGCGGTTTCCCGACGATCGTGGTCGGATAAATTGCACCCCGCCGGTGCGTGATCGCGGTCAGATGGAAAACAGGATAGTTTTCGATGGCAGTGTAAAATCCGGTGTGATCGCCAAAAGGCCCTTCCGGGTGCATGTCTCCTGGCTGCACATAGCCTTCCAAAACAAAGTCGACGTCCGCCGGCACTTCCAAGTCGATGGTTTTGCAACGAATGAGCTCAATGGATTTTCTTCGAAGGAATCCGGCAAATAACAGTTCGTCCAAACCATCAGGCAATGGTGCGGTCGCCGCGAACGTGTAAACCGGATCGCCGCCGAGCGTCACCGCCACCGGCATCCGCTCGCCGCGTTCGTAATAGCGTTTGCCGTGGCGCGCGCCAACTTTATGAAGTTGCCAGTGCATTCCTGTGGTGCGTTGGTCGTACACTTGCATTCGGTAAATGCCTACATTGCGCGCGCCGGTTTCCGGATCGCGCGTATGCACATTTGGTAGAGTGACGAACCGCCCGCCATCTTTCGGCCAACATTTGAGGATGGGGAGATCAGATAACGAAAAACCATCGCCAGGCCCGATTTCATGCGCCACTTCCTGGCACGCGGCGTCACGCACAGATTTCGGCCGCGCATGCAGCAGATGGATTCCTTGTTTAAGTAAATTCCATCCTTCGCGCAGATCTGTTGGTGGCTTTGCTTTCAAGATGAGCTGAATCTCTCTCGCGACATCTTCGACGTCGGAAACCTTTAGTGCCATCGCCATGCGGCGGCGCGAACCCATGGTGTTAATGGCGACCGGGAATTCCGATTTTTTTCCATCCACAATCGGTTGCTCGAACAACAAAGCTTTTCCGCCGCCTGGAGATTTCATTTCGCGGTCTGCCCATTCGGCAACGAGCAGTTCAGTATCGACAGGGATTGTAATGCGCTTCAGCTCGCCCGCTTGTTCAAGCGCTTCGAGGAACTGTCGAAATGAGCGGTAAGCCATGGATCACACCCGCCGGAATACTCATCCGTGACGTGTCACAACGCGACAGAATTTTTATCGGCTCTAATGCGATGTGACGTATTGGAAGGACACCGCTTTGCCGTGCGCGAAAGTAACGAGTCTGCCAGGATAAGGGATGCTTGGCGGGAACCACGAATAACAAAACGGATCGTACAAAGGCGCCCCGAAATATTCGTCCAACGGTTCATACGGATAGTACGGATAGCTGGCGTAATAAGTGTAAATCCAGGTCTCCGTTGTATCGCCGCCCATGTTACCGATAATTCTTCGGCTGGGCGAACCCCATGCCAGCCAGACGGCGGGTCGCGACATACCAATTCGAATTTGCTGCTTATTTACGAGCGCTTGATCCGGTTGTGAAAGGCTATGGTAAAGATCTGGCTGCTCAGAAATTCGCGTTTGTGGCGTTGAACAACTACTGAGAAAGAGCGCGCCTACGGCCATAGCCAACGTCCATGCGCGAAGCAAAGAGCACCGCTCCATGCCGCGAGGAAATCATACCGGACGCTGAGTAGGCAAGGCAAACTCCACTTACGGCGGAGTAAGATATCGGAAGAACTCAACTCTGCCGTTGGCGAATGTGACGCCTCTCGACGGGTACACGAACTTGGGCGGAATATAGGTCCAATCGAATGGGCCGTAAGCGTAGGGTCCGCCATAGCTGGGAGGCGTTTCGTAACGCAGATAGACCCATGTTTCAGTAGCGCGACCACCCATGTTGTTAGGGATTTTTTGATCGGGTTTGCCCCAGGCGAGCCATACCGCGTCCATGGTCATTCCTGGGCGAATCTGCCCCTGGCTGACCAATGCCTGGTCTCTGGGCGGGAGGCTCTGATACATTTCCGGATGTTCCGAGATGCGGTGTCCTGGATTTGCGCAACCGCCGAAAATCAGCGCCCCAGCTGTTATCGCAAATGTCAGTGCGATACGGGCCACGCGAACGTGCATTTAGTACGATGATGCGTCCGTCCTCTTGCGTCAATGAATGAGGTTGGTTGATTCACTGGCGCGTTCCCAGTAACATCTCGCTGCAATGGAGGACCGTTACGGCCATCGGATCTCGTATCTACGTGTTTCGATCACCGATCGTTGTAACGAGCGATGCAGCTATTGCATGCCGCAGGAATTGCAGGAGTGGTTGCCGCGCCACGAAATCTTGACCTATGAAGAGACACTGCGGCTCATTCGTATCGCCGCGGAGCTCGGCGTCTCGAAAGTGAGAATTACTGGTGGTGAACCGCTGACACGCCGCGGCATACTCGATTTCGTTAGGCAAATTCCTGAGATTCCCCGGATCACGAGCATTGGTGTTTCGACGAACGGGACATTGCTCGCACGCGAAGTCACGCCTGGGAGAACAATGGCCGAAGCGCTACGCGATGCCGGTGTGCAGTCGGTAAATGTTTCACTCGATACCCTCGACGCCGCCGTTTATTCACAGATCACGGGACGTGATTTCCATTCACAGGTGCTTAATGGCCTTGACGCGGCGATGGCCGCTGGGTTCGACCAGATCAAACTCAATGCAGTCCTTATGCGGGACCGCAATGAAGATCAACTGCTGCCACTAATCCAGTTCGCTGCAGCGCGAAATCTTCTCCTTCGATTTATTGAATTGATGCCGGTCAGCACTACGGAAGTTCTAACCGAAAGTAATTTTATGTCGGTAACGGAAGCGAAACGGTTGATCGAATCGGCTTACGGGAGTCTGATTCCGGAGACGGAGTTTCGCACAAACGGTCCAGCCAGTTACTACCAGGTTCCGGGAAGCTCCCAGCGCATAGGTTTCATTGGCGCGATGACGAACATGCATTTCTGCGAGAGTTGCAACAAGCTGCGGCTCACGTGTGATGGGAAGTTGCGCCCATGTCTTGGCAGCTATTTGGAGTTCGACATCATGGAACCGCTCAGGACGGGCGCGAGTGATGAACAGCTGAAGCAGTTTTTTCTTAACGTGGTCGAACGAAAGCCGCAGGAACACGATTTTCGAAATAATTACCACCCCAATCGCAAAATGATTGCGATCGGAGGGTGAGCAGTCCCTGTATGTCGAGCGAAGCCGAGACATCCCGCTGCGTCACGGTTTCGTGCCGTCCGGGGCTTCGCTTCGCTCCGCTCGGAATGACAGGCGTATGAAATGAAACGCCTGACTCACATCACTCCCGATGGTCGCGCGCGAATGGTTGACGTTTCACCGAAACCGCTCAGTAGAAGAAGAGCCGTTGCACGCGGAGAGATTCGGCTCCAGCGAGAAACGGTCGATCTGATCGCAAGAGATCAAATTGCCAAAGGCAATGTCTTTGCGACGGCGCGCATTGCCGGGATCCAGGCGGCCAAGCAAACTGCGCAGCTCATTCCTCTTTGCCATACTCTGCCGCTCGCCCAGGTAACAATCGATATCGTCCCTTTCAAGGATGGAGTGGAGGTGAAATGCACTGCGCGGACAATTGCGCAAACGGGAGTCGAGATGGAAGCCCTCATCGGCGTCACCGTCGCATTGCTGACCATTTATGACATGTGCAAGGCAGTGGACAAACACATGATCATTTGCGGCGTGGAATTGCTTGAGAAAACTAAAAGCGAAAAACCGCGCCACCCGTAGCGACGCCACCTACAAGCATGCAAATACAAGTTGGTATCATCACGATTTCCGATCGCGCGAGTGCGGGTGATTACGACGACTTGGGCGGGCCGGCGTT
>Ga0207666_1000107_pt1 | contig 13076 bp, 6 predicted proteins | sample KBSSwiwitspikein_FD_184292 | JGI IMG/M metagenome (GOLD analysis project Ga0207666, IMG submission 184292) | Switchgrass rhizosphere bulk soil microbial communities from Kellogg Biological Station, Michigan, USA, with spike-in - S5 (SPAdes)... | ecosystem: Host-associated > Plants > Roots >...
CGATGCGGTGTTGTGTGACATCGGCTTACCTGATGGAAGTGGTTACGAGGTGGCCGCACAAGCGCGGGCAAACGGGGGAATCAAGACAATTGCGCTCACCGGCTTCGGTACTGAGCAGGACGTGCAGCGGTCTAAGGAAGCGGGATTCGATTTCCACCTGGTCAAGCCCATCAATTTCCAAGAGCTGCAAACGGTTCTCGATCAGTCACTCGCCTAGCTTGCCTCGCTATTTCGCGGGCGACGCTACGTCCTCCTTCGTCGTCGCACAACGAAGCGGCTACAGCTCGTGTGCCGTTTCCTGAATCATCTGCCAACCCTTGCGCAGATGTTGTTCTGTGGTGAGCACGTTGCCAAGGCCGATTCTCATTACTGTTCGCCCGCGCAGCTTTGTTTGCGTGAGATATGCGCGCCCGGACGCGTTGATTCGCTCTACGATATCGCTGTTGATTTGATCGAGTTCGGCTTCGTTAGGCCCCCCGCCATGGTAGGGCGCGACCGCCGGGCGCGCCGAAAACGGACGGCCCGGCGGTCCGTCCCTACCAACAAAGCGAAAACAGACCACGCCCATACTGGGCTGCGCTGATAATTCGAAGCGACTGTCCTTTTTGATCCAATCGGCGAGCAGGTCCGCCAGACGCATTTGTTCGCGCAGCCGGACAACGACTCCCGCCCGGCCTATCGAGCGCCAGATTACCCATGCTTTGAGGGCCCGGAATCTTCGGCCGAGCTGGATCCCGTAGTCCATATAGTTTTTCTCCGCCTCCACGGTGTCCCCACGCAGATATTCCGGCACAAGGCTGAACACGCGCCGCAATCGTTCCAGATCGCGCATATAAAGCACGCTGAAATCGAGAGGCACAAAGACCGTTTTGTGCGGATTGATCACGATCGAATCGGCCAGTTCCCACCCTTTCCTCAACCACTCATACTCCGGCAGGATCGCGAACCCACCGCCATAGGCAGCATCGATGTGCAGCCAGATCTTTTCTTGCCGGCAAAGGTTGCCGACATCGCTAACGGGATCGACGCTGGCAGTAGAAGTCGTTCCCACGGTGGCGACAACCGCCATTGGCTGAAGATCGTGGTTCCGGTCTTCTGCGATTTGTCGGCCTAACGAGTTTATGTCCATTCGAAATTGATCGTCAGTTGGAATGCGGATCACGTTTTCCTCACCTACGCCAAGCGCGATGGCCGCTTTCTCAGCCGAGCTATGAGCCTGGTCGGAGGTGTAAATGCGAAGCCGCGGCAGATTGCGACCGGTGAGACCAAGTTTTCTCGTTCGTGGCGCGACTTCTTCGCGCGCGACAGCAAGCGCATGCATGATCCCAACCGACGCTGTGTCGTAAATCACGCCACCGAATTGGTCGGAAAGACCGACCCATTGCCGCAGCCAGTCGATCATCACTGTTTCGAGCTCCGTGGCAGCGGGAGACGTGCGCCACGTCATCGCGTTCACATTCAACGGCGCCGTTAGAATTTCGCCCAGAATTCCAGGCCCGGTGCTCGTCCAGCCGAAGTAACCGAGAAACATCGGGTGACCCCAGTGCACCATGCCCGGGACAATGATGTTATCCACATCGCTGAGAATTTTCTCAAACGGTTCGCCGTCTTCCGGTGCACTCTTCGGGAGTTGCTCGCGAATAGCGCCGGGCTCCTCGTTAGGCGCAACACGCAGTCTTTCGATGTTTTCGCGGAAGTCTGCAATCCAGTCCGCTAGTTCATGCAATTGTTTGCGGAATTGCTCCGGGGGGGTGTCTCCGAATTGGGTTACTCTCCCTTGCGATTGTTCCTGCCGCTCCTGCATGATGTCTGCTTTCATTAACACCCCGCTTCAGCGGGGTGGCAACCGCACAACCAAGTCTTTTCAACCGCTTCAGCGGTTTCCCACGCCATAAAACCGCTAAAGCGGTTCGAGCATTATCGCAGCGTTACACCCGGCTGAAGCCGGGTGTTAATGAGAGGACAGCGCGATAATGCAGACACGATTGGCTGCGTCATGCTGCTAAAATGCAAAACCGAAACTGAAGTGGAACGCGCCGAAATCTTCGAACTGGCGCGGGTCAGGATTGACACCGTAATCGAGGCGAATCGGCCCCACCGGCAGCTTGTAACGCAGACCGCCACCGATTGCGTAGCGCATATCGCTCAGCCCAATATCCTCGGAAGTCGGCAACAGATTGCCAGCGTCAGTAAACACAGCACCCTGCAGTTCGCCGTAAATTGGGAATGTGTATTCAACATTGAACACGGTAAAGAATTCTCCCCCGACTGGATGCCCGTGATTATCGTGCGGGCCGAGATCGCGCTCACCGAAACTGCGCACCGTTGTGGCTCCGCCGTTGAAGAAACGTTCATCAATCGGAATTTCGGTCGCTTCGCTGGAACCACTGGTTGTAAGCGAATGAATAATGCCGGCACGCGCACCAAACGCGATCGAAGACTGACGAACCCACTTCTGAAAACCACTGTAGATTGGCTGATCGTCCACCACGCCGGGCGTGAGTGGCTTTGGACCAAACGGATAATAGTAACCGACGCGCATCGTGCTTCGGATAAATTCGATGTCGCTACCAATGCCGCCCGGCGCCACGTCGATGGTGTTGCCGATAAGAAAGCCTCGTGGATTAACGTACGGGTTCTCACGAAAATCGAGCGTGTTCGTAAGTCCAAGGGTATTCACTTGATAGTTGCTCTCTCCCAGGAGGAAGCCCGGCCTGATTTGCGACTCAGTGATCTTCACGTGACGAATCGCCAGGACCAGGGCCGCCTGGTCATATTTTGTAATTTTGCGGCTCAGCTCCAATCGCCCGCCCAACTCAAACTTTGTGTAGCCATCGTAATCAAAAGTGAGGGCGTACACTTTCGCATTGAAAACAAAGTCTGTGTCAAAGAAGAACGGATCCTCATATAGAATTTCACCTCGATAACTGCGTTGCGAGACCTCGATGGTTGCGGTGAGCGGGCGACCGTAGCCGAACAGATCCCGATCGCCGACTTGCACGCCAGCGAGTGCTCCTTCGTAAGTGTCGAATCCCACCCAAAAACCAAATTCCTTGCTTTTGGCCTCCTCTGCCGAAATGTCCAGGCGCAACAAATGTCCATCGACTGGGACTGGCTTAATCTGAAGCAAGTTGAACTGGCCGGTCTGCATGAGCGTTCGAAATCGCTCGTCTAGAACATCAGGGCTGTACGTTTTTCCAGTTAATCTCGTGAAACGTTTCGTCACAAAACCGGGATGTAAGCGACGCAGGCCGTTAACAGTCACACCATCGAAGTGATAAACAGCTCCCGGCGAAATAACAACGTGCACTGGAACGTGGCTATTCACTGCAGCGTCGGGTGCACCGTTGGCGACTACTTTGACATCGTAATAACCGCGCGCCTTGAAATACGCTTCGAGGCGACGCGGAATGTCCTCAACCCGCAGGTCCGTGTAAGGGCGTTTGAGCAGATCGGATATCTGGCCGCGAAGCGCCTCCGAACCGTAAACTGTCTGACCGCTAAACGTGACGTTTCCAAAAAAATACTGTTGGCCTTCATGAATCGGGACGACGACAGCGACGTCACTGCTCCCATCCTGAAATTTGTCACGGGGAGGATCGACATCCGCGTTCAGAAAGCCTTCGGCAACATAGAACCGCTGCACCAGATGCGTGCCCTCCTCCAAATCTGCAGCGACAAAGGGTAATCTTTTTTCCAAGCGTGAATATCGCTCACGCGTCGGGCCTACCAGGTAATCGAACAGTTTTTCCGCGGGCTCATGCACGTTTCCATCGAAGATCACCTGGCTCAGCATAAAACGCGGACCTTCGTTGATGTCGAGACGCAGGCGGTCACCGGATTCAATCACGTAGTGCACGTCTACTTTCGCGTAGCCATGCTTGCGATAAAACACTTCGAGGAAAAACGCGAGATCATCGGCGCGAGCTGGACTCAATCCAAAATCTTCGATCGTAGTGATCTCCTCTTTGAGGCCGAGGCGCAGTTCCTTGTCCGTGAACGCTTGCTCGCCGCGAAATTCGATGATGCTGGCGCGCTTGGCGCGTTTTTCCTGCTGTTTCACGACCGCCCGCCGCGCCTTCTGTTGCTCTTCTGGTCGCACAACATCGACAGCGCTCTGCGCTGCGACTTCAAAAGCGAAAATCGCCGTTCCGAGGGAGAAGAGAATTCCGTATCGCATATCAGCGAAAACGAATCAGATATTTCAGTTTCCCTCGAAAATCGCCGTGAACTCCGACGTCGCCCGTGAGCACAAGCTGGTCCGTGAGCTTGAACCGTACGGTTGCTTGCTGTTGACCAGTACGCGGATCGACCGTCCCCAAGTCCAGATCCAGCCGATTGAAAACCGTGTTGCTGTCGGTCGGTTCGCCTTTCTTGACGATTTTTCGGTAGAGCTGTTGCACTAACAACATGGCTGCTCGTCCGGCGAGAACGTTTCCAGTCGAGAGTTCCCGCCGCGTCGTGCCCGTAGCGATCAAAGAAATTATGTCTTCCTGCGGCAGAGGCGGTTCACTGGTAAAGATGGCCTGCGGTGAAAGCAGAGTTCCGTAAACATAAACGCGAACGGTGTAATCACGGATCACCGATGTGCCTTGCAGATCGATTGTCGGATTGGTCGAATCGTTTGGATTGAACGTAAGCGACCCACGCGAAACATCGAGCCGGCTGAAAGGCAATGTCGCTTCGACACCTTCCATGTGCACCATACCTTGGAGGCCGGGATGAAGTCCCGTGCCGATCAATTTCAGATCAGTCGTCGCTTCGCCAGTAGCAAGATTCCCACGAATCAGCACCGGATCTTTGGTTTTGATCGCCACATCAAATTTCCAGTCCCGGAACGGCGGGCCGGGTAACGAAAAAAATTCAGGACGTTCCGCGGGCGGCTGCGGCGCCGGTCTGCCCGGCAGGCCAATGGGGATCAGGTCAATGTTCTTTAGAAAACGGCTGTTTGTCAGTGCGACCGTGCCGCTAACTGTCGCAGCGGCAAATGTTCCCGTTACGCTGACATTGCCATCGGCGCGCGCGGTAAGCGTATCGTTTCGCGCAATCAGCACGCTCTGGGCTCTCATTTGCAAATCGAGAATCGGTTCGGTCAGTTTAACGAAGGTAACGCGGCCGCTCATGCTAAACGGTCCGCCAGCCAAATCGCCTCCAAAGCGATCGAGAGTGAGCACATTGTCTGTGAAAGTGAACCGCACATTAAAACCTCTCAGCGTCGGTAGAGTTGCGTTCGTGAAGCGAGCGACGTTCACCGTCATGTCCCCTGCTCCGCTCAAAACCGGATGACCAAACGTGCCGTTCACATCAACATCCAGTCCGAGGTCGCCATCCAACTGCGCGAGGTCCGGAACGAATTGACGAACAAAATTCACCGAGCTGCGCGGCAGCCGAGCCTTGGCGTTGATCGGCGTGTCATCGGGAAATCCTCGAGCTTGCACAATCTTCCGAACGTCGAACGGCATGTTCGCGGTAATTTCCAACGGCTGAATCCGCGGCTGTTGCAGCTTGCCTGAAGCGGTTAGGCGGTTCTGCGCAGTCTGCGCGGTCAGCTCGAACGTTGCCGGTTCCATTTTCGGCCAGAGTTCGTTTCGCAAATCCCGCACCTGAACGTCGAGCCGGGTTTTCAAATCTCCGATTGTGCCGTCGCCATCGAGTTTCGCATTTACGATACCCGAGACTCCCGGAGGCATGCCGAGATCGTGCGCCAGCCTCTTAAGGTCAAGATTTTCGGACCGCATTATCACCGACACTTTGCCGGAAGAGGGAATCAGTGCGGAGTTTGTTCCGAGATTTCGCCACACAAAGGGTATTGAGACATAACCATATGCGTAATTTCTCCCTTGTTGCGATGCGGCGGCTTCGGCAGGTGCACGAGCTCGGCTAGCCCGCTGCGGTTGCGGTGCGACAGCTTGGTTCAGTTGAATCTTATCTATCTCCAGCGTGTCACCGTTGGTCCGAGCGATCGCATTGAAATCCATGTTGCTCGTCGCGAAAAAAATGGTCGGCACATCAAGGCCCTCGGGTGAATATGACGCGTCAATATTTGCCTCGAGGCCTTGCAAATTTCCGTAGCGCGCTTTTTCCAGAACGAGCTTGAGGTTGCCGGTGTTTTTATATGTCTCCGCGTTGCCGCTTCCATTCCAATCCAATTTGAATGAGCCGGCCAATTGGCTCGGATTCCCGAACGCGCGCAAAAGCGGCTCAAACACGACCAGGTTCGATATACTCGCCGACGCCTTGCCGCTGTACTGGTGAGGCGGTCGTAAGTTGAATGTTCCGGTTGCGTTAACGTAATCGGTGTTGTTCAGAGTTGCGCTGAAGTCGTTTACATACACATCACTATTCGAGATTGAATACTGAGCGCTCAGCTGCCGCAGAACCAAATCGCGCAGCCGGAGATTGGATCCAGCGAGCCACAGTTGTCCGCTCGCCACTTCTTGTTTCCATTCAATCTGTGCTTGCGATTGCAACAGCCCGGTCACTCTGTTTGGAGAATCGGCAACCCAGAAGTCGCCTGCCTCAGGTGCGTCCAAAGTGACTTCCACTTTCACGGGCTGCGAAGAAAATTTGCTGACCTCAGCCGGGAGCAAATAACGTCCCCGAAGCGTCAGCTCGTTTTGCTTTCGCCGCAGATCCAACTTGTCGAGGCCGAGAACGTCGTCGCTGCTGTTGAATGAGCCTTCCACTGAATCACCGATGTAATCGCGATAACGGATGCCAGTTAAATCGAAATTGTTCGCCGTGCGGAGGTCCGCGAACCACGGCCTCTTACTATCGCCACGCACCACGCGCTTCGACGCGCGCAACCTGGAATTCAGCTTGTCAATTATTCCGTCGTGAAACCCAACCGCTTCTGCGCTCACGATGAGGTCTGCCTCTACGGTTGCATTGACAATGTCAATCGTGCCGTTGAACTGGGCCGAGCCGGTTAGCCCAAACGGCGCGCCAGCTGTTAATCGTGCCAGATCAGGTGCGGTACCGGAGATTTTCAGATTCGTTGGTGTGCGGCCGAAGTCGTTGAACGTGGACGGCAATTCCATTGCTCCCTGAAAATGAAAGTTGTTCACGTCCTGGACGATGTCGGCTGATCGCAAAACCGCCTTACCTTGTTCTGCCGAGATTTCTAGGACGCCGCGATCGAAATTGATTTCCCTTCGATGCACATCGTTCATCTGGAGCGAGAGCGTGCCGTTCCAGGTGCGCGGCGCGTCAATCGTGCCTGTGGCTTCAAGAGTGAGTCGCTCAATTTCACCGGAAAGGTAATTTTCAGGAATAATCAGAAATTTGTTCAGCGCTTCCGACGCAACTTTCTCGGCAGTTAGATGTAGTTTCGTGTCGAGCGACGACTTTGTTTCGGTTATCGGAGCAGACGCCGAGATTTGGCCGCCGCCAACCCTGCAGTTGAGACTGACCGCAAGATAATTCGCATCGATTTGCGATGCGTCGATCTGCAGAAAGTGAAGCTGCTCCTGATCGCTTAGATTGAAGTCGCGCAGAATCAGGTTTTTGTTCGTGTAAGAAGTCTGACCGGAAACTCTCGACCAGCTATCGCCAGAGGGAAGTTGGAACGTCTCAATCCGAAGCTCTCCAGGAGTGCGCGGATTTAATTCAAGGTCAGCGTGTCCAATCACGAAATCGTACGGCTGATTCCTAACGATTAATGTAAGGTCGGTAGCACGCAGTCGTTCCGGGAAGAACCTTGGCAACTTCAACTGCGGATGGGGCGGCCGCGGCCTCAACGGCGCTTTGGACGGATTTAAAACAATAGTGGCTGACCGCGCTTCAACATCGTTGAACAACCGGGGCAGACCATGCCGCGCAAATCCAAACAAACTGTAATCGAGGTACACGTAATCCGCGTCGATCGATTCATATTCCGATGGACCAACCGCAAACGCGTGAAGATTCCGAATCGTGACGCTGCCGAATGGATTTCCCTCAGCCCGGAAATCAGCCTTTAAATTGTGTTTGGTCGCGTAGTTGAGCACGATCTTTCTGCCGATTGCCAGCAAGATTGGCCGATGAACAAGGACCAACAGCGCGACGAAAACAACCACGGCGGCGATCACGCGACGCCAAAACCGCCCGTGACGCCGCGGCTTTGCCTGATCGTCCTCGGCCACGGAGCGACTCTATTGCCTGTATGACCCAGAGCAAAGAGCAAACGGCTGGTCTGGTTTTCCCTTACGTGCGTTGTTTCCTGACCTTGACGTCCGAGAATGGACGCAACTGAGCTGCTTCAGTGGGGTCTCGTCTTTACCCTGATGACGTTGGAATTGGGGCTGGTACCATTGCCGTTATATGCCCGTAACCGGTAGTAATAAGTCGTGTTCGGAGCTATCCCGGTAACGTTTTGAGTCGTGCCGCTGACGTCCAAACTGCGGTACCCGGGCAGATAAGTGACAAAAGTAGAGCTCGTGGAAACATCCAACTGGTAGCCAGTCGCGCCGCTTACGCTACTCCAGTTCGCGCTAAAACTGTTCGCAGTCACATTGGTTGCCTTTAGGGCTTGTGGAGCAGCCGGCGTTGGCACAGGTGTGTTGGTCGGGGTAGGTGTTGGACTAGGCGCTACTGTGGCCGTGGGAGTTGAGGTAGCTGTGGCTGTTGCCGTCGGAGTTGAGGTGGCGGTCGCTGTAGCAGTTGAAGTTGCTGTCGCCGTCGCTGTAGGTCGTGCCGTGGCAGTAGCGGTTGGCGTAGGCGTAGGTGTTCCTGCTAACCGAAAGGCATACACTTTGTTATCGGCTCCGAAGTAAATTCGACCGCGAGCGACCATGCCGGTATTCCACTGGCGAGTACTGCTCATCAATTCATTAGAGCCCCCGCCGGCGTACACCACGGCGCCGGTGTCGCCATTGTAGCCATGCAAACGCTGGTCGCCTGCCACACCGGCAACCCACACAATGACGTTGTTTGTTCCGTCCGTGCTCGTCACCCAAGGGGAGCCTCGACCGCTCTGACCGACACTCCAGGCGAACGCGATCGTCGGCGGATTTGCAGCAGTGATTTTGTAAGCTGAAATTGCGTTGCCATCATCGTGAAAAGCAAAATAGGTTCCCTGGCTGGTGTGGTATGTGATAGCCGACGTTCCTCTGTTCGTCGCGCCTGAAACCATGTTCGCCTGAGCGACCGGAGCGGTAATACCGCCGAGGCTGTTACGATTAATCAAATAGGCGTTGCGATCTTTGCCGAGCGCAAGCACGAGCTGCGAAGGCGTAGCTCCAGGCACATCGATTAACGTGGCGCTCACGCCACCAACATCGGTATCCGTGTTGTCGAGTGAGAGCCAATTAGTAGGTGCCCAGTAATCGGTAGGCTGGCCGGAAAAGATCGGTCCACCTTGCAAGCGGATAACGGCTTCGCCGCCCATCCAATTGCCGGCCGTGTTAAAAGTATTTCCAGTGATCACGAACATGTTAGTCCCATCACTGGCAACACCACCGTGACCCCAAATTCCGCCGCCGATCGCTGTTGTCGCCCAAGCCATGACATTGACAGGATTGTTGATGTCTACGCCCACAACCCAGCCGCGATAAGTGCCGCAGTCGCCGGCGTGGCCGGAGTATGACACATAGACGCGGCCGTTCACCAAGGCCAGCGCGCCGCGTTCGTTTTGCACCAGCGAAGTAAAAGGAATGCCGTTGTAACTTGCGGTGGCGTTTACATCCACCGGCCAGCCAGCTTTGGTAGCGCCAGTGTCTACATTGAGCGAATAAATAAAATGCTTCTTGGTCGTACCATCAATCATCGCATCGAGGAAAAGTGATCGTGAGGCGAGATCGACAACAGGCGTGCCTGTAATGCCAAGTGGATTGATGTTTCCACAGGGAAGACCGGAAGTAACGGGCGGGCCAAGATTGCGCTGCCAAATCACCGCGCCAGTCGTGGCGTTAAGCGCGTAAACGTTATTGGATTCTGTGACGGCAATAATCATCGGCCCACTCGGACCGCCCTCGATATAAAGCGGTTGCGCGTAAACATTCCCGGAAATCGTGCCATCAAAATTGACGTCCCGCGTCAGGCCAGCGGCAGCGCCAGGCGTAAACGCCGCATCAATGTACAGCCCGTCGCGGGAAACATTGTTGTGTTCCTGGACCACGTTGACCTGCGCGTCGATTCCCGGAGCCACACTCCATATGGTGCCGGCGACAAATGAGAAAATGCGAATCGAAGATTTCATACACACGCGCTCAATGAGCGAGCTACTCTTCTACCACAAAGCCCCGCCGATTTGTCAAGAATTCCCGCAACGAATTTGTGTGGCAAACGTCTAGAACAATTGTAATTACGCGTGAGCTTGTCCTTGACGATCGTTAGGAGCGTCAACCAAGAGAACGCAACCACATTGCCTCATAGTCCGATATAACTTGCTACTTAGCGATTGCGCGCAAAGAGCTCTGGCGTGACGCTTCCGCCGACATTTACAGGCGTCCGCCCGGCGGACGCGATAAAGACAGCGTTTCACAGAAACCCCCTACAGTTGCGACGCCATGAATCCTGACAAGCTTTTTGATTATCTCGATGGCAGATTAACGTCATCGGAGCGGTCTGTTTTGGAAGAGCGGCTGATGTCGGACAAGCAATTACAACGCGAATTTGCTGTGGCACGACAAATTCATGCCGGAATGCGCGGCGATTCTCACGAGGTTGAATTACCAGCGCCACCCGACGTTCCAGAGCGGGGCCACAAAATGGCGATTCGAGTGGGCGTTGCATTCATGATTCTTATGCTCGTAAACGTCGGCATCGGTCTCTGGTTCATCTTCAACCACGAAAGCAAGAATCCAAACCGCCCGCTGCTTGAGGCTCAGATGCGGGAGCAGATCGCAAAATCGATCGAGCGCGCAGCGGCGCTCACGCCCTCGCCAAATGCGTTGGGCGTAAGCGAAATCACAATTCCAGTTGCCGCCGGCAAACTGGATAACGTCGCAAATGAAGTAGTCACGATTGCCGCTCGTCTTGCGGGCTCCGCCACAAAGGGCCTTAAGGATAACAATCGACTCACTGTGCTTGTTGACCTTCCATCGAATCGCGAACTGGAATTTCGCGCTCAGATCGCGTCCATTACCGAGGAAAAGCCGGCGCCATCCACCTTGGCCAAGGCTACCGGGGATGAGGCGACTCCGGCCACTGAAGCGACGGCGGCTACAGGCGAGAAGAAGAGCTTGGTGGTGCAGATCGTGGAGGCAACGTCCAAGTAGCGTATGCGTCCGTGTTGCGGCTGTCCTACGCAAAACCAGAGGTCACTACTCCTATGATTGCGGTTACGTTCGCTTTGCCATCCGAGAGCTCGGAATTCTTGCGCCGGCTTGGAAATAGATCTCGCGCTAATAGGAACGGCATAAACATCGTTCGCGGCACGATCGGCCATCGTTCCATCGAAGTCATTCACACCGGTGTCGGTGAAAAAATTTGTACGGAACGGATTGCAAAGTTTCTCGAAAACCAGCAACTCGATTTTTTGATCAGCGCTGGATTTGCAGGGTCGCTCAATCATGAACTGCAGGTGAACGATCTTTTGGTCGCGAAAAATTTTTCGACAGTGGACCTAAAACACGCGTCGCTTTCAAACGTGTCGATTTATGCGGCCAACATGTTGACCGTGCCTGCGTTGATCGACTCCAGCGAGGAGCGAGAAAGAATAGCAGGCGAAACGCGAGCCTCTGCGGTGGACATGGAAACAGAATTCATTGCACGTGCGTGCGCGGTGCACGGGATTGCGTTGCTGGCGCTGCGCGTCATTACAGACACGCCAACCGAACCGTTCCCTGCTCCACCGGGCGTGTTGTTTGATGTCCAACAGCAGCGCACTCACTTCGGTAGATTGGCCAGGTTTTTCCTCATCCATCCAAGCCGGATGCCGGCCCTGATTCAGTTCGCGCGGAGAGTTGCGCGTGCACGGAAAACACTCGCCACCGCGCTGAATGCGGTTGTGCAAGCCATCGAAGCAGGTAGCGGCCATTGATTTAAGGCGGTTCGGGTGAACCGCCCTCTCACCCCGTCAGCGTTCGGGGCCACGGCATAGCCGGTCCAGCAACATGTCTCATTAACACCGGGCTTTAGCCCGGTGGCAACAGGTGTCCACGGTAGCAGCCGTTTCAACGGCTTTCTTATTTGTACCAGTTCGGCAGCACATACTTCATGCATAAGCCGTTGAAACGGCTGACACCTATCCACGCGGCTATCACCGGCCTGAAGCCGGTGCTAATTGAATTCGAATCAGTCCAATAGCGCAACGGGCTATCCTGCAGGCTCGATGTGCACAAGAACGTCGGCAATCCGCGAGTCACTTTGCTGAATCGCGCTCTTAACCCGGTGTGCAATCTCGTGGCCTTCATGGACCGAAATGTTGCCGTCTACCCCGACGTGTAGATCGACGTAATATTCCAAACCCATCTTACGAGCATGGCATTTCTCCACCTCGAGAACGCCGGAGATTGAGCTGGCGACCGCCCGAATGGACCTCACAATCTTTCCACCAGGCGCGGTGTCCATGATCTCATGAAATGCAGGGAGTAAAAGCCTGACCCCGTTTGCGGCGATTACCGCGCAGGCGAACAATGCTGCCCAGTCATCCGCGCTATACCAGGCTTCGCCGCCGAGAAGCGCAGCCGAAATTCCGAGGAACGCGGCGGTAGAAGTCAGCGCATCACTGCGGTGATGCCACGCATCCGTTTTGACCGCAGTGCTCTCGGTTTGTCGCCCGAGGCGATTTACGTACCGAAAAAGGATTTCTTTGATAACGATAACTACAATGAGAACGACCAGCGTGAATGGTGCAGGTCCGTGATGGGGTGTCAGAATTTCGCGAACACTTTCGATAGCGAGACCAGCCGCGGCTCCGAGCACGCCCAGTCCGACGGCGATCGCGGCGATCGGTTCAGCTTTGCCGTGACCGTAGGGATGGGTTTCATCCGGTGGTCGTGCCGCCACGGTTAATCCGCCCCAAATCACGATCGAGCCGCCTATGTCCAGTGCAGACTCAATTCCATCGGCGATGAGCACGTAAGCGTGCCCGAGAATGCCGGCCACAATTTTAACCGAGGCAAGCACGACGTTGATGAGCAAGCCCAGCAGAG
>Ga0207666_1000109_pt1 | contig 12980 bp, 11 predicted proteins | sample KBSSwiwitspikein_FD_184292 | JGI IMG/M metagenome (GOLD analysis project Ga0207666, IMG submission 184292) | Switchgrass rhizosphere bulk soil microbial communities from Kellogg Biological Station, Michigan, USA, with spike-in - S5 (SPAdes)... | ecosystem: Host-associated > Plants > Roots >...
GATCACTGGGAAAAGATCAGCCCTGATTTGTCGCGATCGACTTACGAGCTGCCGATGAGCATTGGGAAATACAAGGACGATGCAACGAAGCAGGCGCATCGGCGCGGGGTGATTTACACTGTTGCGCCATCACCCCTCGACGCGAACCGGATCTGGTGCGGAACCGACGACGGCTTGATTCATGTGACGAGTGACGCCGGAAAAACCTGGAGCAACGTGACTCCGCCGACGATTTCCGCATGGCAGAAAATTTCGCTGATCGAAGCCGGACATTTCGATCCGAACACCGCTTATGCAGCGATCAATAGTTTGCGGATTGACGATCTGCGGCCGCACATTTTTGCGACACACGACAGCGGCAAAACATGGACGGAGATTGTGAACGGAATATCGGCCGGGCAGATCATAAACGCAGTTCGCGAAGATCCTGAACGCAAAGGTCTGCTTTTCGCAGCAGCCGAAAAAGGCGTTTACGTTTCATTCGATGACGGCGCGAACTGGGAGTCGTTGCGGTTGAATTTACCGGCAACTTCGGTGCGCGATCTGATTGTTAAAGGCGACGATATCGTCGTCGCCACGCACGGCCGGGGGTTCTGGATCCTCGACAACATCACGCCGCTTCGGCAATTCGAACCTCTAGCGGAGGTCGCTCACCCTGGTTCTAACTCAAGCACAACCGCGGTCAGCGCCCGCAGCTACAGCGACACGCGGTTGTTCAAGCCGCAGACGGCGCTCCGCGTTCGCGCGAATACGAACACCGACACGCCCTTGCCGCCGGACGAACCGGCCGGCGAAAATCCTCCGGATGGTGCAATGATCGATTATTTCCTTTCGAAAGATTCGAGTGGTCCTGTCACGATCGAGATCAAAGACGGCAAAGGCGCGTTGGTGAGAAAATATTCGAGCGCTGATAAGTCGGTCGAGGCCGATCCGAAGCGTCTTAGAATTCCGAGCTACTGGATCAGGCCGCCGCAATCCGTTTCCACAAGCAGAGGTATGCACCGGTTTCTGTGGGACATGCATTACACACCCATCGCACGTGTGGAACCTGAGTTTCCTATTTCAGCGACGTATCGCAACACGTCGCCGAGGGCGACATCGCCGTGGGTCGCGCCGGGTGATTACACAGTCACGCTGACAATTGACGGCAAAATGTTTAGCCAGCCCTTGGCGGTCGCCATGGATCCGCGCGTCAAAGTGTCGGCCGCTGATCTTCAGGAACAGTTCGATCTCTCATGGCGTTTGTATCAACTGCGCCTGACGCTGGCGCCGATCGGCAAGAAGTTCGACGACCTCGCGGACCAGCTAACAAAAAATAAAGCACGAGCGGCGGAGCGACCAGATCTGGCGCAAAAACTCGAAGCCTTTGCTCAAAGACTCATGATATTTGGACCGCCGCATCCGCGGCCTGGCGCGCAACCATCACTCTTCGTTCTAGACTCGACGACGCATTTGTTCGATGACATCCAAGACGCAGATGCTGCGCCGACAGTCGCGATCAAAGCCGCCATCCAAGATCTTGAGGCAAAGGTTGGAGCAACGATGGACGCTTGGCGCAAAATACTGGAGTCCGATCTCCCCGCATTAAATCAACAACTGAAGGAAGCAGGATTTCCCGAAATCAAAGTCGAAACCGAGCGGGCGAGTGATTAAACACGTACGCCCGCTGTGTGGCGGCTGACGCAGCCGCCTCTACACACATATTGATTAGTGCCAGTGATGACGATGTCCGCCCCAGTAACCGTGGCGGCCATAGTATCGATGGCCACCGTAGTAGCCAAATCGATGACCATAGTAACCACCAAACGCTGGACCGACGAAGACGCCGAAACGCACTGGCGGAACGTACACGACAGGTCGCGGCGGTGGTGGAGCGTAATTGTAAGTCGGCGCGGGTGCGCGGTACGGCTCAACCATCTCGGTGCCGGCGTTCGAGCGTAGCACCGAGCCAAACCCGAATGCGAACACCGCCAATGCAATAACCAAGCTTTTCTTTCCCATGATCAAATATTCCTCCCGTTGTTTCGGCGATTTAACCCGACGATGAGTACGAAGTTGCCGAGGAAAATTTACCCGCATGTTTTTAGCCAGGACGAACATCGATTTGCGTGCCTGCACCTTTTCCGCGAAGCCGGCTCATTGCCCAATCCGGATCGTGACAGCTTCGGTCAATTCGAGGCGCTTGCGCCTGGCGCGCACCTCGTGACTACACAACCTACTTTTTGTCGAACAGCGGGAGGTACGCTTCGTAGCCTCTGTCCTTCAACTGGTCGACGGGAACGAAATGGAAGGCGGCCGAATAAACGACGTATCTCCGACCCGTCGGCGATTGCGGATCGGCAAAGACGTGACCGAGACGGGCATTACTTCGCTTGGCCCGCACCTGGGTGCGTTGCATTTCGCTTGTGTTGTCCGGCACCTCGATGAGGAGATCATTCGAAATAGGCTTTGTAAATGTGGGCAAACCGACGTGGCCATCGAACTTGTCGACTGAAGCGAATAGGGGTTCGAGGGTAATCACATCGACGTAGAGGCCGGTCTTCTCGCTATTCCAAAACTCATTTTGAAAAGGTGTTTGCGATCCGTTCCCACGAACGACGCTATATTCCTCCGCCTTTAACCGGCTTTTCAGAACGGTGTCGCTCGGCACAGGCCGGTTCGGATCGAAAGTTGTGGTTTCGTTTTTTATCTTCTGCGTAAGGAAAAAGAAATAGATCCCGATGACGGCGAGCAGGACTGCTATTCCAGCACCGACGTACGTGCTGATAGCCGATCTTTCTTCACTTGTAATTCGTCCCCCTGCCATCGGATCGCGGTTATTGAATCCGCGATCAGCAGCATCCGTCAAGGCGGAATACGGTTACGCGTCATTTTTCACATCGCAGAATCGGGATCCGGCGTTCGAACACGCCTGCGCAGCACGGGTTCAAGAAGACGCATCGTAGGCAGTGACTCTATGCTACGCTCCCGAATGAAGTTGTCGGAGAACTTTGAACAGACGCTGATTTATGCGACTCGCGCGCATGGTGATCAGACGCGCAAGAAAACGGGAATTCCATTCGTCGCGCATATTCTTGGCGTGACTGCCATCGCGCTCGAGTACGGCGCGAATGAGACTGAAGCGATCGGCGCGTTGCTTCACGATACGGTCGAAGATTGCGGTGGCGTCGAGCGATTGCGCGATATCCGCGAAAAATTCGGCGATGACGTCGCCAGGATCGTTGATGGATGTACCGACACATACAAAACGCCAAAACCGGCGTGGTTGGAACGAAAACGCTCTTACATCGAGCATCTCAAAGAGTCGGATGCTTCAACGCGGCTGGTATCAGCGTCGGATAAGTTGCATAACACGCGTGCAATCCTTGCTGAGCTTCGACGACACGGTCTTGAAGTGTTCGAGCGCTTCGGTGGAAAAAAGGATGGAACTATTTGGTATTACCGAACCCTTGTGACGGCGTTTCGGCAACACGGCGATCATTCAGATCTCATCGACGAACTCGATCGTGTCGTAAGCGAGATTGAGAAGTTCGTGCGAGAACACTGAACCTTGCTGACCACGGATTGATATGGTTGCGCTCATGTTCGGGGAGCGCACGCTTGCAGCGTGCTGGTCGCCGCATTCTGCGGCGACGAACTTTTGTCTGACTTTGCCGCAATCTGTAATTGTTGACCTGATATTAAAGTTCGTGACTCGTGAAAGCTTTCGGAGTCACCAGCACTCAGAATGAGTGCGCTACCCGGAGTCGCATTTACCGGGCTTATCACGTCACAACCCTCCGCATAGATAAAGAACAGCCATGCGCTCGACGAGACCGTTGACTTATACCCTATGATTTGGAATCGCGGTTATGAACGGCAAGGCACACAAACGATTTCCGTGGATTTGGTACTTGCTGGCGCTTCTGGTCATTGGTGCGTTCGCTTTTGCGCCGGTAGGATCGGTGATTTTATGCGCCGCGATCGCAAATACGTACGGGTGCAAAGTGGACGAAGGGTCTGTGCATCCCTGTATCATCAACGGCCAGGATTATGGCGAGTTGTTGTATTCACTCGGCGTTATGGGCTGGTTGATGCTTGTTAGTATTCCGTGCGGTTTATTCGCTTTCGCCGGCTGGCTCGCTTTTCTGATTCTCCATCGTGGCAGTTGGCGAAAAAGGAGCTCTGCCGGAGTTCCTCCTCCGATTCCGCCGCCGACTTCAACAGCTTCGTAATTTCACGCAATCGTCAGCACTGCAGGTTCACCGGTCGCTGTAGACCACTTTGCCGCCAACGATCGTGGTTTTCACTTTCACGTTTCGAATGGCTTCCGGTTTCAGATCGAAGATGTTGTCAGTGAGGATTACCATGTCGGCGAGCTTGCCGGGAGTAATGGAGCCTTTCTCGCGTTCCTGAAATTCCGCGAATGCCGCGCCCATCGTGTAGGCTTCGATTGCCTCCGGTAGCGTGATTTTTTCCTCTGGAATCCACCCGTCCGAATTTTTGCCGTCCAGCGTGGCGCGGGTGACGGCGGCGTAAAGGCCCAGTATCGGGTCGAGCGGAGCGACGGGCCAGTCGGTACCGAATGCGAGCGTGATTCCGTGATCGAGAAAAGTGCGCCATGCGTAGCTGTACCGTGCGCGCTCGTGACCGAGGCGACCTTCGGCCCAACGGCCGTCATCAATCGCGTGGTAAGGCTGCATTGACGCGATGACGTGGAGTTTCGCGAAACGCCCGAAATCTTTTTGCGCCACGTGCTGCGCATGCTCGACGGCGAAACGCTGGTCATGATAACCATGCTCCTTCTCGATATCAGCGAAGATATCGAGCATCATCGAAATCGCGCGGTCGCCAATCGCATGAACGCGTAGTTGTAATCCGGCCGCGTCGGCTTGCATCAACCGATCGCGCATCGCGCTCGGCGGATGCATTTCATCGCTCAACAATCCGCGATTGCCGGGATCATCGCTAAACGGCTCGAACATGTAAGCGGTTCGCGAGCCTAACGAGCCATCGGCATAACCTTTGACCCCGCCGAGTCGCAGAAAACTCGAGCCCCACGCGCGACGGATCCCAACCTTGGCCTGATCGCGCCAGTCCGTTTCCATCGGCACCGCGTAGATGCGGGTGGTGAGCTCACCTTTTTCCGCAAGCTCGGAATACGCAGCGACATCCGCAAATTCCGGGTTCATGTGCTGCACGCTGGTGACGCCCAGCGACGCCGCATGTTTTAGTGCGCCACGAGCGGCGCGAATCCGCTGTTCATGCGTCATCGGCGCAATGGCTTTGTAGATCAGTGGCATAGCGGCGTCCTTGAAAACTCCGGTGGGGTTTCCGTTTGCATCGCGCACGATGACTCCGCCGGGAACGTCAGGAGTCTTCGCGTCAACGCCGGCCAGCTTCATCGCGGCCGAGTTGGCGAGCGCCTCGTGACCATCGTAGCGATCAACAAAGACTGGAATGTTACCCGTAACTGAATCCACCAGCTCCTTCGTCGGAAGGTCCGGCTTCGGCCATTTGGTTTCATCCCATCGGCCGCCTAAAATCCACTCGCCTTTCGGCGTCTTTTTCACCTGCGCTGCGATACGTTTCGCGAATTCCTCCGGCGTTGCGGTATCGGTAAGCTGAACTTGTTCGAGCTGTGCGCCGCCTTGTATGAAATGGACGTGCGCGTCGTTAAATCCGGGCTGCAACAATTTGCCGCTAGCGTCGATTACCACGGTTTTCGGGCCCCGCCACAAATCGATATCGGCCCGTGAGCCGACGGCGACGATGCGATCTGCGATGACAGCGACGGCCTCGGCTTTTGGCTGCTGTTTATCTACCGTGTAAACGGCAGCATTGGTTACAATCAACGTCGCCGAAGGTTTCGACTGCGCACTGGCATACATGCCGATCACAAGTGACAAAAAGTAGATCCTAAGTTTGTATTTCATGGTTACGACACCCAATCGGAAATGATTGTTCGCTAGAACTCATCTCAGAAATATCGCTGTCATGTGGAGCGAAGCGAAACATCTCTGTCCCTTCCGTTCGTGATGCGTACGAATTTGATCCGAGATTCTTCGCTTCGCTCAGAATGACATTTAGGGGAGGGGCTTTTAGAATGTTGCTGCCCAAGATGAAAGCAGACGCAGGTAACATGGATCGCGAGATTCAAACGAGAGATTTTTCGATCGCCGATTATGAAGCAGTGCTTCAGCTCTGGCAACGAGTCGAAGGTTTGGAGGTTGCGGAGGGAGATGACAAAGAAGGAGTCGCTCGATTTGTAGCGCGCAATCCGGGGTTGAGCAAAGTAGCAATTGATGGATCCACAGTTGTGGGCGTCGCAATGTGCGGTCACGACGGACGCCGCGGACACATTTATCATGTGGCGGTCGATCCAGGCTATCGTCGATACGGACTTGGTAAGCGGTTGGTTCAAGAATGCCTGGACGGCTTACGACGGGTCGGCATCATGCGGGTTATTATTCTAGTAGCCGATTACAATCTCGGCGGGGCTGAATTCTGGAAGCGCGCTGGCTGGGAGGACATTCCCGGTGCGGTGCCGATGGGAATTGATGTTTAGACGATTGATCAATGGCGAGCATTGGAGATGGCCTGCCGTCAGGCCGTCGTCTCGTTTGTGAAAGTTGGCGATAAACATTTCCGGACCATCTGGCGTAAGCCAGACGACGAACGTGTGGTGCAGCTGATCGATCAGCGATTTTTGCCGCACGATTTCGTGATTGAAGAGGTTCGGACCGTCGATGAAATGGCGACGGCGATTCGCGAGATGCACGTGCGCGGAGCCGGATTGATCGGTGCGAGCGCAGGATACGGGATGTATCTGGCGGCGCTCGAAGCTACCCGGCGAGATTCATTCGATCAGCATATGACTGACGCGGCAGCTCAGCTTAGGGTGACCAGGCCGACGGCGGTAAATCTTTCCTGGGCAATCCAGCGGCAGTTACAAAATGTCGCCGTGGGAAAAACGGTCGATGAAAAGGTCGCGCTGGCACTGCACACGGCCGATTTGATTGCAGATGAAGATGCGGAGCATTGCCGGATGATCGGGGAACACGGCCTCCAGCTCATTCGGCAGATCGCGAAAACGAAGCGCGACAAGGCAATCAATGTGCTTACCCACTGCAATGCAGGTTGGCTCGCATTTGTTGATTACGGCTCCGCCACTGCACCGATCTACTCCGCACACGACAGCGGGTTGCCGTTGCATGTGTGGGTGACTGAAACGCGACCGAGAAATCAAGGCTCAAAACTCACTGCGTGGGAATTGGGTCAGCACGGTGTGTCGCACACGGTCATCGCAGACAGCGCCGCCGGCCACTTAATGCAACGCGGCGAAGTCGATTTGGTAATCGTCGGGACGGATCGCACAACGTATACGGGCGATGTGGCGAACAAAATCGGCACATATCTGGAAGCATTGGCCGCAAAGGCGAACGACGTGCCGTTTTACGTTGCGCTGCCTTCGTCCTCAATCGATTGGAAAATGCGCGACGGATTGAAGGAAATTCCGATCGAACAACGTGGCGCGGATGAAGTAAAAAACGCGTACGGTTGGTGTGATGGAAAACAGATCGCGGTTCGAATCGCGCCAGATAAAAGTCCCGCCGCGAACTACGGCTTCGACGTGACGCCGAGAAACTTAGTGACGGGTCTGATCACCGAGCGGGGCATTTGCGAAGCAAACGAGAAGAGTATCCGCTCGCTATTTCCCGAACACGCGCCGTGAGCCATTACGTAAAATTCACATACGAGCGCGCATCTGCGGACATGGCGCACTTCGATGTGCAGGCTGTATTGAATTTATACAGACGGAAACTTCTGGATTTGCGTCTCATTGGTCTGGACTCAAACGGAATCGGGTTCGGCAACGTGAGCATCCGCGACGGCGCCAGTAAAAACTTTTACATCACAGGTTCGGCGACGGGTGGTCTGCCGGAAATAACGGCGACAGATTGCGTACGAGTCGTGGCGTACGATTTCGCAATGAATTGGCTCCGCTATGAAGGCGCTGCGATTCCTTCATCGGAATCCCTGACACATGCTGCGATTTACGAATCCGATCTATCGACCTCTGCGGTCATTCATTGTCACGACTTGGGTTTGTGGGCGACGCTTCTCGATCGCGTTCCGACAACTTCGAACGCTGTTCCGTACGGCACGCCGGAAATAGCGTACGAAATCATGCGTTTGTTCAAGGTAAGCGATGTGCGCAGCGGAAAAATCCTGGTGATGGCAGGGCACGAAGCAGGAATTGTCACTTTCGGAGAAGATCTAAAAGACGCGTTCAATGTCTTGATGCGCGAGCGAAGCGAATCATCGCCTTGCATTTGAAAATAGCTTTGTGAACTTTTCATTTGGCGTCATGACGGATGAACTTGCTGACCGGAACCAAGAACGTTGCGTCTCGCGCCGTAAGTTCGTCGGAATTACTTTGGCAAGTGGCGCCGCGCTTTTGGCGGGCAAATCCGATGTGATTCTTGGAGCTGGCACGGCAGCATCATCAAATATGGCTACAAATTCGACGTTTAATTTGGGTGGCGACTTCACTATCAATCGACTTGGTTTTGGCGCGATGCGCGTCACAGGCCAAGGCATCTGGGGTTGGCCGACGGATCGACAGAACGCGCTGAAAGTTCTCAAACGCGCGGTGGAACTTGGAGTGAATTTGATCGACACCGCCGACGCATACGGTCCGGACACAAGCGAACTGCTCATTGCCGAAGCGCTTTACCCTTATCCGAAAGGGCTTGTGATTGCTACGAAGGGCGGCCTGACTCGTCCCGGTCCCGGTCAATGGGTGCCAAACTGTCGACCTGACCACCTCAAGCAAGCGCTGGATGGAAGTCTCAAACGGCTGCGCCTCGATCGCATCGATTTATATCAATTGCACACAGTCGATTCGAAAGTTCCAATTGAAGAATCCGTCGGTGCACTCAAACAAATGCAGGACGCAGGAAAAATTCGGCACATTGGATTATCGAATGTGGACCGGAAAGAGATCGATCGCGCGCGCAAGATCGTTCCGATCGTCAGCGTGCAGAACCGTTACAACATCGAAGACCGCGAGTCCGAAGACGTTCTCGCGTATTGTGAGAAGGAAAAGCTTGGGTTTCTGCCGTGGTTCCCAATCGGAGGAGGTACAGGATTAAAAGCCGAAAATCCGCTGAACACCGCGGCAAAGGCTCATGGCGTGAGTGTATTTCAAGTGGCGCTAGCCTGGCTGTTGGAGCGGTCGCCAGTAATGCTTCCCATTCCCGGCACGTCGTCTCTTGCGCACTTGGAAGAAAACGTTGCCGCTGCGAAACTGAAATTAACGCCTGAAGAATGGAAGGCGATTGACGCGCTGCCGGCTAACCAATCGGCGTTGGAGAGATAAAAGGATTACTCGTCGGTGTAGGTGTTGCACCGGGAGTAGGACTGAAGATCGGAATCGGAGTACCTCCTCCTCCTCCTCCTCCACTTCCCTCATCACGATCCTTTTTGTAAGTGATGAAGAGCTTTGCGCCGACTACCGGCCTGATTCTCACTCTGGCGGGGCCTGCGATTGTCACGCGATTAGTAATTTCAGGAAAGTTCACCGCGTTACTGCCGGTGCTAAAATCAATTCGCGCCGCTGTGAGAACATTGGTGGTTCCGCCATTTTCCATGTCCCCGGGCAGGGTCACCTCAACAACCGCCCGATCTGTGCCTCCGTCCTGCGTAAAATTCGCAATCTTCATAAAATGATCGCCAGGCACTATGATTTCGAGAACCGGATCGTCGCCGGAGATAATCTTGCTTTTGAAAGGATTTCCGAAAGCAACTGTTACTGCACCCAACAAGGTGAGAGCCACGAGACATCGCATTGCGAGCATCTTCATAATCCAACAAATAAACACATTTTCTATTTCGGCCACTGAAATCCGCCGTGGCGCCGTGCCTACAGAAATATCACGGCGCGATCGACGTAAAAGAACGACGCAGCGTCTCGTTCAATTCCAGCAGCGGGCGTTCATCCAGCGAAATAAGGCCACCGCGCGGCGTATCGATGTCGGTGATCAGGGTGATAACGATTGCGACAAGCACTGGAAAAACGAATCGCTCAAGAATTGAGTGTCGTCCGGAAGTTCCCGCCTGATAACTGACCAGCCACAAGCCGCAACCCGCTACGCATAACAGAAGCAGCCAAACAGCGCCGGGCACATGGTTCCGCTTCGCAGAGATTCGCGTCGTTTCCAAATCAATCGTCTGGTTGAGACTTGTTATAAAACTGGCGGTGATTGAGGACGGGCGTTCTGCGGCAGCGGCGACCGCCTCACTCCACATGCGGTCCTGAAGTTCGGCGCTACGTTTGCGCGTCGTTTCGAATTCATGGGAAAATTGCGCCTTGCGATGGGCTTCAATTCGAAGTGGAACGTATTCCCGAAGCAACTGCACGACATTGGCTGCGTGCGCTTCGGGCAACAACAGCGCTCGGCGCGCAGTCGTGCCGATTGAGTTTGCCTCCTCAACCAGGAGTTCGCGGCGCGTTTCGTGCCGCGCGGCGGCAATGGCGAAACTGAATCCAAGCAACAATCCCAACAGCGCCAGTACTGCAGATCTCACGGTGCCGCTGCCCTTGTCGGCGTCTGATTTTTTCCGGCTGCTCGAAAATCCCATGCGCCATGCCAACTCGGAAAGGCCAACCAGCAAAATCACAAGGCTCGCAAATACGATCCACTGGCTTGAAACAAACCGGCCAAATATTTGATCGAGCATCGAAGTAAATGTTCGCGCTGGCGGCTACAGCCCTCGCGTTATCCTCATCTTAGTGGCCCAGGGACGAGTCGGTCCTGCAGCGTTATTCCGCGCTTTTCCAACTCTTGATGCAAACGTGGGGAAGCTTCTCCAGAAAGACCGACAGACACGTGGGGACTCTGCCCAGATTTCCCGGAGAGCTTTTGCACTTCATCAGTGAAACTGGCTGCCCCGGACGTCCAGGCGGCGTAGTCCCACTGTAACGCGACGATTATTGTTCCGTCTTTGGCGACGCAGATCGGAAAATCGCGAAGCATGACGAACCGAGCAATTGGCGTTTTTTGGTCGATCTGATTCATCAAGGCGGCAGTGTAAACACAAAAGAGAGCGTCAGCCTCGGTGGTGCTTTTTTGCGCCGCAACTTTGACGAAGGCGCCGCGATTTGCGACGGCTTTAAGTGCTTTGAAATGGACCGCGAACGTCGTGGCCTGTGTAGGTGTAAACGCGCCACCCTGAAGGATCCGTTCGATGTCACTCGCGCTCGCGCCCATCGCGCGGAAGGTAGAGCGATTGATTTGCTCAAGCTCGGACGGTGATTTTTCACTCAACAGTTCCTCGACCGTGCTGTTTAGATTCGTCACCGTGAGTGCCGCTCCGATTGGGCCACTGATTGGAAACGTAGCGACATTAAAGCTGAATCCACCGGCCCACGAAGCCCAGGCGACGTCGTCCAGCTCCTTTTGCAAGACGGTGTTGGTGCTGTATGGATCGATCCCCATTTGGAGCGCGATCTTTCGTTTTTTGTCCGAGTAGCCGATGGCATCCTTCATCCTATTGCCGTCGCCGACATTTCCGCCCCCGCCTTTCCCGACATTTTCGACCGTGTCCTTAGCACGCCCCAAAAATTTCATAATGCCTTTTGGAACGTTGGAAATCGCCTGCGCTGGATCTCTGGCGATGTTCTTCGCCGAATTGAGCGGGCTTTTTGCCGCAGCCAGGAGTGATGTCTTAAACTCGTCGGTACGTGAGACGTCCTGCAGCCGCGCGATCGCGTCGATCTCCTTCAGGCGTTGGAGCAACATTTCGTTTCCGTCCGCTTCGAAAACACCAAAGTCCGAATCAATCGTGAAGTGATTCATGCCTGATCCCGTCGGCACGGGATCGCGCACAGCAAAATGTGGCCCCTTGAGCAATTCCGGCTTGAGAATCTCAGTGGCTTTGAGTTCAGGCAGTTCTTCAAACACGAGTTCCGCGCGACGCACTTCCATCGACTCCGATGTTTGCGCGAGACATTGAAAAGTGGCGCTCAGCATGAACGCCAGGCAGAGGTTCCGGTCCATCGTTTTGATGCCGATACTAAACCGGCGATGAAATGTGAAGCTTGAACATGTGCCGTTCGTTTTGCGGTTCGCAAATCGCTTGGGGGTAAACCATTCCGGCCAATGCGCGAGATATTCGCACCCTCGTCCGCGGCGAAGGCCTGTTCGTTAGTCAGTTGTTTGCCGCTCTGCTAACCGCAGCATGAGTCGTTAGGCTTATTGTGCTTGCGATTCAGAGTCCTGATCCTGTTGCACATCGTCCTCGGTCACTGTCCAGGTCTTGTCAGGATTGTACTTATCCATGCTCTGAAAGGTCTTCAGCGTATCGGCACCGAGGTCCTTTTGGTAAACGACGCCATCAGGGCCAACTATGAACGTCTGGACTCCGGTGACCCGATACTGGGCCGGTGCTGCCGCTAGTGCGAAGCCGCCGATCATTGCTCCTTTTACCACAAAGTCCATTTCTCCCAGAGGCCCAGCGGGACCTTGCCCTTTCAAAACCTTGAAATAGTAGCCGTGATACGGCTGAGGTTGACTCGGATTCGAATAGCCTTGCTCCAGCGCCTTGGCGATATGCTCTCCAACTGGACCTCCCCAGGTTCCATCGGGGTTCTGCCACGCCAAACCATCATGTTTTCCAGGCGTGCTGATGATTCGCTGCGCGTACTGGTTCACCTTGGAATCGTCGTGCTTTTGCTGAGCATATTCCTGCTGCGCTTCGACGAAACCGCGGCAAACGGCAATCGCATCCAGTTCGTTGGCGCCAACACGTCGATTCAGAATCTCCTGACGGCCCTCCTTGGTATCGAAGTACCACTTGCCCTTTTGCTTCACGATTGGAATCGGGAAAGGGAAATCGTCATTTCCAATGGTGAGAATAGCTCGGTCCGGATTCCTGGCATCGGTGGCAATTGAATTCTTCTCTTTTGCTTTCGCGGCAAAAGAGGCCGCGCGATT
>Ga0207666_1000110_pt1 | contig 12811 bp, 11 predicted proteins | sample KBSSwiwitspikein_FD_184292 | JGI IMG/M metagenome (GOLD analysis project Ga0207666, IMG submission 184292) | Switchgrass rhizosphere bulk soil microbial communities from Kellogg Biological Station, Michigan, USA, with spike-in - S5 (SPAdes)... | ecosystem: Host-associated > Plants > Roots >...
ACCGCCCGTCCATTATTGCGAGTGGCGTTCCCGTTTGTGGATCGACAAGAAAAATCGTCGCCATGTGCGTGGGGATTCCGCGCTCCGTGTTTGAGGGGTAGAACGTTACCGCTTTCAATCCCAATCCATCCGGGGTGAGCGCCGGCATCAGGCCGAGGAATCCGCCAGGCGGATTAATCGATATAATCGAGCGAACCGGCTGAGTCACTCTGCCTGCAGAGAAATCAATGAGCGCTTTCTCCATAGCCGGGATCAACTCGGTCATCCGCAGATGCGTTCGAACTTGTTCTTCGCTCAGAAAAAGCGGCTGATCAGTTTTCATTCAAACCTGGCAGTTTGAGGTTTCGTGGCGAGTGCGTAGAGAACATTTGTTTCAACGGCTGAAATCTTTTCGTCGCGAATAAAAGCCACGTTAGCTTCTTTGACCTTTTCTCGCTCCGTTAGGGTTAACTGTTCGATTGTTCCGCGGTAACCAGAGCCTAAGACAATTGCCCACCAATCCTCAGCCGACTTAATGGGGTGCAGGCGATTTTCAGCGATGATTTTTGGGGACGCGACTCCCGCTTTATCGAGAATTCTTGTCAGGCTTGTTGGGTCATTGATTCTATCGCATGGATTAAAGCCTTTGTACAAATCAGGCCGTACATTGTTGATCGAGCACCAGAATGCGTCATTCGCCGGCTCGCAGAAATTCGGTCCCCATGTAGTCACAACCAGCTTGCCGCCTGGTCGAATGCGACTCCACAGTTCGCTCGCAGCATTTGCCATATCCGGCACAAAGAAAATTCCGAACACGCACACGACGGCATCGAAACTTGCGACTGCAAACCTCAGGGAGAGCATATCGCCGACTTCGAATTCGATGTTATCAAGCCGCCGTTGAATTGCTTTTGTCCGAGCCAACTCCAAAAGCTGCTTTGAAAGATCAACTCCTATGACGTTTCCCCTGGGTCCGACTGTCTCGGCAGCTGGCAGAGCAGAAGCTCCAGCGCCGCAGCAAACATCGAGGACTCGCGAACCGCTTGGGAGGGAAGCCAGTTCGATCGTCCGACGGCCGAAATAATCCCAAAAGCTCAGTGCCGATGAGTCGTAGAAATCCGCCGCCGCGTTGTAGGTAAACGCAGCGCGCTCTTGCGCATTCTCTGGCATGTTTGCTTTCATTCTGAGTGAAGCGGTGCTGATTCCTTTAATTACGGAGCACACGGATACAAAACAATAGAGTGCATCGCGCAAACGTCATTCCGAGCGGAGTCGAGGAATTCCGTGGCATAACTCACAAGTAACTTCGCCGGATGTCTCGACTTCGCTCGACATGACGGAGCATTTAGAAAATGCGCATCCGTGCTATCCGTGTAATCCGTGGTTGAAAAACTGCAAACGCGCTGTGTGATCGCAGGCGGTGGACCAGCGGGGATCATGGCTGGCTATCTGCTCGCGCGAGCGGGTGTGCCCGTGATCGTTTTAGAAAAGCATGCTGATTTCTTTCGCGATTTTCGCGGCGACACCATTCATCCCTCGACACTCGAGTTGATGTACGAGCTCGGGTTACTCGACGAGTTGCTCAAGCAGCCGCATCAGGAAGTACGCGAATTACGTGCCGTCATCAATGGTCAGACTGTGCCAATAGCTGATTTCACGAAGCTACCCACGCGTTGCAAATTCATCGCGTTCATGCCGCAGTGGGATTTTCTCAATTTCCTTTCCACGCACGCCAAAACTTTTCCGAGCTTCCAATTGTTGATGGAGCACGAAGTAATTGATCTAGTATTCGATCAGCAACGCGTGACCGGCGTGCGCGCGAAAACTCCACGCGGCGAACTGGAAATTCGCGGTGACCTGATCATCGGCGCAGACGGACGGCATTCGATCGTTCAAGAGCGCGCGGGGCTGGAGCGACAAGAATTCGGCGTCGCGATCGACGTGCTGTGGATGCGGGTCTCAAAACACCAGGAGGACCCACAGCAGTCGTTCGGCTTCTTTCAACAAGGCAAATTGCTCGTGTTACTCGACCGGGGCGATTACTGGCAGTGCGGCTTTGTAATTCCCAAGGGCGGCTTCGATGAGATTAAAGCACGCGGTCTGCAGCAACTTCAAAACGACATCGTCAGCTTCGCCGGATTTCTCCGCGACCGCGTGGCGGAGCTCGACGATTGGTCCAAAATCAAATTGCTCACGGTGCAAATCAATCGCTTGCGCGATTGGTGCCGCGACGGGCTGCTTTGCATCGGCGATTCTGCGCATGCAATGTCGCCGGCGGGCGGCGTGGGCATCAATCTCGCTATCCAGGATGCCGTCGCGACTGCCAATTTGCTGGGTGGAAAATTGCGAACCGGTCCGGTTTCCATGGACGATCTTCGTAAAATCCAGGCGCGCCGCGAATGGCCTACGCGACTCATTCAGGCAATGCAGGTTTTCATTCATCGCCGGGTGGTTACTGGCCGGACATCCGATCGAAAGGCGTCGTTGCCCCTTCTTTTTCGCTTGCTGAAATGGTTTCCACTTTTGCGACAAATTCCCGCTCGATTCATTGGAATCGGCCCGCGTCCGGAGCATTTTCACAGTCCGACGACTCAAGAATCACATTGACACTTTCGGCGTCATCGACGCTTTTTTTCGGATGGTCGAACTAGTCCGGTCAGTCAACCTGGATACGATCCGCTCAGCGCATCAACGGATTCGGCCGTACATTCATCGCACGCCTGTGCTGACGAATTCGTGGCTGAATGACGCGTGCCGGTCGGCCCTGTTCTTTAAGTGCGAAAATTTTCAGAAGGTCGGTGCCTTCAAAGCGCGCGGTGCGACTAATGCCATCTTCTCGCTTGATGACGATACTGCGCGACGCGGCGTGGCAACGCATTCCTCCGGTAACCACGGCGCCGCGGTGGCGCGTGCGGCGAAATTGCGCGGAATCCCGGCGCACATCGTGATGCCCTCAAATTCGGCCAAAGTGAAAATCCGCGCAGTTGAGAGTTATAGCGCGCAGGTTGCTTTTTGCGAACCGACAGAGGAGTCGCGTGAAATTAAATGCGCAGAGGTGATCAATAAAACCGGCGCAACGTTGATTCACTCGTTTGAAAACGAGCACGTGATAGCGGGGCAGGGGACAGCAGCAATGGAACTGCTGGAAGATATTACCGACCTTGATGTGATAATGTGCCCCGTCGGCGGCGGCGGTCTTTTGTCGGGCACGGCAATCGCCGCGAAATCGATGCGACCGCAAATCAAAGTAATCGCGGCAGAGCCTGAGAATGCGGATGATGCGGCGCAATCGTTTCGTGCAGGACGCCGGCTTGTAACTCAAAAGAAGTTCACCATCGCCGATGGCCTGCGCACAAATATCGGCGAACCAAACTTTGCGATCATTCAGCAACACGTGGACGACATTGTGACGGTAACCGAGGAAGCCATCATTTCGGCGATGCGCACAATCTGGGAGACGATGAAGATCGTGATTGAGCCATCAGCCGCAGTTCCGTATGCAGCGATCCACGAAGGGAAGATCGACCTAAATGGCGCGAGCGTCGGTATCATTCTCACGGGAGGCAATGTCGATCTGGATGCATTGCCGTGGATCTGTAGGTAGCAACATCGCGCTGCGATGTCCGGACGGCGCAGCGCGCCGGCCCTACCAAACTGTGGCGATGAGCATGAGCAGGAGCACGAAAAAGAAAAAGGGATGATGAGTTACCTCTTGTTGTTCATTGCCACTGTTTTGGCGGGAACAATCAACGCGTTGGCCGGCGGCGGTGGACTGATCACCTTTACCTTGCTAATGCTCGTTGTAACACCGGTCACTGCTGACGCCACAAGTGCGGTCGCTCTGTTCTTTGCTTATCCCACGGCCGTGTGGCGCACCCGGGAGCAGTTGGAAGGTGTCCTCGGTCGCGGATGGTTAGGGCTGCTGCTAATTCCAAGTGTGCTCGGCGGTCTAGTCGGAGCTGTGTTGCTGAGCCGAATGGGTAATCGCAACTTTATTCAGTTAGTACCGTGGTTGGTGTTAGTCGCCACCGTTATTATTGTGCTGCGACCGATCCTGGTTCGACGCGACAAAAGTGGCAGCGTCCATCCAGACATCACGGTGGCGCTATGGCCTGTCGCAATTGCCGGCATTTTTCTGGTGGGATTGTATGGCGGCTACTTTGGCTCCGGGATTGGAATCCTTATGATCGGCGCGCTGAGTTTTATCTCGCGGGGAGATATCCGCCATGTGGTCGCGCTTAAGAACTTCCTTACTCTTTGCATGCGAGGCGTAGCAGTCTTGGTGCTCGTGCTCGAAGGTGATGTGAATTGGAATTATGGTGTGCCGATGGCGATCGCAGGTCTTGTGGGTGGCTACGTTGGGGGAATGGTCTCACATCGCGCGAACCCCACAGTCGTACGATCGATGGTTATCGCGATTGGGTTTGCCGCGTCAGCCTATTACCTCTTGAAGTTGTACGGACCTACGGTGGTGTGGGCAGCAGCCGAATAGACGGCAGAGCAGACCCGGAGGTCAAAGATCAGGGTCAACTTTCGATTGCTACGGCGACAAATATTCTGATGCACATGGGGACCGGAGCCCGTGCCAGAACCGAAACCTTCGGAAAGGAGGAGTATATATGAAAGGCTTAACTGTAATCATCGCGGCATTCATTCTGATGTTTGGTATCGCCCCGTCCCGCGCGGCCAATCTGGACAGAATTTCGGAGGCAACCGGAGTTCCAGTCGCAACCTTGCAAACCGAAAGATCCTCGACTGGTCTCGGCTGGGGCAGCTTGGAGAAGGCGCATCTGCTGGCCAATGCCAGCGGCCAGAGTTTTGAGGATATTGTCGCGCTGCATCAAGGCGGCCAAGGCTGGGGTAAAATTGCGAATGACAACGGGCTCAAGTTAGGGACGCTCGTGAGCAATGCTCACCGCTCGAACAACGCGACCATGCATGCGAATAACACGCGAACAATGCATGGTAAAAGCGGAACGCATGTTGCCAAAAGCCACGCCGCTAAAACGAACGCGACACGAGGTATCGGTCACCGCTCATCTAGTTTCAGTCGGTCGCATGGTATGCGTTCGATGGGGCATATGAGCTCCTCACATGGCATGCGTTCAATGGGGCATATGAGCGGATCTCATGGCATGGGTTCCATGGGGCACGGTGGAGGCCACCGCCGGTAACTGAAGCGAATACTTTTTTTGTGGGGGAAGCTGTCAGCTTCCCCTACAACCTCACATGTGTAGGGACGAGGCCTTAAACCTCGGTCGCGGCCCAGAACTTTGCGAAAGCGCGTGGCCAGCTTCGGTCGGTAACACTGTCTCGAGCGGAGTTTGCCATGCGCTCCCGCAATGTTTGATCGCTCACAAGAGATCGAATCGCGTCCGTGAAGTCTTCCACGTTGTGTGACCTGGTAATCAGGCCGTTTACATTGTGCGCCACTAACTCCTTCGGCCCGCCGGAATCTGAAACGACAACGGGCAACCCGGAAGCTTGTGCTTCGAGAATTACGTTGCCGAAGGTGTCGGTGGTGCTGGGAAACACAAAGATATCCGCCGATGCGTATGCAGTAGCCAATTCCGTGCCGCTGAGATAACCGGTAAAAAACGCGTCGGGCAAAGATTTCTCGAGTGCTTCGGCATATGGACCATGACCGACGACAAAAAGTCGAACAGGCAGTCCTTCTTTGCGCAGACGTCGATAAGCGTCAGCCAAAACGTCGAGATCTTTTTCTCGTGAAATTCGGCCGACGTAGAGGAGGCGAACTTCACCGTTCGACGCTCTGAATTTTTCAAAAAACGCCGAATCGCGCCGTCTCGGGTGAAACAATTCGCTGTCGAGGCCGCGTGGCAAAATTTTTAGTTTGGCCGGATCGAATCCACGTTTGATCCAGCTTTGCTTGTACTCTTCGGAATTAACAAAAACAGTGTCGACCTGCCCATAAAACCAATGCATGTAGCCCCAGGCGACGCTTTCAAGAAAACTGTCTTCAGTCAGGATGCGGATGTATTGCGGAAAATCGGTGTGATAAATGCCGCTGGTTTGCAGGTTGAGCATCTTTGCCGCGAGCAGCGCCGTTAAACCAACCGGGCCGGGCGTGCTGATGATGATCTCAGTAAATCGTTCCCGCTGGACGTAATCGAGCATCTGTAGAATCGGCGGGAAACTCAGTTTCTGTAGTTCGTATTCCGGCAACTCGAATTCGCCGATAGGCGGGAAATTTTTGATTGGGATATCAGAAAGTTGAAGGTCGCTTCGTGAAGCCACGACGACCAATTCCTTTTCCGCGGCGGCTCCGGCAGCGGTCATTTTGCGAATTGTCGTCGCTACTCCGTTCACGTCTTCCAGGGTGTCGGTGAACCAGGCGCGTTTGCGATTTTGTAAAGCAACGGGAATTTCGCCGGTCAGCTCTTTGAAGAGATTCCGCAGCCATCTACGCGAGGGGGCCTGGCTGTGAAAGCCGTAAATGTACGGCGTCAGGATCACAAGGATCGGCGCAATCGCGCTCAGAGCCTGCATGCTCTCCACCATGTTGCCGCTACTGAGTTGCTGGACAAATTTATTGAAGAAGCGAAACGCCAGTTGTTCAGCAACCATGTTCGCCATGAGGAACGTGCGGCGCTCCGGTTCGCTGACCTTATCCAATCGCGCGGCAAGTTTTGCCTTCACCTCCGGCCGCGCGAAATAGCTGGAAAGCTCTTTCCACAGCGAGACGTTCGCGGGTTTGGCAAAATCAAAAATCTTTCCCGACAGAACACCTTGCACGATGAATTCCGTTTTCTCCTTCAGCGTGAACTCCGTCGGAGCACGGCCCTCCATGAAACGCGAAAACATTTTCTCCAGCAGCGCGCCGCTCGGCCCCAGCTTTTCGTGGAAACGGTCCTGGATGAAACATGCGACGGTGTTGTAGAAGCCGTGCGACAGAATTAACGGTGTTCCGCCCTGGCCGCGTGCTGTACAATTACCATTCCGCACTGATTTCAGGAATTCTTCGGCAGACTTGGCAGCAGGCGTTTCTGTGAAAGCAGAGGCGGCAAACTGCCCGCCGTGATCGTCGGAACCGCCCACCATGATTTTTTTCCACGGCTCCGCGTGCGTAGGCGCCACACCGTGTCGATTTGCAAACACGTCGATCTGCTCTGGTGTTAATTGCTTGAAAAGAGTCTGTGCCAGCTCGCTGAGAAGCGCGTCGCGCAAACCGTTGATGCCCTCAAAATGTTTGAACAGAAGAATGAGCTGCTCGAGGTGCATTGCCTCAAGTTTGCCGTTCACGCTGTATAAGGGGTGTGCGACTGCGTGAGCGATTTGCGCACGCTGCAGGTACCGCTGCAGATCGAAGATGTTTTCGCGAACACCTTCGATATCGCGATGCTGCTGTTCCGAAATGCCCCAGACCAAAATATGGAGCTTGCAGACATCGTGCGGAAAGTGAGTTGTAATCTGCTCGCTGATGAAGGTCCGTGGCAGGTTGGCAATTTCAAGACAGCCGTCGATCGAGTCGTGATCGGTAATGGTAACGTAATCCATTCCACGTTTACGCAGCTGTTCGTACAACTGCTTTGGATCGGAATAGCTGTCGGGAAAATCGAATCGGCGGAAAAGCCATTCTTCTGAGCGCGCACTATGGCGCGAGTGGATATGTAAATCGCACCTGCTCATCTTACATTCCTCGCTTCAACCTTTGTTCAGCGATCCAATCCTGATACGTCGTCGCGGTCCGCGCAGCTTTTGTTGCTGCGATAAAGCCCAGAATCTGTTTCCAAATGGCCGGCTGAGAATAATCGGGCGGATGAATGCTTATCCGCAATAGCGGTTTGGTTGTCATCAATCGGAACAATGCCGCATTCCAACTGCGACTAAGCGCGCGTCGCCAGGCATTGTGAACACTGTAAACAAGCGTTCTCGCCGGAAAGATGGATTGTGAGCGGAGATCATATACACTGCGCAGGCGAGTTGTGTATTCCAATTCCGCGTCGCGAACGGCTTGCTCCGCCTCATTTCCCAGTAACCACGCGGGCGCGACAAAACCGCGTGGATTGAGTCTGTGCGAACGGAATTGATCTCGCGCTGTGGTGATGCGCCTCAGAGCTTCCTCATAGCCCAAATCGTAAAACTCGCCTTCGTTGCGCGTGTAAAATCTGGTCATGAATTTGTCGCGCAGAGTTTCTTTTCTCTGAGCCGGACGTTCGTGAAAAAACCCGTGGATTACGATTTCGTGTCCGTCTGCTTCCAATGCTCGAAGCCATGTGACGAATTCGCGGTGATTGCCGAACGGTCCCTCGTGATGATAATCCGGCACCACAAGAACCGAACAAACGCGCACCCCGTGCGCGCTCAATTCTGAGATGATCGTGCTTGTAATATGCTGAGTGCGGGGAGCGACGTCGTGCAGAGACACGACCACCGAATCAGTCGCGGCGGCGGCAGTGGCAATGAGCGGAAGGAACTCCGTTGCCGCGAGTGTACTCATATCGCAAATTTTCGGCCTTGAACCAGTTTTGAACAAGGCAAAACCGTGAAATGCGTTGTCCTCAACGCGTTGACTAATAAATGCGGCTTTGCCGCCTGATGCCCGCGCCTTCGGCGAGTCATTTGGCATCGTCTTCGGAGAAGCCGATCCACCTACCTTGTGCCCATCTTTAGGATTTCCCGAAACTCTGCTTCGGCCAGAGGCATGACTGATAGACGCGACTGGCGAATTAACGGAATCTCTTTCAAGCGGGAATTGCTCTTGATCTCGCGAAGTGTAACAGGGCGTCCCACCGGTTTAACTGCCGCAAGATCGACGGCCGACCAGTCGCCTTCCTTTGCCGTCGGGTCTGGGTAGGCAGTGCGCGTAACTCTGGCAATTCCGACTACTCCTTTTTCCTCGCCGCTATGATAGAAAAGGACTTCATCGCCAGTTTGCATTTTGCGAAGATTATTTCGCGCAGAGAAATTGCGCACACCGGTCCAGCTGGTCTCGCCATCGGCAAGAAAATCAGACCAGGAATAGGAAGACGGCTCTTGCTTTACCAGCCAGAAGGATTTCATGGGTGAACTAATCGCAGAGCAGCCCGGGCAGCAAACGTCTTGCTGCTGTGCTCTGCGCTGTCCTCAGGTGAGGATCGATCTTCGCAATCACTTCGCTGAGGACAGCGGGCGCTACAGTCAATGCGTTCGACATTCGTTCGGGTTTATTTCACTATCAGCAAATGCCGCGACTGCCGTTCATCACGTTTGAAGGATCGGAAGGAAGCGGAAAGTCCACGCAAGCCGAGAGACTGGCGGCGCGCCTTCAGCGATGCGACGTCCCGTATGTCCTCACACGGGAACCCGGCGGGACGCCGATCGGCGAAAGTATTCGCGAGCTTTTACAATTTGCTCCGCATAACTCAAACATGACGCCCGAGACGGAGCTGCTTCTGTTTGCGGCTAGTCGCAGCCAGCTCGTCCGCGAGGTAATCAAGCCCGGACTGGAACGCGGCGCGTGCGTAATCGCAGATCGTTTCTTTGATTCCACCAGTGTGTATCAAGGAGCGGCACGCCGATTGGATCGCGAGATGATCGAGCGTGTGAATGCGTTCGTCGTGGGCGATTGCACACCGGACATTACTTTCGTTCTTGATGTCGATGCTGCGACTGCTGAGTCGCGAATGCGGCGTGAGCCACGCAAAGCCGATCGGATGGAACAAGAGCCTGCTGAATTTTATGAGCGTGTTCGCGAAGGTTACCGCGAGCTCGCAGCGGGCGAGCCCAAGCGCATTGTCATGGTCGATGGCTCGGGCGATGTCGATGAGATTGAAAAACAGATTTGGGAAACGCTTTGTTCTCGTTTTCGTGTATTAGCAAAGATATCATTTCCTTGAAATGGCTTTTGCCCGTGGGACTGCACTGGAATTTTTGCGACGCGCCCATGAACAGAACCGGCTCGCGCACGCCTATCTGATTACGGGGCCATCAGGGAGCGGCAAGGAACTCCTCGCAGCGGAGCTAACCAGTCTGGTTAATGGCACTCCAACCGAAGACGTTTTTTCTGCCAAAGCTCGCGAGGTTTTCGTTGCCCGGCCCGAATCGAAATCGCGCCGCATCGTCACTGCACAAATCCGGGAGTTGGAGCATGCGCTTCAGATGCGAGCGGCAAATGCCGGGCGAAAAGTAGCGATTATTCCCGATGCGGACCGCCTTCAAACCGAGGCGGCAAATGCATTTCTTAAGACACTGGAAGAACCGCCAAAGGATTCGCTGTTGCTTCTGCTCAGTGCATTGCCCGAGGCTCTCCCGGAAACGATTCTTTCGCGGTGCATTGCCATTCCACTCGCGTCCGATGGCAAGGCTCGGAGCAAGAAAGAGGAAGAGAAACTCGTGAAATTGCTGCAACAAGCTTCCCGCCATACGACCTGGAGTATTCAATTCGCGTATCGACTTGCTCAGGAATTTCAGCAATTGCTCCGGGCGGTACGTGAAGAAGTGAAATTCGAAACCGAAAGCTCCTTAAAACAGGAGCAAACGCGTTACAAGGAGGCAACCGACGGCGTATGGCTGGAAGAACGGGAGGGCTATTACAAGGCGCTGACGGAAAGTCTTTACCTCCAACGACGCGCTGCGCTGGTCGAGATTTTGTTCGCATGGTGGACCGATGTTCTTCGCGCGACCAATGCCGTTGCACAAAGAGACCTGCCAGCCGCAACACACGAAACGGCTGCGCTTGCGCATCGCTTTGACAATGCCCAAATCTTTAAGCGCATCCGCTTACTCGAAGAATTCCGAGATCATCTCGGCCGAAACATTCACGAAAGCCTTGCAATTGAAGTGGCTTTTCTGGCGATTTTCATGATGTGATTTACGACTATTGCGGAGCTTCCCGAGGTACGTCTTCGACCGTAGTCCCACTGAGTGCAGCTTGACAAAACTCTCTCCAATCTCTATCCAGTATCCCCGTATGCGACATATTTACCGTTTACTCTTGCTGTGCACCGGCTCTTCACTCCTGTTGCTTACTGGTTGCGCAACGGGAACTCATGTGAGCGCAGGCGGCCCGTACCACGTCACCGCGTACAAGCCGAACAATCCATCAGCCGTGCGGGTGAAAGTCTCGCTCGCTCAGGAAAATGTGTACGTCATGGAGGGCGACCGATGCTTGATGGCGGCGGCCATTTCGGTTGGCATGGCCTCGAAGCCGACACCGAAAGGCAATTTCAACATTTATTCGAAACAGGAGCACAAACGTTCCGGATCGTACGGATTCAGCGTGCAAGGCGATCGAATAGTTCCTTCTACTGGCGGTGGGCCTGGGCGCTATGTCGGATATCCGATGGGATATTGGTGCGAGTTCGCTCCTGCGTACGGGTTTCATCAAGGTTTTGTGCATCCCACACCACATACACATGGGTGCATCCGGTTGAAGGGAGAAGCCGCAGCTAAATTCTATGCGCTAGTGAGGATCGGGACGCCGGTGAATATCGCTGAGACCCAACCGGAAGACGCAACACTTGGACCGAAAGTGCAGCGGGTCGACGATTCTAGGACGCCTGATCCTCCAGCCTCGCTAATGATCTCGGATAGGGCATTTGAGCAACCGAGCGGACCTCTGCTCGAATAGCAGGCCCTGGCTCGAATTGCGGCAACCGTCCCCCCGTGGCATGTTCCGCGACGCGGCCATGGCCGCATCAAGCGAAGCCGAAATATCCCGTCGCCTAAGGTTAAGCTGATTCGGCGGGATTCCTCGACTAGCTCGGAACAATAAGCTGAACATGAGTGCGAACCTGATTTCCAGCGGCACAACTGCCCGCCAGAAAGTGAACTTGCGTACGCCGGACGTCATGGCGGCGGTGCAGCAACAGGTCGAGTCGCACTACCGCAGCGATATCATCGAAAAGGTCCGGCGCGCCGGCGGAATCATTTCTGTGGGAGATACTACGGTGCGGCTGGCGAAGCAGTTTGGTTTCTGCTACGGCGTCGAACGTGCGATCGATCTCGCATACGCCGCGCGCAAGGTTTTCAAGGATCGCCGCCTTTTCATTGTGGGAGAAATTATTCATAACCCGGAGGTCAATCATCAGATCGCCTCGTTAGGTATCAAAAATCTCACCGGCAGGAATAAGGAGGCGGACATCTCTGATCTCGGTCCCGAGGACGTCGTCATCGTGCCTGCGTTTGGAACCGAATTGTCGCTCCAGCAGCAAATCAAGGATCGGGGCTGCCAGATTGTTGACACCACGTGTGGCGACGTGATGAGCGTTTGGAAACGGGTGCGCAAATATGCAAGCGAATCAGTGACTTCCATCATTCATGGCAAGGCAGAGCACGAGGAAACGAAGGCCACCAGTTCGCGCGCGCTCGGTGATGGCGGCGGACATTACGTTGTGGTCCTAACTCTCGCGGACACAGATTACGTTTGCGATTACATCCGACACGGCGGCAACAAACAGGCGTTCCTCGAAAAATTCAGAGGCGCGCACTCGCCGGGATTTGATCCCGATGTGCACTTGGAAACCGTCGGCGTGGCGAATCAAACGACAATGTTGCGCGGCGAGACTGAGGAAGTGCAACGCCGAATCCGCCAGGCGGTGATCGATCGAGACGGCCCCGAGCTTGCGCAGAAACGCTTCCGTTTTTTCGATACGATCTGCGGCGCTACGCAAGAGCGGCAGGATGCGTTACGCGAATTGCTGGATGTTCGCATGGATCTGTTGCTCGTCGTTGGCGGTTACAACAGCTCAAACACATCGCACCTCGCCGAAATGGGGGAAGAGAAATTGCCGACTTATTTTGTGCTGAACGCTTCAAGGCTCGTTTCCGCTACCGAAATCAAGCATTACAACTTGCACGAAAAACGTGAGGTCGTTTCGCACTTTTGGTT
>Ga0207666_1000112_pt1 | contig 12633 bp, 11 predicted proteins | sample KBSSwiwitspikein_FD_184292 | JGI IMG/M metagenome (GOLD analysis project Ga0207666, IMG submission 184292) | Switchgrass rhizosphere bulk soil microbial communities from Kellogg Biological Station, Michigan, USA, with spike-in - S5 (SPAdes)... | ecosystem: Host-associated > Plants > Roots >...
TGTCGGGCGACCAAACCGGGCCCGCATCACGGTTGGTGGTCGGGGCGAGGTAAGTGATCTTCTTCGTGGCCAGTTCGAGCAAGCCGATGAATGAGTGGTCTTTGCGATTCGAGCGGAACGCGATCCGCTTTCCGTCCGGCGACCAGCGCGGCGTGTCGCTTTCGCCGGCTAACTCTTCGAGCTGTTCCGCCTTTTTCTTGCCGTCGATAGGTGCTATCCAGAGATGCTTCTTCGCCGACCAGACAACATTCTTTCCGTCCGGTGAAACCTGCAGATCTTCGCAGCCTTCCTCATTGCAACCAACATCGCCGAGCAACCGCGGCTCACCGCCGGTCACGTTTACCGCCCATGCCTGCTGCTTAGGCATTTTCGTTAGGCTTGTCGGATTTGCGGAGGTGCCTTCTTTGTTGATCTCGCTGCCGCGCGCGTAAACGATCGTTTTCCCATCCGGCGTCAGCCGCACGGTCGCGAGCGCCTGGCCGTCATCACCTTTGTAGTGCGTCACCTGGCGCGGCATGAAGTCCGGCGCATCTGCAATCCAAACATTGCGCTCACCTTTGTTGTCGAACACCCATGCCACACGCGACGCGTGCGACGCGCTCGTTAGGCCGTACGGAAACGGCGCACTCAACACCTGCTCGATGGTGAAACCTTCAGCAAAACAACAGATCGGCAAAAAAACCGAAACGACAGCGACACAGCGGACTGGAATTTTCACGGCGGCGCGACTCTACTCGGCCTGTGGTCGACTTAGCAAATAAATGAATCAGGAAAGCACGAAGTCAGGAAGCTCTCGCTGTAATGCTTGAGCGCGGCTATGTACCAGTTGCGGGTTCATGGTTGGGTGGCCGCTTCCGAATTTCTGCCTTGTTTCTTTCTGCGTCGAGTTGGTGCTTGGCACATCATCGTGTTGCTGCTGAAATCGCACCCGCGAAAAACTTATGATTAACAAACTAATAATTTGCCTGGTAGTGACGGGCATCACCGGTTCGGCCACGCTCTTTGCGCAAAAAGCGACGACCCCAGCAAACGTGGGCGAGGGGACATTGAAGCTGAAGGGTAAAGAGTATCTGCTAAAGAACGCCGTTGCCTATGAAACCACAATCGACGGGGAGGAGGGGATCGCGGTGGTGGTGAGCGGTCCGGCCGTTACAAGCGAGAAGCTCAACGAGGTGAGGAAATCGGAACAGAAGGGCGAGTCCTCTGATTTCAGGAGGCCTTACGTCAAACTGGAGTTCACCAAGGCAGGAGAATTCAAGGGCTGGGGCGCCGGCGCGGGCGATACGTCTCTTGGCAGGCGTAGAGGTGATGCGACCGGGGAAATAAGGCTGCAGGACGGCCGGGTGATCGGCAAAGCCAACCAGCCGAACGAAACGGAGGGAATGTTTCCATCCGGCTTGGATGTCCGTTTCGACGTGCCGTTACTTCGTGCTGGAGAATCGTTAGCGCCATCGAAAAAACCGGGGCCCGCCGCGAACGTGAAGCCGACGGTGACGGGCCTTTTCAAAGGGAACAACAAGGACGCAAAGCTGGCTTACGTGTCGGCACATTGGCGCGAGCCGTTTGGCGATAAGCCGTCGATCATGCTCGTGTTCACCGAGAAGGATCATTCCAAAGATAAGAAGCCCGACTTCAATGCCGGCTTCGGCAAGTTCGGCAGCGCATTGATTGTCTCACTGCATGAAGATGGCGACATCTTTGGCTGCGAAGTAGCGCATAGCGCGCTTAAACACCAAAACTTTAGCTCGATCGGCAAGATCAACACGAAAGATTTCGAGTATGCGGATGGCCAGGTGAAGGGAGAGCTGACTACCGACGGCCCGGCAGATGTGTTCGGCGAGTCGTGGGAGGTCAACGTTAAGTTTATCGCGCCGCTTGGAGAAATCCCAAAGGAGTTTCAGCCTGCAGCTCCAAAAGAAGCCGAACACGAGACAACAGACAAACAGGTAACAACCGGGTCAACAACTGAGCCAAGCGAACAGCCGGTGGCAAAGCAGACGCAGGATAAACTCAACATTAAAGATCTTGCGCTCACGAAAGACGCCTCCGAGTTCGAGTACAAGCAGCTCGTTGAGCAGCTTTCCTTTAAAAGCAAGGCGAACGTGAAAAGCGTTTGCGCTGAGTTGGCTGCGAATCTCAAGAGGCAGGGGTGGACCAAGGAAGGCAGCGATTTAGTCACGCCGGCTTCCTCAATACTGAAGCGGAAACGCGGAGACGCTGAGCTGACGATCTTCGTTAAGCCAGAGAGCGGCGGGAGCAAGGTGCAAATGATGACTGAGGGCCTCGCCTGGGACGAAAAATAACTTCGGGTCCGTCTCGTAACACAGGCATCTGCCTACTCGACCTGTAAGGCTGGAAGCCTAGGTTACTTCGATGAGTGCGACATACGCAGGTATCGATGGACACGTTGGGAACACTCCGTTGATTCGGCTGCGGCGGCTGTCCGAACTGACGGGCTGCGAGATTCTGGGAAAGGCGGAATTCATGAATCCTGGCGGCTCGGTCAAAGATCGAGCCGCGTACGGAATCATCACTGACGCTGAGAAAGCGGGCCGGCTTAAACCAGGGGCAACCATCGTCGAGGGAACGGCTGGTAACACCGGGATCGGGCTTGTCGTCATTGGGCGGGCGAGGGGATATCGCACCGTGATTGTTATTCCGAATAATCAGTCGCCCGAGAAAATGCAATTGCTTCGTACGCTCGGTGCAGAGGTCAAAGCGGTGCCGGAAAAGCCGTACAAGGATCCGGAAAATTATAATCATATCGCGGGTCGACTTGCTGAAGAGCGCGGCTGGTTTTGGGCGAACCAGTTCGATAACACGGCGAATCGCGACGCGCATTATCGCAGCACCGGTCCCGAGATTTGGAAGCAAACCGAAGGGAAAGTTAGCGCGTTTGTTGCAGCTGTTGGCACGGGCGGCACGCTTGCCGGCGTAAGCACTTATCTCAAAGAACAGAATCCGAAGATTGAGATCGTTTGCGCGGATCCCTTTGGCGCCGCGATGTGGTCCTGGTTTACGAAGGGCAATCTGGAAACGAACGACGGCGATTCGATTGCGGAAGGGATCGGTCAGGGCCGTGTCACAAAGAACATCGAAGGTGTAAAGGTCGATCAAGCGTATCGCATTCCCGATCAAACTGGCCTAACGATTGTGTATCAGCTATTGCGTGAAGAAGGTTTGTTCCTCGGTTTATCAAGCGGCATCAACGTTGCCGGCGCCGTGCGCTACGCCAAACAATCGGGACCAGCCCGAACGATCGTTACTATCCTTTGCGACTCGGGTCACAAATATCAATCAACGCTCTTCAATCGCGACTGGCTGGCTTCCAATCATCTTGATCCAGAGCTGCCATTGGAATCCGTTGTTGATCACTGATCTGACCGTTTTGAATCAGAAAGCAAGGGTGGATCGCCTTCTCCGAAGGCGACGGCAACGAAGGCCAACGCGTTAGGGACAACGCGTTCCACCTGCTGAGTAATTTCCGAGGAGTGCTTTGCCTTATGGACGAGGAACTGGGGTCGGGCGGGGTCTCGGTGTGAGATGGGGTCTCGGACTTGGAGTCGGTCTAGGCGTGAGTGTAGGACTCGGCGTCGCAGTTGACGTTGCAGTTGGTGTGGCCGTCGCAGTTGCAGTCGGCGTTGCGGTTGCAGTTGGTGTGGCCGTTGACGTCGCTGTAGCGGTAGCCGTTGGGGTGGGTGATGGAGTTCCGCAAGGCTGCAGGATATAGCTTTGGCCGCCAGTAGCAGCGCCACCCGAGCCGTTGCAGAAGTACTGAACGAATGTGGTGTCGTCTCTCTGCACCCCCGCTGTGGCTGAGGTGTTACCACTGTCCACAGCACCGTAGATCACATCGAAGCGACTCTGCCCTTCATACAATCTCAATTCGAAATTGGCATTGCCGCTCCCCGGGAAGTACTGCGCACGCCATTCAATGTTAAAGATGCGGTTGGGAGCCGTGCCACTTACCGATGTGAATATGCCGAATCCGCCGTTCACCAAATACAGGTCGTCCCAGTACGGGAAGATCGTGTAGTTGTGGGTAGTCCAGGGCAGGCACTGGTTGGTGAAGGCCGTGTCGGTAGTCATGAACTGGGCATTACCGTTGGACGATAGATTGACGCTGCTAAAGGTTGTGCCGTACAAACTGTACGCAAAGGGCAACGGGATCGTGGTCACCGTGTCATCCCCATGATTCCCGATGTCCGTTGTGCCTGGCACAATACTGCCACCGATCTGAGTGATCGTGTAGCCGCCTACGCAAGGTGTTGTCGTGGCCGTCGCAGTTGGCGTAGGCGAAGCTGTTGGCGTTGAAGTCGGAGTGGGTGAAGCGGTTGGCGTGGGCGACGGAGTTCCCCCCGTGAGCATGAGTGGGTTCTCGTATAGATCGAACTGGTGCAACGTGCCATTGGGGTTCGTGCCATCGCAGTTCGCATTGTCCCCCCACATTGCGTAGAGCTTGCCCGCGAATGCGGACGAACCGACGTAATCACCAAAGTCAATGCCGTTGCCCGCCGCCGCCGCGTTCGAAAACCCGCCGCTCAAGCGCCTGTTCGGCGCCCACGTGGCACCACCATCAGTGCTGAAAGTGCCGTAGTATTCTGCGTCGTCGTTAGGAATCATGTTCGTTCCGCCGCCCGGAGGCACGCCGTTGTCATTGCGACAATCATGGAAGCCCACTGCCACAGTGCCGGTTGTGGAATCGAGAGCAACATAGGGCAAGAACTGACTGCGTGTTGTCGCGTCGTCGTTCACGCGCACCGCTGCGCTCCATGTCGCGCCGTCATCAGTCGAAGTACGCATTTCAATATCGGTGTCGTTGTTCTCGTTGACGGTCTCGTCTGTGTACACGAGGTAGATGCGGTTGTTGAAGGGCCCACCTGTGGCGTCCCATACGACTCCGGCTTCAGCGTCGATGGATCGTCCGCTTTGCGCCGGGATAAAATCGAAGCCACCCACATTGGTCGAGGAAACGGTGATACGCGCGCCGAAACCGCCCGCTCCCAAACCGTCCGCGTCCACATTAGCGAAGATCGTCGCCGGACCTTGTCCACCCGTCGGGCTCTGATACGTCACGATGACTTTGCCGCCGTTCGGGCCGGGCCCGACGGCGATGCCGCCGAAGCTGCCACTCGCTGTCGGGATCGTCTGTTGTGCATTGAACGGCCCCCAGGCGCCGAGACCCGTTACCGGCGCCCCGCGCGCCACCATACTCCCGCTCGAGTTCCAATCGACCCACACGCTACCGTTACCAACAGCGATCGAGGGTTGGTCAACACTGCCGCTGCCCGCGGTTACTGGTGCACTGAACGTGGCACCGCCGTCGGTACTCAAAATCACGTTAATTTGGTTAACGCTGGCGTTGATATACACGAGGAACAGATTGCCAAACGAGTCCCAGGCAGCCTGTCCGTCGCAGCATGCCACGCCGGTAGCGACCGTGCCGCGCGTCCATGTTGCGCCGGCATCTGTTGAGTACGCGCGGAAGATGCTGTTTGAGTTGGTGTTCGAGGTAGCTACGAGGTTGTTTGGGTTGGTCGGATTGACATTAATGAAACTCTCAGCCTGGTTGCCGGTCGTGGCGCTGACATTTACCACTGGCTCGAGGCACGTCAGCGGGACCAGCAGCAGATCGGTCTGTCTCAGTGGACGATCTCTGGGGATAATGCACTTGCGGGTACCATCGGGTACGTCTATGCCCCCGGTGGCCGTGCTCACCTGCGCGTGCATGATGGATGTGGCAGGGGTTAGGAACGATAAGAGGGCGGCAAGGACGGTCAGGCGGAGGCGTGTGTTCATAAGTGTGTTCTTATTGATGTAGAGAGTAAGAGTGGATTGAAGAAGACAGAAGCGACGCGATTCTTCAATGATGTCCCGACTAATGTCGAGCCTTATTTTGAACGCGAAGATTTTGGCGCCAAGCCGAGCTCGCGAATAACAAATCAATAAAGAACGTTATTGCGACGCAAACTATTATTGACAATCGACGCTCACTCAGATGGAGTGAAAACATGAAAACTCCACGATTCATTCTAGCACTGCTTGTGTTGACAGTTGCTTTGGCTTCGCAATCGACTGACACCGCATTCTCGCAGCCGTACAAACCGGGATACCGTGCCAAGCTAATTTCGCCAAAAGCGGGACAGGTTTTAGTGCCTGGCCAAGTTGTGAGGATTGCATGGACGGCGGAGTTTCCAGACGTGGACCTGACAATGTGTGAGACGGAAATTCTACTTTCGCTCGATGGAGGTGCGACCACCTACATGCGTCTCACTGAGTCGCGCAACCCGAAGTTGCAATATTTCGATTGGGTCGTCCCGAACGCGCCCACCAACGCAGCGGTGCTGAACATTCGCTTCGGCTGTCTGAATATCTTCCCGGAAACGCCAAGCGTTCAGCTTCAATCCGTTTTTGTGATCAGCCCGGCGGTGAATCATTGATTTTTAGTTTCTTCGGCGCCTCGCGGAAGGAATGAGGCCAGACGGGTCTCCGATTGACAGCGGTTGGGAAGCAGAGGTCGTTACTCTGTCCTGCTATGAACCTCCGTCGTCAATGTATCCGACCGGCGATCCTTGTATCACTAGGCCTCATTGCGCTGGCGACCATGGTTTTTGCACAAGTGACTACTGGAGAAAAAAACAGCCCCATTGCCGTTGCACCGTCAACAAACGACGCGGCAGCGCTGCAAGAAAAAGCAAAAGAAGCCCAAGCGCGGATTCACGCAAACGAAGCCGATCGCGATCAGCTCAAACGAGCCGTAAAGCTTAACGAGGTAGACTCGGCCAAAGAAGTCCTGCTTCGAAACGGGTTTACCGCGGCAGATTTGGAAAGTGCGAAGATTACTCTGCGAACAGGCGGAGGAAAGGGAGGCGAAGACGAACTAGAGATCTCTGCCACCTGTTGTGATCCCAAAGAAATCACGATTCAACGATCACTGGAGTACTTCACGAAATAGCTGTTACTGAACTGAAACGTTTTTCGAATCAGGAAGGAAAGGTGGATCGCCTTTCTCGCGGTAGGCGATGGTACATGAGAGCGAACGCGTTGAGGATAACGCGTTCCAACTTTGTGGCTGCCTACTTAATTTCAACCAGAAAGCAGGAACCCGTTGGTCCCGGGAAACTTTCAATGTGAAAGCCAGGAAACTTCGCCACTGCTCAAAGCATCCTCGTTGACCGCTTTTCCTGCCTTCCTGCTTTCCTAATTAGTTTTTCTGCGCCGGATATTTCACGTGCCGAAAGTGGCGACGATATTGCCCGGGTGCGATTTTCAGGGTGCGCTGAAAAACATTGCGCATCGAGTTGACGTTTCCGAAGCCGCATTCGTCCGCGATCGTTTCCATGCTGTTGTGACTCTCTTCCAATCGCCTGCGAGCTGCTTCGACGCGAAGGCGCTCAACAAATTTTGCCGGCGTAGTCTTCATTTCTTTGGTGAAGACACGCGCGAAATTGCGCGGACTCATCGCCACGCGTTGTGCCAGAAGGGGCACGGTGAGAGCTTTCTGCAAATTATCGAGCACCCAAGCTTCCAATTCGAGCAAGGGTTTTCGGTCGGTCAGTTGCAGTGATAATGCGGCGCTGAATTGCGATTGGCCGCCCGGCCGCCGCAAATAAAGCACCAGGTTGCGCGCAACCTGCAGAGCGAGCCGGGAACCGTGATCTTCCTCAACCAGCGCCAGCGCCAAATCCATTCCCGCTGTGACTCCGGCGGAGGTATAAACATTTTCGTCACGAACAAATATTGGATCGCGTTCGACGCGCGCGCGCGGAGCACGCTTGATCAAGGTTTGACACCAGTTCCAATGAGTCGTAGCGCGACGGCCGTCGAGCAAGCCCGCGCGCGCGAGGAGCATTGCGCCTGTGCAAACCGACCCGACTCGCCGGATTCGTGGTGAAATTCTTTTCAACCAGCGCACCGCTTCCGGATTAATTTCGTTCTGCTCGATGGCGTCGCCACCCGCCACGAGCAACGTGTCAATCTTGCCGCGCACTTCGCGAAACGTCCTATCGGCGATGACGCGCACACCGCAGTTGGCAAACAGCGATCGGCTCGCAGAAATGCTTACCACTTCGACCGAATAGATTGGAAGCGATGCCGGACTTGCGCGTTTGTACATGTCTGATGCGCGGGCGAACACTTGGAGTGGTCCGACCAAATCGAGAATCTCAACGTTCGGCCCTGACACGAACACGATCCGCCGCGTGCTCGGCTCCAATACCGAAGCGTTGTTGTTTCTGAGTCCGCGTTTCGCGTTCAATTAGAAGAGCGGGACATTGCCGACGAAGGCGTGGCGGCGGTGATAAATTGACCCGGGGACGCGTCGAAAGTTTTCTTGTCGTCTTCCGAGCAGAAGTAATAAGTGGCGCCTTTGAAAAGAGATTTGGGAGCGACCTTTGGATCAACATCCATTCCGCACACGATGCAAAGCGGATGCTCAGCGGTCGACCTCAATGACGTGGCGTAGATCTGATTTGAATCAGAATTCATCCATCCTTCTCCCTGATATTCCAAGTCGTAGGCTGTCTTTCGGGCAACCTCGCGCCCGTAATAGCGCTCGACTACGCGAAGCGCGAGATCGATTCCGGAAGAAAGACCGCCGGCAGTTGCGAGGTTTCCATTCTCGACGAAGCGCGCGCCACGCTTGAGCTGAATGTTCGGAAATTGCGTGGCGAACCGTCCGAATGCGCCATGATAGGTGGTCGCGGACTTTCCGTTCAGCAGCCCTGTCTTCGCTAACACAAAGGCGCCGGTGCAAACCGACATGGTGACATCGGTGGTTTCCGATGATTTTCTGATCCAATCCAACACTGCAGGGCTCGGTGCACTTTGTGCGGGAATGACGATCACCTTCGGCGTTGGAGCATTTTGGATCGTGTAATCGGGAACGATCTGCATGCCGCCAGCGGTATGGATCGGTTTGTTTGTTTCGGCCACTGTGTACAGCCGAAACGGCATTTCCTCTTTGCCTGCGATCGTGACGTCGTGAAAGACTTCCCACGGTCCGCAGAAATCGATGACGACCGCGCCATCGGAAATCAAAAACGCGACGGGAATCTGACCCTTGTCCGGCGGTTTTAGTGAAGTTGCGTCGCTTAAAACAGCGTTTGAATTGGGCCGGTTATCTGTTTTGACCGGAGCTGCGGTTGCGACCAATGCGCTGAGGGCCAGCACACCGAGTGCAAGCAGGAAACCGAATCGAGCTGCCCGGTAAACGAGCTCTATTCTATCGATTGTACGTGCATTCATAATACCGATCTTCCGACGATAGATCCGTGGCAGCAATGACAACAATCATTAAATTCCTGCCACGAACGTGCGTAATCAACCATTTGTCATGAATTGCATCAGAGAAGATTTTTGAATTGCACGATGTGATCCCTTAAACAATTCTCGCGTCATCGCATGACCAAGGTTCTCCCCTTTTTGATTCTGTGTGTCACGACAGCTGCGTTCGCTGACGATTTCAAGCTGGTTACCGGGAAAGAATATAAAAATGTCATCGTGATTCGGGTGGAACCTGACGGGATCGTTCTGAAAACGAAATCAGGAATCTCGAAAGTCTATTTCGTCGAATTGCCGAAAGACGTTCAGGAACGTTTTCATTACAACGCAGCGATTGGCTCGACCTATTCGGCACAACAAGCGCTCAATCAGTCGACGACGGCGGCTGCCCGTCGCGGTCAACCGGTGCAAGTGATTTCGCATGGTGCGCAGGTCGACATCAGCCAACATCTCGTTCTCGGCAGTGTGACCGTTATCGATTTTTATGCCGATTGGTGCGGCCCGTGCCGCCAGCTCGCGCCGAGTCTCGAGCAAATGGCGAGCAGTGATCCCGAGGTTGCGCTACGCAAGATTGATATCGTCAATTGGAGAACGGCAGTCGCGCAGCAATTCAATATTCACTCGATCCCGCAAGTGAACGTTTACGATCGAAATGGCCGTCTCGTTGGCACCGCGCTGGGCGTTGACTTCGAAAAAGTGAAAAGTTACGTCGCGCAGGCGAAGTCCAACGGTTGATCCTTGCGCACGAACGCGCACTCGGACGTGCGTATACGAATCAATAGCGAGTCGAATATTTGACTCTCGGTTATGAAACGTTCGTTGCTTTGTTTTGTCGTCACCTTGTGCGCTATCAGTTTCGTGCACGCCGATGAGGCGATTCGATCGTTGCAACAAACTCTCAAGAGCCAGGGTTTTTACTACGGTGCCGTTACGGGCGACAAGAATGCCGAGACGACTGCGGCGATTCGGCGTTATCAAATACGCAATGGATTGAACGTAACCGGCGAAATTAATGAGGAGACATTGCGTTCGGTCAATCCGACCTCGAATTCCGTTGCGTCGGCATCGCAAACGGCTTCTAAACCTAACGCCATTGAACCCAATAGCATCCATTCCGATGCAAGTGCACACCTGAGCCAAAGCTCGCCGCCACCGTCATTCAGCGAGCCCAACCGCCCGCTGGAAACCAATCCATCGTACACCGCAAGCTTTTATCAATCCGCGCCCGTTCGACTCACTCGCCGAATCATCGCTGCAGCACAGTACCAACTGACGAGCCGCGGATATTACAGCGGGCGCGTTGATGGAAGGTGGGGAGCTCGGACGGCTTTTGCCGTGCGCGCGTTTCAATCGAGCGCTGGGCTTCCGCCGACCGGGGGTCTGGATATCGAGACGGTGAAGGCGCTTGGGTCTTCCGACGCAGACTTCGCGTATTCGGCGTCAGCATCTCGCGGTAATGAAATCTGGATGCCTGTGACGAAGTTCAAACACGGCAAGTGGAAAGTGAAATGGAAGAAGTCTCATCGTCCCTTCGGCGGGGAAAATGGCGATGAAGATGAGCAAGCAAATAGCGGGGCCGCCTGGAATCCTTACAACAGCGACTAGGGAAGTGGTCGCCGACCAAGCGTGCGATCGCGGTTGTAGCGTGCTCTGTCCTCTGCGCATTGCGAAGTGGTGCACGCGGTTGATTCCGCTGAGGACAGCGGACACTACAGCGAATTGCTTCCACAGAAGATCGATTCGCGCCCAAAGAGATTGTGGAGAGATGCGCAACGGATCATATTCGGACATGACCGACGAACGCATCCAGAAAATCAAATCAGCAGTTGAGGCGGCCGATCATATCTCGCCCGAGAAGAAGACTGAGTTTTTGGCGGTGCTCGCAAAGCTCAAACCCGCCATTACCGAGGTAGCGCTAACAAGCGAGGAGGAGGCTGAGAGCATCAGCCGGTTCGTCGAAGCCTCAGCGCATGAGGTCGCTACCAGGAAGGAACGACCCGAAAGTGTTGAGAAAGTTTTGCACAAGCTAAAACAAACGGTCGAAAAGTTCGAAGCCTCTCATCCACAGCTGACAACGTTCGTCACCGAATATTCGGCAGTGCTCTCCGGCATGGGGATCTGACTTCTGGCGTCAGAAGTGACAACTTCACTCCGCTGAGCGGCAGTCATTTCGATCATAACTGTTGTGCGGATAAAGTATCATAATCTCTTGTTGAAAGAGAAGTTGTCGAATCCGATCGAGTCGTTTGTCTTTAGCGCACGATCGCTCCGAGTTGTTCGACAAGCATCTTGCTCTTTGCGCGATCGTTGATAACGAATGTGTTGTTTTCGCCATGCGTTGACCACGGACCGCGAGGCACTTCACTGAACTCCACAAACCTCCAGTCAGTGACGTCAGTCGGTTGCAATCCCAGGTAATCGCGCACGGCAGGCGAAACATCGAGGCCTGCGCCTTTGTTGAGATTTGGCTTTGGCCGTTCGTTACCGAAAACATATTGCCAGTGGTCGGTTCGGAATGGACCGGCGTCTTCCCACTGTGCGTACGCCGTTCGATTTCCTTTGCGAATCGCAATCCATCGGCCTTTGCAGGTAGACACCGCAGGGCCTTGATATGCTTCGTTGAACCATGGGACAACATAGGGCGCTTCCGGCCGGTGTCCCTCCTTGGCTTTGTCATTGTAGGGCAAGGCACAGTAGAAGGGATTAAGTCCCGGGGTGAAATTCACCGGCATATAGTTGTTGCGATGAGTAGGATTAGGATCATCTGTCCCACCGTAATTTTTGGTCCATTCCGTATCCCACGAACTGGCGCGATTCGGGACTGGGTTATTGGTGGAAGGTTTTTCGCCGATCCAGAAAATGGTCGTTACAATGTTACTCTTCCACGGGTAACGCTGTCCCGGTTGGAATTCTGGGGCTAACTGTCCCGGCGTGAAGCCAAGCGAACTGATATCGAACACCGGATCCTCCGCCGTCTTCTGAGATTTTTTGCTGAATTTTGTTTTCGCAGGTTCGGCCTTCGAAGCTCCGCCGTGTGCGAATAGCGATGCGACAGACGAAAGCAGAACCGCAATCGCGTGAGTAAATTTTCCAGGTTTCATTGTGTGTTACAGCCGGCGCAAAACGGAACGGCGTGGCCTCTTTCTTAATACTTCGTGAACGAGGACGCGGATGCGCGTCAGTCGATGCGAATTAGGATGCGCCTAAAAAGTGGCCCAATGTGGATGCTGACCCGCTTTAGTCAACCTAAAATTCAGGATATTCGAGCGTTACCACTACTGCGTGGCTGGGTTCCTGAATCAAACAAATTTGCCGGGATTTAGAATTCCGTCAGGATCGAGCGCTTGCTTG
>Ga0207666_1000113_pt1 | contig 12502 bp, 8 predicted proteins | sample KBSSwiwitspikein_FD_184292 | JGI IMG/M metagenome (GOLD analysis project Ga0207666, IMG submission 184292) | Switchgrass rhizosphere bulk soil microbial communities from Kellogg Biological Station, Michigan, USA, with spike-in - S5 (SPAdes)... | ecosystem: Host-associated > Plants > Roots >...
AGCACATTCTGTTGAGCGGACCGTCGGGGCTCGGCAAAACGACCCTGGCCCACATCATCGCTAACGCGATGGGTGTGAACATCAAGAACACCAGCGGTCCGGTGGTTGAGAAGGCCGGCGAACTCGCAGGACTTCTCACCAGCCTCGAAAAGGGCGATGTGCTCTTCATTGACGAGATCCATCGCTTGCAGCCGGCCATCGAAGAATATCTCTACCCGGCAATGGAAGATTACCGGCTCGACATCATCATTGACCAGGGACCGCAAGCACGCAGTCTGCGTCTCAATTTGCCAAAGTTCACGTTGGTGGGCGCTACGACGCGCGCGGGAATGGTAAGCGCCCCACTGCGTTCGCGTTTCGGAATGACGGCGCGCCTCGATTACTATAACGCCGAGGAAATGCAGAAGATCATTGTGCGCAGCGCGCAGTTGTTAGGCGTGGAGATCGACACAGCGGGCGCCGCCGAAATCGCGGCACGCTCACGGGGCACCCCGCGCACGGCGAACAATCTGTTGCGTTGGGCGCGCGATTACGTTCAGGTCAAAGCCGAAGGTAAAATCACTGCCGAACTTGCCGATCGCGCGCTCGCGATGCTCGAGATCGATCGCGACGGATTTGATCAATGGGACAAACGCATCATTGAAACGTTGATCCATAAGTTTAATGGTGGGCCTGTTGGACTCACCTCCCTTGCGGTCGCGGTGGGCGAAGAAGCCGGCACAATCGAAGAAGTCAACGAGCCTTATTTGATTATGGAAGGCTACATCAAACGCACGCCGCAAGGACGCGTTGCCACAGCAAACGCCTACCGCAAGCTCGGACTAAAACCGCCCACTGGCGCGCAAAGCGAGCTATTCGGCTAACGATGTAGAGGCGGAAGCCCGGGGCAGCGAATGCAACTGACAGCGGATTTCTTTCAGCAGACGGCCAAAGTCTTTACTGTCTCCGAGCTGACTCGAAACATCCGTGGCACGCTTGAGACAAAATTCGCTGCCGTCTGGGTACAAGGAGAAATATCGAATTACAAATCGCACCCGAGCGGTCATCAGTATTTCACGCTCAAAGATCAACGGGCACAAATCTCATGCGTGATTTGGCGAGACACCATGCTTCCGCCGCGACAATCGTTGGCTGACGGCGCGCAGGTGCAAATCTTCGGGACGGTCACGGTTTTCGAAGCGCGGGGACAATACCAGCTAAACGTTCAGATCATTCAGCCGCGCGGTGTCGGCATGCTCCAGGCAAAGTTTGAAGCGCTGAAACGCAAACTTGATGCAGAAGGATTGTTTGCTGCGGAACGGAAACGGCCGTTGCCAAAGTTCCCGCGCCGGATCGGAATTGTGACTTCACCAAGCGGCGCAGCTGTCCGCGACATGCTCAACGTGCTCCGTCGTCGAGCCCCCTGGTTGCAGATTCTGATAAGCCCGGTGCGGGTGCAAGGAATCGGCGCGGCTCAGGAAATTGCAGTGGCCATTCGCGAGCTCGCCATGCCTAACGAGGGATTTGCGCCTGTCGATCTCATTGTTGTCACGCGCGGCGGTGGGAGCATTGAAGATTTGTGGGAGTTCAATGAAGAGATCGTGTCGCGCGCGATATTCCATTCTGCCGTGCCAATCGTCTCGGCTGTGGGTCACGAAATCGATTTCACCATTTGCGACTTTGTCGCAGATCTGCGCGCGCCTACTCCGAGCGCCGCGGCCGAATTGATTGTCCCCGATATCATCGATCTGCAGCGCCAGATGGATCGTTGCGCTCGCACACTGGGTCGGCACTTATTGAACCGCTTACACGACGCGCAACAACGGCTCGACCACGCGCGCGATACCTTGCACCGCTGTCTTGCGCACAAAATTGAAAGCTACAAGCGCGTTCTGGACCAAGCTCTTCGTGTCATGCAAGCACGCAGCCCGGTGCGCGAACTGATGATGCGCCGCAACAATCTCGCCGATCTTCATCGGCGACTGGTCGCCTGCCCAGGTCGCTTGATGGAAAAGGCAAGACACCGTTTCAGTAGCATCGAAGGTATCCTCCGTGTGCTGGGACCGGAGGCGACGCTGGGCCGCGGCTACAGCATCACCATCAATGATTACGGTCAAATCATCCGCACAACTGCAGTAGTTAGGCCAAAGATGAAAGTCCGAACCCGCGTCAGCGACGGCGAATTCAGCTCGGAAATCCTGTAAAGGCAACTTGCGAAGTCAGCGCGCTCCAAAATCGGTGATTCCACGTCAACAAATGCAGTTAACTTTTCCCCTCCCACTGCTTGAGTTAGAAGCGATTACGAACCACAGCCAGCACCACGACCACGAGAACAACAATGCCGCCGGCGATGACTTTCCAACTGATACCGGTCTGTCCAACTATCACTACCCTGCCGCCCCGATCAGGCTGCGGACTCCCCTGCTGTTTCGTCTCTAACTTGGTCGCTTCAGACTGACGCTGCGTTGCGATGGGCGTCGCTGGATTGCGACGAAACTTTTGCTGAACGTCTTGAGGGAGTTCGAAGAAATATACCTTCGAAATTCCCGTTTTAGTTCTCAGCACAATGCCATCCGCTTCTACGCGGGTGATCGTGGCGTCCTTGTATTCTTTGCCATTAATGGTCCTGAAGTCCTCGGCGAATGCTAGTGATGCGGATAGCACCGCGAAAATCGACAGTGCCGGTTTCCAGTACTTCACGGGCCGCATCTTGGCTCGTTTGCTTTCGGTACTGCAACGACAAACTGATGTGACGCGCGCTCACGTGATTGCGGGCTCAAGTACGCGAGTGACTCCAAACGCGCGTGAGCTTTACGGAGGGGAAACAAAAGCCGCCGGGGTGAAACCTGGCGATGAATCGTGACTGCACTCTATGTCCGACGATTACCGAGTGATGACGCCTACTTCGCTTTGTCGTTCACGCTCAGTAACCTTCACGGCTTTTCTGCGACTGTTGGTAACAAACGTGTTGTTTTCTCCCAAACTGGCCCATGGCCCACGCGGCACTTCGTTGAAGTCCACAAAGCGCCAGTCGGTAACATCTGTTTCTTGCAGCCCAAGATAATCTCGCACAGCAGGTGACACGTCGAGGCCCGCGCCCTGATTGAGGTTGGGCTTGGGACGTTCATTGCCAAATACGTATTGCCAATGGTCCGTTCGAAATGGTCCTGCGTCTTCCCACTGCGCAAAAGCAATTCGATTGCCTTTGCGGATGGCGACCCATCGGTCCTTGCAGGTGGAAACGGCCGGACCCTGGTACGCCTCTTGAAACCACGGAACAACACGAGGCGCTTCCGGCCGATGCCCAGTATGTGCTTTATCGTTGTACGGGAGTGCGCAGTAAAATGGATTTTGCTGCGGTTTGAATTTTATCGGCACGTAATTACGTCGATGGGCGGGATTTGGATCGTCAAAACCGCCGTAGTTTTTGGTCCATTGTTTGTCCCAGGCACTTGTGCGATTCGGCGTGAGATTATTTCCACCTGGCAGTTCCCCGATCCAAAAGACGGTTGTTACGATATTTGTTTTCCACGAAAACGGCCGCGCCGGCCGAGAGGCTGACGATTTTTTAATGCGGGGCTTGCTCTTTTCACTGAGCGCTTCGATTTGAGCGAAGGCGGGATCAAATCCGATGAAGACAGCGAAACACAAAAGACCAATCGAGCAGCGTTTCCCCATTACTTTGCTTTTGGTTCCCATTCCAACGCTGCGTGAAGCCCTGAAGGCTTACTTAGCGTTTCGCGGTCTAGGTTATCACCTTAGCCACGATTACAAACCGATATTTTGCAGAATTCAACGCGGCACTGAATGAATTTTCGAGGTTGCTGCCGCCTCAAGGCGTGAATTTGTAGACGCAACCGTCGTCGTCTGTGCCGCCGTGCACAGTAGCGCCGTAGAAATTTCCGAGTCGATCGACAACCATGCCGTTGTAGGAAAAGCCACCGTCTGGCGGCCCCTCGAACGCATGAACCACACTCTCACTCCACTGCCCGCCGCCAATAGGAGTTAACTTGAAGATTGTGCCACGCCCTAATCCGCCTTCACTCGTGGTGCCATAAAGATTGCCGACTGTGTCGCAAACAAGATTGCTGATCGGGCTGTTGCCATCGCTTCCGGGTTGGAAACTATAAATCACTCTGCCATGCCATTCCCTGACGTCATCGCGCCCGGGCGACAGTTCGTAAACAGCGCCGATTCCATTTTCACCACCGTAATAAGTAGTCCCGTAGATTTTACCCGAAGCGCGAAGCAGCGCTCCGTACGGAAAACTCCCGTCAGGTTGCCCGTGAAAAGAGTACAGCGCCCTGAAATCCCATTTCCCAACTCCTCTCGGTGTGAGCTCGAAAACAACTCCGCTTCCGTACAAACCGCCTGCCGTAGCTGCACCGTAGAGCCGGCCATGCTCCAGAAGCATTCTTCCGGCTGAACCCGTTGCTCCATCAGCCCCGCCCGTGAAAGCATGAATCACTTGAAAATCCCAACTCCCGGCCTGCGGATGGATTTTGTAGATCGTGCCTACGCCGTATGTGCCGCCGGTCGGTGCCATACCGTAGACGTTTCCGCTTGGATCTACCGTGACTCGCGCACCCGGGCCTGAGCCGTCGTCGCCGCCGGTGAACGCATGAATGACTGTCTGGTTCCACGTCCCGCCAGACTTGGTGAGCTTGTAGACCACTCCGCAGCCGCCCTCACACGCACCCGAACCGCCCGTAACCGCTGTGCCATACAAGTTGCCGCGCCGATCGATTGTGACGCCTTTGTACGGCTCGCCTCCGTCCGCACCGCCGGTGAAACTGTAAAGCACAGTGTGCTCCCATCCGTTAGGTGTCGGACTAAGTTGAAAAACTGTGCCGCCACCGAATTCTCCTCCGAGCACGGTCGTGCCGTAAATGTTTCCAGCGCCGTCCGTTTCCAAATCGGTGTCAGCATATTCGCCTTCTTCCTCTTCGAAGCTAAAGATCACGTCCGTCGTCGTTGCAGTAGCCGTGACCAGCGACAATGCGATCACGAAAACCGGAGCTGCATTTTTGATGCGAATCAGAGCCTTCATTGCTTTTTCCTTCCGTCCCGCTGGAGTTAATTTTTGAAATTGCGGGTCCGGAAGAGGCGAAGAACCTGGCGGTTTTCCGCCTGATTCAGATCCGCTTTACCGATGCGAAGCCTGACGGAAATTCGACCTACTTGTCAACACAATTCCGTTCTCATTCCCCTCTCGTAGGCAAAAATTTTGCCTGTTTGGGGCCTTGAGTGTCGTTAGGCTAAACATTGCCACCGGGGTCCGACCCCAGTCAGGTTCGACGCGCTTTAAGGATCGGCTCCGGCGAGCGCTGAAACATCGGGGATATTTTCGTTATAAGTATTCTTCGCCCACCTGGCTTACTAGCGGGACGACTCCAATGTGCTGTGCTATTGCCGATCCTGTTATTGCTCTCGCAATTTCTCGCCTTCGCTCTTCTTCGGATCTTTGGTTACATCACGATTCAACTCGAGCCGTTGTTGCTTTGCTGGTGAAGAACGAACACGCGGACTTCCGAACCGCATACGAATGTCCCGCCAGGCGAGCCTGGCATCGCGAAGCAAATGGCCAGGTGGCTTGTATCCAAACGCGCGATATTTGCCAGGCTCGACTTTGCCTTTCGCTTCGACGAAGCGGGCGAACTGGTCAGCCCAGGCGTCCAATTCTGGAAACACTTTTTTGTGACGTGACAAATCTTCGGCCTGATTGTCGCTATATACTTCGTTTTTTCCAAATTGGACGTACTGCCACAGCGCATCGGGAACTTGCACGCCGCCATACCTGCATTGCCACACCAGCGGCGCGTAGCTGTCGCGTTCGTTTTCGAACGGTTCCTTCTCGGGATCGAAATAATGTTTGTGACCGTCGTTGAGGAGCTTGGGCCGACCTGTCGAATCAAGTTCGTTTCCGCCGCCATCGCCATAACAGAAGAATGCTGCCGTTCGACCCTCGAGGTGGTTTAAACTCATCGTCTCCCACTCGCGCGAGTGTTCGAGTTTCATCGCCAGTTCCGGATCCTTGTGCTTGATGGTGTCCTCGCACGGATTACCGCCGTTCATGCACACAAGTCGATCGAACATCAGCTTTAGATTGCTGGTGGGCGCGTACCAGTTTATCGGGCCGATGATCGCCCATGCGTCCGCCAGATCGAGTCGTGCATACATATCGAGATCCCACATGAGGTCTGGCTCTGCCTTGTTATTCTTCTCGTAGCAGTTGCACGGCCACACGCACAACGCCATCGACGTGGAAACGCATGCATTACAGCTCTGGATTCGAGCGCGAGCGTAAACGTTTCCCAAGTCCTCATAATCGATTTCCCATTGTTGCGGAAGCCGGTCGGCCATTCGCAGCATTAGCGTCCGCGCCTTTGAATCTACGCCGGGGCAATTGTATTGACGGCGATCTGACCCGGCGATGATTAAGACACGAAACGGCCTCTCTGCTGTGGGCAGGTTTCCGTTTTCGTCATTAGGCCGCACTATGAACAACTTCGCACCAGCGCAGCCGGTGGATTCAAAGAAGTGTGATTGGTCGTAAGGCTCTAACGACTTGTAAACAAATAGACTGAGGACGACGCTCTATGTCTTCTCAGACACGACAGTATTTTTTGAGGTTTCGCCGACGGGGCGGCGCTTTATCTGTTCCATGACATCTCCGGCGATCATCTTAAGGAGTTCCTGCTCCTGCCTCGTCATTTCCCGTGGTTTCGTGTCGAGAATACAAAGCGATCCGATTGGGAAACCATTAGGCCCCCGCAAGGGAACGCCTGCGTAAAACCGAAGGCCATTTTCTTTTACAAACGGATTGTTTGCGAAGCGGGGATCTCGCGCCAGATCGCGCACGATCAATACCTCATCTTTAGCGATCACGTGACCGCAAAGAGAAATGTCGCGCGAAGTTGACCGGGTCTCGGCCAGGTCGGCCGGCAGCCCGGCCTGAGATTTAAACCACTGCCGATCCTTGTCGACCAGAGTCACAAGCGCCATCGGCACGTTGAAAAGTCTCGTTAGGCGCGCTGTAACTTGATCGAAATCTGCTTCGCTGTCCGTATCCAAAAGATTTAACCCTTCTAATTCGGCCAGGCGCTCATCCTCGTTAGGCGGCGTAGGCGCGGGCAGCATTGCATCGGTAATTGCTGCGGTCGTTTTATAAACCCGTTGCACGGCGTCCTCCAGGGAAACGGCTACATCACTTACGTGCGCTCCACGCAAACGTTCTCTGAGCTTCTCTGCATCGAACCTGGCACTCCACACTCCAACCAGGATTGTTACGTTCTTAAGTCGGTCCCGAATTGCTGAAGCGAGGTGGCGAGCCTGGGCTATGCTTGTCGGCGGTACTACAGAGACACAGATGCACTCGGGTTGAAGTTCAACTGCGCGATCGACTAACTCCTCGTGTTTAAGGCGCGCCGGTACGTTCTCAGCTTCGAATCCCTGGTTTCGAAGTAGCTGTGCAAGCATTTCACCAGCGAGTTCGTCGCAATATGCGCTCGCGGGAAGACAAACAACCCGGCTGCCGGGCGCAGACGCGGCTTTAGCGAGCTGGCTTTTTTGTTCCTGTGCATCGTTGCGTGAAGCCTGCGAACCGCTCAAATCGTCTATGATCTCGTGAACTCGCTGCAAAGCCGAGGCCCGTTGTTCCGCGGTGATCGAACCTCTGTGCGCGTCGATTTCGACTGCTCCAATCGCCGGAATTAAAACATTATCGTAAAGGGCACCCAATGACTCCGTCTCCACATATTTGGTGGCAAACTCTTCTGCGCTGTCCATCGAGAACGACAGAACGCGATGGTAAAACTCTTCATGAGGCGCCAGTGCTTGATCCTCGCTAAGCAAAATGCCGAGAAACTCGAGCCGCGGAACGTGTCGCCCCATCACCGCCAGACACACGGTTAAAGGAGTGGACAGCACAAGGCCGACCGGACCCCACAGCCATGTCCAGAACACCGCTGAGATGATTAAGGCAATCGGAGAAACGCCTGTGTTAGCTCCATAAACCCACGGCTCAACAAAGTTCGATACGATGGCCTCCAGAACGACAAATAAACCGATCGTCATTAACGGTGTGAACCAGCTGGTCGAGATCGCAAATGACAGCACCACCGGCAAAAGCGCGCCCACCCATGGGCCGACGTAGGGGACAAATCGCAGCACTCCAGATAACACTCCCCACAACGCGGCATTTGGAACTCCGATAAGTTGCAGCCCAACAGCAACACAGATGCCATAACAGGTGTTGACGAGGAACTGCATGGAAAGATAACGCGACACACGACGTCCAGCGTCTTCCATCGCGCGCGTAGTTGTGCTGATTCTGCCCTGCCCAATGAGTCGGATCAGCCGGCCGCGAAGATCGTCCCGTTTTAGTAGCATAAAAATGACCAGCAAGAGGACCAACGCAGCGGTACCGAGCGGACTCAGAATTGCGCCGAGCGTCTCCTGCATCAATTGCGGAATTGCGTTTCGTCCTTCGATCACCTTCACTGGGATAGGAGTCGGCGCAGGCGGAGCCGTTTTCGCTAAAGAATTACCGCGGTCCCGATCCGTCTCTGAAGCGGTGCCCGGCGCAACAACTTCCTTTTGCAGAGCGTGGACGCTGGATGAAAATCGGGCCAGCGGGCCAGCAGCCGGAAATCTCACTGACCGGATTTTAGCTACAATGTTAGTTTGATAATCAGGTAGCTTGTCAGCCAAATCGATAACTTGACGGCCGATAACCCAGCTAGCGGCGGCGAACATTGTGAACACCGCGACGACAGTCACTAACACCGCCGCGATACGCCCGATCCAACGCTCGAGACGCGTAACTAACCTCGAGAGCAAAAACGTGATCAGGGTGGCCAGAGCTATTGGCACCAACACAGAGCGGCCGAAGTAGAGTGCAGCAACGACAAAAACGATAAGCAAGAGCGCCCAGATTCCAGTTAGCGCGGCGGAGGGCGTTATGGACGAAGGTCGGGTTCGTATTCGTGGATCAACGCCCCCGGCTCGTTCGGTCGTCCGAGGTGAATGCATTCGAAATTATCCTCTATTAACAGACGCGAGGAGCAGCTTGACTGCCCGAGCAACAATGACGTTCCGTTCTGCCAATCCGCTCCTCCGCGGCATGAATCGATTCAACGTTCGGCTGTGCGTGTGTTGATGCTGACTTTTTGACCGGGGAAGTGCCACTTGAACCATTTTAGACGCCGCTAAACGCGCGATCCAGTACATCCAGCAGAAAGTCGGCGTCTGCTTCGTGCAAACACATCGGCGGGGAAAATCGAATTGTCTGACCGTACAAACCACCTTTGCCGAGTAACAATCCCATCTCCCTACAGCTTTCGAGCACATGCGCGCATTCACTCGTTGCTGGTTCTTTCGTTGCACGGTCTTTTACTAGCTCAATCCCCAGGAGCAAACCTTTACCGCGCACATCACCGATAAGATTGTGCTTTGTTTTCAAACGCTCGAGTCCAGCAAAGATCTGATTCCCAATTTCCAGAGCGTTTGTTTGCAGCTTCTCACGATCGATCACATCGAGTACAGCCGCACCCTGGGCGCACACGACGGGATTGCCACCGAACGTGTTAAAGTGTAACCGCTGCGCTAACGTGGCTGCGATCTTGGAGCTGGTAACAACGGCACCGAGCGGAGCGCCATTCCCGATTCCCTTGGCCATTGTCACGATGTCCGGCACCACGTTTTGAGTTTCAAAGCCCCAGTAATGCGTACCGGTGCGTCCGAATCCCGTTTGCACTTCATCAGCGATACACAAACCACCAGCCGCGCGCACATGTTCGTAGGCGTGCTTCAGATAATTTTCCGGAAACACTACGCAACCGCCGACGCCCTGGATTGATTCGGCGATAAAAGCTGCGATCTGCCCCGAGGTTGTGTGATCGATCAAACTTCTGACATCAGCCGCGTAATGATCTCCGGCCTGCGGATCGTCGCGTCCCCATGCTCCTCTATATGGATCGGGAGCGATGGCATGGTGGATGCCAAAGCTGTGCGGGACGTTAAATTTCCAGGTGCGATGCGCGGTGAGCCCCATCCCGGCTGCGTTGCCGCCATGGTACGAATTTCGAAGCGCAATGACGTCGTAGTTGCCGGTGTAAGCACGCGCCATCAAAAGCGCGAGATCGTTCGCTTCCGAGCCTGAGTTAACGAAATAGCAGACCTTGAGATCGCCTGGCATTTTCGCTGCGAGCTTTTCAGCGTACTCGGCGATGTTCGGGTGTAGATAAATCGTCGTCGCATGTTGCAACAGCTCGATCTGCCGCCGCGCTGCCGCGACAACGTCGGGATGACAATGGCCGACGCTGATCGTCACAATCCCACCGAGAGCATCAAGATAGCGGCGTCCGTGTTCGTCGAACACGTATTGCGCCTTGCCCTCCACGATCATCAACGGCCGTTTGTAATAGAGGAAAAGCCCGGGATTCAGAAACTGTCGACGTAAGCGCAACACCTCTTCCGCGGATGGCCCCCCATACGGCTGCGGCTCGTAATCGAATGGCGGTAGTTCAGGTGCTTGCATCATTTCGTACTCCAAACACTTCCTTCGCCTTCAGCGAACCAGCGCGTCGTTGTGACCTTTTGTTGCGTGAAAAATTGCACCCCTTCCCTGCCTTGCATATGGAGATCGCCAAAGAACGACTCGCCCCACCCTGCGAACGGAAACCAAGCCATCGAAGCAGGCACGCTGATATTAATCCCGACCATCCCTGCTTTCACCCGGTGCTTAAATTCGCGTGCCGATTTTCCAGAGCGCGTGAAAATGGAAGCACCGTTGCCGTAGGGGGAGCAGTTAATTGTTTGGATCGCGTTTTCCAGGTCATCAGCGCGCATCACATTTAGCACTGGACCAAAAATTTCTTCACGCGCGATCGCCATCTCATTTTCCACTTCATCGAGGAGGGTGGCCCCGAGGAAAAAGCCGCCACTATTCAGCTTGAGACCGCGACCATCAGCAAGAATCTTCGCGCCTTCTGCCGCGCCAGTTCCGATCAGCTGGGCCACGCGGTCACGATGTTCCAGGGTGATCAGTGGTCCCATATCAGGCTGCGGTTCGCGATCCGTGGGTCCGACGCGGATGCTCCTGGCAGCGTGAGTCAGTGAAGGCAGACTAGCTTGGGCCGCGTTTCCCACCACGACCGCAGTTGAGCTAGCCATGCAGCGTTCGCCGGCGCATCCGAACGCGCCTTCTACAACACTGCGCGTCGACTGGTCGATGTCTGCATCCGGCATGATGATCACAAAATTTTTTGCACTTCCATTTGCCTGGACACGTTTGCCGTGACGAGTGCCGGTTTCAAAAATGTAACGCGCTACTGGGGTTGATCCGACAAATGAAATCGCTCGGACCTGCGGGTGCTCGAGCAGCGCATCGACACATTCACGGCCGCCATGGACAATGTTCAAAACACCACGCGGAACCCCGGCTTCTTCCAGCAGTCGCCCAATCGTGATGGCGGTCAGTGGCACTTTTTCACTCGGCTTGAGCACGAACGTATTTCCACACGCCAGCGCTACGGGATACATCCAGAGCGGCACCATCGCAGGAAAATTGAACGGCGTAATCCCCACACAAACCCCTAAGGGTTGGCGAATCGTTTCGCAGTCAATTCCGCGCGCGACGTTCTCTAGTGTGTCGCCGCTGAGCAACGACGGAATGCTGCAGGCAAACTCTACCACCTCGATTCCCCGCCGCACATCACCGCGCGATTCGATCAAAGTTTTGCCGTGCTCGTGCGTGTTGCAGCGCGCGATATCTTCGAAATTCTCCTCGAGCAGCATTTTGAAACGGAACAGCACTCGCGCACGCTCCACCGGTGGCGTTTCCCACCACGCGGAAAATGCCGCAGCCGCGGCTTGCACCGCGTCGTTCACATGCGGCGCGGCGCACATTGGCGTGAGCGCGATCACCTCGCCTGTCGATGGATTGTAGACTGGCGAAGTTTTGACATCGCGCAGTTCTTGCCATTCACCGTTCACGAGAATCGGGCAAAGCTGCGGCGTACTCACAACGGGTAACAATAATCAACGATTGCAAAACACGAGGCGAAACTAGAAGGTCGCTCTCATTACTGGTGCAGTCTCGACGTGAATTCCTCCGCACTGCCGGCGCTTTTGCCGTAAGCGCTTCGTTACCACTGGATCGCATCGAGCCGGAGTTGATTCTTTACAACGGAAACATCATCACCATCAACGATCGTCAACCGCGCGCCGAAGCAGTCGCCATCGCTAAAGGCCGTTTCCTTGCCGCCGGCACCAATGAAAAACTGCAGGCGCTTGCTACCGGGAATACCAAGAAAATAAACCTGGAGGGACAAACTGTTGTTCCCGGGTTTATCGACGCGCATACACATCCAGCTGAAGCCGGTCTAATGCATTTGCGACAGGTTGATTGCGACCTGCGGTCCATCGCCGAAATCCGGAACGCCATTTCCGAGCGCGCATCCAAAACCCACGCTGGTGACTGGGTACTCGGTTTCAAGTATGACGATACAAAGACAAGCGA
>Ga0207666_1000116_pt1 | contig 12399 bp, 11 predicted proteins | sample KBSSwiwitspikein_FD_184292 | JGI IMG/M metagenome (GOLD analysis project Ga0207666, IMG submission 184292) | Switchgrass rhizosphere bulk soil microbial communities from Kellogg Biological Station, Michigan, USA, with spike-in - S5 (SPAdes)... | ecosystem: Host-associated > Plants > Roots >...
GGTGACGCTGACGAAACCGTTGGCCTCCATCTCGACTTCGATCCAGTCGGCATGGCCGGCAAGCGCCTCGTCCATGGCGTTGTCGATGACTTCGGCAAACAGATGGTGCAGTGCCTTCTCATCGGTTCCGCCGATGTACATGCCTGGCCGGCGGCGTACGGGCTCGAGCCCTTCCAGTACCTCAATGTGCTTGGCGGTATAGCCGGCTTCCGCGCCCGTGCCGCGCGTAGACGCCTTCGACCTCGCACCGGTCTTGCCCCTGACGGATGCCTTCGGTGCTTTGCGCGCCGACGACTTGGCAGTCCGCGGCGAGTCAAACAGATCGGGCTGTTTCGAAGGTTTTCGCTTTGTCGCAGTCTTGGCCATCGAACCCTTCAGATAGTGTCGCGCGAATCGGTTGCCACCCACTATGCCATGGCGGCGCAAATCTGAACCTGCGCCGCTCCGCTTAAGGGAGGTTTAAAGGCGTGCCAATGGCGGGTCAGGCTACCTTAATGCCCTTCGGAGCGCGCGGGGCAACCAAACGGAACTTCGCCCGTTATCAAGGCCATGGAAGCAGGCAAGACCAGGGTGGGATCACGCCGCGAGGCGTCAAATACCGGTGGCCAAGACCGGAGGGCGGTGCAATTCGCGCTTTCGGTCAGCGATCCTAAGCCCGTAAGCGAAGTTGCGCAGATTTGGCGGACCGCGGCTCAATCGGCGACCATCGGGATGTTCATTATCCTGTTTGTTGTCGCGCTAAGCCTAGCACGGCCGATCCTATTGCCCGTCGCCTCCGCTTTCGTTGTCACAATGATGCTTGGACCACTTTCGGTACGCGCAGAACGCTACCGGGTGCCATCAATAGTCTCTGCGATCGTGTTGTGGTTGCTCGTGGCGGTCGTTTTTTATGGCGTCATCGTTCTTTTGGCAGCTCCTGTCGTCGATTGGATTGGCAAGGCGCCGGATATCGGGCGCAATATTCAGGAAAAACTGCGCGTACTCGACCGGCCGTTGGCCGTTCTGCAGGACCTCCGCGACGCGCTTCTCCCCGCCGACAAGAGGGGAGGTCTCGGCGTCGACATCATGGCATTCATTCAGCCGGCAGTTCTCATCGTCACTCCGGCGATCGGCCAGATTCTTATTTTTTTCGGCACGTTGTTTTTCATGCTGCTCGGGCGCACGCAGTTACGCCGGGTACTGATCGCTTTTTTTGACGAGCGTGACGCACGCTTGCGGACCATCAAGATTATGAACGATATCGAACACAATCTGACGGGGTATCTGAGCGTCGTCACGCTCATCAATATGGGTGTAGGGCTCTGCGGGGGATTTGCTGCTTGGGTGACCGGACTGCCGGATCCCGTTGCTTGGGCAGTTCTCGCATTCATTCTCAACTTTATTCCTTACATAGGAGCGTTGATGATGGAGGCCGCATTGTTTGCGGTTGGCCTCGTGACCTTCACGACGCTTGCGCACGCACTCGTGGCGCCGCTGATATTCCTGGCCCTGGCGACGCTTGAAGGGCACTTCATAACGCCAGGCATCATGGGCAAGCGTCTGACGCTGAATCCGCTTACAGTTTTTTTATCCTTGGTGTTCTGGACTTGGTTATGGGGACCCGTCGGAGCGTTTTTGGCCGTGCCGCTGTTGATCGTGGCGCTTGTCGTTATTGGTCATCTTTTTCCCGAAGATGAACCAGAACTGCCGACCTAGGTGGTCTGGCGCGGAGGGCGCGGGCGGGCTAGACACGAGCGACCGTCCGGCGGCCCTTCAATGGATTTTCAGACTGTTGTCCAGCAGACCGTTGATTTTGTCCGCCTCAACCAAGCTTGGGCGGTGCCGGTCGTCTTTGCGCTGGCATTCGGAGAATCATTGGCCTTTATCTCGTTGCTTTTGCCGGCTTGGGGCGCGCTGGTTGCTATCGGAGCCTTGATCGGGTCAAGCGGGATCAAGTTTTGGCCAATATGGGTCGCAGCGTCACTGGGTGCAGCCCTCGGTGATTGGGTCTCCTATTGGATCGGGCTCAAACTCGAATACCGAGTTGTGCATATGTGGCCGCTTTCCGGGCATCCCGATCTTATTCCGCGTGGAGAGACCTTCATGAAGAAATGGGGCATTCCGGGGATTTTCATTGGCCGTTTCTTTGGGCCACTGCGCGCCATTGTGCCGCTGATCGCAGGAATTTTTGAAATGCCGTTCTGGCATTTTCAGATCGCAAATTTCGTTTCGGCCTTTGTCTGGGCCGCGACATTGTTGACGATCGGCGACGTCATCTCCAAGGCTGTCATCTGGCTGTGGTAAGCGCGAAAAAAATCCGCCGGGATTCTGTCCCGGCGGATTTGAAGCAGTGAGGTACAGTTCTTATTTCACAGCGCTCGCGCCGGCCTGCGCGACCTGGTGGTCTTGGGCGGACGTAGCGCCGCTGAGTCCAATGGCACCGATGAGCTTGCCCCCCACAACGATTGGCATGCCGCCCGCGACAGGCGTCGCCCCAGTGAGGCGGAGAATGAAGGTTTCGCCGTTCGCCAGCCGATCCATGTAGGACTTGCTCGGCACGCGGAACAGCGCGGACGTCCGTGCCTTGTCCTGCGCGATGTCGACTGAGGCGTTTGCGGCGAGATCAGCCTTTTGCAGGTAGACCAAATTTCCGCTTGGTCCTACCACGGCGATAACCATGTTCCAGCCGTTCTTGGTTGCCTCGGCTTCGGCAGCTGCGACCGCGGCCTTTGCCTGCTCGAGTGTGATCGGCGCCCCGTAGGCTGGCGGTGGCGGCGGTGGCGAAGCGGGTGCCGCGGGCTGCTGTTGCGCAAAAACGGCGCTTCCCAACAACAAGGCCGCGCACGCCGATACCGCGATTAATGAAATACGATGCATATTTTCACTCCCGAAAGATTGATTTGATTGTGCTTTTAGCTGTGCTCTTGCCTGGGCCAGCTTGGCGCAGGATGATGCGCATAATAGGGGGCCGCCGGATAGTCGCCTAGTCGCCGCAGGCCCCCGGCGACAATTGAGATTTCGGAATAATTCCGGGTCGCCGGGGTTTGTGGCAAAAGCATCCAACCGTCAGCTTCAACGAATAAAAAGTCACTCAACTGGAGGAACGTCATGACTGAGCTTTCTCGCCGCTCGTTACTCGTCGGCACGGCTGCTGTTGGCGTCGCCGTTGCTGGAACAAAGACAATAGTGCCGCCCGCGAATGCTTCGGCGCCCGTCGCGGGCACGCAAAATGCCGGCTGGTACCGCTATAAAGTCGGCGACTTCGAGGTAACCGTCGTCACCGACGGGCAGGGCGCGAACCCGTTAGGGGACAGCTATATCACCAACACACCAAAGGACGCGGTGGCAAAAGATCTCGCAGCGCAATTCCTGCCGAATGACAAAGTGATCCATACTTACACGCCGGTCGTCATCAACACAGGATCGAAGCTGGTCGCGATCGACACCGGCCTCGGGCTTGGCGCTTACGCGCAATCCAAAGGGAAGCTCGGCCAATACCAGACGAATTTGAAGGCTGCGGGGATCGACGCGAACAACATCGATGCCGTGATCATCTCGCACTTCCACGGCGACCACATCAACGGTCTGATTGGGCCCGACAACAAGCCGATGTTCCCGAATGCGGAAATCATGGTGCCCGAGACCGAGTGGGCGTTCTGGATGGACGAGAGCAATGTCAGCAAATTGCCAGAGGTCGCGAGGGGGCAGATGGCGAATCCCAAGCGCGTCTTCGGAGCACTCGGCGACAAGGTGACGAAGTACCAGGGCAAGAAAGAACTCGTGCCCGGAATTACTTCTATGTTTACCCCGGGCCACACGCACGGACACCACTCGCACATTGTCTCATCCGGCAACAATACGCTGCTCGTTCAGGCGGATGTCACGGCCGGTGCCGCGACACTCTTTGTGCGCAATCCGGATTGGCAATTCGTGTTTGATTCCGACAGGCCGCTGGCAGTCGAGACGCGCAAGAAGGTTTATGACATGGCTATTGCCGACAAGATGATGGTACAGGGCTTTCATCTGCCGTTCCCTGCGGTGGGCAATATCGAGAAAGCCGGTAATGGCTATCGTCTCGTTCCTGCCACGTGGAACCCATCGATCTAGTTTGACCCGCATGTGGTCAACAGAAGGCCGCCGGCTCCGGCGGCCTTCTTGTTTAAAGCGCATCGCGCTAAACTACTGCTTCGCGGCAACGAGAATTGTTCATGGCAGAGACGGCGTTCGAGCAGGCTTTGGCGGCGCGCACCGCGGCGATGCTGGAGGCCTGCACACGGTGCGGCAAATGCGTCGAGGTGTGCCCGATGGCGCAGCCAGCCGGCGTAGGCGATGCCGCGCCGACAGGCGTAATCGCTGGGGTGCTCGATATCGTCCGGACAGGTGAGGGGCCAGAGGCGTCAAAAGCGTGGGCCAAAGGATGCGCGCTCACGGGCGACTGCATCACGGCCTGCGACGAAGCCGTCAATCCGCGCTTTCTGCTGGCAATGGCACGCGTCGCCCTTGCGAAGCATTCCAGTGAACTGCGTAACCGGCGCAAGCAGGGCGTTGAGAATTTTCGTTTGGTGGCCGACGGGGTGAATGTCCTCGCTCGCATGCAGCTTGATGAAAGTGAACTTGCACGTCTGGGGCAGCAGTTGAACGAGCGTCTGCAGAACGGCTCGACGGTGAAGGCGGGTGAACGGCCCGACTTCGTTTTTTATACCGGGTGCAACGTGCTCAAGACGCCGCATATGGCGTTGATCGCGCTGGATATCATGGACGCGCTTGGCGTGACCTATCGTGTCATGGGCGGGCCGACGCACTGCTGTGGCGTCATTCAATTGCGCACGGGCGACACCGAGGTGTCGGGGCGTGTGGCGACGAGCTCGCTCGACAAGCTGGCCGAAGGCAAGACAGGCGTCATCTCCTGGTGTGCGAGCTGTCACGTCCAGTTCACGGAAACAACAATACCTACAATCGAGAAAGTGAGGGGGTCGCGGCCGTTCGAGATGACGCCCTTCATGCTGTTTCTTAAAACCAAGTTCGAAGACCTTCGGCCGATGTTGAAAAATCCAGTGCCGATGCGGATCGCGCTACACAGGCACCCCGGGGTCAAAGGCGTGGTCGAGGCGGGCACGGAACTGCTGCGAATGGTGCCCGGAATTGAAATTGTCGATCTGTATCAACCGGCGGTCGGCCTGATGAGCAATTCGCTGAATGCGTTGCCCGACTATAAGCGCGGGCTCCAGCTTGCCGAGCTCGAGGCCGCCGCTGCCGCCGGCGTCGATGCGCTGGTTGCCATCTATCATGTTGACCATCGCGAGCTTTGCGCGCACGAACGCGATTGGCCATTTCGGATCATCAATATTTTTGACATCGTCGGGGCCAGCATGGGGCTGCACCACGACGATCACTTTAAGCGACTGAAGATCATGCAGGATGCCGACGCGATCGTCGCCGACTGCAAGGACATGATTGCGGCCTATGGCATTGAGCCTGCTTTCGCGCGTGAGGTCGTTATCAAGGCAATGCTGAAAGAGCAGCCTTTGCCGCTGCGCGGCCGTACAGTTGACGGATCAGGGTCTGCGGCTTATATCGCCCGCCCATGACGATGCTTTCGGCAAAGAAAGAGCCGCGCCGCCGCCGTGCCCCCCAGGCACGGGCGTAGAGCAATCGTCACCCGTGCCGCCGGATCTGAGGCCGCGGCACGTTTCCCCAAGACAAACCGCGCTGTTGGCCTTCTTCCGGTAGTTCTTTAAGACTTCTGGATAAGGATCGATTCATGGCTGCAAAAGCGAAGATCGGCATACTAGGGGCCTCGGGCTACACGGGGGGTGAGTTGGTGCGCGTGTTGTTGCGTCACCCGCGCGCCGAGATCGTGCTGCTGACAGCCGAGCGCAGCGCCGGCAAGGCTATGCGTGACGTGTTTCCGCAGTTCTCTCCCTTTACGCTGCCGCAGCTTGTCGCGATCGATGGCATCGATTGGCGAGGCGCCGCACTGGACGTTGCGTTTTGTGCCTTGCCGCACGCGACGACGCAAAAGGTCATCAAGGATCTGATGGCGAAGTCGCCATCGACAAAAGTTGTCGACCTATCGGCAGACTTTCGCCTGTCGGATACCGCGGCCTATGCAAAATGGTACGGCCACGACCATCACGCGCCGGAGCTGCAGAAAGAGGCCGTTTATGGTCTGACCGAAATTCACCGGCGCGAGATCCGGCATGCGCGGCTGGTCGCCAATCCCGGCTGCTACACAACATGTGCGCAGCTTCCGCTCGTCCCGCTGATCAAGAGCAAGGCGATCGAACTCGACGAAATCATCGTCGATGCCAAGTCCGGCATGACCGGAGCAGGGCGCGCGGCCAAAGAGGCCATGCTCTTTTCCGAAGTTTCGGAGGGCTTTCACGCTTACGGTGTCGGTCATCACCGGCACATGGCAGAACTCGACCAGGAGTTCTCGCTAGCCGCCGAGCGGGAGGTGGTCGTGACGTTTACGCCGCATCTGGTGCCGATGAACCGGGGCATTTTGTCGACGATCTACGTCCGCGGGCGGCGGGGCCGGACCGCCGAAGACCTTCATGCGATACTTTTAAAGTCCTACATGAAGGAGCCATTCGTGCATGTCTTACCCTTCGGCGAAACGCCACAGACGCGACATGTACGAGGCTCGAATATGACCTTCATTGGCGTGGCAAAAGACCGCGTCCCTGGGCGCGCAATCATCGTGTCCGCGCTCGACAATCTGGTCAAAGGTGCCTCCGGGCAGGCAATCCAGAACATGAATTTGATTATGGGCTGGCCGGAGACGATGGGACTGGAGCAGGTCGCGCTGTTCCCCTGATTCGACTGGTACAATCGCCGTACCTTCGCGGGAGATTTACGGCCGATGTTCGAGGTGCAGAACCAGCCGCCGCCGCTTGAGCCTTACAATGTGTTCGCGAGCGACGCCACATTGCGCGAGGCGGTGCGCCGCGAAGGCGCAAGCTGGGCCGAAGGCGAACTGACTGAACTCGGTGCCAGGCTCGGCAAGCCGGAGACCGTGCAACTCGGTTTCGATGCCAACAAGTTCCCCCCGCAACTTCGGACGCTCGACCGTTACGGCCACCGGCTCGACGAAGTCGAGTTTCACCCGGGATGGCATCAATTGCTCGAAATCGCTCTCGGGGCTGGTCTTCATTCAAGTCCCTGGGCAAATCCAAAGCCGGGCGCGCACGTGGCCCGCGCCGCGGGGACTTACATGCTGGGGCAGATCGAAAGTGGCGTGTACTGCCCACTCGCGATGACCTATGGCTCGGTCCCGACATTGCGGCATGCGCCGCAAATCGCGAACGAATGGCTGCCCCGAATCTACTCGCGCGAATACGACCGCCGCTTTCGGCCGGCGCGCTTAAAGACTTCGGCCCTTGTCGGCATGGGCATGACCGAGAATCAGGGCGGTTCGGACCTGCGCTCCAATACAACACGCGCACAGCCGTCTGCCGACGGCAGTTTTCGTCTCTATGGGCACAAATGGTTCATGTCGGCACCGATGTGCGACGCGTTCCTTGTGTTGGCTCAGGCGCCGAACGGGTTGAGCTGTTTTTTGATGCCGCGATGGACGCCGGACGGCGAGCGCAACGCAATCCTTATACTTCGGCTAAAGGACAAGCTCGGCAATCGCTCGAATGCGTCGAGCGAGGTCGAGTTTCACGGTGCCTACGCTCAGCCCGTCGGTGAAGAGGGGCGCGGCATTCCGACCATCATAGAGATGGGTAACTACACGCGACTCGATTGCTGCATAGGTTCGTCCGCTCTGATGCGGCAGGCGGTTGTCCAGGCGGTCCACCACGCGCGACACCGCATCGCGTTCCAGAAAAAGCTCGTCGACCAGCCTCTTATGACGAACGTACTTGCTGATCTCGCGCTCGAGTCGGAAGCCGCCGCCGTGCTGACCATGTGGCTTGCTCGTGCCTACGACGAGAACAATGAAGCCGCGCTGGCAATCCGGCGTATCGTCACGCCAGCCGCCAAATTCTGGATCTGCAAACGGACGCCGTTCCTGACCTACGAGGCCATGGAGGTGCTCGGTGGCTCCGGCTACATCGAGGAAAGTATCATGCCGCGTCTCTATCGCGAGGCGCCGGTCAATTCGATCTGGGAGGGTTCCGGCAACATCATGTGTCTCGATGTGTTGCGCGCACTGGAACGAACACCCAATGCGGCCGAAGTTTTGCGCCACGAACTCGGTGAGGCTAAAAATGTGCGAATCAAGACGTTTGCCGAGCGTATCGAAAAGCGGCTCGCCGCTCACGATCACGCCGACGAGTCACAGGCGCGCGCGCTGGTGCGCGACCTCATTGTCGCTCTTCAGGGTTCGTTGCTTGCCAGGCACTCGCCATCCAATGTGTCGGATGCATTTTGCGCATCGCGGCTGGACGGCGAGGGGACGTCGGCCTTCGGGCTACTGCCGCGCGGCCTGGATGCACGCGGCATCGCCGAACGTGCCGGTCCTACGAACTAAAGTTTTCCGAACACAGCGAATACGAGCGCGACCTGCGCAATAAAGCCGATGGAAAAGGCGAGAGTGCGGAGCACCGGGACGCCCATCGTGTACAGGATGACGTGCGCAAGCCGTGCCCAGAAATAAACCGCGCAGGCAATGACGGTGTATTCGGTCGAGTAGCCTTGCGCGTCAAGGATGAGCACCAATGGCGCGAAAATAATGAGATTTTCAACCGCATTGGTGTGCGCGAAGTAAAGCCGCTGCGCCCAGGCTGATTGTGGCTTGTCGTGCCGTGAGGGATTGGCCATGCATCCCTTGAGCCCGCGAACCATTGCGCGATCGACAATATAGGGCACCCACATCAAGCCGGTCAGGATTATCGTCAGCGTCAGCCACATCAATTCCTTGGTCATTGCCACACCCCGTTTGACGCTTCGCTCAACGCAAGCATAGTAGAAAGAGCCGCGGCTGTCGCGCCCAAGGGCATCAATAAGGCGTAACCGCGGTCTGTGCTAATCTGGGTCAGCTTGAGGGAGTTCATAGGAGCGCGCCATGGCCGCATCCGCCAAAACCGAGATCAAGGCATTTTTCGACGAGCCCACCAATATGGTGAGCTATCTGGTTTGGGATCCGGCGACGAAAGAAGGCGCGGTGATCGATCCGGTGCTCGATTTCGATCATCGCAGCGGCGACGCAACGGTAGAATCCGCGGATAAAATACTTGCCGAGGCAAAAAGGCTCGGTGTCACTATCAAGCAGATCCTTGAGACGCATGCGCACGCCGACCACCTGTCCGGTGCGCCCTATATCAAGCTGAAAACCGGTGCGCTGGTCGCGATTGGCGAACATATCAAGGATGTCCAGAAAATCTTCCGGCCGATCTTCAATGCCGCGGATGTGTCCGGCGACGGGTCGGAATTCGATCATCTCTTCAAGGACGGCGAGCGCTTCAAAGTCGGCACAATCGACGCGGAAGTGATCTACACGCCGGGCCACACACCAGCTTGCGTTTCCTACAAAATCGGCGATGCGGTATTTGTCGGCGACACCATGTTCATGCCCGACTACGGCACGGCGCGCGCCGATTTCCCCGGCGGCAACGCGCGCGACCTTTATCGGTCGATCCAGCGGATTCTGTCATTGCCTAAAGAAACGCGTCTCTTCATGTGTCACGACTATAAAGCGCCGGGCCGCGATCAATATGCTTGGGAGACCACGGTGGGCGAGGAAAAGGCCCGCAACGTCCATGTGCACGAGGGTGTATCGGAAGATGAATTTGTGAAAATGCGCGAAACGCGTGACGCCACGCTAGCGACGCCATTGCTGCTGCTACCCTCGATTCAGGTCAACATTCGAGCCGGTAAGTTTCCGCCGGCCGAAGCCAACGGCGTGCATTACCTGAAGGTGCCCGTAAAACTGGCGCCCTAGTGCATCGTCAGGTCCAGCTTTTCACCTTGACGTAGGATCCGGGCGCATCCTCGATCGGCTTGAACTTGCCGCCGCCGATCTTGCGAGCGCTCACCGTTTCGGCGTCCAGCGCTTTGAGCCAATCGAGCCAATCGGGCCACCAGGAGCCCGGATGCTCGGCGGCTGATTTCATCCAGGTTTCCACGCTTTCGCCGTTTGGCTTGTCACCTGTCCAGTACTGGTATTTTGGTTTGCTGGGCGGATTGACCACGCCAGCAATATGGCCGGAGCCGGCGAGTACGTATTTGACCGGGCCACCGAAATATTGCGAGCCATAGAGTACCGATTTTGCCGGCGCGATGTGATCTTCGCGCGTCGCCAGATTGTAGACCGGCACTGTCACTTTGCGCAGGTCGAGACGAATGTCCGCGATTTCCATTTCTCCCTTGGTGAGTTTGTTGTCGAGGTAGCAGTTGCGTAAATAAAAGGAATGATTGGCTGCGGGCATGCGGGTAGCGTCGGAATTCCAGTAAAGAATGTCGAAAGGCAATGGCTTCTTGCCGCGCATGTAATTGTTTATGATATAGGGCCAGATCAGATCATTTGAGCGCAACATATTGAAAGTGTTAGCCATGCGTGAGGCCTCAAGGTAGCCTTGCTCCTTCATGTGTGTCTCAAGTTGTCTGATGCGCTCCTCGTCGACGAACACCATGAGGTCGCCCGCGTAGGTGAAATCGACCTGCGCGGTAAACAATGTCGCTGATTTGACGCGGTTCTGCTTTTTTGCTGCGAAATAGGCGAGGGTGATTGCGAGCAGGGTCCCGCCGACACAATAGCCGATGGCATTAAGCTGCTTCTCGCCAGTGATCGCTTCAACTGTGTTGATGGCGGTGATCACGCCCTCGCGCATGTATTCTTCGAAACTTTTTGATGCGAGCCTGGCGTCCGGATTGACCCATGAAATCACGAACACCGTGATGCCCTGATCGACGCACCATTTGATGAAGGACTTTTCGGGTGCGAGATCGAGAATATAAAACTTGTTGATCCACGGTGGCACGATCAGCAGTGGCAGCTTCAGCGTATTCTTGGTCGTTGCTTGGTACTGGATGAGCTGCATCAATTCGTTCTGGAACACCACCTTGCCGGGCGTGGTCGCGAGATTCTTGCCGACGTCGAACATGGAAGGATCGGACTGGCGGATTTTGAGGACACCCTGACCGGCCTTGATGTCTTCCGAAAGCATATGCATCCCGCGCACGAGATTTTCGCCGTTCGAAGAGAGCGTCTCGCGCAGCAATTCCGGATTGGTCAGAACGAAGTTCGACGGCGAAATCGCGTTGGCAATTTGCTTGACGTAAAACTCCGCCTTCTTCCGCGTATGCTCGTCGATGCCGGCGGCATCTTTCACCAGCCTGTCGGTCCACTGCGCGGTAAGCAGGTAGGCCTGTTTCAGAAAATCAAAGAACTGGTTCTGTGACCATTCCGGGTCGGAGAAACGTTTGTCTCTCGGGTCGGGCGCGACGACGGGCTCGGAGTGCTCGCCCGCCATGCGCTTCACCGCGCCAGCCCAGAGATCGAGGTAGGCGCGGCCCAGGCTGGTTTGCAGCTCGATCGCGCGCTGAGGATCGGACATCCAGTATTCGGCGACGCGGCCAACTGTTTTGACCGCGTCCGTCAGGCCCTCGGTGAGGTCGCCCCGTATTTTTCCTTCCTCGCGCGGTTTTAAATAAGCCGCGAGCGCCTTGCCGCCCTCTTCGATCAGACGGGCAAGATTACGCGAGAGCGCCTCGATATCGACGTCGCCGACCTTGGCGGGATCTGTGGCGGACCTATCCATCCCTTCCTTTCCCCTCTGCCAAGACAGTTGGCCCGCGCCGCGTTCCATCGCAAGGCGCGTTTGCGCGCATGGTTTCGCGGGCCTTCAGCCGAGCGGTTAGCAACGGGTGACCTTGCTGCGGCCATATTAGCCCGTTAACGCGACGGTGATATAATTCCTTGAGTCTACATCGATTTCGCCCGCTCGTGCGGTGCGTTGGCGGAGCAAGGTGTGTGTCGGTCAAACTGTTCATATGGGCAGCGTTAGGTCTCGCCGCGGTGCTGGCGGGGTGCGCACCCGGGCCGATCATTGACCGGTTGCCGGGTGAACTGGGTCTGCCTGCGGGCGCTCCGACACGTCCGGAAACCCCCTACGAATACCCGGCCGTGCACGATATGCCGCCCGATCGCGCCTCATCTCCCATGACCGAGGAAGAACAAGTTAGGCTTGAAAAGGAATTGATTAACGTCCGCGATCGCCAGGAGGGCCGTCCGGCGGCAACCAAGAAGGCCGCCCCTACAGCGAAAAAACCGCCCAAAGGCACGCAAAATGGCCAACCCGATGGCGCCAAGGCGAACCCGTGATAAAAGCCAGCCGGGGTTATATGCGGCGGCTGGCGAGGGCAGCCGTCCTTTGAGGTTTTGAGCCGATGGAAGACTTCTATCGCATTCGCCGTTTGCCGCCCTACGTTTTCGAAGAGGTGAACAAGGCCAAGGCGAAGGCCCGCAACGCG
>Ga0207666_1000122_pt1 | contig 12032 bp, 7 predicted proteins | sample KBSSwiwitspikein_FD_184292 | JGI IMG/M metagenome (GOLD analysis project Ga0207666, IMG submission 184292) | Switchgrass rhizosphere bulk soil microbial communities from Kellogg Biological Station, Michigan, USA, with spike-in - S5 (SPAdes)... | ecosystem: Host-associated > Plants > Roots >...
ACCGTTGCTTGACTGCGCGGAGCGTTGGGTGTCTGCATCTTAGCTGTGGCCCCGGGCGCTGATTATTTGTTGATCGATGTCAGCAATTCGTATGCAAAACTTGCGTTCGCATCGAGAGCGCGAGTCTCCAGACCTGTGCGAATCCGTACCGCGGAGATTTCAAGCAGTGTGGTCGCGAAATTTTTGAGGCGGCGACAGGTAAATAAAGTGGTCGTCTCATCGGTGGTGCCGACAAAAAACCCGGCGATCTTGAGGGCCGCGCACAACCGGGCGCAAGTGCTCTGGCTGACTTGGAAAGTAAAACTGGGTGTCACGCTTGACTATCCCAAATCGGACTCGATTGGCGCTGATCGGCTGGCGAACGCCGCAGCAGTTGCCGAACTCTACGGATCACCAGCGATCGTCGTCGACTTTGGCACCGCGGTGACGTTCGATGTGATTTCCGAAACGCGCAGTTACATCGGCGGCGTTATTGCACCGGGACTGGAAGCGATGACAAATTTTCTTTATCAACGGACGGCGCTGCTCCCGAGGCTGTCGCTGAAAGAGCCTCACCGTGCCGTCGGTAAATCGACAGTTGAGGCGATGCGGTCCGGCGCAATCTTTGGTTATCGCGGATTGGTTCGGGAGATTCTGGCCCGAATCAAAGCGGAGCAGTTTTCGCGTAAAAAAATTGCCGTCGTCGCGACTGGCGGTTATGCGCGTTTTGTTGCCAGCCAATTGCCCGAGATTGCGGTGATTCATCCGCACCTGACTCTCGAAGGGTTGCGAATCGTCGGGAACTTGAACTGATTTCGCTGACTAAGGGGGAGCATCGGTTTTCGAGCCGTTGTGCCCGACAAATTGTTTTTCCGAACCAAACCGAAAATCTTCGCGCCGAACACAATTTCGACTTGTCAGGGATGCTAATCAGGGCTTGAATCGGTGGTTCATGAAAATCTGGAAGATCGCTGCCATCGCAGCGCTGGGACTTACGGCCTTTGCGGCGGATAATGTTGCCCCAACCAAAGCGGAGTTGGAAGAGATGTACAACTCCGCGTACCGCGCGTTCGACGCAGGCAAATTTCCCGAGGCGCTGAAACAACTCGACGCCATTGACGCGCGCCAACCTGATCTTGCTGCGTCGAAAAACTTGCGCGGCGTCATCCTCATGCGGCAGGGCAATTACGATCAGGCCGAAGCCGCGTTGAACGAGGCGGCACGGATTGATCCCAAATTTTGGAATGCTCGCTTTAACATGGCGGAAATCCCATTTCTCAAAAAAGACTGGGAAGATGCGAGAAAACGGTTCGAGCAATTGCTCTCCACCGGACAATCCGATCTGGCAAAAGAAGCTTCGCAGCTGATCCAGTACAAGATCTTGCTGACTTATCTAATGGAGGGCAAAAGCAACATGGTCGATTCCATCCTGGCCAAGCTGGAGCTTTCGCCCGACACACCCGCTGTTGATTACGTAAAGGCAGCGGTCGCGCTCCAACAGAAGAACGAAACGGAGGCGAAGGATTGGATCACGGCGGCGGAAAAGAACTACTCCCCGCAGCTAAACAAGCTTTTCGCGGAGTCGCTGTACGAAATCGGTTGGATGGAAAAACCCTCTGGCCAACGGCGAGCGTCGCTGCCCCTCATGACGGCAGCCGAACGCACCGAAAAGACGAAGGCGTTTGCCAGATCGAAATTTGAGCAATCGCAGCAGGCGTTCCGGCAGCGCGATTTTGCGACGGCGCTGAAGCTGGTGGACGAAGCCGACAAGGTGGATGCCAATCAGCCCGCGACGCTGAATCTGCGAGGCGAAATTCTCATGCAGCAGGGCCAATTCGACAATGCCGAGGCCGCTTTCAAAAAGGCAGCAAAATTGGATCCCAAACTTCGCGATGCGCAATACAACCTCGCACAGATTCCATTCAAAAAGAAAGATTACGCCAAAGCACGCGACCGTTTCGAGACATTGTATAAACGCATACCCGGCGGCGAAAAGAACCAGGCGGCTGAGCTGATCAAGTTCAAAATTTATATGGCGCTGTTGATGGACGGGAAAGAGAGCCGCGCGCACTCGATGATGGAGGAATTCCAATTCACGGGCGATACCCCCGCGCTCTACTACGCCCAGGCTGCATGGGAGTACAAGCATAATAATGCGCAAAAGGCTGAGGATTGGACGAGCTCGGCCAATAAGATTTATTCGCCAGCGCTCAACGGCGTTTTTGCTGATGCTTTCTATGATGTCGGCTGGTTACAAAAACCAGAAGGCACAACTGCTCCTGCGGTCGCGTTTGATACGGGCAATGTCGCCACGTCGCAGACGGACGGTGGCCCCGCAGTAGAGCCGAGCCCCATCCCGGATAAAGGCGCGGCCGCAAACAAACAGGCGGGAACGCTTGCCTTGGCGCCGACGACAAGTGCGCCCGACGGCGGGATGGATCTTGCCGGCGCCGGAACGACAGCTAACCAAACTGGTGTCACCGGACCTGCGCCCGAGACGAATTCGTCGGCTGAGCCGCCTGTGGCGCAATCTCCTTCGACCATCAGCGAATCAGCGACCGGGTCTCAGCCTGCCGCTCCTGAGACTACAAGCGCTTCGACTGTCTCCACCGATCAAAATCACACCGAGCAACAACCTGCCGCGTCTGAAAACGCGAACGCTTCTACTGTTGCCAGCAGCCAAAACCAAGCCGACCAACAGCCTGTCGCGCAAAGAAGTTCTTCCGAACAGACAATCGCCGCGACAGCGCCGACGAAAGCCTCGTCTTCAATCCTTGCTGGCGCATCGAGCCGCAGACTATGGATTGTTGGCGGACTACTCCTGGCGGCCATAGTGCTAATAGCCGTTGCTATCCTGCCGGCGCTTCGCAGGGGATACAAGTTCTCAGTCCCGGGTTCCTCCCATCCAGAACCAGCCGCAGACACTGCGGTTTTTAACGCGAGAACAGCGCCCGTTCAAACAATCGATGTTCAAGGCAACGGGTTCGCCGCTGGACCACGTCAGGTCTCACTCGAACTTAAAGCGTGGAATTCTCCGGTCGGGCCCAGTGCGTTGCCGTTGTCGAAAATTGGCGGTGCTTTTAATCGGTTGAAAGAAGCAAAATCGAATCCTTCGCGAGTTCCTGTCCCTGTGGATCCGCAACCGGAGGAATCAGCCCCGGTGGCCGAGCCATTCTTTGAATCGGTAGGCGCGGTGGTGTCGACTCCGGAGCCGCGACATGAGGAATCGGCTTTATCGGCAGAGCCATTTTTTGACTCGGTTGGCCCAGTAGTGGCCGCTGTTGAGCCGCCGCAACCCAGGAAATCAGCTCCATTGGCCGAGCCGTTTTTTGAGTCGGTCGGACCAGTGATTGAACAAACACCGGAGGTCGTGTCCACAATTGCTCCGCAAGAAAATGGATTGGATGGTTCCGAACCGGTCACTGACGAACATCTGGAGGTTCCAGAGGAGCCGGTGTTCGTGGCCCAAGAGGTCAACGAATTTTCTGAGGATCGAAGGGAAGAAGCTGTCGCCGCTGATGAGCAACGGAACGAGGTCTTCGCCACCGCGGCCGAGTATGAGTGGCCCGCTGTGGAAGCCGTAGCGGACTTAACAGCTGAACCTATCGAGAATGATCAGCCGCACGAAACGATTTTTGCCGAGCATGAAACTTTAGTTGAGCCTGAGAATTTTCCGGAGCGTGAGTCCTTTACAGAGGTTGAAGCTTCAGTTAATGGTCTCATTGCGGAAGAGGCGTCTGACTTCCAGCCTCCGCCTGTTGTTCCCCTCCGGCCAGTTTTTCTTCAACCAACCATACCTGCCACCATGCCAGAAACTACTCAAACACCACCTGCTCCGATAGCCAAAGCCCCGGCACCGCCTGTGCCCAAACCGCAACCGCAACCGCAGGCGCCAGCGCCGGCAGGCGGGATGCAAACCTCTGTGCAGCTTACTTTCTCGTTCGAGATAGCAGCGATGCAATTAACGCCCAGCTTCAAAATGGGAGTGTTGAAAGTCCGTCCGATCTCGAAGCTTGTCACGATGCGATTGCCTTCACCTCAGCGGGCACAATCTCCATTGAATCTGCAGGTTGCCTTTGAAGTCGTGAAAATTCAGCCCGTCGCGGGCGCGCTGGGCACCATTCGCGTCGTTCCATCTCAGCAACAGCGGCCTGCCATGGGCGGTATGCCTTCATTTGCAGTTGCCGGTTTGCAGGTCGTGCCGAATTCTGAAACGGCGCCGGTTCAACTGACTCCGTCGGCGCAGGGCCGCGCATCTGTGTTCATCACGGTGCCGTTCCAAATCAGCACGCTAGAATTTTCTCCGACGCTCGAAATTGGATCGGTCACGCTAAATTCAAATTCGAAGCAGGTTGTCGTCCAGTTGCCAGGAACGGGCCCCGGTCCGGTCGAAGGCGCGCCAATGTTTGAGATCGCTAATCTCGAGCTGAACGAAGGCGGAGAGATCGTGATGATGCAACTGAATCTACTCGGCGGACCGAAGCGCGCCTGATAGAACGCCAACTTCAGCGAGTCTAACTGGTCGACAATCACCGCCAGTTTAGCGAGCGCAGTTGCTTCGGGAGAAACTCACCGTTTTTCCGGATCAATTTTCCGTCGAAATAAATTTCGCCGCCGCCGTAATCGGGACGCTGAATGTTAACCATATCCCAGTGGACCTGGCTTCGGTTTCCATTGTCGGCTTCCTCGTAGGCCTGTCCCGGAGTGAAGTGGAATGAGCCGGCGATTTTTTCGTCGAATAAGATGTCGCGCATCGGCTGGAACACTCGCGGGTTAAAGCCCAGCGAAAATTCACCGATGTAACGCGCGCCCGTATCTGAATCGAGAATCTTGTTGAGTTTCTCGGTCTCATTACTTGCTGCCTCGACAATTTTACCTCGCTTGAAACTAAGCTGAATACCGTCGAAAGCGGTGCCTTGATAAATGGTCGGCGCGTTAAAGGTCAGTTGGCCTTCGACCGAGTCTTTTACCGGAGCGGTGAAAACTTCGCCATCGGGGATATTGCGATCACCACCGCAAATGATCGCCGGAATTCCTTTAATACTAAAATTCAGGTCCGTGCCGGGGCCCTTGATTTGAACGCGGTCGGTTCGTTCCATCAGCCCCTTGAGCGCCTTCATACCGGGCTTCAGTTTGCGGTAGTCGAGCGTGCAGACGTCGAAAAAGAAGTCTTCAAACGCTTCTGTGCTCATTCCTGCAAGCTGAGCCATCGAAGGGGTCGGCCACCGTAGCACAACCCATTTCGTCCGTTTCACACGCTGATCCTGGACCGGACGCATCTTTTTGCCGATCAATTGCATCTTTTCCGCCGGCACGTCCGCCAGCTCTGTGATGTTGTGACTGCCGCGCATCGCGATGTATGCGTTCATTTTTTTCATGCGCGCCAATTCATGACTTGCCATGATGTTTAGCTGTCGATCGGATGCCTCTAGTGCGAGCGCGCGATTCACTCGCGCGTGGTACACCTGCGCAAACGGAACGCCTCCTGCAGCCCGTGCCGCTCGGATCAGTGCGGCCGTCATTTGATCCGGAATGTCGAACGCTTCGATCAGGACCGTCTCGTTACGTTTTAGCCGAATGGAGTACTCCACCAGAAGTTTTGCGAGTTTAGCGAATCGCTCATCTTGCATAGGCGCTTATCATTCCACCAGCGGTGGCGGATGCAACTTGACGCTGTTGACTCTGCCGTTTTATCTGGGGAGCGCACGTGCCTCGCACATGCCTGCATTTTAAAAGTTCGCAACGGCGAGGGCGCCAGCACGCGAGGGCGCGTGCGCTCCCCAGAAATTATCTTGTTCGAATCAATCTCGCGGCGAATGCACCATCAAAACCGTCGCGGAAAGGAAAGGAATCTTTTTCCGTTTCCAGCACCAGCCCCGGCAGCTTGGCAAGGAGTCGGCGAATGACCTCTTGATTTTCTTCGCGCTCAAGACTGCATGTGCTGTAGACGAGAATTCCGCCGGGTTTTAGCAAGCGAAGTACCGCGCGGGAGATGCTGAACTGTTCGTTGGACATTCGGCTGAAATCATCAGGTCGCAGTCGCCATCTCACGTCAATCCGTCGGCGCATGACTCCGGTATTTGTACATGGCGCATCTACAAGGATTCGATCAAATGGCGCGCCTGAAAAAATTTCTTCTGGGAGATGCTCACGCGTCCAATCATGGCAGACAGCCCGAACGATGCTCGCTCCCAGACGACCAACATTATCTTTGAGAATGTCGAGTCGCTCATGGTCGCGGTCACAGGCAATGATGACTCCCCGGTTTTGCATGAGCTGCGCGAGATAAGCCGTTTTTCCGCCCGGCGCCCCACACGCGTCGAGGATTCTTTGTCCTGGCTGAGGATCGAGTAGCTGACACGCGATTGCTGTGCTGGGGTCTTGGATGTAGCAATGGCCGGAATCGAGAGCGGCCGTTGGCAGAGTGTTGAATTCCACGAAATCTGAATTGCCAGACACCGGTGATGAGTCTGGGTAGAGCTGTAGAAAGGTTTCGGAATCCGTCTTTATTCGATTGATCCGGCCATAAGTAGGCGCAGGCCGATTGTTCCATTTGCAGAGATCGTCGGTGGAGTGGGTGCCAAAGCGGTGCTGCCACCGCTCAACGAGAAATTGCGGATGAGATGCTCGAACGAACAATGGCTGTGGGCCGGCTTGTTTAAGCAGCTCGATTCGCTGCCTGATCGCGTTACGTAAGACGGCGTTGATAATCGGTCGCTGCTTTCGCGAGGCCAGCGCAACGGTCTCGTGCACGGCTGCGTGCTCGGGCGTTTTAAGTAGAAAAACCTGGTGGAACCCGAGTCGCAGGAGGTCGCGGACGGTCGCCTCGATATGCGAAGCTCGCAGGCAATCGATCCAGAAGTCGAGCAGGGTTAAATTCCTTAAAACGCCGTAGAACAGTTCCATGGCAAACGCACGATCGAATGGAGCGAGATCCGCCTTGCCTAGGAGTCCTGAAATAACGGAATCAGCGAAGCGTTTTTCTTTTCGCCAAAGCCGTAAGGCCTCGAGCGCGGTTTGGCGAGCAGAACGCCGCGCCATATTTGGTTACTGCGGCCTCACGCCTGCGCGTCCAATAGAGTAATAATTGAAACCGAATTGACGCATCGTCTCAGGATTCAACAGGTTTCGACCGTCGAAGACGATCGGCGTCCGCATCTTCTCTTTCAACACCGCAAGGTCCACGTTCGCAAATTCATTCCAATCCGTCGCGATGATCAGGGCTTCGGCATCAGTAACAGCTTCCAAAGCCGACGAGGCAAACTCCGCGTCGGCGATTGCTTTGATGCTGCGCGCCTTCTGCATTCCTTTCGGATCATATGCGACCACATGCGCTCCTTCGCGCAGAAGCTGTTCGACCACCTCGATTGCAACCGATGAGCGCAGGTCATCCGTATCCGGCTTGAATGTGAGACCCCAGACCGCAATCCGCTTTTCGCGCAATACCCAAAGGGTCTCGCGGATCGTCTTAAGGAAACGCGCCTTTTGACCCTCGTTTATCCGTTGCACCTCTTTGAGCAGAGTGAATGGCCTTCCAAGCTGCTCACTGATGGCAATAAACGCCGCAATGTCTTTTGGGAAACAGGAGCCGCCATATCCGATTCCGGCGTTCAGAAAATCGCGTCCGATACGGTGATCCATCCCGATTCCGTCAGCTACTTTTTCCACATCGGCTCCGCTCGCTTCGCAAATCGCGGAAACCGCGTTGATATAGGAGATTTTCAAGGCCAGGAATGAGTTCGCGCAATGTTTAATAAGCTCGGCGCTACTAACGTCGGTCACGAGCATCGGTGCCATGAAAGGCTCATAAACCTTTTTCATCAAATCGATCGCGTGTTCGCTTTGCGCTCCGATCACGATCCGATCCGGATGCATGAGATCAGCCACTGCGCAGCCTTCCCGCAAAAATTCCGGATTACTGACTACGTCGAATTTTGCGCCGTGGCGGTTGTATCGTTTTATTGATTCCGCCACTTTTTCCCCTGTCTTCACTGGCACCGTGCTTTTGTCGACGATCACTCGATAATCGGTCAACACGCCCGCGATCTCCCGTGCAACTTTCTCCACGAAGCTCAAATCGACATCGCCGTCCGGCAGGGGTGGAGTGGGGACGGCGATGAAAATGACTTGTGAGCGCTCGACAGCTTCCTGGATGTTGCCGGTGAAATGTAGTCGCTGTGCCGAAACGTTGCGGTGAACGATTTCTTGAAGCCCCGGTTCGTAGATCGGTATCTCCCCGGCTTGGAGTTGTCTCACTTTTTCGGAGTCGTTATCGACGCAAATAACATGATGACCGACGTCCGCGAAACAGGCGCCCGTGACCAAGCCGACGTATCCGGAGCCGATAATTGATATGTCCATGAGTCAGGAACGGTGTCGGCGAATCAGCCCCAGCACAAGTAGCGGAATTCAGCCAGCGGTTTCGCTGCGAGCCCGACTTTGGGATCAGTCGCCCGACGAGCTAGGATCGACGTTCAAGTCGAAACCAATTTTCGGGAACGCCTTGAGCGTTACCGTGAACAGGAGACCGTACTCTTTCACTCCCGAGTTATCGCGTATTACTCCGCCGAACGAGGCCACCCAGCTCGTTAGGTCGCGGTAAATGGCGTAGCGCTGTTCCTGGAGAGTTTCGGTAGCGCCTTCGTATTGCTCTTGAATTGCGAGGCCCCAGTTGTCATTAACGCGAAGGTATCCGCCTACAACAAACAAGCTGCTGTTCTCGAAAAACGGATTCCCATTCAGATAGCGGTGGCCGAGATTCACTTGCAAGTTAGCCAGTGGTTGCACCGTCGCATAAGTGTCGACTTCGGTGAAACCTTTCGCGAAAGCGGGCAGCTGAGAGTTTACAGAAAAGGACATCCACGGGAGGGGATTGAACCGGAGATTGTTGAACAAATTTGAGTAGTCCGTCCGATCGTACGGATTCTCAAAGTTTCTATCGACGAAGGTGTCCAATTCAAGCCAGGTCATCGTTGAATCGTCGCGCCGCGTTTCCAACTTGTTCCGGACACCCATGCGCAAGACCGTCCAATCGGCAATCGAATCAATCGGGGTGAACTGTGGAAAATCGATTGCCCGAAGCTGCGTAGAAGGCTCGAATCGATCGAACTGCAAAATCGACAGGGGATTAGGTCCATCTTCTTTCACGTAGGAAAAGTCGGTAAACGGTTGGATCACGTGCATCAATCCGTCCAAACCGAAGGCACGACTTTGCACATCCTCCCATTTCCGGGAAATTTTGAAGGAAGCTTCCGCGCCCGTATCGAAGACGCTTCGAAATGTGTCCCCAGCAAACTTGATGGGATTGATTGTCGATGGTGGCGGCAGGATAGTGTCGGGCACCAACGGGTTTGATGGCGGCACAAATATTGTAGATCCGAGATCCCAAGTCTTGCCGTAATAGGTGCCTCGATATCCGACACGGGGCATAAACGACAGCCAACCGAAATATGTGTTGGGAAAAACCAGTTGATGGAACGTGTCGAAGCGCTCCGTACCGTAATTCTTGATACCTGAATCTTCAGGAAATTGGAGCCGCAAATTGGCGAAACCGGTTTCGCCTTCGTAAAATATCGGCCCGCCAAAGAGCGCGTGCCGCTTGACGTCGAGTACGACTTCCGGTTGGCGTTCCGTGGTGGTGAAGAAATCGTTCGCCTGAAAACGCTCGATCCCGGTGAGGGTGAAAACCGGGTTTATTTTTGTCAGCGCTATTACGTTGTCTGGAACAGGATCAATCCGAAACTCTCCCTGGAAAAAATCCTGCATCACGTACTGGTCACTCAGCTTGGTGATATTGGCGATGCCATAGATCGAGTCTGTGAAATCCGTGTGGTCCTCGATGCCAAGCCGGTATCGCGACTCAGGAACACCGACTCGCGGGATGTCGGTTTGATTGATCTCGGGGTTTTGGTCGTTGATGTAAAAACTTTTTATCCGCGCCACACTGCTTTGGTCTTTCCCATATTCAATTGTCGGGTCCAAACCGATGGCTGGGCCTCGCCTGCCAAAATAATCCAACCGGAGGCGGGCCTGAATATTGTCTGTGATTGGGAACGTGACCTGCGTTAGAAGGGATGGTCCCCAGGTACTGTAATACGCCGGCGAAATGGAAAAACTAAAGGCGTTGTCGAGTGATTGATAGAGATACGGAAACCAAAACACCGGCACCTTGCCGACGTACGCGGTGACGTTCAGAAAGATTACGCGGTCGTTCTCGTAAACACGAATCTTGCGGGCGTGCAGGCGAAAATCGGGCTTCGACGAATCGTGCGTCGTGAAAGTGCCGCCCTGAATAAGATAGGCGTTGTCTCCCTCGATCGAGGTCACATCGTTACCAGCCAGAAAGTAAGGCTGCGACTCCGTCCGTGCGGCGATCGCTCGGATCTTTTTAGTTTCAGTGTTGTAAATCCCGCTGTCGGCGTTGTAAAGGCTCGCATCGCGATAAATTCGAACATGGCCCCTCAACTCCACGTCGTGGGTGGAAGGATTGTACTGTGCGTAGTCGGCGTATATGTCCGTGTTCCCAATGTGAATCACTACATTGTCGCGAGCGGTCGCCAGGCCGTTTTCATATGTGGTTTGCCCGGTTGAAGTAATTTCAATTGGTCCCTGGTCCGGAGTTTTGATTTCTCCGTGCATCAAACCGGCAGTCGCAAGCAGGCCGGCCAACAAGAAAACCAGCGATCGCATGGCGAGGGCCACCGTACTGCACCAAACTCTCCCCTGCAAAGCTAAAACCGCTCGCCCGAGGAGATAAACAGACGCACCACGCTATGACCAGCAGGTGTCTAAGCTGGGCCCGCGTGTAGCCAATGCCCGACAAGCTGTTCTCAGAGGAGCAGTTTTTCGTCCAGCGGTTCAATAGTGCGCCTATATTGTCCCCACTTAACCGAGTCGAAAGCTCAAAGCGCAACATGGCCACAGACCGAAAACCTGAAAAGGCTCAGCGCGTGTTTATTCTCGCCGACACGCACAATCGTCTGCCGGAGAGCGTGAAGAAGATGGCCACGCACGGTGATGAAATCTGGCACCTTGGCGATGTTTGCGCGGAAGCGATTCTTGACGAACTACAGGCAATCGGACCGCGCGTCACTGTTGTGCGCGGGAATTGCGACAGCAACTTCGAGTGGCCGTTGGTTCTCAATCTTGTTCGCGGCGAATTGAAATTCCGCCTGCAACACGTTCCGCCGAATCATCCGCCGGATGATGTGGACGTTCTTTTGCATGGGCATACGCACGTCCCGCGTAACGAAAGGATAGGCCGGGTTCTGTTTCTCAATCCCGGTTGCGTGACGCGGCCCAATCGCGGTGCGCCTCCAAGTGTGGCCTGGCTTGAAGTCACGGCCGCAAAAATTACCTGGAATCTAGTGCCGCTCCGCTGACGCGTCCTCGTCCGCGATTCGCTCTTGATTAAATCAGCGGCAATCGCTTTTCTTCACGAAGATGACTTCGGCTGTCGATCAAATCTTCATTGACGGAAAGCGATGGCTGCTTTCCTGGATTGCCGGCGCACCGAACTTAATCATCCAATTCACTTCCAGCCTGATCAACATTGTCGCGTTGCTGGCCGCTTTTCTATCGCTCTTCGCGCTTATGTCGGTGCTGGAACGGAAAATTTTAGGGCGAATGCAAAATCGTTACGGACCGAACCGCGTCGGGCCGTTCGGCCTTTTCCAACCGGTCGCAGATGGAATCAAGATGTTAATCAAGGAGGACATCGTCCCGGCCCGTGCAGACAAGGTCGTCCATTTTCTCGCTCCAGTCGTGCTTGCCGCAGTGGCCATCCTCACGCTGGGTGTGATGCCGTACGGACGAAACATGACCGCCTTTACGATTGATGGCGGCATACTCTTTTTCTTCGCGGTCGGATCGGCAACGGAACTCGCGGTGTTTATGGCTGGCTGGGCCAGTAACAATAAATTTTCAATGCTCGGCGCGATGCGCGCGATCGCTCAGATGTTCAGTTATGAATTGCCGCTGATCATCACCGTGCTGCCAGTTGTGATGATCGTTGGTTCCCTTAAGCCGGACAGCATTGTTTTCGCACAAGGCGA
>Ga0207666_1000123_pt1 | contig 12028 bp, 7 predicted proteins | sample KBSSwiwitspikein_FD_184292 | JGI IMG/M metagenome (GOLD analysis project Ga0207666, IMG submission 184292) | Switchgrass rhizosphere bulk soil microbial communities from Kellogg Biological Station, Michigan, USA, with spike-in - S5 (SPAdes)... | ecosystem: Host-associated > Plants > Roots >...
TGCTTTCCCGTGCCACATTCGGCGCGCCTTTCGTCCTGATTGCGCCACTGCTTGCCATTCGTTTGTTCCACCGACAGCCGATCCGAAACATCACGGCGCTGCTTCTGCCACTCGGCACTGCATTCGTTTTTTACCTATTTCTTAGCTACGCGAGGTTCGGTGACTTCAGCGGGATGAACATGAGGTACAATGTCAATCCGGTTCAACGCGATTTCGCGGTAAAGCACGGACGCTTTCGACTCCAACGTGTGCCTTATAGCTTTGCGGACTACTTCTTTTTGCGAAGTCCCAAACTGCAACGCGAGGCCCCGTTTTTAAAAGCGAACCGGCAAGATTATCAGGATACGAATCTTTATGTCATGCCTTTCACAGAAACGTACTCTTCGCTCTTATGGTCTTCATCTTGGATTGTACTCGGCGCTGTGATCGGCGTGGCGATATTGCTGCGACCCGGACGCTCTCGTGGCGTGGACCGCGCAATCGCCGCGATTTTCCTGCTTCAAGTTATCGTCATTCTGTCTTTCATGGGATTGTGCCAGCGTTACATTGCGGAGCTTTTTCCATTTCTAATCTTCCCTTTTGTGATCTTTCTGCGGGAGTGCAAATTTGCAGTTCCGTTGCGCTATTTGTTCATCGCATTGGTTGTCGTCTCAGTGGTGATCAACTCATTGACGACCGTTTCGTGGCTCGTCGAAGCAGACATGAACGTTCCGGCGGCGACCAAGGCGAAATGGAATCAGTTTCTGGGTAGAACATCACGAAGTTAATAGGCGAACGGGAGCGCTGGACAAGCAGCTCCGGTTTTTCCATGTTGGCGTTCCCGAAATGATCATCACGCGTTCTCCATTGCGAATCTCGCTCGGCGGCGGCGGGACTGATCTGCCGTCGTACTATCGGAACCACGGCGGATTTCTAATAGCCGCAGCCATCGATAAATACATTTACATCACTGTTCATCGCCGGTTTGTAGATGGTTTTCTGCTGAAGTACTCCCATCTCGAGGAGGTAAGCAGCATCGACGAAATCGAACACCCGATCATCAGGGAAGCACTCAAGCTAGCGGGGGTATCGGAACGAAATCTGGAGATCGCAAGCATGGCGGATATCCCCGCGGGGACGGGGCTCGGCTCCTCTGGTAGTTTCACAACGGCCTTGCTCAAAGCGCTACACGCATTGCGCAAAAATCTGGTGCATCCATCTGAATTGGCAGAGCAGGCTTGTTGTATCGAGATGGAAAAACTGCGCGAACCAATTGGTAAACAGGATCAATATATTTCGGCGTATGGCGGGATCACTTGTTTTGAATTTCTGCCCGATGGCCGCGTTCAGGCATCCCCACTCAACGTCTCTGAAGACACTTTGTTGGAGCTGGAAGACAATCTGTTGCTGTTCTTTACAGGTTACTCGCGTTCAGCCTCCAAAATCTTGCGGGAGCAACACGACAAAAGCATGCGATCTGACGAAGCCATGCTGGAAAACTTGCATTTCGTAAAAGAACTCGGACGTCAAAGTCAGCGCGCCTTGGAAAGCAACAATCTTGGAGAATTCGCGCGCCTGCTGGACGTTCATTGGCGGCAGAAAAAGGAACGGTCGGCCAGTATGAGCAACGAATTTATCAATGACTCTTATGATGTTGCAATGGCGAACGGCGCCCTGGGCGGAAAATTAATCGGTGCCGGTGGCGGTGGGTTTCTCATCTTCTACGCCGAAGATAAGGCTCGCCTTCGTGATGCCATGCGCAAAAGAAAATTAACGGAAGTGCGTTTCCGATTCGAGCCCGAGGGCACAAAGATCCTCATTCAATGACGGCGCGAAGGGGCGACATCGACTTGGCGGATTGGCCCGTAGCCATTCTCGCTGGTGGCCTTGCCACGCGACTTCGGCCGGCAACTGAAAAGATCCCGAAGGCGCTGTTGAGAGTGTCTGGCGAACCATTTCTCGTCCACCAGTTACGGCTGCTGTATTCCAAAGGGTTTCGTAAGATCGTACTATGCGTCGGCTATCTGGGTGAGCTAATCGAGGAGAAGATTGGCGACGGAAAACGACTCGGCTTGCAAATTGATTATTCGTTCGATGGACCAACGCTTCTCGGAACAGGCGGTGCGCTGAAGCGGGCGATTTCCAAGCTCGGCGACCAATTTCTGGTTATTTACGGAGATTCATATATGCCGGTCGACTACGCGGCGGTCGTGGAAGCTTTCGTTCGGAGCGAGAAACCGGCTTTAATGACAGTGTTCGAGAACGAAGGGCGTTGGGACGCCAGCAATGTTTGGTTTAAAGAGGGGGAAATTCATCGATATCACAAGAAAGAACGCACATCGCAAATGCGGCACATCGATTACGGCATAAGCGTTCTGACCGCAGAAGTATTCGCTGCGTTTCCCGACAATGCGCCATTTGATGTGGCCGATCTGTACTCGCGTCTCGTATCCGAGAAACAAATGGCTGCGTATGAAGTGAAAGAACGGTTCTATGAGATCGGCTCGGCGGAGGGTCTTGCGGAACTTGATGCCCTATTGCGCAATAACACAGTGTCCCTTCCTACATGAACTACTCAAAACAACACTTGCGCGAGGTGAGCGAAATCGTCGCGAAGGTTGAGCCGGCACTTTGCGAAAAAGCCGTGGAATTACTTGCTGCAGTGCGCGCCCGCGGCGGCCGGCTTTTCATTCTCGGCGTTGGAGGCAGCGCGGCGAACGCTTCTCATGCGGTGAATGATTTCCGAAAGCTCGCAGCGATCGAGGCGTATGCGCCTACGGACAACGTTTCGGAGCTCACTGCTCGCACCAACGATGACGGATGGCCATCAGTTTTCGCCGAATGGCTTAAGGGAAGCCGACTCAACGGAAAAGACGCGATTCTTGTACTCTCGGTAGGCGGCGGCAGTCTTGAAAAAAATGTCAGTCCGAATTTGGTGAGTGCGCTGCAACTCGCGAAGGAACGAGGTAGCGCGATCCTGGGGATCGTAGGCCGCGACGGAGGATACACCGCTCAGGCTGCCGACGTGGCGATTGTTATTCCGACAGTTAATCCCGCGAACGTCACTCCGCACACCGAGGCATTCCAAGCGGTGGTTTGGCATTTGTGGATTTCGCATCCCACTCTCAAAGTCGCTGAGACGAAATGGGAAAGCCTGAAGTAGCCAGACGTGCAGTTTTTCTCGATCGCGACGGAGTGCTCAACCGGGTCGTGGTCCGGAATGGAAAGCCTTATCCTCCATCTCGCGCCGAGGATTTCGAACTTTACGAGGATGTTGCCGACGGATGTGCGCGGCTTAAGGCTGCCAACTTCCTCCTGGTGGTGATCACCAATCAGCCTGATGTGGGGCGTGGCACTCAGAGTCGGGAAACCGTCGAAGCGATTAATCTGAAAATGCAATCGGAGCTTCCATTACTTGATCACATTGAGATTTGTTATCACGCTGGCGAGGATTACGGGGAATCGTGCGATTGCCGTAAGCCGAAGCCGGGCATGATCCTGCGGGCAGCTGTTGAGCTGAACATTGATCCTAAAAGGAGTTATGTCATAGGCGATCGCTGGCGCGATGTCGATTGCGCGCGCGCGGCAGGTTGCAGGGCGATTTTCATCCAGCGCGGTTACAAAGAAACCTTGCGCGAAGCGCCGGATTTTATCGTTACGACTTTCAATGACTCGGTGAGCGCCGTTTTCCGCGACGCCGGTGTCTGAGAACTGCTTGCATTTCGCCGTGGCGGTTGAGTAGGCTGAACGGGATGACTGCACGGTTGCTGGATCTGCCGGTTAAAGTTTTCGCGGACGGTGCCGATCTTCAAGGTATCGCGGAACTTGCGCGCCAGCCCTATATCCATGGCCTGACGACTAATCCGACTCTCATGCGAAAAGTCGGTCTGAGTGATTACGAGAGCTTTGCCAAGGCAGTCTTGAAAGAAGTGAATTCAAAACCCATTTCGTTCGAAGTTTTCTCCGACGACTTTGCAGAGATGCGCCGGCAAGCGCTCAAAATGCACAAATGGCAGGACAACGTTTACGTTAAAATCCCAGTCACAAACACCAGTGGCGAATCCGCCGTCCCGTTAATCCAGCGCTTAGCTGATGAAGGCGTAAAGCTGAATATAACGGCGATGCTAACGCCGCGTCAGGTAACAGCCGTCACTGCCGTGCTGAACCCTGGGGTCCCATCGATCCTCTCAGTCTTCGCTGGACGAATCGCGGACACCGGGGTCGACCCCTCGTCGATAATGAAGGAATCGCTTAGCATCGTGCGAACTTCGCCGAACGCCGAACTCCTCTGGGCAAGTGTCCGCGAGGTGCTTAACGTTTTCCAAGCTGCGGCCTGCGGTTGTCACATCGTTACTGTGCCGCACGACATTCTGAAAAAACTGCTCGAACTCGGAGGCAAAGATCTCGACGAGCTCTCTCTTGATACCGTCCGCATGTTCCACCGGGACGCTGTTGCTGCCGGTTTCAAGCTCTGATGAGGCTGAGCTAATCGCTTCATCTGAATTTGATAACTCCACGTGCTGATGAACGCCAATGCGCCGAAAGACCCTCGGGAGCTATTGAAAAACTGCTGGCGACGGGTTTGGAGTTCCGCCTTTAGGCGGTCCCTCCCTGGAAACCGCGTCAACGCGGAACTCCAAACTGTCGGGACATCTCACATTCTTCAACAGTCTTCCAGCAGGCGAGACGTTTGGGTGGCGATCGCCATCTCGCTGTTCGCCGCTGTCGCCTTCTATTTCTCGACCAATCCGACGCTGCACGATCTGGATTATACTGCCGAGATCGCTTCGGCATTTCTGCGCGGCGATCTCGGCCTGCGCGAGAAGCCACCCGAATGGCTTAACGAGATGATTCCGTACGGCGATAGATATTATTCTGCGTTTCCGCTCGGCGCCGTGCTTAGCATGATGCCGGTTGCACTGCTTCAAAAAGCATCACTGATCCATGATTTTCCCGCTCGCATCCTGGGGGCGTTGATCGCGGGAGCTTGCGTGTATTTCTTCTTTCAACTCGCGAAAGCATTCGGACCGGACTACTCCAGCCTCAAACCAAAACGACTCACTCGGCGAATTTTACTGGCGCTGTTCCCAGTCTTTGGGACCTGGACCTGGTGTAATCTCGGGATGGGCGGTGCCTGGCAAATCGCTCTCGGCCTCGCGTTACTGGGCGAAACCGCAGCTCTCTATTTCACGCTGGTACGACCATCGCCGTTCATCGCGGGAGCGTTTTTCACTCTCGCTTTTGGAAATCGGACGGAGCTCATTCTCACAGCACCTTTCTACCTTTATCTTTTCTGGCGACGCCCCCTCCCTGCAGCGCAGGCGCCTTCCGTGCCGGAGGCCGAGAATACGAGCGATTTTCCCACAATGTCCGGATCGTCAGCATCAGGTTCAAATGTTCCAAACCGAGCAGCTCTCCGTTGGAACAATTTCAAGCAAACGCTTCGTGTAAATGGGGTAACGGTTTTCGACTTTTTAGTTTTGCCAGTAACATTGGCACTGCTGACGGGTGCTTATAATTTGGTCCGGTTTCATTCAATCGCCGATTTTGGTTATTTCCATATCCCTGAGGTGCGCGACGAACCTTGGTACGCTCACGGTCTGTTTTCGTTCTATTCGATCCCGTGGAACGTCAACAAAATGATTTTTGAAGGTTTCCGCGATGACCCGAATTTTCCATTCATTAGCTTTCCGCCGTTTGGGTGCTCCGTTTTTCTCAGCAGTCCTCTCCTTTTCCTCCTGTTTAGAGCAGGCGGAAGGTACAGGATCATGTCGTGGATTGCGATTGGAGTGATAACGTTAGTTCTCTGGTGCCATGGAAATCCAGGCGGCTGGCAATTCTCTTACCGCTACGCCATGATTCTTCTTCCGTGGATGTTCATTTTGCTCACGGGCAACGGACCACCGAAAATAACCGTGACCGAAGTCTCACTTTTTGCGGTCTCGGTCGCGATTAACGGAATAGCAGCGTGGTTATTTCTTTGGACCGACACAATTCAACCGTAGCGACAGCCGCGGCTTCGATGTCGGAGATGTTTGACGAAAAAAATCATCCGTTTACGATTTGCGCTTGTGCCTGCCACGCCTTGCCAGTTTGAATCGCAGCGGCTTGTGTGAAGGCGGGTGCGGGAAATTAAATCGGCGAGCATTTTGAGTATTATTTCGTCATTCGTCATTCGAGCTTCGTCATTAACGTTATGCTGGCTCTGATTTATTTTGCGCTGGCCGCTTTAGTCGGGGATTTTATTTGCCGGCGTTTTTACCAGTTTGAGTCAAGGGCGCACCGGTATGCCGCAGCAATCCTCGTTGGCCTGGTCGTAAGCTCATGGTTCACATATCTGACCGGGCTGGCTTTCTTTTGGACGCCACAACCGCTGGTGTGGGCGAATCTTTTATTCTTTGTAGCGGCAGTCGCGCTTCTGTCCTGGCCTAAATGGAAACGCAGAATTCTTAAAAGCACTTCGGGCGAAGCTTATGTCGAGCGACCGAATTTATACCTCACCCGCCCCGAGGGATCGAGCATAGCCGACTGCCTACTCATAGCCGGATACGTTGTCCTCGTATCATGGATGATGTTTGCCTCGTTCAATACCGCGGGGGGTAAGCTTCGGATTGCTAACCCTGAATACAGCGATTTCGGGCCAAACACTGCATTGATCCAAAGCTTTGCCGTAGGACACAATTTTCCAACGGAGTATCCGCACTTCTCCGGTGACCGGATCCGTTACCACTTCTTATTTTATTTTCAGGCAGGAAATCTTGAATTCCTGGGCCTTAACCCCGCATGGAGTTTGAACCTCCTCAGCATCACCACGCTCGTGTCGATGCTCGTGATAGTCATGATGCTTGGGGAGGTGCTTTTCAATTCGCGCGCAGTCGGACGTCTGGGATCGTTTCTCTTTTTCTTTTTCGGATCGCTGTCTTACGTCCCGTTTCTTCAAAAGCAAACTTCGCTGCGCGGGGCTGTTCAAGCAATCACACATCGACAGGACTATCTTCAGACGATCTTTCCGTATCGCGGCGAAGCCTGGGGCACGTGGTCCCAGGTGACTTATCTCAATCAGCGACACTTCGCCACCGCGATCGGGATATTCCTTCTCGTTTTGCTTTTTCTCGTTATCCGCTATCGCGCAGTGGCAGCTAAACGGGCTGAGGCGCATCGTTCCAGAGGTCCTCTCGTAAATTTGATTCGGTTAATCGCGCGGCGAAGGCGGCCCGATTCCATCGATACACATCCAACACAAGAATTGGAGACAGCCTCGCCTGAGACCGTTCCGCCTGGGGAGGTGCGTTCTGATGAGGCGATCCCCCCACCCCAGAACGTGTTCCCCGAGACGGCGCCGAACACACTGCCGGAAGATATCAGAGAGCCGCAATCCGAGACGCCCGCCGCGGCGGTAGTCACCGAGCCGAGCCAAGGCGCAGAGATAACGCGAGAGCCTTTCTTCGCTAGTTTGCCTCCGTTTATTTTCTCGGGCGCCCTGCTTGGGCTGTTGCCTATGTTCAACAGCGCCGTGTTTCTCGCAGCAGCAGCAGTTTTAGGAGTGTTGTTCCTTCTGTTCTCCCTGCGAGGACAGATGTTATTCCTGGCGATAACATCAGGTGTGGTTGCCCTGCCCCAGATGCTTTATCTAAGCACCGGGAGCGGGAGGGCTCAAATGCCGAAGCTCCTTCACTGGGGTTACACCATTGACCATCCTACCTTCGAGAATGTCACTAAATATCTAGGATTTACCTTCGGTTTTAAGTGGGCGTTAATCGTGCTCGCATTGATTTTTGCGACCAGCGTGCAAAGGCGGGTGTTTTTAGCGCTTCTCAGCCTCCTTGCAGTTGCTTTTTCTTTCCAGTTCACCATTGAGGTTCTGGCTAATCAGAAGTTTATACACATCTGGGTTATCGTCGCGAACCTGTTTGTTGCTTTCGGTTTCTGGCGTTTATGGCATCTCTCACTAGGGGGAACTACCGTGCCCACGCGATTCGTTGCGCTAGCCCTGCTAACGCTGACTATTCCGGGGGGCTTCATTGATTTTTTTCCACTTCACAACACGGGCTGGAGCGAAGTTACTTACAAGGATGATGCTCTCATCGACTGGCTAAAGAAAAACACAACGCCACGAGAGATTTTTTTAACGGACCGATTTGTTAACCATCCGATCCTCATGGCTGGACGTCGTGTGTTTTATGGATGGCCCTACTATTCATGGGGGGCTGGTTACGATGCGACCAAGCGTGATAGAGTTTACATGACCCTCTTCGAGAGCAGGGATCCTTGGAAAGTTTTCCACCTTTTGAAAGAGAATGGGATTAAGTACGTGGCGTTTGATGGTGCAGTTCGCCAGGCGCAGTTCATCAAGCGACCGAATGAAGAACTCTACGCTACTTATTTCCCGAAAGTCTTTGAGGACAAACAGAACAAGTACAACTCAATGACCATTTACAAGGTGCCTGACAAGGCACCCGCCAATCTCACCGCGTTACCTGAAGCTGTAAGTAACATGTTTGAAGGAGGCAGGGGCGCCGGCAAGGGCGAATTTGATTTTCCGGTTGGAATCGCTGTTGATCTCAACGGGAATTTTCTCGTTTCCGACACGAACAATGGTCGTATCGAGAAGTTCGCGCCGACGGGTACGTTTCTTGATGTTATAGGTACCAAAGGCTCGGGGCAGGGACAATTCGGAGCACCGAACGGCATCGCCGTTGATCACACGGGCAACATCTATGTAGCAGATGCGGGCAATCATCGCGTGGAAAAGCTTAGCGCTGACGGCAAATTGATCGCCGAGTGGAGAGGCCCCGGGGCGGGCTTTTATGGACCACGCCGGATCGCTATTGGCCCCGATAACTCGATTTATGTCGTGGATCAGGGACGCACGCGAATCGTTAAATTTGCCCCGGACGGGCAGCTATTGAGCGTCTGGGGCACCAAGGGAAGTGGCGACGGCCAGTTTGACGACCCCGCTTCAGTTGCAGTCGATCCTACCGCCAACAAAGTTTACGTTGCCGATCCGCGCAACAAGCGGATACAAGTATTTGATTCAGATGGGAAATTTCTCACGAAATGGATAGTACCCGAATGGGGAGGCCCGTATGGCTTCGAAGACCTGGCACTAGATTCGAACAAGAGTCGGCTATACGCGTCCAGCGCCAACTCAAATACGGTGCTGAGTTTTGATTTGAATGGAAACAGGACTGGCAGTTTGCTTCCCAAACCTCCAGACACACTCGACGGACCATCGGGGCTAACTCTGGCAAAGGGAAAACTCTATGTTTTAAACATGCATGGAAATCGAGTCACTGTCATTGATCTATAAACAGAAGAGCGGTCATCAGCTGTTATAATCCATGATTTAGCGATTTCATTGGGTAGGACAGTCCCCGGACCTGTGGAATTGGCGCACGCAAAATCACGACTTTTCACGACAAAGACTCTGTTGCTCGCCTTGTCGATCTTCAGTCTGCTGATCTGCGTAATTGGCGGTACCGCTCATTATCGCAAAGCGAGTTGGGGCGACCTATGGCACCCGATCGGGTGGGTGCTCAGCATGTTGTTTTTGCTTGCTGCTTTCACACCAAGCCCGCGGCAGCTGCGTGGCCGTTTCAGGTCGTTGGTAACCCCAAAAGCGGCGTTCTTTCTCTTTTGGGTTCTATTTTTTGTAGTCTCGCACCTTTGGAATTTCAGGACAGCGCCTTGGAACGGGAACGCTCTTTTTGATGAGTCCGGCTGGGATCTCTGGTACTTGAAGAGTTATGTTATTGGACATCCATACCAGGCGGCATGGTTTCATTTCCCGATCTCGCGGGAAACCTTGTTTCATTATTATGTATGGGGATTCCTTCGCCTGTTTGGATTTAACATCTTGTCGTATGAAGCAGCATTGTTTGTTATTTGGCTGACGACCTTTGTATTCACTCTCTTTCTGGTTCACCTGTTTTTTCGCTCTTACATTGTCACTTCGGTTACGGCGCTGGTTTTTAATTTTCTGCCATTTGCGTTCATCTACACGTTTGCCGGGTACCGCTACCCGATGGCGGTGGCTTTAGCTGTTGTTTCTCTCTACTTTCTGCAGCTAGGATTCAGAAACGGCTCGCCATTTTACCTCTCGCTGGGCGGGATCACTGCCGGGCTTTGTTTGGCGAGCTCCATATCCGGCAAGCAATATCTCCTGTCGCTGGCGGTTGCCGCACCGCTGTACGCTTTATGTTACTGGAAACGCTTAAAGCAAAGCGTCACATGGACGTCCCTGGCTCTCGTTGGTTATGGTTTTCTAGCCGGCGCCGCTTCGATCCTTCTTTATATCGTGTTCAATCGCGACAATTACACCCTCTATGAAGCCAGCTTTCTGCGCGATTTCTCGCATGCGATGCAGTCAGCTCCGTTTCCAGTCGGAATCAGGCCTTTCATCGAGCAGCTACGGAGCTGCTTTTTCAGTATCCCAGCAATGCGGTTCTTTATTCCAGATACTCTGCCTATACCTCTGCCGTATTATTGGTTGTTAGTTCCGGGAGTCGTGCTCGCAGTCTGGGAGAAGCGATTCGAAATTGTGCTCCTGGCGACAATTCCAGTTTTCGGCGCGTTCATCGCAAAGGCTATCGAGAACCGGCTGCTTTTGCCCATCCCATTCTGGATGATCCTCATGAGCTTTACAGTTGCCTGGGTATTAAAGCTGCGGCGGTGGCGCGGCGTGCAGATTGTCCTCGGCGCGGTAGCTGCGCTAATACTGCTCGACGGATTGGTCCCATCCATTCGATTCATTTACAGTAAAACCACGAGTCCATTTTCGATTCGCTACTACGCGCAACCCGAGGTCGCTGTGTCGCGCTTCTTAAGGCATGTGGTTGCCGGACAGGAACATCCTGGCCCTCCTCGCTTGGAGCATAACGAGTTTAACCGGATTCAAGGAATTCCGGATGCCCCGTATGACACATTCGTCTGCCAGGATGATGCTTACTCGATCATTCATCTATTTTTGCGCGATTACGATGATGACAAGATCATGTCGTTTTGTAACGGATATCCGTTTTTCTACGTCATGACGGAGCAAGACATATGGAACGCGAACAAAAAAGCGGTCGCAACTTATGTTGTCACTGACAAACAGCTAAAGCTGATCTGGGAACACAATCCAAAAACTGAAAGGATAATCAGCCTTTTTCATTCCCTGCGTGAGCTCGGAACAGAAGATTCGCTTTCATTTACCTTTGGAGGAACAGTTAGGACGTTTTACGTACTGAACATCCCCAACGAAAACATTCCGCAGTTTCAGCAACGCGTCAGCGCCTTTCCTGCAACTCCTGATTTCGCAGCTCTGCGGCAAACTCCGACTAACATATTCCCAGGCGGTAAGGGAATTGCCAAGGGACAGTTCGATTCACCTGCCGGGATCGCCGTCGATCAAACTGGAAATGTTCTGGTTGCCGATACAAACAACAGCCGGATCGAGAAGTTCTCGCCTACGGGTACATTTCTGACGATTCTGGGGACCAAGGGCAGCGGACAGGGACAATTCAGAGCACCGAACGGGATCGCTGTCGATAGCGCCGACAACATCTACGTCGCAGACGCTGTCAATCATCGAGTGCAGAAACTCGCTCCCGACGGAACATTTATCGCCGAATTGAAAGGCCCGGAACCAGGATTTTATGGTCCACGCCGCATCGCTATTGGCCCAGATAATTCAATTTATGTGGTCGATCAGGGCCACAATCGAATCGCGAAACTTAGTGCCGAAGGACAGGTGCTGACAGTCTGGGGCAGCGCCGGAAAGGGCGACGGACAGTTCAATGATCCGACTTCGGTCGCAGTCGATCCGTCGACCAACAAAGTTTATGTCGCCGATCCAATGAACAAGCGGATACAGGTATTTGACGAGAATGGAAAATTTCTGACCAAATGGACAGTGCCCGAATGGGGACAGCCAGTTGGTTTTGAAGATTTGATCATTGACGCACACAGAGGGCGGCTCTACGCATCGAGCACACACTTGGATGCCATTCTGGTGTTTGATTTGAGCGGGACCAGGATTGGCAGTTTGACGCCAAAGTTACCTGAC
>Ga0207666_1000125_pt1 | contig 11954 bp, 15 predicted proteins | sample KBSSwiwitspikein_FD_184292 | JGI IMG/M metagenome (GOLD analysis project Ga0207666, IMG submission 184292) | Switchgrass rhizosphere bulk soil microbial communities from Kellogg Biological Station, Michigan, USA, with spike-in - S5 (SPAdes)... | ecosystem: Host-associated > Plants > Roots >...
TGCTTGGGCGCGAGCCACACCAAAAGGCGCTACCGTGGGCGGTGGCTACTTTACGATCACCAATACCGGGAATGCTGAGGATCGGCTGGTCGGCGGTGCATCGGATGTTTCGGACAGATTCGAGATTCACGAAATGAGCATGGACAAGGGCGTGATGAAGATGCGTGAGATCACATCAGGCATTGAAATCACGCCAGGGCAAACAGTTCGATTCGAACCTTCCGGATATCACATTATGTTTGTCGGCCTGAAACACCCGCTCAAGGAAGGCGACCACATCAAGGCGACGCTGCAATTCGAAAAAGCCGGCAACGTGTCAGTGGATTTCGCAGTCGAAAGCATCGGTGCAAGGAGCGGGGGATCGGCATCACGAGATGGTAAGCCGATGCAGCATGGTCACTGACGAATGGCACTAATAGCTGCATAAAATCAGCCGATTGCGTTCATACCAATATTTAAGGGCGTTGCCGATATAACCTCGGTCCAGGTCAGCCGAGGCGAGCGTAATGGCATCGTATGAGCACAGCGAGGAGCGACATCGCTTTTCCGGTCCGCATGGATCGGATGTCCCCCGCTTTTCGATCGACGAAGCATTGTCGAACAAATGGCTCGATGTCTGGTATCAGCCTAAGATTGACCTGCGGCGCAAATGCCTTGCAGGCGCCGAAGCCTTGGTGCGGGTGCATCATCCACAGGCAGGCCTTCTGTGGCCGGAAGATTACCTGGCCGCGCTCGATGAAGAGAGCTTGTTGAAGCTCAGCGAATATTCTCTGGTAACGTCATTTCGTCATTGGACGGTGTTCGCAGAAGCGGGATTTGGACTTCGTCTTTCAATCAATGTGCCCGCGAGTCTGCTTCCGAAAATTCCGGTCAGCGCGCTCGTTGCGGCACATCGTCCGCAGTCGGAGAAATGGCCCGGGCTGATATTAGAGCTGACCGAGGATCAGATCGTTCGCGATTTGCCGGCGATCCGGCAGATCGCCAAGGAATTCAAGACGAGCGCCATAGCCCTTGCCATTGATGAATTTGGCGCCGGCTATTCGTCATTCTCCAGCCTGCGGGATCTGCCGTTCACCGAGCTCAAATTGCACGCTCTGTTTGTCAAGAACTGTGCGGTTGACGTGACCAACGCCGCGATATGCCAAACGGCGATTGACCTTGCCCATCGTTTCGGCAGTGTCGTGGTTGCCGAAGGTATCGATGCTATTGCGGATCTTCAGGCCCTGATCGTGATGGGATGCGATCTTGGCCAAGGGATCTTGCTTGCCCCACCGCTACCGAAGGAACGCTTCTTGGACGCGCTTCGCCAGCACTCGAACAAGCCACGCGCCGCCGATCATGCGTCGCAAGACGGTAACGAACGGGTCGCCTAAGATTTAGATCGAAAGGAAACATTTTTCCGCGCTCCGCGTTCCCCTGTGCCCGGGGGACAGAGGAGACTCGGATGAAGTCGGTCGTTCTAGGTACCGCCGTAGCTGCGACGCTCACGGCCGCGGTCCCCGCGCCGGCCCAAGCTGCTGTTCGCGATCGCGAGGACGTCATCATTCGTGATCATGAACACGGTTGGAATCGTCACCGGAGCTGGTACCGCAACCGTGCCGAGTGCCGCACCATGCGCGTCCGGAGGCAATTGCCGAATGGCAAGGTCGTCATCAAGACAAGACACAGTTGTTGAGCCAGCCGCTATTCAGGAAATGCCAACTTTTCGCTCTCGGGGGGCAGCATCTGAAATACATTCAGCGTCATCGAGATCAATGCGTAATAGCCCAATATGCCGACGAGCTCGACGGTTGCCTTGTCGCCGAGCAGTGATTGCAGGCGCTTGTAGGTTCGCTCGCCCACGCGCTTCGTCTTGTAAAGTTCCTGGATGAAATCGTAGATCGCTCGCTCGTCCTTTGGCGCGGACTTTGGGGCACGGCCGCGCTTCAAATCTTCAATGGTCTTTGGCTTGACGCCGCCTTTCGCCGCCATTGGTGCGTGGGCGAACCATTCATATTGTGCGCGCCAGAGACGCGCAGTGCAAAGGATTGCGAACTCGGACAGGCGTGGAGAGAGCGCAGTTCCGTAGCGGCAGTGAGCCCCGAGCTTTTGAGCAAGCTCCCCCAATTCGGGTGCATGCATCCATACAGCGAACGGTCCGCGCGGGGTTATTGAAGTCCCGCGTGGGCCGGCCCGCAGACTATCAAGCAACGCGCGTTGGCCGGCGTTCATACGCTGTTCGTCGACGAGGGCAAGACGTGGCGCCGGGCGTTTTGCAGGCATGAGCGGATCCTTGGGGGAAGTAGGAAACGGGCGTATCGGCCGCTAATATAGCTCTAAGAGGGCCAGGAAATAGTGGTGGCAAGCATGCGGAGACTCGTCAAAAAAGTTGTTCTTTCAATCTACCTCGCTGGCCTCGCGGTCGCGGCTCATGCCGACGCAATCGATGGCCATTGGTGCCACATAGACGGGCGACGGTTCAGCATTCGCGGTCCGGAAATCATCACCCCAGGCGGCAAAACGATGGAAGGCACCTACAGCCGACATTGGTTCTCCTATGTGGTGCCGATGCCGGAACCGGACTCGGGCCAGACAATCGTTATGACTTTGTTGAATGAAAATACCGTGCAAACGCGGATCGGCGAAACGGCCTCCGCGCAGGAGATCTGGGTCCGCTGCACGCCTTCGATCAGTGCGATTAACGTGTTGCGGTCGCCGTTGTGACCTCTGGCTCTACGACCGCGGTCACTTTCAGCAACCCGCGTCCGGTCATATGCAAAACCTTTGCAGCGGCTAGCGACAGGTCGAGGACACGTCCTTTCGAGAAGGGGCCGCGGTCATTCACCACCACGACAACGCTGCGTTGCGATCTCGGATCAGTGACACGCAGGCGCGTGCCGAAAGGGAGGCTACGGTGCGCCGCGGTGAATTTCGTCGGATCGTACTTGTCACCGCGGGCGGTCCGGCCCGAATAGTCGGTGCTGTAGTATGCTGCAATTCCGGTAAATCGAGGGAGAGACTGAGCGACAGCGAGGTCGGTTGCACTCCAGGCTAGAATTGCCGTGCAAGCTGTCAGGCTGCCAGAAATCTGCATCGTCCTCGTCCGTCCACTCAAGCTAGGCCAACCTGATGCGGCAGCGTTCTGTCGAAAAGATGGCGCTCCGCTCGCTCTCCTGAACGACGTAAGCTCGTCCAAAGTTCCACGAAAAAGATTCAAAACTCATTAAGAGCGGCCTGCGCTCGCAGGATTTGACGAATGCTTTTGCCGACCCTCGATGTGCTGACGGGTCATATCCGCGCGCGCTCGGCAATCATTGTGCAGTTGCTCAAGCTCTTCATCGGAGAGATCCTCGATCGCAGCGAACTTATTCTCTGCCCCCTTCATTGCCAGCACGAGCTCCGACAATTTGAGCTGGATCGCAAGCGTGTCGCGGTTCTGCGTATTTTGGATCAAAAATACCATCAGAAAAGTCACGATTGTCGTGCCGGTGTTGATCACCAGCTGCCAAGTGTCGCTGTAATTGAACATCGGGCCGGTCACGATCCAGGCGATCACAACGGCGAGCGCCAGCAGGAACGCGACCGGATGGCCGGTCCATAACGATACCGAATGTGCAAATCGGGAAAAGTTCTGCGTCCAGGATGACGGCGTTTTGGCTCTTTGATTGCTACCTGCATTTACCATCGGCGATCCCTCCGCGGCGACATGCCTATTTCATTCTTACCTTCAACTTTGGAAGCGCTTGTTTGATCCGGGCAATGCCGGCCCACGGATCTTTGCGCTGGCGAGATAGTCGCTGCATGAGGTTCAGGACGGTGTATTGACTGGCCGATTTGAGCCCGCCCAGCTCCGACCAGTCGATTGGAACCGACACGGGTGCACCGGGGCGTGCACGTGTTGAATAGGGTGCGACCGCCGTTGCTTCTCGGCTGTTGCGCAGATAGTCGATGAATATTCGTTTTGAGCGGTCGCTTTTCGTGGCGGTCGCAATGTAGCGTTCGGGCATGTCAGCCGCCATCGAGGTTGCAATTGTTTGGGCGAAAGACTTTGCCTCGTTCCAAGGTGCCGGCTTGATCGGCAAGATAACGTGCAGGCCCTTGCCCCCCGATGTCTTCAGGAAACTCTTGAGCTTCAATTTCGACAAACGGGCACGAACATCGCGTGCCGCTTCCACTACATCATCCCAACTTGTCCCGGGACCGGGATCTAGATCGAAAACAAGGCGATCGGCGCGCTCACGGTCGTCGATGGTTGTGCCTCTTGTGTGAATTTCCAGGACGCCTCCCTGCGCGAGGGCAACAATGCCGCTGAGATTGTCTACGGAGATGATCTCGTCTCCTTTCTCCGGGACGAGGTGCAGATGCTCAACGGGAATTCCGGCACGTGCATGTTTTTGGAAAAAGCATTGCCCGCTGGCCCCTTCCGGACAGCGCAACAAGGAGATCGGACGTCCGACGACATGCGGCCGCATCCACTTCCATACTTTGACGTAGTAGTCGGCTAGATCACGCTTGGTAACGCCCGCATCATCCCAATAAATGCGGTCGGGATGAGTGAGATGAATACCGGCGACCGTGTCATTTTTGGCCGATGCGCTGCGTTTTATGGCCGGTGCACGGCCGGTGGCGGCAATTGCCCGTTCACGCACAACTTCTTTGGCTGACTTGTCCTCGCGTACGCCCTGGAACGATGCCTGACGCACCCGATCGCCGTGCGTCCAGCCGCGGAAATCGACCTCGACCACCATCGCCGGCTTGACCCAGATGGGCTTACGAGCACCGCGTTCCTCGGCCGGGACGGCTTCGAAGGGCACTTCATCGGATTTCAAGGTCATCAGTTTGCGGAAAAGCTTGCGTGCTCTGTCGTGCGTAAATCCGGTACCCGTTCGGCCGGCATAGTGCAGCTCTCCGCCGTCGTAGAAGCCGAGCACTAGCGCACCAACAGCCCGATGGTCCGCAGTGGAGGGGACAACACCGGCAACGACCAGCTCCTGGCGGTCCGAGCATTTGATTTTGATCCAATCGTGCCCACGGCCAGAGCGATAGGGCGCATCGGCGACTTTCGAGATAATACCCTCCAGGCCCAATTTGCAGGCGTGCCGGAGCAGCGTGGTGCCTGGTTCGGTTAGGGATTCGCTGAACAGCAGTGGATCCGGCTGACGACGAAGGAGTCGGGCCAATGCATCTTTCCGCCGAGTAAGCGGCAAGTCAGCGAGGTTAGTGCCGTCGAGATGCAAAAGATCGAACGCATAGAATTTCATGCGATCATGACGGTCATCTTTGAGGTCTTGCTGCAGCAGGGAAAAACTTGAAATTCCATCGTCTCCTTCGACGACAAGTTCGCCATCAATGAGGGCGGTTTTGGCTGGCAGTTTCGCGATTGCCTTTGCGACGGTGGAGAATTTCTTCGTCCAGTCGAGGCCTTTCCGCGTCAGTAAGGTTGCTTTGCCATGATCGAGACGCGCTTGAATTCTGTAGCCATCGAATTTGAGCTCGTGCACCCAATTTCCTTGATCGGGTGGCCTGTCCGACAAACTTGCAAGGCATGGAGGGACGAAGGCAGGCAGGGCACTAAGGCCTGCGGCGAAATAAGGGTCGTCTCTTTTAGTTCTTGCGCGCGGGATATTTTTTCTCGCCGTGGTTGTCGCGCGGTGCGTTTTGGGCAGGTTTCGGCCCGCCTTTGCTCGATTGCTGTGCCAAACCTTCCTTGATCCTTTTGCGATTTGCTCCATCGACCGGCCGCTCGCAGCCGATAGAGGTTTTTCCTCGAGGATATCCTCGTCTTTAGGCGATCGCCCGGCGTCATCGTCCTGCTTGATGAGCAGCCAATTGTCGTGCTTCTCGCCGGGCCTGCGGCGCATGCGCACCAGATGCCAACCGCCGTGGAGCTTCTTGCCGTCAAGTGTGAATGCGAGGTGGCCTTTCGCCAGGCCCCTGTGGGGGTCGCTTTCGGGTAACCAATGGCCGCGGTCCCAGACCATCACAGTGCCGCCGCCATACTCGCCCTTCGGAATGGTCCCTTCGAACGTGTTGTAGGCAATCGGGTGATCCTCGACCTCAACTGCCAGCCGCTTTTCTCCGGGCACAAGACTCGGCCCGCGCGTCACTGCCCAGCTTTTCATCACGCCATCGAGCTCGAGACGCAGATCGTAGTGCAGCCGCGTTGCGGCATGTTTTTGAATGACGAATGCATTACCCCGCTTTCGCGCCACCTTGCCTTTCGGCTCAGCGGTGATGCCGAAATGGCGTTTAGCCCGGTAGGTCTTCAGACCCGACTTTTCAGGACGTCGCATGATTGCCAAAAACTTTGCACTAAACCGCTACTTCCAATATCCAACATATAGAATGAACCGACTCGTTGCCGAAGCAGTTCCTAGGGTGAAAACTGTCGCCTGCTTGAGGCCCACATGCACCAAAGGAACCATAGCACCTTTATTGACGTTGCCCCGGCAAGCGGCTGCTGTGCCGCAACCGACAACAGAGGTGATTACAATGTTAGGCTGGGCCGTCACATTCCTGATCATCGCGCTCATCGCAGCCTTGCTTGGCTTCGGCGGCATTGCCGGCGTCGCCATTGAAGCGGCGAAGATCGTATTCTTCGTGGCGATTGTTCTGTTTGCGATCTCTCTCATCGCGGGGCTTGTTCGCGGGCGTACGCCAACGGTACCGTAGTCTCGTATCTTTAACTCTTCAGCAGGCAGTGAAAGCTCCGTACGACATGGTCGCACGGAGCCTTTCTATTTGGGGACTTCGTCGGTCCTCGCCGGAATATCTATTCGCCGCCGCTGGCCAAGACCGCTCGTGTCGTTTCATCGGGGCCGAAATCCTCGGCGCTGTTGACATGCAGCAACTCTGCCAGCCGTGTGCGGGCGCGATTGACGCGCGACTTGATTGTGCCCACTGCGCAGCCGCAGATGCCCGCGGCTTCCTCGTACGAAAATCCCGATGCGCCGACCAGGATCAGGGCCTCGCGTTGATCGGAGGGCAATTGCGCCAAAGCCTCGCGAAATTCGCGGAACTCAACGTGACCGTATTGGTCGGGCTGCGACTTAAGCGATTCCGCGTGATGCCCGTCGCTGTCCTCGACCTCGCGCCGGCGCTTGCGATACTCCGAACGAAAATGATTACGGAGAATGGTGAAGAGCCACGCTGACATGTTCGTGCCCGGCTGGAACGAATCGATATTAGCCAGAGCGCGCAGCAAAGTCTCTTGCACCAGGTCATCCGCGCGATCCACGTTTCCGCACAAGGAAATCGCGAAGGCGCGGAGACTGGGCACCGCACTAAGAACGGCTTTGCGGACCGAGTCGTCCATGGCCATTAGTGCCCGTCCTTTTTCTCATCGCCATTGAGACGATTGATGAGCTCGCTAAACCGATCAGGAACGCCCTGGTTGACGACTTCGTCGTACATCGCGCGGAGCTGCTGCCCGAGCCGGGCTTGCACATCCCGACCAAGCTTGGCCGGCTTCGAATTGGACTTTTTGTTGCGAGTGGCCGCGGCTTCCATTTGATTTTGCTGTCCCACGGGCTTGCGTTCGTTCATTGGTCGACCCCAAACTTCCGACCCCATGTCCGGGCTCGGTTGCCCCCTTGGTTTGTGTCAAAACCCCTGACTGCGCAGATGGTTCCCCCCGAACGGAACTTTTTTGAGACCATGGCGTTGGATCGCTACAGGTCGATGGGCATAATTGGGGGCGTTACCCTAGTCGACCAAGGCGTGGCAGCATTCGGAGGGATTCTTGTCGACATCTCAAGCAGTTGCTCAACATTTGCCGTACTTGCGGCGCTACGCGCGCGCGCTTTCGGGTAGTCAGGCTTCCGGCGACGCCTACGTAGCGGCCACGCTAGAAGCTCTGGTCCAAGATCCTAAGGTGCTCGACACCGGGCTTTCTACACGGATCGCCCTCTATCGGCTTTTCACAAAGATCTGGAATTCAGTTGGGCTCAACGGTAAGGCGAGCGCCGCTGGCCCCAGCCAGCCAGTCGAACGGCATTTGGCCCAAATTCCGCCGAAGCCGCGTCAAGCCTTCCTCTTGGTCGCACTCGAGGGGCTTTCGGAGGACGATGCCGCAAAGGTGCTCGATGTCGACGCGCCGACTTTGCGGGATCTTGTCGAAGAGTCCGGGCGGGAGCTTGCCGCCGAGATCGCGACCGATGTGCTGATTATTGAAGATGAAACATTTATCGCTCTCGACCTCGAAGGGTTGGTGGAGAGCCTGGGACATCGCGTGCTTGGCGTTGCCCGGACGCATGCGGAAGCCGTGGCTCTCGCGAAAGCAAAGCGGCCCGGAATAATCCTTGCCGACATTCAACTCGCTGATGGTAGTTCTGGCCTTGATGCGGTTAATGAGATGCTGCGCTCGTTCGAGGTGCCGGTCATATTCATCACCGCCTATCCGGAGCGGTTCCTGACTGGCGAACGGCCAGAGCCGGCGTTCCTCATTGCCAAACCGTTCCAGCCGTCCACGGTGTCGGCGGTACTGAGCCAGGCGCTGTTCTTTGAGCGCAACGCACGGCGGCGCGAGCGACGAGCCAGCTAGGATGTACTACGGTGCGCCCTGCGCGCCAGGGTGTATCCGAGCATAACCGCTTCGACGAGCATGATGAGCTGCATTTCGCGCTGATTTGCGAGCGTCGCAGGCGCTGCAACACGTGACGGGCGGTTACGCATCGCCAAAACTGCCGAAAGGCCAACCAGGCATGCAAATGCGTATATTGCGCCGACAATCAGGTGCGCATCGACGACTCCAAACTGAGCCGCGAGTGCCAAAGCTTCCGCTACGGTAAACTGCTAGACCGGGACACAGGTGCATACGGCAATCGCCGTGATAAGCACGGCACGGCGCAGCATCCGACCAATGGTCGAAAGCCAAGCCCGCGATGCGTTCAAGCCACATGGCCTCGCGGCGGGAACCGGCCAGAAAGCCAATTCCTGCCGCTTTTCGGTATGCGTCACCACTAAAGCGCCTGGCTTCATCGGTGACTGACTGGCTCAAGCCGGCTGCGCTTTCTCTTACGCGGCTCTTGATGTGATCTAAGGCATCGCTGACGAATTCACCGATGTCATCAGAGGCGCCGGACGCTTCGCGCTTTGCCGAACCCGTCAGGCGGCGTAGCCGCTGCTCAAGGTCGCTCACAAGCTCCTCGATCGCCGTCACTTCTTCCGCAGCCGCGAAGCACGCGTGATCATTTTACAGCTGTTACACCTGAAGCGTTTGATTTTGTTATCTAAAGCCAAGCTGGAAACGTGGCGTAGCCGAGAATGTTCCAACCGGAGGAAAGACTTACAACGTGTTGGGCCTGCAGGAACGCCGTGCAACAGTTCACGTCGGACGGCGTTAAATTCGTTTGCAGCTTGTTTGATCGAGTCGTCACAATTTCATGAGGTGAAGAGGAGAGAGTGGCCCCATTTGTTGACACTTTGCTCGATGAACGTATTCATAGGCCGATCTGCTTCCAACGCCGTCGAGTCCACTGTACGTGCGCGACTGCGATCTGCGCTGGCAGGTGATGGAAAGAGTGGAATGGTGCGTACTATGCCCGCGGCGCAAGAGAACGAGCTGGAAAGACTCGAAAAAGAGAACCGCCAGCTGAGTGACCAGGTCGCTTCGCAGGCCTGGGAGCTGAGCCTTTTGCGTGCAAGATTTGCTCGCTATGAAACAGCCCTGCGCGGTTCGCAGGTGACCGTCTACACGCAGGATCATGAACTCCGCTATATATCGATCAGCAATTCGATTCTTGGCCGTTCCGCCGAAGATATTCTTGGCTGCACCGATACGGAAATTTTTCCGCGCGATGGCGCTGCAGCCCTGATGGCCGTGAAGCGTGAAGTCCTGGCCACCGGCGAGGCCAAGCGCGCTGAAATCCCGCTTGAGGACGCTCGCGGAATGCGATGGCACGATTTACACATCGAGCCGCTTCGCAATGAAGCTGACGAAATCATCGGCCTGACTTGTGCATCAGTCGACGTGACTGAGCGTAAAGAGGGTGAGGCCCACCTGCGTCTGTTGCTGAGAGAACTGACACACCGGTCAAAAAATCTGCTTGCTGTCATCCAGGCTATGGCACGCCAGACGGCGAACCATGCGGGTTCGACCGATGCTTTTCTCGCGCAATTTGGGTCGCGATTGCAGGCCTTGGCAGCGTCCCACGACTTGCTCGTTCGGGAAAGCTGGTACGGCGCGTCACTCGGTGAGTTGATCCGCTCGCAGTTGTCCAACTATCTCGATGGAGCGGCAGTCCAGGTTACAATTGAAGGACCGGCAATAGCGCTCAAGCCCGAAGCGGCTCAAAATCTCGGGCTTGCGTTGCACGAGCTTGCCATCAATGCCGCGAAGTTTGGTGCTCTTTCGGTGCCGACCGGCCGGATATCCATCACCTGGACAAGGCGTGGAAGCACCGCGAATAACGCGCTCGAGCTCGATTGGCGTGAGGAGCTTGGCCCAAAGGTGAAAGTCCGGCGCAAGAAAGGTTTTGGGAGCATGGTGATCGAGCGCAATCTTGCGCGCGCTTTGGACGCCGAAGTTAACATGGACTTCGATCCCGACGGGCTGCATTGCCACATTGTCATCCCGGCAAGCCAGATTCTTGCCGCTCGTTGATCAAGATCCGGAACCTAATTCGCACATCGCCGTTTTGAGTCACGCTCGCAGGACGCGCGTTGACTTTTCAAACTGCGCATTCCTGCAAGGAGAGCGGCAATGCGCAACATCGTTTCGTACATTCCGGCCGGCGCCTTAGTCGTGCTTCTGCTGGATGTCATTGCCCCGCCTGCAGGTTTAGGTTTTAGGGCCGCTGCATGGCCGTCCGTCGAGAGGCAGGGGTTGGCGCCCCAAATCGTTGATCGCACCCACAAATCGGATCGATTGCTGGTCCCGAAAGCGAGTGGCCGTCGGCTAACGCCGCCCATGCCGGTGCTGGTCGGCTGCGATCCCGTGTTCAGCGCGCTGTCAAAAGAGAAACAAGCCAACTATCCGGGCCGTTGCCTTGCCTGAGGCCATCTCCCGGCGGCCATGGAACTTGTTGTTCTTGGTGACGTTTATAGGCCGGCATTCATTGTAAAATGGAGTTAGACATGCACAAGCCCTTGAGCGCAATCGCCGCTTGGGCGGTGGCGGCGGCAGTCGCGCTTCCAATTCTGGCGTCGGCGCAAGCTAACCGGACGAAAGTGGGAACACTGAGCTGCGACGTATCGGGCGGCATAGGCCTCATCATCACTTCAAAAAAGGATTTGACCTGCATGTTCACGCCCTCTCAGCCTGGACCGAGAGAGGTGTACGTGGGTTCGATCGCCAAATTCGGTCTTGATCTTGGCGCGACAGCCGGCGGCGAAATGGTTTGGGCGGTTTATGCGCCGACCACTCGTAAATTCGGTGCGTTGGCTGGCGATTACGGTGGTGCAACGGCTGAGGCGACAGTGGGGGCCGGCCTCGGCGCAAATGTTTTGGTCGGCGGTTCAGACCGCACTGTCGCCCTGCAGCCAGTGTCGGTCCAAGGCCAGGCGGGTCTTAACGTCGCGGCTGGCGTTGCCGAGCTTCGACTGCGCCCGGCGCGTTAACGCCTAACAATTTAATTCAAGAACGAACGGCCGCCGGGTGGCGGCCGCTTCTTTTTAGCCAAAGGTGAAAGCATCGTGGTAGGCGCCCTGCACCTGACCACCTGGCACGGGCCCGCCCCCAGGCACGTGAACCATGTTGCCAACGACGGCGCAGGTCGCCCCATGCAGGCCGTGGCGTGGGATCGCCATCGTCGTCAACTGCTCCCACGTGTCGGTCTTCGGATCGTAGGCCTCATTGGTGCCGAACACCTTTCCGGTCGCTTCGCCGCCAAAAACGACGATCTTGCCGTTGATGTAGACGCACGAGGGGCCGCTGCGCGGGGTCGGCAACGGGGCGCGGAAGGTCCAAGCGTCTGTCTTGGGGTCGTAAACGGCGTTCAAGCCGGTATTGAAGTCGTAGGAGTCCATGCGGCCAG
>Ga0207666_1000126_pt1 | contig 11917 bp, 5 predicted proteins | sample KBSSwiwitspikein_FD_184292 | JGI IMG/M metagenome (GOLD analysis project Ga0207666, IMG submission 184292) | Switchgrass rhizosphere bulk soil microbial communities from Kellogg Biological Station, Michigan, USA, with spike-in - S5 (SPAdes)... | ecosystem: Host-associated > Plants > Roots >...
GGAGCGCGGCACTCGAGCTAAAAAGTGAAATTCACTTCGCGAGCATCGACAGCACAGCGTTGGCGACTTCGTCGGTGCCGACGGCTTTCATGCAACGAAAGTCGATCGGACATTCGCGGAGAAAACAAGGGCTGCATTCGACGTGATGTCGCAAAATAATATGTCCGTTGCCGAGTGGCCCCGTGAGGCGCGGTTCGGTCGAGCCGAAAACTGCGACCACTGGGATGCCAAGTAACGCGGCGAGATGCATCGTGCCCGTGTCGTTCGTGAGTAGCAAACTGCACTGCCGCAATTCGTCGATAAGTTGATCGAGCGTCGTCTGCCCGATCCGGTTGACGCAATGACCGCCAATCGCAGTCGCGATCTGTTCGCCTGTTGCGACGTCGTTCTTCGTCCCGAACAAAATCCATTGCGCCGATGATTGCGCGGTGATCTTTGCCGCTGCCTCGGCGAATCGCTGGGGCAACCATCGTTTGGCCGGGCCGTATTCCGCGCCAGGGCAAAGGCCGATCTTTAATGTTTGATGTTTGATGTTTGATGTTTGATTTGGCCTTTGAATTTCGGTGTTTGATGTTTCTGCCCCACATTCGCGCGCAATCCGAAGAAAACGCTGCGAATGGTGCTCGGGCGGGCGGGGCTTTCTTGGCTCCCGAACTATTTGATTAACGAGCCAACTCCGCCAATGCCCGCGATAGCCGACTCTTCGCGGGATGCCACTCAACGAAGTTTCAAGCGCAACGCGCAACGAATTCGGGAATAGAATCGCCATGTCAAAAACCAGTTGCTGCTTCAAGAGCCTAACGACTGAAAGAAACGATCCTTCTGACAAAGGAATAATGGTGTCCACTTCCGGAATGAGCTTCCACATAGCTGCGATTTTTGCTGGCGCAGCGATCGTCACGTGAACGTCGGGTCGGCCATTTTTGATCGCGCGGACTGCCGGCACGCTCATTACGGCGTCTCCCAGCCAGTTGCTTGAGCGGATCAGAATTCGAAATGGGGTCAGGTCGTTAGGCGAAATGCCGGGCGGCAGATAAATCCCGCGTTTGTAGCGTGCCAGAAGAAAATTGGGTTCAGGCGTTTTCCAACGATTGTGCACCCAGAACCAATCTTCAGGCGCGCGGCGAATTTGTTCCTCGATCACTCGATTTATTTTCGACGTCAGCACCGCAACCGAAGCGCCCGCTTCATCGAATCGTTCAGTGAATACCATCCGCCAGCGCGCGTGTCCGGTCGTGTAAACTCCCGCGGCAATCAGCGCCGCCCGTGTACGCTTGGCGAGTAAAGCTGGCAAAGGCGAAGTGGAAGCGAGCCGCCCGAAAAATGGCGTCCACACACCGTGATCGCCGGCGTGCTGATCCGACAGAACGCCGATGCCACCACCTGAACGCAGCAAGTCGATCACCGGCTCGAAGCCGTCGTGGCGATCGAACAATTCCAACCCGGTTTGACTGCGGGTCCGCCGTACGTGCTCGTCAATGAAACGGTTTCCCAAACCCTGGTACACACTGGCGCCTCTAACAAATCCAGTGAACTTCGGCATTAATTGCGCGAACACTTCCCAGGTTCCGATGTGACTCAGAACGAGCACCACCGGAACGCCCGCACGAAATTCCCGCGTCATCGAGTCAATGTTCTCGACCTCAACGCGCTCGAGGATTTTCTCCGGTGACATCTGCGTCAGTTTTGCGCTGCAAAGCAAGTTGGCGCCCAGCTGCCGGAAATGGCGTCGCACAAGCTGACGCAATTCGCGCGGCGATTTTTCGTTCGCGAACGCAATCTCAAGGTTGCGCGTTGCCAGACGCCGATATTTTCTGGAAAAAATCCAGACGCAGGTGCCGAGGAATTGGCCGCAGCCGAAGAGAAAGGGCAACGGCAGCGCCGCAACAACGGCTAAGCCGGCGCGATAAAGGAGGTAAACGACAAAATCGAACATTGCGAAGGTGGGATCGGCTGCTCCGAAGACGATGCACGCGTTCGGAGAACGGGTTCCACCTTCGGCGCGGGCAGGGTAGATTTGCCTGCGACAGCCTTCAACCAATATAATGTGCCCTGTGTCGCTGCCATTCTGTTATTCGGCCCGACCGGATCTACCCGACATGCTAACAAGGGTTGTGTAGCAAAATGAATAAGGAATTAGAGGCTTTGGAGCGAAAGCTTGAAATCCACAACCGCGAATTGGCGGAAGCGCACCGTCACATCGCGACGCTGGAAGAAAAATTGCTGAAGCTGAAACAATACCGGCGTGAGCTGAAGTCCCTGAAGGAGGAGAGACGCACGCTGCGCAAATCGCCCGAGCGCAGGATTGGCCAGGTATTACTAGCGCCTTATCGGGTTTTGCAAAGACCGGCAAAAACATTGTGGCGAAAGCTTCACCGGCAAAAGCGGACGCCTGCGAACTCTGTTGCACCAAGCGAATACCAGCAATGGTTTCAGCATCATCGCGCGAGTACGCAGGAATTGCAGCGGATGAGCGTTGAGTCGCGCAGTTTCGTTTCGCAACCGCTTGTCAGCATACTCACGCCCGTATTCGATACTCCGGTTTCCTGGCTCAGCGAGGCTGTGAACTCTGTGCTTGCGCAGGTTTATGAAAATTGGGAGCTGCTGTTGATCGACGATGGATCGACTGCCACCGACCTGCTGCGCGTTTTGCCTGGCGTGGCCACGCGTGACCGTCGGATTCGTCTCGTTAGGCTCGAGAGCCATCAAGGCATCTCGACTGCGTTAAACAGAGGCGTTGATCTCGCTAACGGAGAGTGGGTCACGTTTCTCGACCATGATGACGTGCTCGAGCCCGATGCTCTTTTCCAAAATATCAAGGTGCTTCAGGAGAATCCCCGAGTCGATCTGATCTACTCGGATGAAGACAAACTCACAGAGACTGGCTTTGACTCACCGATAATGAAACCGGATTGGTCGCCAGACTTCTTTCTGTCCTGCAATTATTTGTGTCACCTGATTTTTTTGCGCCGGGATCTTGTGCGAGAGGTTGGGGGATTCCAACGGGAATTTGATGGCTCACAAGATTACGATCTTCTGCTGCGTGTCAGTGAGCGGACCATTAGAATTCAGCACATTCCACGCGTGCTATACCACTGGCGTCGTAGCGAGAATTCGAGCGCGAGCGACGTGCGTCAGAAACCGGGACAACTCGAAGCTTCGTGGCGCGCAATTGAAGCTCATCTGAAACGCCGCGGCGAGCTGGCGCACGTTACTGTGGACTGGCCAACTCACGCTTTTTGTGTCCGACGCCAGTTGCTCGAACCGAGAAAGGTTTCCGTCATCATTCGTAGTTCTTCGTTGGAATCGCATCAGGAGTTTGCCGAACGATTGATCAGCAAAACCAGCTACCCGAATTATGAAATTGTGATGGTGCAAGTCGGCGATCGCGAGGAGATCGATGGCGCTGCCACAGATTTCCGGGTGCTGCATTTCCCAGATGCAGTGAATGGGTCCGCAGCCAAAAATTCGGCGGTCGCGCAGACAGACGGTCCATGGCTTGTTTTCCTCCAGGACAACGTGGAACCCATCGATCCGGACTGGCTCACAATCATGTGTGAGCATGTGCAGCGGGCCGAGATTGGTGCAGTGGGCCCGCGATTGATCAATCCGAACGGCAAAATTGAGCACGCGGGGCTGGTGCTTGGTGTGAATGGAATTGCGCAATCCGCTTTTCACGATTTCCCGGCGGAGCATCCGGGTGTGAACCGCCAATTGCGGATGACCCGCAACTGTAGCGCGATCACTGGGGCGTGTGTGTTGATGCGTCGCGAAGTTTTTCAAGCGATCGGCGGATTCGATGAGACGCTCCCGGACGAATTCGCACAAATCGATCTATGTCTCAAGATCCGGCGGTCAGGTTACCTGATCGTTTACACTCCGCTTGCGAAGCTTTATTGGGACAGTTCGTCGGCCGACGATATCGACACGAGCAGCGAAGCCGTTATGCGCCAGCGTTGGTCCGACGTCTTAGAGCGAGATCCTTATTACAATCCAAATCTCTCGCGAAAGCGTGCCGACTTTTCGTTACGCGACTGAATTGCTGCTTGCGTTGATCGCCGGCAACCTACGGGCAGGGCTTTGAGCAATCATCGAAACGATTGAGGTCAATCACTAGCTCTCAGGAATCAATGCAGATCACACACTCAATTAGACCTACCCCATCGTGTTATTTCCGCCTCGCACAATCGCGGTGTTGTTACCCCCTGGCAGCTCCGCAACGAGGGCCGACTCCCTTCTGTCACTAGCCGCGTAGCCGCTGTTTATAACGTTGCGGACCTGGGGGCGCATCTTTCCAAACCTTTGTGGAAGATTGGCCGTTTGGTTGCACGGACACAGGGCTCTGACGGCCAAGAGTTCGCGATCAGGCTTAACGAGCAGCGAGAAAAACTTCATCTCCCGCTGACTTCAAACCACTGCTTAACGGTGGAATGCGAGGCGGCCAGGCAAGAGTGAACCCGAGCGAATGCGACAAGTTTGGACTATAAAATGGATCGCACTGGAGCTGTTCGCCCCACTTTTCATACATGTAAGCCGTTTCGCGTAGCAACTGTGCGTGCTCTGCGGAACCAAAATCACGCCCGCGCGATGCCGACTCGTGATGGATTAAATCTGCATAGGGTGTCCAAATAACTTGCCAGCCCCGCGCGCGCAGGCGCAGACAAAATTCCACATCGTTAAAATTGTTCGGCAGATTCTCATCAAAACCGCCGAGATCATCGAAGATCGTTTTTCGCAGCACCATACACGCGGCTGTAACTGCCGAATAATTTTGTGACAAGACGAACGTCCGATTCATGGGTGAGACAGGCTGGGCGGGAAAACGTTGGAACGCGTGACTAGCGACTCCGTGGAGCCCGAGCACTACGCCAGCATGCTGCAGTGTTCCATCCGGGTACCACAAACGCGCGCCAACCGCGCCCACTTCTGGTCGGATGGCGTGACTAACCATTTCGCGCAACCAACTCGATTTCTCGGTCTCAATGTCGTTATTGACTAACGCCAGAATCTCGCCGCGTGCGACGCGCACCCCACGGTTGATCAACCGGCTGAAATTGAACTCGCCGGGATCAGTGAGGATCTGAACGCTCGGAGCCTGGGCCAGGTCGCGGAGAAATGCGTGTGTTTCCGGGTCTGTCGATCCATTATCCACAATCACAATTTCGATCGGTGTGTAGTTAGTCTTTTCGCGGACGGTCATGACACACCGTTGCAACAGCGCCAGTTGATTGCGCGTCGGGATGATAACGGACACGAGAGGGAACGGCGGGCGCAAATCGTAAACAACGCGATACCATTCCCGATTCTCGGGACAGGCCACCACCGCTCCCGCTATCTTCGTCCGCCGCAAATGGTCGGTGAGAGCACGCCGTGCTGCCTCTGGAGCGTACGACTTCGCCTCGGCTGCGGCCGCGGCGCTGCCTTCGGCCATTCGCCAGTGATAAAGGATGCGCGGAATATGTTTAATCTCGTTGGGTTCCAGTTTTTCAACGCACCGCAGCGCCAGATCGTAATCCTGTGAACCTTCATAACCTTCACGAAAACCTCCGATCTCGCGGAGAAGCGCGTGCCGATAAATCCCCAAATGACTGATGTAGTTTTGCCCTAGCAGAAGTTCCGGATTCCAGTCGGGCTTAAAGAACGGACAACAACGCGCCCCCGATAGGTCGATCTTATCCTCGTCAGAATAAATGAGACCTGCCTCGGGATGCTCCCCAATTGTTGCGGCAACAACGGCGAGGGCATACTCGCTCAGGAGATCATCCTGGTCGAGTAACGCGACCCATTCACCGGTGGCAAGTTCCAGCGCTGAGTTTGAGCATGCTGCAATGTGACCATTGCGCTCACGAAAGGTTACCTTAATCCGCGAATCAGCTAGCGCGTATTGTTTTAACAAGCGTGCGACTGATGCATCCGTGGATGCATCATCTGCTATGCATAGCTCCCACCTCTCATAGATCTGCGACCGAACGGAATCTATCGCAGACGAAAGGTACCCGAGATCCGGGTTGTAAACCGGCATGACAATGGAGATGAGAGGATGCCGCCGCAGGCTGCGCAGATCCCGACGAAAGGCAATGCGCTCGCGTGCCCCGATAGTATCGAATTGCTTCACCCAAGCTGCGTAGGAATGATCGCTTGCCATTCGCTTTAAAGCACTCGGTGCTGACGAGACCGCAAACTTCTAAAGGTTATTCTGCAGGGGAAGCTGGCTCATAGGATCGCGCATAAGTTACCAGGTCGTCATCACTTGTTTCACGTCGCTTACCAGCAACAATAGCCTCCTCCAACACCTCCAGAAATCCTTTTCCAAAACGATCGATACCGAAATATCGGTCATAGGCATTCCGTGCATTTATCGCCAGCTTGCTTATCAGCTTAGGTTCGCGAACGAGACGTTCGATCGCGGCAGCGAGACCGACAGCGTCTCCCGGTTCCACAAATAGCGCGTCCTCTTCCGGAATGAGGTACTCACCCACCAGTCCTACCTTGGTGCTGAGAATAGCTTTGCCTAGTGCCATTGCTTCGATCAATGTCAATGGCCCCGTTTCATCCGACGAGGTGCAAAGCATCACGTCCGTTTCCTGAATAAGAGCAAGTGCATCATTATGCGCGACTGTCTCTCGGAAACGAATGTGAGATGAACCTTCCGCTGCACTTCTGACCTCGGCGGCAAGCTTTGTGTCGTTAGGCCGTCCAACGATGAGAAACTCACTACGATCAAGCACATCCTGTGGAAGGCGACGCACCGCTTCCAATAACGTCTGCTGCCCTTTGCGGTGCTCGATCGTGCCTAGCAAGAGAAAACGCAAAGGCTCATCCGGCCGTCGTCGTCTGCCGATGCGGCCATGGACGACGTCCGGGATACCATAAGGCAGCACGCGAATAGGACGCCTGGCGAAAGGTTGATAGATGCGACGGCTGGATTTATCCGGCGTGATAATCAGCCCGGCCAGTCCAAGAACACCTGGAAGAACAGAATATTTGTTTAGATAATGATTGCCCACCAAACCTTCTTGAAGCCACCAGATATGCGGAATTGGTTCCTTTGCCGCGTCGCGAATGAGGGGTGCCGCAAAGATGGTGCTGGCTACGATGCAATCAAAGTCTCGCGCGAAGCTGGTGAATGATCGGTGGCTCCTTACTGGCAGGTGACAGCCAAACTTGGTGAAAGCTTCATAGCCCGTGGCCAACAGCGGATCGATTATCACTGGGATGTCGGCTTCAACCAAAGTTTCGCGCAATGGTCCATCTACTGGTGACATGACTACAACAAAGATCCCATGTGCCTTGCACCACTTAGCCAGATGCGACACCATGATCGGCGCCCCGGTCAGGGTTAAATCCTGGGAAATCAGCAAAACATTGCGCTCCGAGTTTGTGTCAGCGGAATTCCTGCGCGTGAACATACGGATCGGCTCGGGCGAATCGCGGTACAACCAATCGCGCATGTTATCAGTGTAGTATGGATCGTGACAGCTGAACTCCGCCCATCGTTGCAGAAGGAAAATATTAGACCTATCAACAACTTGGACCTCGCCAGCCTGTTGCTCCGCGCCGATCGAGACGTGCCCACGATGAGTCATGGTCGCGAACGGCGTGTAAACGCAGCGCATTCCTGCTTCGCGAACTTTGAAACATAGATCGAGATCGGAATGCGCGATCGGGGTGTTCACCTCATCGAATCCTCCTAACGTAACGAAATCCGCGAGGCGCATCGCAAGACATGCCGCGGACACAGCCGAAACGGTGCGCATCGATTGCGCAAAATTTGTGTAATCCACTGAATCACCTGGCCATTGATGCATGGCTGTACCCACTAATCCGCGGACACCAGTGACCAAGCCGGCATGCTGAATTCGCCCCGTCGGGTAGAGCAGTTTTGGCGCGACCGCACCGACCTCTTGATTTTGCAGAGGCTCGATGAGGTTTTCAATCCAATCGGATTGGCCCGCTTCGACGTCATCGTTAAGAAAAATTATGCGCTCGCCACTTGCGGCTTGTGCGCCTGCATTGCATTTCGCGGAAAAGTTGAAAGGCGCATCGAACGGGACGAAGCGAATCAGGCTGCTGATCGGTTCGGCTAACCTGCGAAGCTGTTCGATCAACTCGCTGCTCGTCACGATGATGAATTCCGCGTTTGCGTAATGACTCGCGGCTGGCAAATCGCGTGCACATTTCTCTGCGAGTGTCGCCGAGTCGGTCGGGATAATGACGGAAACACGCATCGCTCCCGGCAAGCACATGCGTACGCGATTGGCCGTTGGATATTCCAGGACCTCTGCATTCAATCCGCGGCGTTTCACTGCATCAGCCAAAGCGGCGATGTTCGTTTTCCGCGCTTCAGGCTTTCCGCCGCTCGCAGCAGAGGCGGCGTGCTCTCGCCAGTGATAGAGGACGTGCGGAATGTGCACGATTTCTCGCGCCTGTTCGGTGGCGCGCAATGCGAAATCGTAGTCTTGAGACAGATTGAACTCCTGGCGGAAACCCCGCATGGCGAGAGCAAGCTCGCGGCGGTATGCGCTCAGATGGCCGAGGTACATGAAGGAGTAGAGCAATTCAGGACTCCATTCTGGTTTAAAGAATGGTCTCGCCCGTTGCCCTGATTCGGACAGACGATCTTCGTCACTGTAAAAAATGTCGGCCTCGGGCCGACGACAAATTGCACTGGCTAATTCATAGAGCGCGAAGGGCGCGAGCGTATCGTCATGATCGACCAACGCAACGAACTCGCCAGTCGCAACCCGCAAAGCGTGGTTTGTGTTTTCGGAAATGCCCAGATTTTCGTCAAGCCGCTGCACGCGAATGCGCGGGTCTGTTTTGACCCAATGCCGCAGCAACTCGAGCGTCTCGCGGTCTTTGGATCCGCCGTCCACCACACACGCTTCCCAGTTCTCGTAGGTCTGAGCGACGACTGAGGCGAAGAGTTGGTTGAGAAATTCCGCAGGCGGATCTAACAGCGGAATCAGCAAGGAAATTTTTGGACGCCGATCCCATGCTCTCGCTTCGCGTCGCTGGTTCTCCAGGTCGGCGGCGCCAGGTTCATGTTCCCCAACCCATTCTGCGTAGTTTTTTTCAACTGGTTTAAGCGCAGGTTTTTTTTGTGGTGCAGCCGCGGGCGTGAAGAATAGCCGGCTTAGATTGCGCGGAATTCGCGCGAATTCACGCGCGACACGTTCTGTGAGCGACCTCTGTGGTTTAGGTCGTTTGGCGACGATAAAGCATCGACCTTTATTCCTGCAGGTCGCCTTTGCCGCGGCGAGCACCTGCTTTTGCTCCGTCATCTTCGCGTGCATTTTCTGGATTTGCGCGAATTGGCCGTTCATAACCAACTGCGCTTCGGCCCGATCCCTGCTGATCGCATCGAACTTGTGGGTCAAGTCATTGAGGCAGCGTTCCTGGTGATCGATAACACTTTGCGCTTTGGTCCGATCCTCGACAATCGTGTCGAACAAAGTCTGGCGCGCTTCAAAGAAGCGAGCGCGACGTTCGACCTGTCGTGCTTGGGCTCGTGCCCTTATCGATTCGGCGATGAGTCGGTATCTTTGAGCCAGCGCTGTCGTTTCATGGAAAAGTGCCGTGCGAAATGGCGACGCTTTCGGCGCAGCCCATTCTGTTGCGACACTAAGGCCGATTCCTTCGTCGAAATACGCTGCGGATTTTTCTATAACGAAATTGCGCCATGCGGTTCGAGGGCTGTCATCTCGCTCAAGGCTTGTCCCGTGCAGTAAGACCAGCGCGTTGGGGGATAATTTGGATCGCCAAATTTCCAGTTCCCGCCGCACCGTTTCGCCGGAATCCACGTCATCAATCAGCAAAACTTCTACTGAACCTTTGGCGAACTCAGCTGCTAACTCAGCTGCATCGGCTTCTACCAGTTGCGATATGTCTGCGAAAAATTTAGTGGTCGCTTTTTCAGCGTATTGCCATGCCGAATCATCTATCCCAGACTCGTTTGCTCGTGCCCGTCGCACCGCAACGCAACGCGATGCCAGATTTTGCTCAACGACAGCTTGGCAAAAGGCGAGGTACGCCTGTGCATCCCCCAGGCCGAGAGTAACAATCAACGCCGGTTTTTCCTGAACGACGATATCAAAAAATAGCGGTAGATAGAATCGCGTCGCGCCGCCTGTGAAAAACTTCGGCTCGAAATCTTGCGCTCCGTAGAATCCTGACCCCATTGCCGCGAAAGTGTAGGGTGAAAGCAAGGGCGTGCCAAGTCGTCCACTGAATGCAAGGTCGCTGTAAACGCCAGGATGACGACCTCGAACAGGTGAATGACTCAGATACAATGAGAGTAACAATCCCTCATGGTCTATCCCAACATATTAGTAGCCTACCGATTCTCTTTGGGTTTGGTTCCCCAAGCCCGGATCCAGTCATCATCGGTGCGTATCCGCAGCTCCGTGAAACCCGCTCGTGTTAGGTACGTTTCGATCTCTTGCGGCGTCGAGTTCTGCGTCATATGCGGCGGACGATTTGCGGGTAAGAACGCTCGGTGAGTCTCGAAAACTTTCCAGCCGCCATCCGAAGTGAGATTGATGTTGTCTACGTAAATTCGACCTCCGGATCGCAACACACGAAACGCTTCCGAAATGTAGTTGTATCGGTCCCAGGATTCGAGGTGCATAAACACTACCGTGCAATAAACAACGTCCACTGAAGCATCCGCGATACCGCTCAAATCGTAGCCGGATAACTCCACTAGCTCGACATTCGAAAAATCCTTCAATCGTTGTGCTGTCAGCGAGAGCATGTTCGAGGCGACATCGCAGCCGATCCATTTTCGACAGAACGGCGCCACTACTTTGCCAACACGCCCAATCCCGCACCCAATCTCAAGAACAACATCATGCTTTCCAATACCGACACTTTGCTGAAGAAACCTCAAAGTTTCCTCGCCAGTCGTCTGTAGAGCGGCTTCTTCCGTCACGCCGATCACATGCAATTTCGCCTGATCTTCAGTCGTTGAAAGCGCAGACCAAACCTTCTTGTATTCAGAGCGTGCGGCTTGGTGTTCCACTCGCGTTAATTAGCCCACGATTGCGACACGTCAATCATTGGGGATTGTCTCGCTGCTATCAGCACGCACGATTTCGCTAAATCATTAGCTACGGATTTGTCGTCATTGTTTGTATTTACATAAGTCCAACTACTGACGCTTGTGCGTAATCTTCTAAGATGAAAACAATTCTCCTCTCATTGGTCACGGTCGTTTCGCTCATTGGCGATGCCGGTACGCGTGCCATCGGTGCTGCAAATGACATAGCGCCGCCTACACCGTTAGCCCGATTAACTAATATTAGCACGCGCGCCTTTGTGGAGACGGAAGACAAAGTGGTGATCGGCGGGTTTATTGTGCAAGGCAGCGGAGCGAAAAGAGTAATTATTCGCGCCCTTGGCCCCGAACTTACTCAGTATGGCGTTACGGAGCCATTGCGTAACCCGACCTTGGAGTTATACAACGGCAACGGAGATTTGATCGCGTCTAATAACAACTGGGTGACGACGATCATCGGTGGAGTTATTACCCACAACCAAATCCGTGACATCATGAACAGCGGGTACGCTCCGACGAACGCATTGGAATCGGCGATTGTCGCAGACCTGCCGCCGGGTAACTACACGGCGATCATGCGGGGTGTAAACCAGACGATTGGAGTCGGTCTCATAGAAGTGTATGAGCTCAACGCCCCTGGTACTATTCCTTCTTCGTTTTTACGCAACATCAGCAGTCGCAGTGTTGTTGAGGAGGGCGAGAACGTGATGATCGGAGGGTTCATTGTTCAAGGCACCGGACCAAAGCGAGTGATCGTGCGCGCCATTGGCCCTGAGCTCAGTCAGTACGGCGTACAAGATGTGTTGCCTGATCCGACCTTGGAACTCCACAACGGCAGAGGTGCGTTGATTGCCTCGA
>Ga0207666_1000127_pt1 | contig 11900 bp, 5 predicted proteins | sample KBSSwiwitspikein_FD_184292 | JGI IMG/M metagenome (GOLD analysis project Ga0207666, IMG submission 184292) | Switchgrass rhizosphere bulk soil microbial communities from Kellogg Biological Station, Michigan, USA, with spike-in - S5 (SPAdes)... | ecosystem: Host-associated > Plants > Roots >...
ATGATTGGCGGGCGATTGCGCAGTTCAAACGCGCGCTGTTCGAATTCGCCCGTTGTGCTAATACGAGGGCCATGACCGCGAGCGCTGCTCAACCCAGGCGGCGGCCGTGGTATCGCCCTTCGTTGACGCTGCAAATTATGATCGGGTTGCTTGTCGGCGGCGTGATCGGATGGCTGCGGCCCGACTGGGGTCACGCGGTTTATTTCTTGCGCGACATTTTCATTAACCTGATCAAATCGATCATCGCGCCGCTTGTGTTCTCAACCATTGTGGTGGGAATCGCAGGCGCCGGTGCGCTTCGCAAGGTCGGGCGCATGGGAATTAAGGCGCTGATCTTTTTCGAGATCGTTACCACAGCGGCGCTCGTGATCGGACTGGCAGTTGTCAATTTCACAAAGCCCGGCACCGGAGTGACTCTCGCCGCAACCAGCACCGACGTTCTCAAGACGATCGGCCAAACTCACCCGCAGAGTTTTGTCGAAACAGTCGTGCATGTTTTCCCCGCGAGCATAATCGAGGCAATGGTGCGCGGCGATGTTTTGCAGATTGTCGCATTCAGTGTGCTCTTCGCGATCGCGTTGTCAGCCGTTGGCGAAAAAGGCAAACCAATCATCCGCGCGATGAACAGCCTTTCGCAAGTCATGTTCAAGTTCACGAATTACGTGATGCTGTTTGCACCCATCGGAGTGGGCGCCGCGATGGCACATACCATTGGCACGCAAGGCCCGGTTGTGCTGCTGAATCTCGGAAAATTGATCGGATCGCTTTATCTCGCTCTCGTGATTTTTATTGCTCTCATTTTTGGATTGGTGATTCGCATCTCGCGGATTCCGTTAAGACAATTCGCGCGTGCGGTACGCGAGCCTGCGGCGCTCGCATTTGCCACCACCAGTAGCGAATCGGCGCTGCCGAAAGCGATGGAATCGATGGAACGTTTCGGGGTGCCCCCGCATATCGTGGGGTTCGTGATGCCGACGGGATATTCGTTCAACCTGACCGGATCAACATTGTATCTCGCAATGGCGTCTGTGTTTGTCGCCCAAGCAGCCGAGACGACGATGGGATGGCATATGTCGTTAGGCCAACAAATTACAATGATGTTGACGTTGATGCTCACTTCGAAAGGAGTCGCCGGCGTGCCGCGGGCATCACTCGTCATTCTGCTGGGGGCGCTGAATTCCTTTGTTCCCGCAGGATTGGGACCGATCGGGGTCGCCATTATTTTCGGAGTCGATGAACTGATGGACATGGGCCGCACATGCGTCAACGTCATCGGCAATTGTCTGGCGACGGTTGTCGTGGCGCGGTGGGAAGGTGAATTCGATGACAGACGTGCACGAATTTTTGGCACGCCGGCGGAGGGCGAACTGGATCTGAAGGGCGGTAACGTTGCCTTTGCTGACGCAGTCGCACAGGGAGACTAAAAGCGCCGCGTTCCGGAGAGACGGCATTGCCGCATATTCAAAATGCAGGCGCCGCGCAACCTAGGCCGATATCTTACTTAAAATGCGGGTTGACAATCGCACCGCCGATTTGATAGTCGCAATTCCAACAAGAAAACTAATGAAAAAAATATTCGCAACAATCCTGATATTCTCTGCCATCGGCTTGGGCGTCGTCGCATTTGGCGTCGGTCGCTCTCGACCGGATGCTCGACCAAATGCAAACGCTGATGCCTTCACCCGTGGGCCGGATGTGGATAACTCAACTGCCATCGTGCAACTCAAAGGTGATCCAATAAGCACGAATCCGAGCACAAAACCGCCACACGGCAGAAAGATCGATTTCAACAGCCAAGGAGTGAGATCGTACCGCGCACAACTGAATCAGAAGCGCAACGAATTCAAACGTTGGCTGAGATCAAATGCCCCGGGGGCGAGAGTTACGAGCGAGTACGATGTGTCACTTAACGCGGTCGCGGTGCAACTCAACGGCACGCCGCTGGCGACAATCGCTGCCGCTCCGATGGTGCAGAGCGCCGAATACAATGCGCTTTACCACCCCAATCTGAGCGAAAGCTACAAGATCATCAACGCAATGGGCGCTTGGACTGCCGCCGGTGGCAGGGCGAATGCCGGCGCCGGAATCAAGATCGGCGACATCGATACGGGTATCGATAACACGCACCCTTTCTTTGATCCCACGGGATTCAGCTATCCGCCCGGGTTTCCCAAGTGCGATGCAGCTGATAGCGCTTCGCATCATGTGAATCAAGACTGCAATTACGTCTCACCTAAAGTAATTGTTGCAAAGGTTTTCTACAATAAGGCTCACAACCAAGGTTTGGACGCCCAAGCCATCCAGGATCACGGCACACACACAGCCGGTATTGCGGCTGGAGTGACCGGCAAAACTGCCGTTGCGAACGGCGTAGAGATTGATGACATGTCTGGCATCGCTCCCGGCGCGTGGTTGGGCAACTACAATGTTTTTCCAGGTGGCGTCTTGGATGCTCGCAGCGAAGACATCCTGAACGCTGTCGATGAAGCGGTCGAAGACGGCATGGATGTTCTCAACCTCTCTCTTGGTGGCGGTTATCATGGTAACAACGATCTGCTGGCGATCGGGCTGGACAATGCAGTGGATGCTGGAGTGGTGGTGGCCGTAGCAGCCGGAAATAGCGGCCCCGGACAAGGCACGCTTGAGTCGCCGGGTCGTGCACGCAAAATCATCACGGTCGCCGCGAGCACGAACAGGCACTTCGTCGGCCAGCCTTTCACCTATCCGGCGAGCGGCGGAACAACGATCGGTGCCGCGGTTGGCGATTTCGACCCATTACCATCAGCGACGTTTACTCTATTCGACACCCATTCCGATGGTTGCACCAGCGTTGACCCGGCTGCCGCCGGTAGCGTAGCGATCATTGACCGCGGCGGATGCGTCTTCAGTCAGAAAGTTGCAAACGCAAAAGCGGCGGGTGCCATCGGCGTTGTAATCATTAATAACGTCGCAGGAGACCCTACCGCCATGGCGAGAACTGCCGGCTTCGATGACGATTTGCCTGCAGTTATGATCAGCAAGAACGACGGGGCGGCCCTGCGAGCTGCCAACCCAGCCGACGCGTCAGCGCTCGCGACATTCCAAGAGTTTGTCACTCCGAACCAGGATATCCTCGCTGGCTTCAGCAGCCAGGGACCCACATTAGTTGACTTCGCGGTGAAGCCTGATGTGACCTCAGTTGGCGTCAACGTGCTTAGCTCTATCACATGTGTCGGCACAGAATTCCCATGCACCACCACCGGTAATGGTACCGATGCTCCTTGGGCTTTCTTCAGCGGCACATCCATGGCGACGCCGCACATCGCCGGCTCGGCGGCTGTGCTGCTGCAACTGCACAGCGACTGGTCCCCCGCGCAAGTTAAGTCGGCGCTCGTCAATCGCGCGGATTTGCTGGTCAAGGATGCTATTACTGGCACGCACGACGTCGGTCCGACAGCACAGGGCGGCGGACGCGAGAACCTCTCCGTGGCTGCGGACGCAACGACATGGATGGACCCTGTTTCGGCCAGTTTCGGCCGTGTCAGTGTTGGTCGTGGGAGTTCGGTTACGATCACACTGCACAATCCCACTGCGACTCCGCAGACATTCGCTGTCTCAAAGCTCAAATTCACTCCGAGTACATTTGGGAACACCGTGCCTCTGGCCTACAATGCTGGAACTATTACTCCGGGCGATGATCGGATCAGTGTCCCAGCTAGCGTAACCGTTCCAGCCGAGGGATCGACCACACTTAGAGTCACTGTCAATGCAGGGATAGGAGCCACGGTCCAAGGGTGGATCAATCTGGATGGTCCGCTCGACAACGATCTGCACTTCGCATATTACGCGCACGTCGGCCCCTAATTAGCATCGCGAAGTAGTTCTACAAAACAGGGACGCGGGTGACCGCGTCCCTGTTTTTTTATGGCCGAAGATCAGAGCATCGACAACTCCACACAATTTGGGCTAGGCTGTGTTGATGATCGCAGTTTTGCACGCGCCAGAAGCTACTTACCTGATGCGGATTTTCGCGTCTGCTTTTCTGGGGATTCTATTTCTGCAGTCGGGGATCGATAAAATCCTCGATCGCCGCGGAAATTTTGAATGGCTAAAAGGACATTTCGGGAAAACTCCATTAGCTGCCATGGTTCCTGCTCTGCTGACCTCCATCACGATCCTGGAGATTGCAGCCGGCGCACTGAGCGCCCTCGGCTGCGTGCTGGTAATTGTTTTGAAAGATCCGACGATTGCCTTCTACGGGGCGATTGTTTCCGCGGCAGCCGTGCTTGCACTCTTCTTCGGCCAACGTATGGCTAAAGATTACGCCGGAGCAGCGGTGCTTGTTCCGTACTTTCTGCTCGTGTTGGTGGCAATGTATCTTCTCGCGCAACAATAAATTGGTGAGAAGTTTTAGGACATGTCTGGAGCGCTCCTGAACGAAACAACCGTTACCAGTCCGCTGGATGACTTTGTGGCCCTGACCAAGTCGCCATACATAGCGACAGCGGACGAGGCGTTGCAGAATTACATAAAAAACACGGCAAGAACTTGGTACAAGGAGAGGCTTGGCCCGAAGGATGAGGCTCGTAAATACGCGTTTCAGCGACTGCGGGACACCTGGTTCACTCCTGAAGTCGATCCCAAGTTCAAGCTTCGCCGAGAGGATAAATTTTATGCTATCGGCTCGTGTTTTGCGCGCGGGCTTGAAAACTCTTTGGCAGCGCACAACCTGGCTGTTGAGAGCGCAGCGCCCGAATTTGCAAAACTTCAGCCAGCTAAGAAACAAGGATCGGGACTCGGTTTCACAAATAAATACAATACGTATTCAATGCTCAATGAACTGCGCTGGGCGCTCGATCCAGAAGCAGAGTTCCCTCGAGCGTCCATTGTGCGATTGACGAACACCACTTGGTACGACCCGCACACAAATCCCATGCTGAGCTTCGTCGGCTTGGAAGAGACTTTGGAGCGACGTCTCCTTATGCAAGCCGTCACAAGACGTGTAAAGGATTGTCGCGCGGTCATTCTCACCCTCGGGCTTGCAGAGGTGTGGCGCGATGTTGAGGCAGACGTGTTCGTTAATTGCACGCCAATCCCGTCGTTATTTAAGAAGTATCCAGGCCGATATCAATTTCACTTGACCAGTTTCGCCCAAAATTGGGCCAATCTAGAGGCAATTCACGCATTGCTGTCTCAATTCGGGCATCCTGACTTTCATGTTATTATCACAGTCTCTCCCGTCCCTTTGATGAATACCTTTTCAACCATGGACATTGTCGTGGCCAACACATGGGCCAAATCGCTGCTAAGGGCAGTAGCCCAAGAGTGGGAAAGCGCGCATCCGAACGTGGATTATTTTCCAAGTTATGAAATCGTCCAGAACTCCGATCGTGCAGCAGTATGGGAAGACGATCTGAGGCATGTAAGAGGCAGCGGAGCGCAGCATATCATGGAGTTGTTTCTGCGGAAGTACATCGAGTGACCTCGAAATGAGTTGGACTTCGTGAAGTTCTCTTCGTTGTCGATGGCTAACGAGTGACAATGCGGGCGGGCATCATCTGAGTGCTGCATCTGCTTCTCAGCTCCAAAGAGATCAGGCTTGCTGCTAGTCCGTTCAATGCGGGAGATGAAAGGCGAGCGTCGGGAGCGACGTCAGCAGGTGAGCAAAACCACGGAAGCAGGTGTCATCGTTTAGTGCTCGGTTCGACCCAATAACCTCAATTGTTCGTTTGGACGTTGTGTGACTGCTTCTTAGACTTCAAATCACATGCATAATACGACGCGGAGACGGGCGCATTGCTGCACAAGGGTTGATGCAATTTGTATCGCTCTTCTCATCGCCTATTTCCTGTATTTCGCTCTGCCGGCGCGGCACGGAGGATTTCGAGAAGACGAGATGATGAACCTCTGGACGTACTGGTATGCCGGCCCGGTTCAATTACTCTTCGCGCTCGCCAAGCTCTCGACACGATATTTCCGGCCGGGAGGGGGTCTTTACTATTTGCCTCTCTATCATTTCTTCGCGTTAAATCCTTTGCCCTATCGAATCGTCCAAATCACCATCGTCGCTCTGTCAATTCCCATCGCCTACTGGCTTGCCCGCCTTCTCGCCTCTTCCCGCCCGGTCGCCTTCCTGGGAGTTCTTGCTTTCTGTTACCATCCGCATGTAGCAAGCGTCGTATTCGTTGGTGCGTTCATTTACGACGTGTTATGCGGCTTGTTTTATCTCGCTGCATTTGCCTACTACCTCCACATCCGGGAGAAAGGGAATTACCTTCGTTCATCGCAGGTAGTGCTATTTCTGGTGCTATATGTTTTTGCGCTCAACAGCAAGGAGATGGCGGTTACGCTTCCTCTCATCGTTTTGATCTACGAGCTTTTAAACACGCCGCGTTGGGCTAGCTGGAACGCGTTCCTCTCCTGGATCTGGCGCGACGCAGCTCCGGCTTTAATTGGAGGCGCTATTACCGCGGTTTATGTCTATAGCAAAATCACTAACATAGGCTCTACCAGAGGATTTGAACCCTATCGACCGATCTATTCATGGTATAATTTCGTTACATCCAACTCAAGCTTTGTTGGTGAGCTGTTATATGCTCCCCAGGCGATTACTCCCATAGCGCTGTTACTCCTGTGGGCGGCTGTATTCATTTACGCGTTGTTCCGCCGGGATCGTATGCTTCGGCTCATGGCGTTCTGGATAGTGATCGTTCCCCTCCCGATAGCATTTATTCTTCCGATTCGCGGGGGCGGATGTCTTTACGTCCTGCTTTTCGGATGGGCAATGATCTTTGCTAGAGCTTCATGTGATTTGATTGCCTTCGTGGCAAACGCCTTCGTCGCCCATGGCCGAAGAATCGGAAGCTATCGCGAACGGCAGGCCACTGGCAAAACACCGGGTTGGACTGTCAGGATGGCTCTCATCTCCGTGTTGGCAGTTTCATTCGGACTCTTTACTGACTGGGAAAATCGTCGTCTTGCGACGGTGCCAAATTTGCTTGGCGTCGGTCAAAAAGTCAGTCACGTCATCGCCGCATTCCATTCCCTGAATCTACAGCCAGCGCCCCACAGCACTGTGCTCCTCAAACCGGACGAACAGCTATTCAAAAACAAATGGCATCCTCTTTTCATCGCCTCTTTGGTTTGGAATGATCATTCGCTCCAAATCGGGATCGACAAATTAAACAAACTTACGCCGGATCAGCTCGCAAAAGTCGATTACATCATCTCACTTAATGAATTCGAAGCGACCGTGATCCGGTCGCCCAAGAGCTAAAAGATGAAATGAATTTGCACCTTACACGACGCGCGTGGTTTTGTGGGTCAACCAGCTACTGAAAAAGGCCATCCGAAGATTTTCCAATCGCACGGTTTCAACTCTTACCGCCCGACGCACATTGGGGCCAGCCGCTGCACACTTTGGGTGACGTTTTTGGTCCACCGCGGCCCCCACGCGCGCTCAACGAACCGGTTCGCGTGCGATTTGTTAGACGCAATTTCGGTGGAGAAAAAGGCCGGTTGTGGTTAACTGGTAGGTTCGAGATCTCTCGGCAGAATGCCTGCGCAAACAATCAAGATTACCGGTGCTCGCCAGCATAATCTCAAGAACCTCCACGTGGAGATTCCGCGGGAGAAGCTTGTGGTTATCACGGGTTTAAGCGGGTCGGGGAAATCCTCGCTCGCTTTCGACACGCTTTACGCGGAAGGCCAACGCCGTTACGTCGAAAGTCTTTCGGCATATGCGCGGCAGTTCCTCGATCAAATGGAAAAGCCGGATGTCGATTTCATCGAAGGCTTATCGCCTGCGATTGCCATCGAACAACGCAGCGCCGGCGCCAACCCCCGATCGACAATCGCAACCACAACTGAAATCTACGATTACCTGCGAATTCTTTTCTCCGCGGTGGGCCAACCACACGATCCCCTCACCGGCCGGGCGCTTAGCCGTCAAACGCCTCAGCAAATTGTCGATCAGGTTCTAGCCTACGAGCCGGGCGCCAAAATCGTTGTGCTGGCGCCGTTGATTGAGAACCAAACCGGTGAGTTCCGGGACGTGCTTGAAAAACTCAGGCGTGAAGGATTTGTTCGTGCGCGTATCGACGGCCACATGATGGAACTGGATCGCACTGAGCCTATCCGGCTGAAGAAAGGCGAGCGGCACACGATTGAAGCGGTTGTCGACAGGCTGGTCGTCCGCGATGGCATTCGTGTGCGGCTCACGGACTCGATCGAAACGGCTCTAAAATGGGGTGGCAATCGCATTGTTGTTTTGTCCCAAACATCGAGAACGCCTAACCCCGTAAAAACAGAAACGGGGCAGGCTGCCCAACGTCCAATGCCGGATGCCGAATCGGAACGGTGGTCAGAATGCCGTTACTCCACGGATTACGGGAACGCTGAAACCGGATTCAACTTGGGCGAACTAACGCCCAGACATTTTTCTTTTAATAGCCACCTCGGTGCTTGCCCAGCTTGCCACGGTCTGGGAACACAGTTGGTGGTCGATCCGGAGTTGATGATCTCCGACCAAACCAAGTCACTAGCCGAAGGAGCAATCATACCGTGGCGTCGCGGCACGAAACCGATGCGGGTTTACTATCGGCATCTACAAGACGCGTTGATCAAACACTTCAACGTGAACGAAGACGTGCCTTTTGCCGATTTGCCTGAAACATTCAAAGCCGCGCTTTACTTCGGAACAAATGGCGATCCGATTGAAATGCAGTTTGGCGGCAAGAATGAAAAGAAAACCACAAAACCGTTCGAAGGTCTGGTGCCGCAAATGCAGCGGCTTTATGAGCAAACCGAGAGCGAGTTCACGCGCAATCGCATTCGAGCATTCATGACGCGCGAGACATGCAAGATCTGCGGCGGCGCAAGGCTCAAACCCGAAATCCTTGCGGTCACAATCAAAGCCCGACTCGCCTCTGCAGAAGCTAGCGCGGGCAGGTCGCACCGCGAATTGAACATTCATCAGTTCAGCCAGCAAAACGTGGAAGACGCGCTCCGATTTATTGCAGATCTCGACCTGACCGACCAACAGCAGACGATCGCAACAGACGTTGTGCGCGAGATTCGTTCGCGCCTGCAATTTCTGATGGAGGTCGGGCTAGGCTATCTGACCCTGAATCGCGAGAGCGGCACGCTTTCCGGCGGCGAAGCGCAACGGATACGACTCGCGACGCAGATTGGCTCCGGTCTGGCTGGCGTTCTCTACATTCTCGATGAACCGAGCATCGGTCTGCATCAACGCGACAATTCCCGCTTACTCGGAACGCTTCGAAAACTGCGCGATCTCGGGAATTCCGTCATCGTCGTCGAACACGATGAAGAGACGATTCGGGCTGCCGACCACATTTTCGATCTTGGTCCGGGCGCAGGGCCGCGTGGCGGCGAGATTGTGGCAGAAGGAACTCTCGATGACATCGCGCGCGCGAAAAATTCTTTGACCGGCGATTATCTTTCCGGACGAGCGCGCATTGCGATTCCAAAACAGCGCACTCAGCCGCGGCCCGATGGCTGGCTTACAGTCGTGGGCGCAAGCGAAAACAACCTGAAAACGATCGATGCCTCATTTCCTCTCGGCTGCCTAACGTGTGTCACTGGTGTTTCGGGCAGCGGCAAATCGACTTTGGTGGACGATATTTTGCGTCGCGCTCTTTTCCGCCACTTCTATAACTCCAAAGACAAGCCCGGCGCTCATAAGGCGATTCGCGGGCTGGAACAGATCGACAAAGTGGTTGTGATCGACCAAAGCCCGATTGGCCGGACACCGCGGTCGAATCCGGTTACGTACACCGGCGCGTTCACCCCGATACGCGAATTGTTCGCGCAATTACCCGCAGCACGGGTGCGCGGTTATGACGCAGGTCGGTTCAGTTTCAATGTCAAAGGCGGCCGTTGCGAGAATTGCGAGGGCGGCGGCTTGATCAAAATCGAGATGCACTTCCTGCCCGACGTTTACGTTGAATGCGAGGTTTGCCGGGGCAAACGCTATAACCGCGAGACTCTCGAAATCACTTACAAAGGTAAGAATATTGCAGATGTGCTCGATTTAACCGTGGACGAAGCCGCGCGATTCTTCCGCAATGTGCCTAGCATCGCTGAAAAGCTCAATTCACTGCTCGACGTTGGCTTAGGCTATCTGCGACTGGGCCAGGCCGGAACGACTCTTTCCGGCGGCGAAGCGCAGCGCGTGAAACTTGCCACAGAGCTTGCCAAGAAGGCCACTGGCCGCACTGTTTACATTCTCGATGAACCGACCACCGGGTTGCATTTCGCCGATATCGAAAAATTACTGGAAGTGTTGGTGAAGCTCCGCAACGCGGGCAACACCATCGTGGTCATTGAACACAATCTCGAGATGATTAAGTGCGCCGACTGGATCATCGATTTGGGTCCTGAAGGCGGCGAACATGGTGGCGAGGTCGTCGCGTCCGGTCCGCCTGAGAAAGTCGCCAGGATTCCGGCCAGCCATACCGGGCAATATTTACGAGGAATGCTGGAGAGAAGATGAGACATATCGGACGCATAGGCCTCGCATGTCTGCTCGGGGTACTCAGCCCAGTTGCGCGTGCGGATTTCTCGACTGAATTGGGCGAGGCCGGAAGGCCGCTTTCAGAAGGCGTGCCGGAGGTCGCAGTCGTGCGGTTGCAGTCGCTCCTAAATAAAGATCTGCCGGAAGCACAATGGCGCGAAGTCGCCGAAAAATTAGCGGAAGCACAGGTGGCGGCGAAGCAACCGGAAGCCACGCTGGTTCTCCTAACTGACGAGAGGTTGCGCGATTTCCCATGGGCGAAATTCTGGCGCGCCCAGGCGCTAACCAGTCTGCACCGCTGGGCTGACGCGCTGCCGCTTTACGAGGAATTGGCTAACGACAGTTCGCCATTTGAGAGAGCAGCTGTATTCGGCGCAGGCGACACGTTACGCGCGCTAGGAAGACGCCAGGAAGCTTTGGCAAAATTCATTCTGCTGGCACATGACAAACAATGGGGCACGCGAGCGCAGTTGCGCATGGCTGAGCTGCACATTGAATTGGGGAACGCGCCCGAGGCACGCCGCCTTTTGGAGCAGTTGCAGCCCGCCTCCGTCGCAGAGCGGCGCGAGCGGCGTGTGTTGCGCGGACATCTCGAACTGATTTCGCAGCGGCCCGAACGAGCGATCGAAATGTTTGAGGCGATTCTGAAAAGGCCCGAGGGAACGCCTCATCCCATTCTGCTCGCCGCGCTCGTTGGCATCGCTGAAGCGCATTTGCAGCTTAAAACGCCGGAGACCGGAGACGACGTACTCGAGCGTTTCATCGATCGTAACCAAGCAGATCCTGATCTCCCGCTGCTGTTCGCAAAGCTCGATGAGCTGTATCGCGCCGAACACAAACCGTCGCGCAACGAACTGGAAAAATGGGTCCGCAGGCCCGAACAGCCGCGGCGTACGTTGGCGCGCTGGTATCTTGCGCGCCTGGAAATTCGCGCGGGCCGTAGAGAGCGTGCACGCCAATTGTTTACCGATCTACGACAGACAGAAATCAAGACGCCGACGATTGCCCCTGCTCTGGTCGAATTCGCCGAATTCGAAATCAATGACGGTCGCTTCGATGAAGCAATAGCAATTCTGGACGATGCGCGTCTGCTGCGGCCCGATCTGGGCTTATTGACCCGAGTCGATTTCTTATCTGCGCAAGCGCAGTATTCGGCGCGGCGATTCGAGGCCGCAACTGCTTCGTTCGAACAGGTCGCGCAGCGCGATTCGCCTTGGGTGAAAGCCGCGCTGTTTAATGCATCCAGCGGCTGGTTGCAGGTTGGCAATCACACTCATTTCATCGCCGATTACGAGCAACTTGAAAAACAAGGCGGGGACGAACAATCACGCGCCGATTTGCAATTGGAGGAAGGTTTAATGCAGGCTGCCAGGGGCGACAAAAA
>Ga0207666_1000135_pt1 | contig 11398 bp, 13 predicted proteins | sample KBSSwiwitspikein_FD_184292 | JGI IMG/M metagenome (GOLD analysis project Ga0207666, IMG submission 184292) | Switchgrass rhizosphere bulk soil microbial communities from Kellogg Biological Station, Michigan, USA, with spike-in - S5 (SPAdes)... | ecosystem: Host-associated > Plants > Roots >...
GCGGTGGCAGCAATATCGGGCTGGGCACTTTTGCAGGTGACCACCTGACCAGAGGTAGCTTTAACATTGATATTGGAAACGAGGGATCAGCTAATGACTCCTCCACAATTCGCTTGGGTAACCAAAGCGACCACACGCGAACCTTTGTGGCGGGCATTGCTGGAGTAGCGGTCGCTGGTGATCCAGTGGTCGTAAACTTCAGCGGTCAGCTCGGCGTCGCCAGCTCTTCGGCGCGTTTCAAAGATGAGATCAAGCCGATGGGCAAGGCTAGCGAAGCAATCCTGGCTTTGAAGCCCGTCACCTTCCATTACAAGAAGGACATTGATCCGCGCGGCCAACCACAGTTTGGGCTGATCGCGGAGGAAGTGGCCAAAGTGAATCCCGATCTGGTGAGTCACAATGAGAAGGGCGAGCTCTACACTGTGCGCTACGAAGCGGTCAACGCGATGTTGCTGAGCGAGTTCCTCAAAGAACACGAAAAGACTGAGACGTTGGAAGCGACAGTGGCAAGTCTCATCACAACCGTGAAAGAGCAGGCCGCGCAAATCCAAAAAATTAGCGTCCAGCTCGCCACAGCGAGTCCGTCCGATGGCCGACTCGAAGCGAGCAAACCTGCGCCTCAAGTGGCAGAGAACAATCGGTGAACGAACAACTGCAGCGGGTGCATAGCTGAGATCTCAGCAAAGCCGGTTGGAGTCTCGGCTGGGTGTCAGCCGTTGATTCTGAAGGGCGAACGATCTGGATTACTGACGCACATCGGCGACGGCAAGAGCGTCATCGGTGCGAGCGAATGAAAAGCTGACGGCGTCTATGGAACTGGAATCGGCGCGCAAACCGCAATGGGTCCGGTGAGGCTACAGATTACGTTGTAGAGCCCGGACGAGCATGCGGCGTTGGACGAGGCCTGGGAGTGGGTGAACATCTTCCTGTGCATGGCGTCGATGTCGGTGTAGCCGTTGGTGTCGCGGTCGGAGTAGCAGTGGGTGTAGGCGTAGCAGTAGCAGTAGGAGAAGGTGTAGGTGTAGGTGCTGATGTTGAATTGAGTTGCCAGGTATCGTTGAAATGCACGTCGTGATTCTCACCGCCGAAGAGGATCACATGGTGCAAGGCCGCGTCGTAGGTCATGCCAGCGCCTTCCCGGGCGGGCGGCGAGTGCGGCGTAGATAAAAGCGTCCACGTGGCGGCAGTCTGATCCCATCGCCACGTCGTGTTTTGGTCTACACCACCGCTTCCACCTCCAAAGAGTACCACCCCTTCCAGCCCGGGGTCGAAAGCAGCAGAAGCGGCATACACTAAGGCAGGTTGTACGGCCGGAGATTGCTCGGTCCATGTGGTGCCATCATAGGTCCATGTGTTATTCGGATTAACACTGGCCAGACCGCCAAACATAACAACCTGTCCTGTGGACGTATTCGTTGCCACGGCCGCTGACGCGCGAGCGAAGGGAACAGTCGGCGGAAATAGCTGCGTCCAATCGGAGCCGTTCCATTGCCACATGGTGAGCTGATAGAAGTGGCCGTCGAAGCCGCCAAAAACATCGGCCCTGCCATTAGGATCGGGAAATAGCATCGGACCGGTAACAGCAGGAGGGTGATGGACTGGCGTGGCTTGCGTCCACTGCAATGTCGAGCCGTCCCAAAGCCACGTATCGCCCAGATAATTCGTTCCGTTGTATCCGCCAAAGAGTACTACCTTGTGAGCGACCGAATCATAGGTCATTTGCGCGGCTGCGCGGGGTGGAGGAGCAGATTGTGTGGTAATGTGCGTCCACGTTGTGCCGTCGAAACTCCATGTGTCATTCAGATAGCCTGTGCCGCTGAATCCGCCAAACACAATGGTCTTCCCACTGATCGGATCGTAGGTCATTGCGAGGGCTGAACGCGCCGGAGGAGAATTGTTTGGCGAGAGCTGGACCCAATCCGGAAGAGTGAAAGGAGCGGCCGCTACGCTCGCTGCAAATGCGATCGAGATACAGCAGCAGATAAAAGTTATCGATGTGGAAAAGTATCGAACCTGAGTCAGTTTCATCCAGCAGGACTTAAGGCGCTCAACAGGTGTTTTGTCAAATCACCATGAGGACGCGCGCAGAGAGAGAAATATCTTGTAAGCGACTTATTTTCGCAAACAAGATCGTGTGAGACGACTACAGGGCCTTTACTGCCAGCCGAGTCTTTTCTGAGTTATCCATCGAAGGGCCTGATACCGAACGGCTTTTAATTTGTCGTATTGAGCAGACGAGAGAATCGCTTTCAACTGCGGATCGGATTCGTTCTGGAGAGTCTTAACCTCTTGTGTTTTTTGAACGTTCGAAAGCGAATTGTTTTTTCTGATTGCGATCACCTTTTGTCCTTCGCTGGCAAGAATTGGCGCAATCTGGGCACTCTGTTGGGGCGACACATTCAAGTTTTGTTGCAAGCAGGTTTGATATTGCGTCCACCCCGCAGTGCCCGGGCCCGGTACATCGCCGGGGATTTGTGCCATGACGCCTTTAGGGCAGCCGTAAAACCACCACGGGCGTGTTTGGGATTGAACCGACTGCGTAAAAGCCGGCAACAGAAAGATGCCCAGCAATAGGGTCACTCCACTTCGTCTAATACAATTTTTCATTTCTCAGTCCTTTCCTTCGATTCAATGTAACCATGCGAGCCTGGCAACTCAAACCGCGATCAAGGCTCGGTTGACCGTAATTAGGCGCGCAGAGCTAGCGCGGGGTGCGCCTCGGCGTCGGCAAACATTTTTCCGCGCAGGGCATTGTCGTCGCCGTCGGAACACTTCTTTTGTCATGTTGCGAATTGCCCTGCCAAGCTGCATCCACTACTCTGGTATTGACACAGGCAATCGGTTTGTTGTTGAAAGGGTCATGACGATTCTCCAAAGGACGTGTCGATACGTTTTCGTGGTTTCTGTTTTGATGTCGCTTATGCAAGTGACTGTTGTAACCGCTCAAAACAAAAAGGACGGTGTAACAGTTTCGTACGAGAGTTCGGGTAGCTCGCGAGTCGCGCGCTTCAAAAACTCAAATGCATACCATGTCCGGGTGGAGTTCTCATATAACGGCACAAAAGTGCACGGTTCAGCTGAGGCATCTGGTCAGGATGCGGTTTTTGTACCAGCCAATTATTCGGCCACGTATGGTGGGCATGGGATCTCTATCACCTCGGCTCGAATTACCCGTGTTATGCGGTCTGACTAAGGCGGCCAACGCAATGACAGTAGCATTTCGTTCGGCGCGCCCGGCGGTCGCGCCCTACCGATTCGGTGAAAATTCGGACGTTTCGACGCGGCCGCGTCCCGCTCCTGGAAAACCTGAGGGCGGAGTTTTGTTCGCATTGAGGCGCTATCCAAACTCCGTGCGATCACTGCATCAATCTGTTTTGTTGCATTTCCACGAATCGTCGAACCCAACGCTAACCCGTTTGGCTCAGTTACTCCCCCGAGGGCGACCGCACCCTGAAGCATGTTTTTGCAAAGCAAACGTAACTGGGCGGAATGACGCTATTGACCGAATCGTAGGATTGTATAAAGGAACCCATAACGCCTGCATCGGATACTGCAGGAGTGAACCTGGAGGAGGCGAAGCGTGAAACAGATAATTTTCTCAATGGTAGCCGGACTTGTCGTGGCGGGCTGTTGTTCGACGCGGAATGACATCCAACATTTAGCCACTTCGGATCTGCAACTTCGGCGTTACGAACTCAAGCATTGTTTGAGCATGGCGCGCACGAGTTGGGACAAACAAGTGACGCACAGCAGCGCGTATAATGACGTCGAGGAAAATCTGGAAGAAAAGAACGCTATCGAGGGAGAAATTACGCGTCGTGGCGTGACCGATTATCGCTGGGCACCTTCGGGCGGGTATCAACGTTCACATAGTCATTGTAACTGCCAATGTTGGGTCGTTACACTTTGAAGGCGTCGAAAAGAGAGTTACATCACAGAATCGGATTTGGATTAAGCCGCGTCTTCGCGATCATCGGACATCCAAGGAATTAGCCTAAGGAAAACCGCGGATCGTATGCGCTTAATGTTTACTTCCCTTAATTTGCCGGCCGTGTAAACGGGACACGCTTTAGGTGCGCTGTCCGACTCAATACGTAGCCAGTAGGAAAGTTCTACTCGCAGCACGTCACCCTTGCGGCTAAAACCAATTTCTATGATTGCGCTTCTTCGAGTGGCAATAAACGAAGGCCGGAATTAGCGCCTGATCTTATGCGACACCTCGCCATTATCTTGATCGCACTAACGATTGCCACATTCCGAGCGCCGGCTACAAGTGTCGATTGGCTTTTTGATGTTGTTAACAACGATAACATCGCACGCGAACAAGCCCAATTTTTAGTGTGGGATGGTGTTCCGCATCCCTTCTCAGCGCGTTTCGAGAAGGTGAATATTGTCGACAAAGATTGGCCTTTTTATCTCTTTCACGTTGTCATCGCTAGTCCCGACAATGGGGCAAAGCGCGATCGGGAATCGTATCTAGTCTGCTTCTGGCTGACTGAACGTACGACGGAATTCCGTATAGTTACCGTGCTTCAATACGCTTCAGATCCGCCAACGGACCAGGAGATCACGATAGACAAGCGTCTTAATAGATGGCCGATGTCCCCGCCTTGGAAAGCAGAAATGGATCTACCACGCAATATCAAGCCTCCTGGATTGAGTATCGTGTCAGACCTGTGCCGCACCGGATCAAACCAGTAACATCCTTGTTCTGCCTGCTAGCAATGCAGGTCCAATCATCTCGATTTCGAGTTCCAGAAAGCGTCAGCTTTTCATTCTGCAGTTCACAAGGAAACGCTGACGTCCGATTGAGCGGCAGCAAGGAAGATAGTAACGGTGAATGCTAAAATACGCCGAGCAGTTTGAGCACGATTATGATAACGACAATTACTCCAATTATGTAGAAAATGTTTCTGTTCATACCGCCATTCGTAGCAGAGTGAGTTCACGATGGCGAGGTTTTTTCGAGTGACTGGCGCGTATCGGTGATCGCTCAGCGTCGTAGGGACCAGTTCGCAGTTGTTCTCAAAAATCCGGACCAACAAATCAGGATGTATGGCTTTATCTTCTACGCCATCAACACAAACTGTAGAACGCCGTGTGATCAACGCTTTTGTGATGGAACTAACCAGTTTGAGCGCCAGCATCATTTCGCTCGCTTCGCGCGGGAGGTGGATTTCGATTGCCGGACGTGTGGTCCGAACGTCCGGCCACGAGGCGAATCAAAAGATTACTGATCGATTCATTCCCATCAGATTGTTCGCGCTATCAACCGCTTTTTCGGCTTGCTAGGACCCGCGTTCATCGATAAAACGTCGTTTTGAGATAACGTTCGGGAGGCCTTTGACGATGAATAGACAAATCCCAAACCTCGATATGGTCCGGTGCGCGTGGCGCCGCGTCAAAAAGGACATAAGGGAAGCGATAATTCGTGACCTGAAGCCGGTAAAAGACGTCAAAGGTGGCAGGCGTGTTGCGGGCCGATCCAATCCCACCACGAACGAGGCCGACCGGGGCACTAAAGATCGCTAGCAATCAGAACAAAGCCGCATCATTGGGTGTTAGGCGAAATCGTATTCAAATTAGGGCCTAACCTGATTTTCGACGCGCTGCTGTTCGCCAAGGTTGCTAGCGCACAGAAGGCAATCAGCTATGGAAGGTGTTACAGTCGCCTACGTGACGCTGCGATGTGCGTTCACCATATACCGGGAGACGAGCGAGACGTAGGAGCCAATCGACCGGTTGGGTTCGAACAAATGCGTTCCACGTGAACCGCACTCGGGTGAGGGAAAGTAACAACGTAAGGTGGGCAGCTGGCTTAGTAGCATGAAGGAGACATGGGACGCTTGATACAGACGTTACGAGAGCTTCGCCTGCGAATGACGATGAGCGATGCCAAGGCCAAACGGCTGTGTGAATGGATTCCTAAAAAGTTCTATCCTACGGTGTGACGAATGTTCTATCGCCGCCGTATTTGGTGCCGGCGGCGTTGATACCCACGACCCGGAAATGATACGTGGTGTGTGCAGTCAAACCCGAGATATTGGCTGCGACGTTCTGATAACTATTGCCAGTTCTGATCTGGTTGGGCGTCCGGGATCCATAGCTGATTGTTCTTCCATATTGAAAGTACACTGTGGTGCTAAATCCGTGGGGATCTACTGCTGCGTTCAGCTTGGCTGAATGGCTCATGACCAGGGTCGCCGGATTCGTCACGACGGCGGGACGCCCGGTTGGAGGAAGGGTAGTTACACTTACAACATTCGAGTTACCGCTCGTACCGCCGCCGTTATAAGCGCGTACGCGATAATAATAAGTGGTGCTTGCGCTTAAACCTGCAACGCTACGGCTAACCGTGTTACCGACGTTGAGATGTTGATAACCTGGTACGTAATTGGTAAACGAGTTGTTAGTAGCTACATCCAGAATATAACCGGTGGCACCACTCACGCTCCTCCAGTTCGCTCTGAAGCTGTGAGCGGCCAGATACGTCGCCGGTTTAGCTATTGGTGCCGACGGTGCGCCTGAATATATGTACTGTCGTATTAAGGGATAGAAATTGGCAAACTTGCTGTACCCCGCTCCTGGATTATTGCACGTGGGCGGAGCAGGTCCGCAACTGAGGACGCCGATCAGATAGTGGTTACTCGACGTGAAAAGACCGGACCCACTCGACCCAGGCTCGGTGCTGCCAGACGTCCAGCCAGTTTGGTAACCGTCTGCCAGATCGAGGCAATTGAAATTCGCGTTTATAACACTGCCAGTCGACCTCCGTAAATATGAACTAACGGCAGGCGGCATGTACCCGTCGGGATGGTGAAGGCCGAAAACACCAGTGCCTGCTGATTGAGGAGTGGAAGTCCAACCGGAAAAGAATGCCCCAGCAGGCGCATTGGTCTGTAGCCGCAGCAAGCAAAAATCATTAGCGCCTTGCGTTGCAAGGAGATTGGCACCCGGAGGAGAATGGACCCAGGTTCGCAAAACGCCGCTATTGCAACCGGTCGTCTGGTAAAACCAATATGCTTCAACCGTTTGAGCGACTGCCTGACTGTTGACGCAATGATTAGCGGTCAGAAAATAAGGAGTCTCATCCTGGGCCAGATTATTCAGTAAAGTGCCCGTGCAGACGAACATGCCATTGTTGTTGAATACAATTCTTGCAATGGCGTTTTTCTCCGGGTCGCCGAAGCATGACGCATCGACTTCGCAATTCAGAACGTCGGGTCCATTGGATGGAAGTCGCCAATCGCGCTCGGCTAAGATGTGCGATATCTCAGAAATCTCGAAGCCTTGCCGGTTTTCGTCGGTTCTCTTATAGAACTCGATGACGGCCGTATCTCCATCCACGGTCCCAGACCAAAATTCGTCGCTACCCCATGGTCCCTTCTCGGTAAAGGGACCAAAAACCATGCTATCGGGCGCGGCGCCATAGACGTAAACCTCGTCGCCGTCAGCAAGCGCAAAGTTGCGGAAATGTACGCCTACACCAGAAGCGCCGGAGCTCTTGATCACCAGCGCAATTATCTGAGAACCATCTGGATTAACGAATTTTTGGGCGCGCGTGTTCGGCGAGACTGCGACACCTCTGTTAACGCCTATCTGGTTCGGCTCCAGCGTGAACGAACGCGCATCCACCTGATCCAAGATCACGCCGGCTTGATTCAGGTCTATGTGCGAGCCGTACCGTAGACTGGGTAGATCGGCGTTAGCACGAGTGCTAGTACCTGTGCTGTCGTTAGTTCTCGCAACTCTCCCCGGTAATGATACGTCAGGCTCAGTCGAAGGGTTAGTGCTCGACTGGTTCGCGGGTGACCCAAATAGCATTGTCAGCGATGCTGCGGCGAGCAAAACGAAGGTGACTACATTCCTAATTTTTGTTTTCATGAAACACTACGGCTTTTAAGTTTTTGCTACGGGACTTTTAAGGTACGACTGAGCGCACCACCGAGGAGAGGGGGATTTTTACACAATTAACTTAATTGTGCAAGCGAGGCCGTAGCTTTGCACGCGGACAAACGCGCGAGTTGCGCAGTCGCTGCTGGGACACCGCGTCCACTTTTGAGATCCGATACGAATTTAGTACAGCGGCAATCGGCCGGTTTTAACCTGCTCAAGCTGAGCACGAAGAGACGAGTCGCAGCCGCCACAACTAAATTACAGAGGAACAATGATGAAAAAAATACTATTGACCATCGCCTTGGCAGCCGTGGCCTCGTTTACGTGGGGACAGACCATTAAGCAGCCGCTTATGAAGACTCAAGACGTGCCGCGGCAAACCACAAGCACGACCACCACTACTACTGAAGGCACGGGAACGATCACTCAGTTCACGCCTGGCAGTGCAATCGTTCTTAAGGAGACCAACGGACCTGTGAACTATCGCTTCGGCAAAACGGTCACTTACGTGACCCGAAGCGGCAAGGTTCTCGACCCGAATACGGCGAGAACCAAAATCAAAGTGGGCGCTCCGGTTCGTGTGCATTATGTAGGGACAGGCCCGAACAAGGTCGTTGATCGTGTAGTCCTCGAGCAGGATTAACATCTCACCTCGCACCTCCTTTCGGATATTTCTATTCCGCCTTTGGGCGAATGGCGGATGCGGCCTTGGGTCGCAAGCGACATTGCCGGCGGTTTTTGTGACGCAGCATGTACATCTGACTTCCATCTCGCCCACAACTGCAAGTGCCCTGCCGGTGTCCCTCTTAGCTGGTGTGGCGAAAACGCCGTCTAGTTGGATAGAATTCCGACTCGATAACACCAATCTTCCCCGAGCCGAATTTTTCTTTGACTCACCGAAACGCTCCTGATAGACGAGAACGGTGATTCTTCGCTGCCTCGCTTACATCCTGATCACGGCTTTTCTTGTCGCGGGTTGTGCTGAAGTTACTAACGCGTTGCTGCTCCCAGGCGAAATGGTCGTGTACGTCGGCGACCGCCCTTATCCCAGCGATTTCGATCCATACTACAACCAACCGAAAATCTACCGCCAACCGCGCTATTACACTTCAACAAGCAAGAAGTACAAAGGCAAGAGAGTGTTCAAGACGACAAAGGTGAAGAACCAATACGGCCAGACGGTTTACAAAAAGACCAGCTCTCACAAGAAGAAAAAGAAGAAGTAGCTCCCACTCATGAAATTCCGTTTCTTTCTCTTCGTGCTTCTGGTAAGCGTCGCAAACGCATTCGGATCCGATCTGGACTTCAATCTCGTTAACCAGACCGGGCGAAGCTTCGAAGGTCTGTATATCACCGCTTCTGACAACAAAGATTGGGACGCAAACATTCTTCTCGGCGGAAAAGTGCTCGCGGCCGGTGGGAGTATCCAGGTTCGCTTCAAGAGCGAAGCAAACTCAGAAACCTGGGATTTTAACCTGGTAGACGACGAGGGACTCTCGGTAACTTTCGACAAGGTGAAGCTGGCAGGCATTGATATGGTAACGTTGAAGGACGTCAACGGTCAGATCACTGCGGAAATCGAGTAGGTGCCACTAACCTCGATTGCGGGGCGAACATTTGCAGCGCAGTCGCTAGTAGAGTTACACGATTCAGGGCGCTAGCTCACGGGAGCGTCTCGATTCCACCGAGTTTTAAGCACTTGTCCGCCCGTTGTGGCTTCATCGTCAATCATGCAGAATGATCGAGGCGCATGAGCACAGCGGATTTCAAAGCTCGAAAGCTTGCTTCTGTTTGCTGCGCGGCTGAGCTTGTGACTCGCTTCATGAACTATCGAACATTGACTATCGCTATGGCGCTTGTCGCTGTTCGCGTGGTCGGTGTATTCGCCTCCGCTCAGCCACAGGCCCACGACACCGTCTTCTACAAAGGGAAGACGGCGGGCCTGAGAATCGTGTTTGGATTCAATCATGAACACGTGGAGGCAAGCAATCTTAAGGTCACCGAATCTGTGAGCGGTAAAACAACGAGGTTTTACCTGTCAGGTAGAGACGGACAGACACCAACCGACAGGATACGATTTGCTCCTGCAAAGGGCGCAAAAAAAGAGATTTTGTTAGAGATGGATCCTTTTGGCAATCCTCCCTCCCATATCAAGGGTAGTTATACGGCCGCCGGAAAAGTTATTTCGTTCGTTCTTACAAAAAGGAAGAGGCACTGATTAGTCACGCATCTTGACTGCGTGAAGGATTCGGAATTGTCACTGACAATCTCTTGAAGCGGCAGTTGAGCGGTGAGGAATGTGCACAGCAAAATGCTTATCGTCGCCACGCGTGGCCAGGCAGACTCACCGGCTGGTCTATTGCCCTCTCTTAATGTCCAGGCTGTGAATTGTTCGTTGAAGTTCTTCGCCACTAACCCGCACGATGTTGTTGGTGCTAGCTTCCGCTGCCCAAGCCCCGCTATCATCAACTTCCACCCAGCGACCTGGCAGACGACTTCCCGTAAACGCCGGTATCCAAACCTTGTGTATACCTTCCTTTACGGTTACAGATGCGCGCGTGTGAGTGAGATCGAAGTTAAGCTGTATCGACTCACCTGATTCAACCGTTGTGTTATTGATGCATGCCTTTAAGGCACCATTCACGATCAAGGCCACCTGGTAAGTCCCCGCTACCAGATCTCTTAAAATATAATGACCGTTCTCATCTGTTTTAACGGTCGCAAGCAACCTGCCGCCATTTCTCGCTTCAATTCGGATATGCGCGCTGCGAAGAGGATATCCCCTGGCGTCCTTGACGACACCTTGAAGCACCGAGTTCTCGGCTACTACACTTGCGACACCAACCATTACCGCAACGAAAGTGATCCCGACTGATTTCATGAACATAACAAACCAAGACTCGAATGTGGCACGCAGCACAAGATCCAGTTATTGAATTGCGATAAGGCCAGTTCGCGTCGCTAATCGGCCTTATCTCCACGGTTGGATGACAGTTGTTGATCTGGCAAATGTGATCGATGTTGTTGTAACGGAGACACAAACTCCAAAGTTAATCGCAAAGTAGGGTAGGGATCATGTCGCGTAGGAAGTCGCTTCTGAAAAAGAGACGGCGACGTTCAATCATCGGATTCGAGATGATTCGGCTCAATCGTTCCGCCGCCGAACCACTGCATGATCAACTGTACCGACAGATCCAGGATGAATTGCGGTCGGGCGGTTTCAATGGCGATGCCGGTCGAATTCCTTCGTCTCGCATCCTTGCTGCGGAGTTGGGCATCTCGAGATTAACCGTTAACCTCGCATTTTCGAAGCTTCACGCGGAAGGATATCTCCGCTCCAAGCCGAGATCGGGAACCTTCGTGGCGCATCCATTGCCCGAAACCTTTTTGAGAGCTGATAAACCGAAAGCACTGCCGCAGATCGAGGAGCGGCCCCGCATTTCCAGCCGGGTGAGGGCGATTCCAGATCGACGCGTCGGCAAACAGTTCGATCTCGGAGCAC